>Ga0187894_10001715_pt1 | contig 27536 bp, 24 predicted proteins | sample GBC1701081metaG_FD_136650 | JGI IMG/M metagenome (GOLD analysis project Ga0187894, IMG submission 136650) | White microbial mat communities from a lava cave in the Kipuka Kanohina Cave System on the Island of Hawaii, USA - GBC170108-1 metaG ... | reverse complement strand
CCAGGAAGCTGCTCATCTTCGCCAACGCTGTCGTCGAACGCGGCACTCCGTGGACCAAACTTCCACCTCAACCTCAGCCCGCCTGAGTTAATGGTTGCGCTCCCCCAACTGCGTTGGGGGAGGATGTGTCCACGTTACCGCGAGCTACGTTCTCGTCCGAGCGATCAGGAACGAAATCAGCGCGATCAGCGACGACACCAGCAGGATGCACGCCGCCGGCAACGCCGAGTCGGCATGCCAGATGCCGACCAGCAGCGTACAGAGCGCACCGACCGTCATCTGCATGAAGCCGTAGAGTCCGGACGCAGCCCCAATCGCCCGCGGATCGACACCGATGGCACGGGCCGTCGCCACCGGGCTCGCAAGCCCCGCCCCGAGCGAAAAGATGCAGACCGTGCCCAGCATCGACGCGACGGACAGCCAGCCGGCGCGATCGACCGCCAGCAGCGCGCCGGCGCCGATCAGTCCCAGCGTCGCGGCGACCGGCAGGATCATGTCGGCGCGGGACCCGACCGTCAGCCGGCTGGCAATCCAGCTGCCCAGCGTGATGCCGGCGACGATCACCATGTAGTAGGCGCCGATCTCGGTGGCCGGCCGGTGCAGGACCTCGATGAACAGGAAGGGCGAGGAGGCAAAGAACGCATACATGCTGGTCGACATGCAGGCACCGCCGATCGCCAGGGCGCGGAACTGCGGCAACCGCAGCAGCCGGCCATAGACCGCGATCAGGGCGCCGGGATTGGGCAACGCGATGCGCTGTCGATTGGTCTCCGGCAGCGCCAGCAGGGTCAGCACCAGCAGCGCCAGGCCGGTGACGCCGAGAAAGGCGAAGATCGCGCGCCACCCCAGCCAGCCGGTGATCGCCCCGCCCACGAACGGCGCCAGCGCCGGCGTCATCGTCATCGCCATGACCAGGAAGGCGATCTGGCGCGCCGCCTGGTCCGTCGACGCACCGTCGCGCACCATGGCCCGACCCAGCACTAGACCACCGCAGGCGCCAAGCGCCTGCAGGACCCTGGCCGTGATCAGCCATTCGATTTTCGGCGCAATACCCGCCAGCAGCGTGCCGAGCAGGAAGACGGCCAACGCCACGATCAGCACGGGCCGGCGACCGAACCGGTCGGACAACGGCCCGTAGAGCAGTTGACCGATCGCGATGCCGACCAGGTACAGCGTCAGCGTGAGCTGGGCGATGCCCGGCTGGACGTCGAACTGCCGCGCCACGGCTGGCATTGCCGGCACGAAGATGTGCATCGACAGCGTGCCGCTGGCCGCGATCGCCGCCAGGATCGAGAGGCTGGGACGAATGGCGGCGTCGGCAGTCGAGGACGTTCCCGGTTGTTGTCGCGGCGTATTCGACATACTTAGGACGCGACAGCCGTGTCCGGCGGCCGCGTCGAGACGCCCGTAGGCAGTGCATCCAGGAAGCGCACGACCTCCTGGGTGAAGGCGTCGTTCACATCGCCGGCGACCATGTGTCCGGCGCCATGCACATCCACGTAGGTGGCGTGCGGCACCAGGGCCGTGAATGCGCGCGCCGCCTGTTCGGAAACCAGCTCGCTGGAACCGCCGCGCACCAGCAGCACAGGGATCTCGATGCGGCTGGCGGCGATCGACAGGCGCTGCTCGCGTCCGGAATCGTCACTGGTGCTGCGATCCCGCACGAAAGCGGGATCATAGTGCCAGCGATACCGTCCATCCTCGCCCAGCCGCAGGTTCTTGCGCAGGCCCTCGACATTGCGCGGCCGCGGCCGGTGCGGAAGGTACGCCGCCACCGCATCGGCGGCCTCGTCCACCGACGAAAAGCCGTCATCGATGTGCGCGGCCATGAAACCGCGGATGCGGGCCACGCCCTGGGCATCCACCTTGGGTGTGATATCGACCAGGACCAGCGCCGCGGCAATCGACGCTTCGCTGTCGCCTTCAGCCAGAAGGCTTGCGATGCCGCCCAGAGATGCGCCAATCAGAACCGGCTTGGCGGATTGCGCTGCCGCCAGTTCGCGCACGTCAGCGGCGAAGCGGTCGATGCCGTAGTTGCCGTCGGCCGACCAACCGCTGTCGCCATGGCCACGCAGGTCGACGGCCAGCGCGTGGAAGCCTTGGGCCGCAAGGACCTGCGCCGTGCGCTTCCAAGCGTGCCGCGTCTGCCCGCCCCCATGCAGCAGGATCACCGGTGGGTGATCCGGCGCGCCCCAGGCGTCGGCGACAAGCTCGATGCCATCGGCCATGCGAAATCGCAGCAGACCGCCTGCATCCTCGGTTTCAGCGTGCATCGACATCCTTCTCCCACGGCCGCCCGCTCCCCTCGGCCTCGTCCAATGCTGCCTCAATGGTGCGGAACACCCGTTCGCAGACCTCGAGATCGGCGGGCGCCACGGCGGCGAGAAGGCGACGCTGGATGGCGCCGCTGGTCCGTGCAACGCGCTTCTGAAGGTCATGGCCCGTCGGCGTCAGGTAGATGCCCCGCGCCCGCCGGTCAGCGTCGTTCTCGCGACGCTCGATCAGCCCGCGCCGCTCGAGGCCGTCCAGCAGCCGCACCAGCGAGGGCCCTTCGATTCCCAGCGCCGCCGCCAATTCCTTCTGGCGAACGCCCTCGCCCAGCCGCCAGACATACACCAGAGGTCGCCACGTCGCCTCGGTCAGCCCGAAAACGCGCAGCTCGGCGTCCACCGCCTGCCGCAGCCGGCGCTGGATCCGCGATACCTGGAACCCGAATTCGATCGGCCGGGGCTTGCCGCCACCAGTGCTCATGGCAGAAAGATAGCAAGCTACCTATTTAAATGCAAACGATACCGCTGAAATGTCATCCCCGTCGCGGGTATAGGCACCAACCTCACCCTGAGGAGCCGGCGCAGCCGGCGTCTCGAAGGGTGGGCAACCGTACAAGTGGTGCGACAATAGCTGGACCGACCAGTGGAGATTGTGGCCCATCCTTCGAGACGCTGGCTGCGCCGGCTCCTCAGGATGAGGTGCTCGGGATGACCACCGATCAGGCGGATTGCGCGCGCAGCAGCATGCCGAAGAGATCGCGGGGCTCGTCGGGATCCGCCAGCATGTCGAGCTGTTCATAGAATTCCGTGCCCGCCAGCCGATCACGGACGTAGCGCAAGGCGGAGAAGTCCTCGATCGCAAACCCGACGGAATCGAACAGCGTGATCTGACCCGCGTCGCGGCGTCCCGGCACCATGCCGGCGATGACTTGCCATAGCTCCGTGACGGGGTGATCCGCGGCAAGCTGCTGGATCTCGCCTTCGATCCGTGTCTGCGGCGCATATTCGACGAAGATGTCGGAGCGCAGCAGGATGTCGCGATGCACCTCGGTCTTGCCCGGGCAGTCGCCGCCGACCGCATTGATGTACACGCCCGCCCCGACCATGTTGTCATTCAGGATCGTGGCATTCTGCTTGTCGGCGGTCGCCGTCGTGATGATCTGTGCAGCCTCGACCGCCACCTCGGTGCATTGACAGGCGATCATCTCGAAATTCATTCCGGCGAGGTTGCGCAGGCATTTCTCGGTAGCAGCACCGTCGATGTCATAGAGCCGCAGCTGGCGAACGCCGAGCAGCGCCTTGAAAGCCAGTGCCTGGAATTCGGCCTGCGCCCCGTTGCCGATGATCGCCATGCAGTCGGCCCCGGCAGGTGCCAGATGCTTCGCCGCCACCGCGGACATCGCCGCCGTGCGCAATGCCGTCAGGATGGTCATCTCCGACAGCAGCACCGGATAGCCGTTGTGCACGTCGGCAAGCAGGCCGAAGGCGGTTACCGTCTGGCGCCCCTCGCGCGTATTCCTGGGGTGGCCGTTGACGTATTTGAAGCTGTACACCTCGCCGTCGCTGATCGGCATCAGCTCGATGACGCCTTCGGCGCTGTGGGACGCCACGCGCGGTGACTTGTCGAAGGTCTCCCAGCGACGGAAGTCCGCCTCGATATAGCCGGCAAGCTCGACCAGGAAGCGCTCGACACCGATATGCAGGACCAGCTTCATCATGTGGTCCACGCTGACGAACGGCACAATGTTCAGCTTGTCCGCCACGACACTCACGCTCCCCGGTGCCGTATCTTCACGTCGTCGACGGCGCGCGGCGCGTGCCGGGCGCCGGCGGCGTCTCCGGTGGCCCCGCGAAGCATTGGGCGATGCTCATCCAGTGTCGGGCAACGTCGCCGGTGACGGCCAGATCGGTGTCGGCGACGTTGCGGGTCTGCGTCACGACCTGGCAGAACGCCACGACATCGCCCGTGACAGCGTTGTCGCGATCCGGGGCATGCCATTCCCACGGCGGTCCGAAGGCGTTGTCGAGGTGCACGTAGGGCACCTCTTGCGGTACCGGCAGACCGCGGTTCGTGTAGGCCCAGCCGAACGTACGCACGCCGATCTCGGCGATGCTGCGAATGCGCGGCGATGCCGCTGGTCGTGAGATGCCCAGCAGGTCGTAGATCGCCTGGCTGTGCGACCAGATCTCCATCTGCCGCGCCGTGGTGAACATGCGCACGCCCATGTCGGGCCCGGCCCATTTCAGGCGGGCGTCCGGTGCCTTGGCACCGAGTGCGTCACACAGATCCCGTAGCGTCTGATACCAGCGATCGAGCAGCCGCGTGCCGGTCAGATCACCCAGCCGCTGCCGTGTTTCCTCAACCCGGCTCAGCCCGCCTGCCCGTTTCGCCGCCATGTCGGCGCGCAGCGCATCGAAGGCAGCGACGTCCGTTGCCGAGGCCAGGCCCAGCATATCGCTCACATGCAGGTGCTGGACGATGTCGTTGAACGTCCAGTCCTTGAACTGCGTGGCCCGGCTCCAGTCGTCCGCTTTCAGCGTGACCAGCAGCCGATGCAATTCTTCGGCCTCGTCGCGTAGATCCGTGATCTGTTGCAGCATGGCGTTGCCCGCTCGGTGACACTCAGTCTCTATCCCGTGTCTTACGCGCGCGCCGTACGGTATGCCAGAGCTTGCTGGGCGTTGACACATCCCGCCACCACGCCAAACTGCGCCCCGCAAACATGACGGCGATGACACCGGCGGGCCCACGAATGTTTATTTTTGTTCCGCTTGTCGGTGGATCGGCAGGCCCCATATCGCCCGCACGCGATCATCGCGTCCCTGTTGTTGGCCGGCATCGACGTCGTATATCCGGCGCTGGCAGGCCAGAACGAACACAGCGATCGGGTTTGCCCGTGCCTCGCCCTCTTCCCGTACGCCGTATCGGCGCCAATAGCGCTAGTAGCGCCCGTCCGGCGAGCGCCATCGGCCTCGCGCTAAGTCTTTGGTATCGCCGCGATTTTGTTGACTACGCCAATTCCGCCAATAGCGCAGGTGGTTTTGCATATTGTTATTGTCCGGAATTTGCCCGACCGAAAAAGCCATCGCCTCGTGCGTGTCCGGTCGATCACACGACGCGCGGGCACGAGCCGGCGACATGACGGCAAATGCATCGTCACGCGCCGCCGATCGGGAGCGCGGCGATCGGATCTACTTCACGTTGGCGGCGCTGCTCGGCAGCGGCGTCATCATCTACTTCGCCTGCGTGCCGTTGCTGGGAGGCAACCTCGCCTTCCACTTCTACCTGATGCTGTGGATCACCATGGCGTCGGGCTTCAACGTCTCCTCCGGTTTTTCGGGCTACATGCCGTTCGGCTATGTCGCCTTCTACGGCGTCGGCGCCTTCACGACGGCGATCCTGGTGAAGAAGGCCGGTTTTCCCGTGCTGGCCGCGCTGCCGATCTCCGGCCTTGCCGGACTGGTCCTGGCCCTGCTGTTCGCGCCAACCCTGCGCCTGTCGGGCATCTATTTCGCTATCGTCAGCCTGGCGCTGGCGGCGATCTGTCGGTTGGTGATCACCAACATGCCCGAGACGATCACGGGCGGCAGCTTCGGCCTGCAGCTGGGCAGCCAGGCCGAGCCGGTGCTGTCGTTCTACGTCATGATGGTGGTGATGCTGGCGGCGCTGGGCACCATCCTGTGGCTGTCGCGCTCGCGGCTGGGCAAAGCGCTGCGCGCCGTGCGCGATGATGCCGAAGCGGCTGACATGATGGGCATCAACATCACGCGGGTGCGGCTCTACGGCTGGCTGATCGCGGCCTTCTTCCCGGCGGTCTGCGGCGGGGTCGAAGCCTGGTACACCAACGTTGTCGACACCGAGACCGCCTTCAACACGCTGATCACCGCCAAGACCGTGATCTACGCCGTGGCCGGCGGCCTGGGCACCGTCGCCGGACCGATTGTCGGTGCCATCGCTATGGTCTGGCTGGATGAGCTGATCTGGCGCCAGTTCCCGTTGCTGAACCTGCTGATCCTGGGCCTGGCCACGGTGCTGCTGGTGCTGTTCCTGCCGCGCGGCATTGTCGGCACCGTTCTGCGCTGGCGCCCGGGCTGGCGCCGCTACGTGCCCTGAGGCGCCGGCCATGGAGATCCTCGTCCTCAACGGCATCGTGAACGGCCTGGTGGTGGGTGGCGTCTATGCGCTCATCGGCATGAGCCTCACCCTGCTCTATGGCGTCCTGCGCGTGGTGAACTTCGCGCATGGCGAGATGGTGATCGGCGGCTCGTTCCTGGCCTATGTGCTGTTCCACGTTGCCGGCATTCCGCCGCTGCTGGCGTTGCCGATCGCGGCCGTCACGTTCTTTGCGCTGGGCTATGTTGCCTACTACCTGCTGATCCCGCGCCTGAGCCGCAGCGACGACCCTGAGAGCATGTCGTTCCTGATGATGTATGGTGTCTCCATCGCGCTTGCGGCCCTGATGTTGCTGCTGTTTGAAGCCGACTCGCGGTCGATCGACTACACGTTCTCGCCGATCTCCATGAAGATCGGACCGGTCTATGTGTCGACGGCACGAATCGTGGCGCTGGGCGTCACGATCGTCGTGTCGGCCGCGGTCGGGCTGTTTCTGTTCGCCACCCTGCCGGGAAAGGCTTTGCGAGCCGCCATCATGAACCGCGAGGCGATCCAGATCATGGGCGTCGACATCATCAGGCTCTCGGCCTTCGCGTTTGCGTTGGCGACCGGGCTGGCCGGCATCACCGGCGTATTGGTAGCCCTGGTCTTCCCCGCCTTCAACGCCTTCTCCGGCCCGGAATATTCGATCATCGGCTTCATCGTCATCGTGCTGGGCGGCTTGGGCAATCCCGTGGGCGCCCTGCTGGCGGGCGTGCTCTACGGCCTGGTCGAGCAGCTGGCCACCGTGTTCCTGCCGCAGGCGCTGGCCCAGATCGTGGGCTTCGGCCTGCTGGTGGCGGTGATCCTGTTGCGCAATACCAACCTTGTGCGCTGGCGGATCGGCCGATGACCACCGCAGCGCTCGATGTGCATGACCTGGTGAAGCGCTTCGGCGGCCTCGTGGCGCTGGATGGTGTCGCCTTCAGTGCCGCACAAGGCGAAGTGCTGGGCATCATCGGCGTCAACGGCGCCGGCAAGACCACGCTGATGAACTGCATCTGCGGCCTCTATCGTCCCGACGCCGGCGCCATCCGGCTTGGCGGTCAGGACGTCACCGGCTGGGCGCCGCATGATATCGCCCACCGCGGCGTCGGGCGCACATTCCAGGTGCCGCGCGTGTTCCGCCGTATGTCGCTGATCGACAACCTGCTGGTGCCGGTGCTGAAGCACAAGGCCGCCGATCGGACGCTGATCGAGGCGGCCGAGGCGATGCTGGAGCGCATGCGGCTCATCGACTTGCGGCACAACTTCGCCGAGGAACTGTCCGGCGGCCAGCAGAAGCTTCTGGAGATGGCGCGCATGCTGATGCCGGATCCCCAGGTGGTGATGCTCGACGAGCCCTTCGCCGGCGTGCACCCCACGCTGTGCCGCTTCATGATCGAGCAGATCGAAACCATGGCGGCGGCGCACAAGACCGTGCTGCTGATCAGCCACGACCTGACGTCGATCTACCGGCTGTCCAACCGGGTGCTGGCGCTGAACCAGGGCCGGGTGATCGCCGACGGCGGCGTCGACGCGATCCGCGGCAATCCCGACGTGATCGAAGCCTATCTCGGGGCATGAGCGAATGCTGGAACGATCAGCCAATTGGCCCTCAGCCTTCATGGTGAGCCTGTCGAACCATGAAGGCATCGCACCGGCCGCTATGCGGCGCTTCATGGTTCGACAAGCTCACCATGAAGCGCTTTCGTGAGGCAGTGATGCCGGCCGATATCGTCATGGAACTGCGCAACGCCAGTGTCGCCTACCACGGCGACATCCGGATCCTGCAGGAGCTGACCTTGGCCGTCCGCACCGGCCAGATCACCGGCGTGATCGGTCCTAACGGCGCCGGCAAGTCGACGGTGCTCAAGACGCTCTATGGCCTGCTGCGGCCGATCGAGGGTGACGTCCTGATCGACGGCGCGGCCGTGACGGGCCTGCCGCCCTGGCGGTTCATCGAGCGCGGCATTGCGCTGGTGCCGCAGAACCGCAGCCTGTTCAACGAGCTGTCGGTCGAGGACAACCTGCGGCTGGCGTGCTGGTCGTTCCGGCGTGACCGCGCCCGCGTCCAGGAAGCGCTGGAGCGCGCCTACGCGCAGTTCCCCATCCTGAAAGAACGCCGCAAGCAGCCCGCCGGCGCCATGAGCGGCGGCCAGCAACGCTTCCTCGAGCTCGGCCGGGCCCTGGCGCTGAAGCCCCGCGTGGTGCTGCTGGACGAGCCAACGGCGATGATCGCACCGCGGCTGAGCGCCGAGATCTACGACTTCATCCGCGGCCTGCCGGCGCAGGGCATCACGGTGCTGCTGGTCGATCAGAATGTGCGCCAGTGCGTGCGCATCGCCGACCGCCTCTACGTGCTGGAGCTGGGCCGCAACAAGGTCGACGGCTCGGCCACCGCCTTTGCACAGGACGCGCAACTCCGTAATCTGATCGCCGAGTGGGTCGACTACCGCATCGATGCCTGAAACCGAAAACACGGGAGGATGTCATGGACCGGAGAGCATTCCTTGTCACCACGGCGCTGGCCACGGGCCTCGGCATGGCGCCGGCGATCGCCCAGTCCGATCCGCCGATCCGCATCGGCATGACGGTATCGTCGACCGGCACGTTCGCGCTCGCCGCCCAGTCGGGCCTGCGCGGCGTCGAGATCTGGGTCGACGATGTCAATGCCCGCGGCGGCATCGAGATCGGCGGCAAGAAGCGCAAGGTCGAGTTGGTGAAGCTCGACGATCGCAGCGACAAGACAACCGTGCCCAAGGTCTACGAGACCTTGATCAAGGACGAGAAGGTCGACCTGCTGTTCGGGCCGTTCGGCTCGACGCTGACCGCGGCCGCCGTCAACGCCAGCGAGACCGCCGGCAAGTTCATGGTGATCTGGTCGGCGTCGGCCGACTCGATCTACGCCCAGGGCTACAAAAACGTCATCTCCGCGACGCAGATCGCGGGCTCCCTGCTCGGCCAGCCGGGCGTGCAGGCGCTGCACGCGCTGGGCGCCAAGAAGGTGGCCTTCGCGTATCTCGATGAGCCGTTCCCGGCCGCCTTGACGCAAGGTGCCGTCGACCTCGCGAAGCAGCTCGGCATGGACGTGACCATGAACGAGAAGTTCGCCAAGGGCACCAAGGACTTCAATATCCTGATCCAGAAGGCCAAGGCCAGCGGCGCCGATGCCTTCTACCCCACGGCCTACGAGGGGGACCAGATGACCATCGCGCGCCAATTGCGCGAGGCCAACGTCACCTTCAAGGCGGTCTATCTCGTCTACGGCTCGCAGCCGCAGTTCCTGCAGCAGGCGGGCAAGGACGCCGACTATGTGCTGAGCCAGACCCTGCTGCACGACAAGATCAACTGGAAGGTGACGCACGGTCTCAACCGCGCGCAGATGATGGAGCGCTACGCCAAGCTGTTCCCCAATGCGCAGTACACGGCCGACTTCCAGACCGCGCTGGCCTACGGCGCCGGCGTGGTGACGGAAGAAGTGATCAAGACCGCCCAGTCGCTGGACGCAGCCAAGCTCAAGGAGGCAGCGCTCAAGGTCAACGACAAGATCGTCACCGTCACGGGCGAGTACCAGATCGACCAGACCGGCAAGCAGTTCAAGAATGCCTTCTCGATCATGCAGAATTTGCCGGGCGGCACGCTCGAGGTGATCTATCCGCCGCCGGTGGCGACCGCCAAGGGTGTCTACCCCGCCCCGGCGTTCGACCAGCGCAAATAGACCTTAGCTTCATGGCGGGCTTGTCGAACCATGAAGCCTCGCACGGCCGCTATGAAGACCGCTCCATGGTTCGACAAGCTCACCATGAAGCGGCTTCCTCGGATACATCTCAGAGGCTCACGAACACCTTGAAGCCGCCGTAGACCATGCGCTTGCCATCGAAGGGCATGTTCTTCCCATCCATCATCGACCCCAGGCGCGGATCCTTCATCACCTTCGCGTTGATGCGATCGCGCTGGGCGCGTGACTTGTACACGATCCAGGAGAAGACCACGACTTCACCAGGCTTCAGCTTGACGCCCTGCGGGAACGACGTGAACTTGCCCGGCTTGACGTCGTCCGCGACGCATTCGCGGTACTCGGTCGCACCGAATTCGCGCCAGATCTTGCCAGCCTTCTGCGACATGCGCCGATAGGCCGCCAGGTTCTTCTTCGGCACCGGCACGACGAAACCATCAACATACGCCATATGCACCCCTCCTTTATGAACACGCGCGATCGTCGTCGACCCGGCGCTGTCCCAAGGACGAACACCCGGTCATCATCCCGACACGGCCGACGAAATTTTTCAGGCGCGTCGCGGCACGTTGAGATTCACCGTGACGTTCTTGCGCTGCGTGAAGCTGTCGAGCATGCCCTCCAGCGAGAATTCGCGGCCGATGCCACTCTGCTTGTAGCCGCCGTAGGAATGGCCCGGCGTCTGCCCCAACCCCTGGTTCACCTGCACCCAGCCCGACTCGATGGCGTGCGCGGTGCGCAAGCCGACGCCGATATCGTGCGTCCACACATAGGCGGCCAGCCCATAGTGGCTGTCGTTGGCCATGCGGATGACCTCGTCCTCGTCGGTCCAGCGGATCGCCACCAGCACTGGCCCGAAGATCTCCTCGCGGGCCAGGCGCCAGTCGTTGGACGCGTCGGCGAACACGGTCGGGAGAGCGAAATAGCCTTCGCTCAGCGGCCCGGTCTTGGGCGGCAGGCCACCGAAGACCAGCCGGGCGTCGGCGCGCTTCAGCCCCTCCTCCACGTAACCGCAGACCTTGTTGAACTGCTTGGCGTTGATGATGGTGCCGATGTCGCTCGCCTCGTCGAGCGGATCACCGAGCTTCAGCGCCGTCGCCTTCTTGGCGAGCCCGTCGAGGAACGAATCGAAGATGTCGGCGTGCAGGAAGAGCCGCGAGCCCGCGGTGCAGGACTGGCTCTGCCGCGTAAAGCGCATGGCGGCGATGATGCCGTCCACGACCCAGTCCTCGCCGGCGTCGGGATAGACGATCGATGGGCTCTTGCCGCCCAGCTCCAGCGACACCGGCACGATGCGCTCGGCGGCCGCGCGCATGATGACCTTGCCGACCTCGGTCGAGCCGGTGAACGACAGCTTGCGGATCGCCGGATGATTGGCGAGCGGCCCGCCGCACTCCGCGCCGAGCCCCGTCAGCACGTTGAGCACGCCCGGCGGCAGGAACTCCTGGCAGATCTCGGCCATCAGCAGGACGCCCAGCGGCGCATCCTCGGCGGCTTTCAGCACCAGCGTGTTGCCGGCGCACAGCGCCGGCGCGATCTTGAGCGCGCCCAGCAGCACCGGTGCGTTCCACGGGATGATGGCGCCGACGACGCCCAGCGGCTCACGCCGGGTGTAGCTCAGCACATGCTCGCCCAGCGGAAGGGTCTCGCCCTTCAGTTCGCTCGCCAACCCACCGAAGTAGCGGAAGATATCGGCGGCGCCACGGGCCTCCGGTCGTGCCTGGGTCCGCAAGGCATTGCCGGTTTCCAGCGCGATAAGGCGCCCCATCTCCTCGGCCCGCGCTTCCATCGCCTCGGCGATTTTCAGCAGCAGCTTGCCACGCTCGCGCGGCACGATGCGGCTCCAACCCGGAAAGGCCTTGCTGGCGGCCGCCACCGCCCGCTCGACATCGACGGCGGCGCCGCGCGGCACCTCGGCGATGGCCGTGCGCTTGGCCGGGTTCTCGACCGGAATTTGCGCATTCGATGCGGCCGCCACCCACTGGCCGTCGATCAGCATGCCCTTGGGCTGCGGTGTCGGGGCGGGTTGGCGTGCTTGCTGTTGTGCGATTGCGGACATCGGTACCTGTATGCATCAGAATTTCATGATGCCGATAGTGTGGTCCGGGCGTATCGGGGAAACAAGGCTTTGGGGATAATCAGGCGACGCCGCTGTGCTAGGTTGGCCACGACTCATGGAATGAGGCCGATGGATATTCAGGTTTTGCGGGATGCGACCATACCGGAGCTGCCGAACCATTATCGTGGCAAGGTGCGCGACAATTACGACCTGCCCGACGGGCGTCGGATCCTCATCGCCACCGACCGGTTGAGCGCCTTCGACCGCATCCTTGCGGCCATTCCCCTCAAGGGCCAGGTGCTGACGCAGACGGCGCGCTACTGGTTCGGGGCCACCCGCGACATCTGCCCCAACCACGTGCTCGACTATCCCGATCCCAACGTCGTGGTGGGCCAGCGGCTGGACATCCTGCCGGTCGAAATCGTGGTGCGCGACTATCTCGCCGGCACGACGGCGACCTCCATTCTCACGCTGTACAAAGCCGGCCACCGCGACATGTATGGCGTGCGCCTGCCCGAGGGCCTGCGCGAAAACCAGCGCCTGCCCCGCCCCATCATCACGCCGACGACCAAGGCGGCCGACGGCGGCCACGACGAGCCGCTCACGCCCGACGACATAGTGGGCCGCGGCCTGCTTTCGGCCGAACGCTGGCGAGTCGTATCGGATCATGCCCTGGCGCTGTTCGCGCGCGGGCAATCGATCGCGGCCGACCGTGGCCTGATCCTGGTCGACACCAAGTACGAATTCGGTATCGATGCCAGTGGCCGCGTCGTCCTGGCCGACGAGATCCACACCCCTGACAGCAGCCGTTACTGGCTGCAGAAGAGCTATGTCGAACGCTTCGAACGCGGCGAACGGCCGGAGAGCTTCGACAAGGATTTCGTGCGCAACTGGGTCGCCGCCCGGTGCGATCCCTACAAAGACCCGATCCCCGATATCCCCTCGGACGTCGTGCTGGATACGTCGAAGGTCTATGTCAACGCGTTCGAGACCATCACCGGCCAGACATTCCAACGCCCGGCGACGGGCGAGCCGATCCTCGATCGCATCCGCCGCAACCTGGCCGCCTATTTCTGAGCACTGAATGGCACCTTTCCGTCGTGGCGGAATGGTCCTTCAACGCGACCGGCACATAACGGTAAGGAAAGTCGTGTCGTCTGTCGCGAGGAAGAACAATGTCGAAGCATGCCGAGGCCACTGAAACCAGCTATGCCGTGACCGAGCGCAACCGCGTGCGGCGGCTGCACGAGCGTGGCCGCTACGACCGGGAAAGCGTGCATGCGATCCTCGACGCAGCGATGATCTGTCACATCTCCTATGTGATCGACGGCCAACCCTACTGCACCCCGACGGCGTTCTGGCGCGAGGGCGATCATCTCTACTGGCACGGCTCTTCCGCCAGCCGCATGCTGCGCGCGCAGAAGCCCGGCCTGCCGGTGTGCCTGACGGTGACCCATCTCGACAGCCTGGTGCTCGCCCGCTGCGGCTTCAACCACTCGGTCGACTACCGTTCGGCGATGTGCTTCGGCAAGGCGCACATCATCGACGATCCGGGAGAGAAGGCCGCGGCACTCGATCGCATGATCGATCGCTTCTACCCCGACCGCGCGGCGTCCCTGCGGACCAGTACCGAACAGGAACTCAAGGCGACCACCGTGATCGGCATGGAAATCGAGGAAGCGGCCGGCAAGGTGCGCGCCAAGGGTGTCGGCGATGAGGAGGAAGACTACGCCCTGCCGATCTATGCGGCCCGCATCCCGATCCACACCGTGATGGGGGCGATCGAGCCTTGCCCGCGGCTGCTGGCCGGCGTGCCGCGGCCGGAGGGACTGGCCGGGTTCACCGAGGCGCGTCGCCTGGACGAGGTGATGCTGGAAAACTACAAGAAATCAGGGCTGCCCTGACAACGCGAGATCGGTCGTCCCTCCCCTTGCCCGACGGCGCGCGCTGGGCCAGTATCGCTGTATCCCATCACGCATATTGCTCCGGTGCCATGGCGCTGGCGGATGCCGTATCCGCCAGGTTGGTGTCGGAGCGTGGAGGAGACAACCGATGTATCCTGATATTCAACTGCTCATCGATGGCGCCTGGACGCCGGCCGCCAGCAAGCGCACCTTGCCGGTCGTCAGCCCGGCCAGCGGCGAGGTAATCGGCAAGGTCGCGCACGCCGAACGCGCCGACCTCGACCGCGCCCTGGAAGCCGCCGAGAAGGGTTTCCGCGCCTGGCGTAAGGTCTCGGCGTTCGATCGCGCCAAAGTAATGCGCAAGGCGGCCGACCTGCTGCGCCAGCGCGCCGATGCCATCGCGCCGCTGCTGACCCAGGAGCAAGGCAAGCCGCTGGTGGAAGCCAAGGGCGAAGTCCTCGCCGGCGCCGACATCATCGACTGGTTCGCCGAGGAAGCCCGCCGCACCTACGGCCGCGTCGTGCCGGCGCGGGCAGATGGCATCTACCAGCTGGTGATCAAGGAGCCGGTCGGCCCGGTGGCGGCGTTCACGCCGTGGAACTTCCCGATCAACCAGGTCGTGCGCAAGCTCTCCTGCGCCGTGGCGGCCGGCTGCTCGATCATCGTCAAGGCCCCCGAGGAGACCCCTGCCTCGCCGGCCGAGCTGATCCGCTGCTTCGTCGACGCCGGGCTGCCGGCCGGCGTCGTGAACCTGGTCTACGGCGTGCCGGCCGAGATCTCCGAGTACCTCATCCCGCATCCGATCATCCGCAAGATGTCGTTCACCGGCTCGACCGCGATCGGCAAGCAGCTTGCGGCGCTGGCCGGCGCGCACATGAAGCGCGTCACCATGGAGCTGGGCGGCCATGCGCCGGCCATCGTGTTCGATGACGCCGACGTCGACGCGGCCAGCAAGCTGCTGGCCGGCGCGAAATTTCGCAATGCCGGACAGGTCTGCGTGTCGCCCACCCGCGTGCTGGTGCAGGAGCGCATCTATGACCGCTTCGTCGAAGGCTTCCTGCAGCACAGCAAGACCGTCAAGGTCGGCGACGGCCTGGAGTCCAGCACCACCATGGGCCCGCTGGCCAATCCGCGCCGTATCGATGCCATGCAGACATTGATCGGCGATGCCACCAAGCGCGGCGCCACCATACGCGTCGGCGGCAACCGCATCGGCAACAAGGGCAACTTCTTCGAGCCGACGGTCATCACCGACGTGCCCAAGGACGCCCGCGTCATGAACGAGGAGCCGTTCGGTCCGCTGGCCATCATCTCGCCGTTCAGCTCGTTCGACGACGCGGTGACGGAAGCCAATCGGCTGCCCTATGGTCTGGCGTCGTACGCCTACACGCGGTCGGCCAAGACAGCGAACGCCATCGCCGCCTCGGTCGAGGCCGGCATGATGTCGATCAACCACCACGGTCTTGCCCTGCCGGAGGTGCCGTTCGGCGGCGTGAAGGACTCGGGCTACGGCTCGGAAGGCGGCCTCGAGGCGATCGAGGGCTACCTGAACACCAAGTTCGTCACGCAGGCCGGCCTGTAACGACCGCTTTCGGATGTGAACGGCGCCGTGTCTGACCGACACGGCGCCGTTTCACGTCAGCGCTCGAAGATATCGAGCGGCAGGACGGCCGACACGGTCATGTTGGGAACATCGACGACCTGGCTGATGCGCAGATCGACCGCGACACTGGCGATGCAGTACGCCTGTTCACGCGTGAAGCTGTAGGCATCCGCGATATAGTCGATCATGTTGACCAGCGCGTTGCGCGCCGCCAGCGTGATGTCTTCCGATTCGGCGCGGCCGTCGCTGCGCACCGACATGCCGGTCGTGGCGTAGTAGCCTTTGCTGGGCGTCACGCCATGCGCCCCATGAACGCCCGCCGCGCCGTGATGCGCATGGCCGCCCAGTGCGTAGGATGGATCGTTCTGCCGTCGGCGTCTCGCCTCGCCCTTCAGCACATCGAAGCGCGCCACGAACGTCGCCGAGGTTTCGACCGCGGTGCCGCAGGATTCACCATCGCCCTGCGCGAAATGCGCATCGCCCACCGAGAACAGCGCGCCCGGCACCTGCACCGGCAGATAGAGCGTGGCGCCGGCGGTGAGCTGCTTGATGTCGAAATTGCCACCGGTCTCGTGCGGCGCGATCGTGCGAACGGCGTGGGCGGCGATGCCTTCGGCTGCCGGCACGGCGCCCACCGCATCCGGCGGCAGCACCACGCCGCCGCGACCCAGCAAATCCGCCTCCCGCGATACGATGCGTTTCAGCAGGTCGTGCGACGGCGCCACGCCCATCACGCCCATGAACGGCGCGCCAGCAATGCGCACGCCGGGCAATTGCTTGGACACGGCGTAGCCATCGGCCATCTCCCAGTGCACCAGGAAGGGCGTGGTGAAGAGATCGCGCAGAAATCCGAAGCCCGGCATGATCATGGTGAAACCGCGGTTTGCCGGCAGGATCTGTTCGATCTTCACGGCGAGCAGATCACCGGGCTCCGCGCCGTCGACATGGACCGGCCCGGTCAGGGGATGGATGCGGCCCATCTCGATGCCGGCAAGATCTGACGCCGTGGTACGCGGTGTAATCTGGCCGTCGAGTCCGTCGAGCGTCTCCATCTCGACCGTCGAGCCCGACGCGATGCGCACCGCGGGCGTGATGTCGGGATGCCATCGGTTGTGGCCCTTGTCGGCCTGTCGCGCCAGCGGCAGCGTCGAGTCGATATGGATGTGATTATGCGCCATGCTATCCCCCAGTCTTGGCACTGCAAGAATATCGCACCGAAGAATGACAGAGGCTAGGCTGTCGCCATGACCAGCCCCAGAAACGACTCCCTCGAGTCGCTGCACGCCGACATGGCGCGTGGCAACATGGCACCGACCTGGGTTCATGTTTCCGAGTTCGTCGCCAAGCAGCCGCGCGTCAGCTATCGCCCCTGGCTGTGGAAATGGGCGGATGTGATTCCGCTGCTGCAGCGGGCCGGCGATCTCGTCACGCCCGAACGTGGCGCCGAGCGCCGGTCGATGGAGCATACGAACCCGGACCTGAAGTCCTCCTTCAGCACCAGCCACACCATCGCCACGGCGTTCCAGCTGGTCCGTGCCGGCGAGTCCGCGCCGGCACATCGGCACGCCGCGTCGGCAATTCGTTTCGCCGCCCGCAGTCAGGGCGGCAATGTCTACACCCGGGTACAGGGCGAGAAACTCTATATGGAGGAGAACGACCTGCTGCTGACGCCGGCCTGGACGTGGCACGAGCATGCCAACCGGACCGTGCATGACATCATATGGTTGGACGCGTTGGATTTCCCACTCGTCAACCTGATGCAAGCCAGTCTCTTCGAGCCGGGTGAAACCGGCGTCGGCAGTGACCGACATGACGGCTACAGCGCCGGCCGCCTGGGCTTCTATCGTCCTGCCGGCTGGTCACCCTACCCCGAGCCGCATCCCGTCATGCGCTATCCTTGGGTGGACATGCATGCCGCCTTGGAACGCGCCCGCCAGGAGGACGGCAGCCCGTTCGATGGGCTGCTGCTGGAATACGTCAACCCCATCAACTCGGGCCCGACCTTGCCGACAATGTCGTGCCGCGCACAACTCCTGCCGGCCGGCAGGTCGACGCTGGCGCACCGCGCGACCTCCAGCACCGTCTATTTCGTCATCGGCGGCGACGGTTTCAGTGTCATCAACGGCATTCGCTTCGAATGGGACCGTGGCGATGTTTTCGTCGTTCCCAACTGGGGCTGGCATGAGCACAGCGCTGGCAACGGTGACTGCTACCTGTTCTCCATCACCGATGAGCCGACAGTGACGACGTTGGGGCTCTACCGCGAGCAGCCCTATCCAGACAACGGTGGACACCAGCCCGTCAAGGCGATGTTCACCGGCTAATTGCACGCACTCTTTAACTTCATCATGGCTCGAAAAGGGATTGCTCACCCTGTGTGTAAGCCTGCCGCCATACCCATCCATCCCACGCCGCAGTCGTTTACAGTATGGTCCGAATTTTGCCGGTAGTGGTTTAGTGAAGTCGCTTGGTCGTTCTTCCTTTCTTTGAGGAGATGAACCCTTGGCGCAATCTCCCGATTTTGATCTTTCGATCCCTGTCGTCATTCCTGGTAGCGGCGATGCGGCGGAACTCCGCACCGTCCAAGACGCGATCAACTGGATTGATGCGACCGACGCTTGGCGACGTGAAGAGCGCCTGAGCGAAATCCAATGGACATTGCGCCAGGCCCGCGCGTTTCGTTTGCGAGGACAGGCGGATGACGCCAGCGACAGGCTGGTTCGGACCCTCGCCGATATGATGATTCTCAAACGATAGTTGGTCGCTACCTCCGGAGTCCACCCACAGGGCAGACACCTGCTGGCACGTGCAGCCAGGTGCATGACGCATCCCCAACGGATTGGGTGCCTAGCTCTGTTTCATGGCGCGCCGCTGATGGTTGACTTGGTAGCGGACGCCATATAGGTTCCGCGCCCTTTTCGACCAACCGGCGGACGGCCGCCCATGCCCCAGATCCTCGTCGAGGCGCTGGCCAAGACCTATCGCGTCGCTGAACGCACGCCAGGTCTCACTGGCGCACTGCGCGGCCTCGTGCGCCGGCGGTGGCGCGAGGTCCATGCCTTGGCCAACGTCTCGTTCAGCCTCGAGGCCGGTGAGCTGCTGGCCTTCATCGGCCCCAATGGTGCCGGCAAGTCCACGACCGTGAAGATCCTGTCGGGCATCCTGCGGCCCACCAGCGGTCGGGTGGAGGTCGGCGGTCTCGTCCCCTACGAGGATCGCATACGTCATGTGGCCCGCATCGGCGTGGTGTTCGGCCAGCGCAGCCAGCTGTGGTGGGATCTGCCCGTGATCGACGGCTTCGATCTGCTGGCCGACATCTACCGCGTCGAGCCTGCGCTCTATCGGCGCCGGCGCGACGAGCTCGTGGCCATGCTGCGGCTCGAACCGTTACTGGACCAGCCGGTGCGGCAGCTCTCGCTCGGTCAGCGCATGCGGGCGGAGTTCGCCGCTGCCCTGCTGCATGATCCCGCGATCCTGTTTCTCGACGAGCCGACCATCGGGCTCGATGCGCCGTCGAAGCTCGCGGTGCGCGCGTTCGTGCGTCGGCTCAACCGTGAGCAGGGCGTGACCGTGCTGCTCACGACCCACGACATGCATGACGTCGAGGCCCTGGCCGAGCGCGTTATCGTCATCGGCCATGGCCGCGTGCTCGCCGACGGATCGTTCGAGAGTTTGCGGGCCAGCGTTTTCACCGAGCGGCGGCTCCACGTCGACTTCGCCGGCCCCGTGCCTGAACTCGAGATGCAGGGCGTCATCGTCCGGGCGCGCACCGACCGCTCGCTTGAGCTCGCGTTCGACCCGACGCATATCCCGACACCCAAACTGATCGCCGCCATCGCCACGAATCACGCAGTCAAGGACATTCATGTCGACGAGCCGGCCCTCGAGGAGGTGATCACGCGCTTCTACGACTTGCACGACGCAGGCGAGGCCTGACGATGCAGTCGGCACGTCCCTACCTCGCCGCCTTCCGCGCTCGCTTCCAGCTCATGCTGCAATACCGTGCCGCCGTGTTGGCAGGCTTTGCCACGCAGTGCTGGTGGGGGACCATCCGCATCATGGTCTTCGCCGCTTTCTACGGCGTCCACGCCGCGGCGGCCCCCATCAGCCTGGTCGACGCCGTCACCTATGTATGGCTTGGCCAGGCACTGCTGTCGCTACAGCCCTGGTTGGCCGATCCGGAAATCGGCCAGGCGGTGCGCTCCGGTGGCGTGGGATACGACCGGCTACGGCCGCTCGACGCTTACGGGTACTGGTATGCTCGCACCTTGGGATGGATGCTTGCCCGGGCCCTGCCGCGCGCGGCCCTGATGGCGGTGGCGGCGGGACTCGTATTGCCGCTCATGGGCCTCGGCGCCTGGGCGTGGCAACCACCCGCGAGCCTGACGGCGGCATTGCTGTTCATCCCCGCGTTCGTGCTCATGACGGCGCTCGGTGCCGCCGTCCTGATGCTGGCGAACATCGTCGTCGCCGCGAGCCTCAACGAACGCGGGGTGAATGCCGTCCTGGCGCCGCTGGTGATCGTCTTTTCCGGCTCCCTCCTGCCACTCAACTTTTTCCCCGATACCCTGCAGCCCTTCCTACACGCGCAACCGTTTGCCGGCCTTGTCGATATCCCGTTCCGTATCTACTTCGCCGACTTGCGGGGTGGTGCGGCGCTGCTGGGGTTGGCCCTGCAGGCGGGCTGGACCTTGGCATTGATCGGTGTCGGCCGCCTCGCGATGGAGCACATGATGCGTCGGCTCGAGATGCAGGGCGGCTGACCATGAATGCCTTCGCCCTCTACGGCCGCTACGTCGCAGCCTCACTGCGCGCGCAGGCGCAGTATCCGGCGGCGACCCTGATGCTCACCGTCGGCCACTGCACGGCTACGGCGATCGAGATCCTGGGCGTATTCGCTCTGTTCGATCGTTTCGGGCCCGTCGGCGGCTGGTCCTTCGGTGAGGCCGCCCTGTTCTACGCGCTGGTCAACATCATGTTCTCGATCGCCGACCTGCTCACCCGTGGCTTCGAGGTATTCGGCACGGACTTCGTGCGCACCGGCGCCTTCGACCGCGTGCTACTGAGACCGCGCGCCGCCGCCCTGCAGTTGGCCGGCTACGAAGTGCGGCTGTCGCGATTGGGACGACTGCTGCAGAGCGTCGCCGTGCTGATCCTCGCCAGCAGCCTTGTCCCGATTACCTGGGATGCGGCGACGATCGCGATTGCGCTCTGGGCTGTGGCCGGCGGCGTGGCCCTGTTCGCCGGGATCCTGGTCCTGCAGGCCACGCTTGCCTTCTGGACCGTCGAGAGCCTGGAGATCGTGAACGTGCTCACCTACGGCGGCGTCCAGGCGGCGCAGTATCCACTCAATATCTATGAGGCTTGGTTCCGGCGCGCGCTTACCTTCGGCGTGCCGCTCGCCTGCGTGGCCTACTACCCGGTGCTTGCGATCCTGAAGCGATCGGATCCGCTCGGCACGCCGGACTGGTTGCTGCCGCTCACGCCGATCGCTGGTTTTGCGTTCTTCGCCCTGTCGTTCGTCGCCTGGCACGCCGGCATGGCGCGCTATACGTCCACTGGCAGTTGAGCCTGTGGATTGCGCCAACTGCCGCAAACGGCACCGGTGCGATCACCCGAGATTCACATTGATCAACATCGAGGGCTCATGGAAGCTGAGCGTCGAGGCTCGTCGTTGGTTCGAGAGGTAAGCGTGGTGCGTATCGCTGTCGTCGAAAATATGGAGAACACGCATCTCGGCACACTGGGTTGGGCGCTGGCCGAAAGTGGCGCCGAGCTCCAGTGGTTTCGACCCTGGCGTGACGGCGCCCTGCCCCTCGGCGCTCACGACCACGATGGCCTGATCGTTCTCGGTGGAAAGCAGAGCGCGGTTGATGACGCCGCCTACCCCTACCTTCCTCGACTTGCTGGGCTAATGCGTCGCTTCGGTGACGCTGACAAGGCAGTGCTCGGCATTTGCCTCGGCGGGCAGCTGCTCGCGCGAGCCTACGGCGCCAAGAACCTCCTGGGAAACGCCCGGGAATTCGCCTGGACGACGCTCGATGTCACGCCGGAGGGCATGGCCGATCCACTGTTCCGCGGTATCGGTGCCCGGTTCGAGAGCTTCCAGTGGCATGTCGATACGTTCTCGCTGCCAGGCAATGCCGTACGGCTGGTGTCCGGTTCGGTGGTTGCCAACCAATGCTTTCGCATCGGCCGCGCCGCGTACGGCGTTCAATTTCATTTTGAGGCCAGTGCGCAGGTCGTCGCGTCCTGGTCGGTCGAGTATCGCGACGTCGTCGAGCAGTTTGCGCCCGGATGGCTCGATCGCTACCCCGAGACGGCCGCGCGGCATGCTGCGGTGGCAGACCAAGCGGGCCATGCCATCGCACGCGCCTTTGTGCAATCCGTCCGGCCTGCCCGCAATGCGGCAGCGGCTGGTTGTTGATAGCTTTGGCTCGCTGCCCGCGGGCGCGGCGAGCCGTGTGAGTCCATTCTGGACGATATTGTTCCACGCGTGCACGCTTCCGTCTTCCTCCCGGAATTGGTGCGTCAGACATTCCGAGACAGGCAGCAACCAATCGCACGGCGTTAGGCGTGTCGATCTTTTGCGGATGACACGCTGGTAGAAAAATCGTTCGTGTTGGCTGACGTCCAGCGATCGTGCACCGCGCAACCAAATGGAAAACCACAACATTTTCTAATGCCGCAGAAAGCGTCGGTGGATGCAGTCGTCATGGTAATAAATTGCAAACATGCCGACCTTACACGATCGTCACCTCGTGAAACCAAAAGCCCTCCATGGCGGTTGCATGTGATCGCGCCAATGGATGATCGTGTAGCGCCACGCAGCCGCTCCCGTTTGGGATAGGTGTCGTTGACTCAAATCAATGATGATTGTAGAAATTTTTTGAGCTCGTCACAAAGTTGCGTTGATAATAAGTACAAATGTAATACTGAATTCAGTGCTTGCCGAAGTCATTGAAGAAACGCGAACAGTGGCGCTGGCAACTGGCTCTTCGGCACCGGCACCAACGTCGGGCAACGACAACGCTCTACTGTAACCACACGCATTGCGTCATCCACGGGGCTGGGGTGATGTCTTGGGTCAAATAGGCCTTGCGAGGCCGATGGGGGCCTTTGGCCGGCAGGCAATCATGTGGCCTGCACGGTAGGTCGCGCGTTTCTCCGGGACTTGGTGAGAAAACGGCGACAGGTCACCAGCCAAGCGAGACGACGGCACCGTATTTTTCTGATGCAGGTGCACGCAGAACGCGATCCTTCACGAGGAGATCACCATGGCGGTTTCACCTAGGCTTCTGTCCATCCTGGGCATCAATCCCCTGAATCCCAACGACGAAGTGCTCATTGGCGATGATGGGCCACTGAACGTATTCATCGGCGGCGATGGTAATGACTACATCGAGGGTAAGGGAGGTCTCGTGGACACCCTCGCCGGCGGACTAGGAAGCGATACGCTCGGTTACTCCGAGAGTAGCGGCGGCGTTTCTGTTTCCCTACCCGGTTTTCTTTTCGACCCCGTTTCGGGAAGCGATGCGATTGGCGACGTTGTGACGGCGGATTTTGAGAACGTCGTAGGCTCGGAGCACAACGACACGCTGGTTGGCGATATCTTTACCAACATCCTCGTTGGTCTCGGCGGAGCTGACAATCTCCTGGGTGGCGGCGGCGACGATCTGCTGATCGGCGGCGGCGGCGGCGATTTCCTGTTTGGCGATACCGGTACCGATTCGGTCAGCTACGAGTTGGCGATTTCCGGTGTGTCGGTCAGCCTGTCGACCGGCTTGGGTACCGCCGGTGAGGCCGCAGGAGACATATTGATCGACGTCGAAAATCTGGTGGGCAGCGACTTCGCCGATGATCTGGAGGGTAACTTCCTGTCCAACGTGATCGTTGCCGGCAGCGGCGATGATGCGATCAGGGCGGCTGGGGCCAACGACGTCATTATCGCCGGCGCCGGTAATGATCGACTGTCCGGTGACGCGGGCGCTGACAGCTTGACCGGCGGCATCGGGGCCGACGTCTTCGCCTACAGCAATGTTTCCGACTCGTCTGGAGATGGAGTGGATTTTATTGCGGATTTCCGCCACTCGGAGGGCGACAGGATCGATCTGTCGCTCATCGATGCCAATCCCTTCCAAGGCGGTGATCAAGCCTTCACGTTCATCGGAAACGATGGCTTCCACAACGTGGCCGGCGAGCTTCGCGTTCTCACGAACGACGTCGCCACTTTTGTACTTGGCGACACCACAGGCGATGGGAATGCTGATTTCATCATCGCCTTGGACAACGTCATTGTGTTCACGCCGCAGGACTTCCTTCTTTAGCTGAAGGTTCTACGACAACGCGTTTGAGTTTCGAGCACACGCGGCGGCGCCCGGTGGCAGATCGACTTCGATCGGACCGGGCACCACGTTGTCGTGGCGGCAACGTCCGGGACCCTCGAATGCCAGGACGGTTCAACGAAACATAGCCGGAAGGTCAACTGCAAGCACCGCCACGTCCGAGCTTCGCTTCGAGGGCTGCAATGCCCTCCTTCGTATTTCCGCGACGACAGTTCGCCACGGCGTTTTCCGCTTCAAGCATGCCCTGGAAGCTACTGCCCTGGGAACTCTCGCCACCGGTGCTCCTGTAGCGGAAGTACAGTCCATAGAGCTGTTCGCAACGGGCCAGGTCACCGGCTGGGTCGCGTGCCGCAGCCGGCGCGGCTGATTGGGGCTGTGCACAATTGCTGCAGCCCGCCACGACCAGGACGCCAGTGAGCCCGATGCACGTTGCCACGCCGCGCACGGCTGCGATCATCGGACGGCGTGTCCATCGGCTTCGAGCCCACCGCACAGGGCGACGCTTTCCCTGCTCCACCTGGATCTCCCACAGCGCCGTGCGCCTGCTCCCAATGTGGGCTCGAAGCCCATCGTTGTCCATGCAACCGGCTGAATTGCAGACCCGCTACTCGACTGCCGGCCACCAGGACTGCAGGAGGATCTGGCCTTCACGACAGTCTCAAAGCGGTCTACTCAAAGATCCCAGGGGGTGCGACCTTCGATTTTGCCCAGCAGCTCCCGGGCGATCTTGGTTGGGCTGTCGAGTTCGGGGCGCGTAGCCTGGAGATGCGCTACATATTCGCTGAAGGGCGTGAAATTGTAAGCGCCGTTCTTGAAGATCATCCGCGCGACAGCCTGGCGCGCCTTGGCCTGGTCATCGGCCGGAACCCACAGACGCGACTTGTCGATGAAGCCACCAGGATCGCCCTTGTGCCCCAGGAACTCGAGCAGCTTCTGCGTCGCCTTCCCCTTCTCCGTATCATTGAACGGCTCCCGGAGGAGCCTCTTGAACTTGTTCGTGTAGTTGGTCGTGCCGCTGTCCTCGTTACTCGCGGTCACCGAGACGAATCCCGCCCGGTTCCTGTTCCTGGCGCCTGGCTTGTCCGCCTCCGCACCCGTGTATAGCCGCTTGTCGATCAGAGGGGCTCTGCCGCCTCGCTTGTTCGTCATTTCGAGGCGGTTGAGGTTCTCCTTGAAGGTACTGTCGAGATCCTCGACCCAGATGTGCGGGTTGTCACGATCCCAGCCCCTGAAGCCCTTCTCGAACTCGTTGCCGATGCCGGTGCCGCCCTGGAACTGCGCGGCCTTCTTCCGCCACTTCTCCTCGTCGATAGCGCGGCGTCGACCTGCATCGGCGCGCGCACGGCGCTGCCGTTCCTGGTCGGCGTCGAATTGCTTGCGCGCGTGCTCCTCACCAAGCTTTCGCTGTTGGGGATCTCCCGGGCCCACGGTGATGATGCGTCCGGCGGCCGTGCGTTCGGCCTCTGCCGCCTTGCGCTGCGCCTCGGGATCCTGCTTCTTCTTGCGGCGCCCGGGCATGATCGCATCCCGGACGGTCGTGACAACGCCCGCTCCCCCCGTGCTCGCGGTACCAGCGGTGCTGGTGGCTCCCGCGCCGGTCGCGTGGACATTGCTGGCCGACCGCTGCTTGAGGCGGTTCTTCACATCGCTGCCACTGTCGGAAACGTCGAGCGCCGTGTCGAGCGCCTCACCCGCAGCCTCCGCCCATTGGCCCTTGTCGAACTTCTTCTTGGCCTCCTTGAGCCGCTTCAGATATTCGCGCGGATCGTACTCTGCCACCTTTTCGCCGACCGCCTTGATGACGTTGCCGTTGTGGTCATAGAGCTTGGTCGCCATGCCACCGGTGATCATGTCCGCGCCGGTGCGCAGAATGTGCTTGCCCGTACCCCGTGCGCCATCTTCCGCGGCAGCGGCCGTGCTCGTCGCGAGGCCTTGCAGCCCGAGGATCTGGCCGCCGCCCGGCACCCCGAGGGCTAGCACGCGGTTCGCCCGCATGCTCCAGTCCCGGATGTCGGTGGCGGCCTTCTCGAAACCGCCCCACCATTCGGCGTCACTCGCGGCGCGCTCGCCCTCGGCGGACATCTGGGTGCGCACGGCGTTCATCGCTGCCCGCAGCTTCAGGGGATCACCCTCATGACGTTTCAGGAAGGCGTCGTAGAAGCGCCGGCGCTCGGGATCCGTAACCTTCGACACTAATGATCGGCTGGCTTTGAGCAGACGCTGGCGCAGTTGTTCACGCTCCTCTTCCAGCGCCTTGCGCTGCTGCGCCTGCTTGGCGTCGGCATCCGCCGCCTTGCGTCGGTCCAGTTCCGCCCTGGCCTTGCGCTTGGCGTCTTCGGCGGCGCTGGCGCGTGCCGCCAACTGGCGCGCCCGCTGCTGCCGAGCGGCTTCCTCGGCTTCCTCTCGTTTGCGGCGTGCAGCGTCTTCGGCCTCACGCCGTCGCGCATCTTCCAGCCGGCGCTGGCGAGCGCCTGCTTCCGTGAGCTCCAGGCCATCGAAGGACGGGCCGTCGTCACGTCGTGCAGGCGGCGACGGCGGGCGGACGGGCGGCGGGACGGCCGCCCGTTTCGCCGCCTCGATCTGCTTGCCCCGGTAACCCAGCCAGATGAGCAGGGCCACGACGGCCGCGACAATCATCTCGGTGGTCCAGTTGGCGGCGCCAGGCTCGCAATTGCCGCAACGGCCCGACACGGGTCGCCCGTCGCCCCACGCCCAGCCGGCGCTGGCCATGTGCCAACGGCCACTCACTGCGCCGTTGCGGGCGATCTTGAGGTTGAGCTGGTGATGGTAGCCGCCAGGGCATGTGTACTTGGGATCCTGCCCTGGCTTTTTGAGCTTGAGCTCGATCTCACCGCCCGTGTAGGTCCCGATATAGCTCGCATCTGCGCCGCAGGCCCTGACATCGCCGTCCGACGGCGTGAGCAGGCGGGCCCGAATCGGCTTGTCCGGAACGCCGGCTTCGATAACGATCTCCGTGATGCGGTAAACCCCGGGCCGCACATGGGTTGTTATTTCATTCTTGGGATCGAGCCACTCCACCGAAAGCCGCTTGCCCGTGAGATCGGGCGCCGCCGCCGCCGTCCCCGCAGTGGCGAGCAGGAGCAGGAGCAGGAGTGCAAGGATGGCAGATAGCTGCATGGTTGTGATGCAACATTAAATCTCGCCTGCATCCGGGGCAATGCGCCGGCCGAGAGTTTTTGCACCACTGATACTGCTATAGCGGCGTTCATTTAGAGGCAGATGGTCAGAAGCCTACTATAGGCTGTCGGCAAACATCCAACCCGGGTAGATCTTTCCATACACGGGAGCGCTCGTCCCAAACGAAGACCCCAGCAATCTTGAGAGATTGCTGGGGTCTGGGTGTGTAGTGCTGATTTGGTTGCGGGGGCAGGATTTGAACCTGCGGCCTTCAGGTTATGAGCCTGACGAGCTACCGGGCTGCTCCACCCCGCGGCGGTGGGTGGCGAGAAGAGGGTGCGGTTGG
>Ga0187894_10001714_pt1 | contig 27544 bp, 25 predicted proteins | sample GBC1701081metaG_FD_136650 | JGI IMG/M metagenome (GOLD analysis project Ga0187894, IMG submission 136650) | White microbial mat communities from a lava cave in the Kipuka Kanohina Cave System on the Island of Hawaii, USA - GBC170108-1 metaG ... | reverse complement strand
GGGAGGGCAAGACGCTTCACCGCGTCACCTGGACCCCGAACGCTGACGGCGGCGTGCGCCAGTTGTGGGAACAGTCGACGGACGGCGGTGCGAACTGGTCCGTCGCGTTCGACGGTCTCTACCGGCGCAAATCCGGTGGCGGTGCCGGTACCGCCCAGGACGCCAGCGCCGCAGCAGCACGCGAGTAGCCCGGGGCGGAACGCCATGCGGAGGGCGTCGCGCCGAAGGCGTCGCGAAATGCGGCGGTGAAATGACTGTGCCCCGAGTAACCCAGATCCGTAGCGACGGTCAGCAGGTCTGCCGCGCCGTCTGAAACCCGTTCGAGCGCGTGATGCAGGCGCAGCTGACTCCGGTAACCGTGCAGCGTGCGTCCCGTCGCGCGGCGAAACAGCCGGCACAGGTGGAATACCGAAACGCCGACGGCGCGCGCGATCTCCGACAGCCGCTCGTCGCGCGCGTAGGAGCGCGCGAGGTGTGCACGCGTTTCCTCGACTATTGCCCGATGCTCCCTGCCCCGATGCTCCCCGCCGCGATGCTCCCTGCGATCGCGCAACGGTGGCGGTTCTCCGTAAATCGTCCGCAGCACTTGCGAGAGGAGCCCGATGACCGACTCATCGACGAACAACGCCTCCGGCGAGTTGCCGTTCGCGACCGTATCGAAAACCGCTCGCTGCCACGCATAGAGGCGGGGCGTGGCGCGCCCGTAGCCGAAGCGAAAGAGCCGGTCGGCATCGTTCGCCGCGCTCAGGTCGTACCGCGCGAGCATCTCCCGCAGTATGTCCGGCGCCACGGCGAACCAGTCGGTGCGATCGCCCTGAGGACTGATCGCCCGGCGCTGGTACTGGTGGCCGCGGTTATAGAGCGGGATCACGTTGGCATCCGCGACGAAGGGCGCCCTGCCCTCGTGCTCGATCCACACGGAGGTGCGCGGGAACACGAAGCAGAACCACGTGGTCGGGCCGCTGTCGTTGAAGCGCGGATGGCCGATCGGGCAGCGGAAGCGCCCGATGCGCGCCAGGTCCGACGTGTGCAGCACGACGCTCGGCGGCTCGTACCCGGAACCGTGCCCGTGAACGCTCACGACGCTACCAGCCCGAGAACCGTGGCCAGACTGCCGCGACATCGTCGGCGGCCGTGACGGTGCGGGACGTGCTGTCGCGTCCGGCGATTCCGTTGCCGCCGATCACGTGGTAGCGATCGTGCTGGCCAGCCGTGGCGCACGCGTGGTTGGGCAGGATGCGCAGCAGCGACCCCACGGGCAGGTCCGGCAACTTCGCCTTCGAGCCCGAGCGGATCGCGACGATGCCGTGCTCTTGGTTGGTGCTCGTCATCACCAGATCGTCGTACGGTCGGCCGGCAATGTCGCAAACGACGCCGTAGCCCTGGTCCACTGCCTGGCGCGCCGTGCCCCGGTCGCGCGACATCGCCGTCCAGCCCGCGTCCGTCAGGATCCATCCCTTCTCGCGCTGGTGACCGATCACTGCGCCGAGCACGCTGATCGCGATGTCGTCGATCCCGCAAACACCGAGACCCGACATCACCAGGTCCTGAAACACGAACACGCCCGCACGCACTTCGGTGACGCCGGTGAGATCGCGGGCGAAGAGCGCGGTGGGTGTCGAGCCGACGCTCACGACCGGGCTCGGCAATCCCGCGCGCCGCAGCGCCTCGGCACTGCTCACGACCGCGGCACGTTCCTGTTCCGCGGCCGCGACGAACGCTTCGGCACCGGGGCGGTCGTACGAGCCGCCTGCATGCGTCATCACACCGCGCAGCTGCGCAGCTTCGTGCAATATGCGGCCCACCTCGATCAGCGTCGCATCGCCGGGCCGCAGGCCCGCGCGATGATCGTCGGCATCGATTTCGATGAGCGCCGGAATGCGCTCGCCCGCCTCGCGCGAAGCCGCCGCGACTGCGCGCGCCTGGTCGGGCGTGTCGAGGATCACCGCCACGTCGATGCCGCTCTTGCGCAGGCCGAGGACGCGCGGCAGCTTGGCCGGCGTGATGCCGACCGCGTAGAGCACGTCGCGCACACCGGCTGCGGCGAACTGTTCCGCCTCGCGCAACGTCGACACGGTGGCCGGCCCGGCCGCCGTCGGCATGAGGCGGCGCGCGACTTCGATGCACTTTGCGGTCTTGAGATGCGGGCGCAGCGGCACGCCGAGCCTGCGCAGCTGTTGCTGCAGTCGCGCGATGTTCCGGTCCATGCGCTGCTCGTCGAGCAGGAGGCACGGCGTCTGCAGGTCTGCGAGCTTCATGGCACCGGGAAAGATACCCGCTGGAGGGGAGCGGCTCCAAGCGCCGGAGGGCAATCGACGACATGCGGCGCCGGGGTGCGCGTTGCGCTCAGCCGTTTCGCCCCTGGTCGCGGAGCACCCGGAGCTTGGCCGCGATGAACGCCGGGTGTGGCACGTGCAGCAGGTCGGCCACGCGCCGGATCAGGTGCTCCTCGTACTCGTGCAGCACGGCGTCGGCGTAGGCCACGCGCCAGAGCTCCTCGAGCAAGCGAACCTTCGCTTCGGGCGAGAAGCTGGCGTTGATCCGCGAAGTGAACTGGAAGAGGTCGTGCGCATCGCGCGCCTGCGTCTGCGCCAGCGCGAGCAGTTCCGCGGCCTGGGCATCGTCGAGGTCGAAGCGGCGCTGCAGGGCAACCAGGACGGCCCGGCGCTCCTCGTCGGCGAAGCGATCGTCGCTGCGCATCACCTCCACCAGCAGGGCTGCGGCAGCGAGATGCTCGCGTTTCTCGCGCGCCGGCCCGGACTCCTCCTGCGCACCGGCGATGCGTTGCTCGAAGAACCTGCGCAGCGTGGTCAGCATGGTGACGAAAGGCGGAATTGCGAATGTGCCGGCATGGACCGGCCGCGCGCGCGCCGGTTCCCTGGAATCGCGCCGGTTCCCCGGAACCGCGCCGAGTCCCTAGAACGTGGTCGGCCTGGCTTCGAAATCTTCGGTGCCGAAGAACACCTCGAGACCCACGCCGAGCGCCCAGCTCGGCTTGCGCGGCGCCTGCGGATCGTCCTTCGGCCAGGTTACGCCGGTGCGCAGTTCCAGCACCAGCCAGTCGCGCGTCACGCTCTTGCGCCAGGCGAGCTTGATGCCGAAGTCGCGCAGCGGGACGTCGGCGTCGACTTCGGCACTGGTGAACAGCTCGGCGATGGCGGCGCGCCGGTCGGGAAACTCGCGCAGGACCGTGAAGCTCGTGTAGCCGCGCACGCCTTCGGATACCTGCGAGATCGTGCCGGAAGCCGTCCAGCGCAGCAGCCACTTCTCGCGCGCCAGGTGCTCGACGTCCACCCTGCTGGTGAATCCGAAGTCCTCCGAGTTCTGCCAGAACGCGGTCTCGCGCAACGTGAGCTGCGCAGTTTCGAGAGAACCGCGTCCGTAGCGCCAGGAGCCCTTGACGTACGGGTCGAGGGGAAAGCGCACGCGCACGCCGGCGCTGGCGGAAAAGCGGTCGTCGGGGTCGAGCTCGCGATAGCGGATACCGAGCAAGGTCTGATCGTCTTCGACGGGCGTACCGCGCTGGCTCGCGAGTGCGCCCGACTCGCGGCGCCGCTCCGTCACGTACTCCTCGCGGTTCACGCGGCCGATGAACGCGTCGAAGCGCTCGTTGAGCAGCGGCAGCGGCAGATTGACGCGAAAGCGCAGCTTGGGGCGAAAGCCGTCGAACTCGTCCCACAGGATCGCCGGCGCGAGACTGCCCGAGATGTCCTGGTACTCGGCAGCGCTGGCCCCGCCGCCGAACATGCGATCGATACGCATCGCCGAGCGCCACAGCGTCCAATAGAGGCCGTAGTGCATGCGATCGATCCAGGGCTCGCGCGTCGCCTCGGCAGCTTCGACGGTCGCGGCCTCGGCCTGCTCGTCTTTGTTCGTGACCGCAGGCGTGGCGGCACCAGACGTGTCGACGGGAGGCGTGTCGGCGGGAGACGTGTCGGCGGGAGACGTGGCAGCCGGTGGCGGTGACGCCTCCTGTGCAGCGACAAGCGGTGCGACGGAGAGCAGAAAGCCGGCCAGCGCAGCCCCGGCCAGCGTTGCTTCAACCCGTGCGTGCCTTCCCTGCATCACCTGATGGAGCAAGGTGCGTGCCAGATCGGAATGCCCGGCGGACCGCCGCGGCACCGGCGTTCACCGGTCGCAGACACCGGCACGAGCGGGTCATGGACGACAGCAATGTAAATATGTGCCCATCGCTGCGGCAAACTGGGTTTAGGATAGATATTGGCACGCCCCGGAAGCCCGGCAATGACCGTCCTGGTCGTCGACGACGACGAAAATATCCTGCACACGCTCACGCTGCTGCTGAAAAGCGAGGGCATGGAGTGCATCGCCTGCCGATCGCCGCAGGAGGCGCTGGCCGCGCTGCCCCGTGGCAGCTGCCGCCTCGCGCTCGTCGATCTCAACTACGTCGAGGACACGACCTCCGGCAAGGAGGGGCTGGCTCTGATCAGCGCGCTGCGCCAGGCCGACGAGGAACTGCCGGTCGTGGCAATGACCGGCTGGGGCACGATCGGCATCGCGGTGGAGGCGATGCAGCGCGGCGCGGCCGACTTCGTCGAGAAGCCGTGGAAGGACAACACGCGGCTGCTGAACATCATCCGCACGCAGCTGCAACTCGGCGCGGCGCGACGTCGCGATCGCAAGCTGAGTGCCGAGAACGCGCTGCTGCGCCAGCAGGGCGACCGCACCGTCGTGTCGCAATCGCCGGCGATGACGCAGGTGCTCTCCATGGCGCTGCGTGTCGCGTCGAGCACGATGCCGATCCTGATCACCGGCGAGAACGGCACGGGCAAGAGCCTGCTCGCCGAATACATCCATCGCAACTCCATGCGCGCGTCCGGCCCGTTCATCAGCGTGAACATGGGCGCGATCTCCGAGAGCACGTTCGAGAGCGAGATGTTCGGGCACACGCGCGGCGCGTTCACCGACGCCAGGAGCGATCGCATCGGGCGTGTCGAGCTCGCCGACCAGGGCACGCTCTTCATGGACGAAGTCGCCAACCTGCCGCTGGCGCAGCAGGCGAAGATCCTGCGCCTGCTCGAGGAGCGACACTACGAGAAGCTCGGCAGCTCGCACACGCGCCAGGCCGACATCCGCTTCATCTCCGCGACCAACGCCGACCTCGACACGATGGTGGCGGACCGCGGCTTCCGCCAGGACCTGCTCTATCGACTGAACGGCGTGACGCTGCGTATCCCGGCGCTGCGCGAACGCCAGGCCGACATCCGGCCGCTCGCCGAGAGTTTCCTCGGACAGGCGCGCCAGCACTACGTCACGCCCGCGCGCCGCTTCTCGCCGCAGGCGCTGCGCGCGCTCGAACACTACGCCTGGCCCGGCAACATCCGCGAGTTGCAGCACGTGGTCGAACGTTCCGTCCTGCTCGCACAGCACGAGGACGTCGCCGAGAGCGACCTGCAGCTCGCCAGGTCGGCGGCCTCGCAACCCGCCGAGCTGGTGCAGATGACGCTCGAGCAGGCGGAGATCTGGTTCATCCAGCAGGCGCTCGGCCGGCACCAGGGCAACGCGAACGAGGCGGCGAAAGCGCTGGGTCTCAGCCGTTCCGCGCTCTACCGACGCCTGGGCAAGCGCGAGCCCTCGTGACTGCGCGCTTTCGGTCTCCCGGAGTCGCGCCGCGCCAGCGACTGGCCACTGACGTACGCCTGTACCTGCTGGTGATCAGTTGCGTCGTCCCGGTCGCCGCCCTGTTCGTGTGGCTCGCCATGGACGGGGGTCTGCCGCCGACCGTGCAGGCGATGCTCGCGGTCGCGCTGCTCGCCTGGATCCTGTTCGTGGCCGGCGCGGTGCGCGGCGAGCTGCTGCGTCACGTGCGCACGCTGAGCAATCTCGTGGAATCGATCCGTCGCAACGACTTCAGCATGCGCGGCGCGCGCGCCCGCGAACCCGGCGAGCTGGCCGAGCTCTACGGGCAGATCAACTCGCTCACCGACAGCCTCAAGGAAAGCCGGCAGGGCGAGCAGGAGCTGCTCGGCATCCTCGAACGCGTGGTCAGCCAGATCAACGTGGCGATCGTGGTCTGCGACGGGCAGGACCGCATCCGGCTCGTGAATCGCCTGGCTGCCGTGTTGCTGCGTTCCGGTGCCGATGAGCTCGTCGGCGTCGAGTTCGGCGCGACGCCGCTCGCACAGCTGCCCACGTCTTCTGAGCCGCAGCTGCTCGACTTCCGTTTCCCGGGAGCGGAAGGACGCTGGCAGGTGAGCCAGCACCACTACCGCCACCAGGGCCGCGAGAGCCGCATTCTCTTCATCGCGGACCTCGAGCAGGTGCTCTCCGACGAGGAAACCGCGGCATGGCAGCGCCTGATCCGCGTCATCAGCCACGAGGTCAACAATTCGCTCACGCCGATCACGTCGCTGTGCCAGACGCTGACCAACATCCTCGAACGACCCGACAGCGCCGACTATGCCGAGGACGTGCGCAAGAGCCTGCGCATGATCGCCGAGCGCGCCAGCGGCCTGCGCGAGTTCATCGCGATCTATGCCCGGCTGGCGCGCCTGCCGGAACCGCAGAAGAAACTCTTCCCGGCCGCCGACCTCGTCGCCGGCCTGCGCGCATTCTTCGCCGACCAGCGGCTCGACATGGGCGCCGTGCCGGACGTGACGCTGTTCGGCGATCCGGTGCACGTCGAGCAGGCGCTGATCAACCTCATCAAGAACGCGCTGGAAGCGAATGCGCCGGACGCGCCGCCCGTGACGGTCGCGGCGCAGATCGGCGAAGGATTCTGCGAGTTCCGCATCCTCGATCGCGGGCCGGGCATCACCAATCCCGACAACCTGTTCGTGCCGTTCTACACCACGAAGAGCGGCGGTGCCGGCATCGGCCTGGTGCTCAGCCGGCAGATCGCGGCGCGCCACCACGGTCACGTGAGTCTCACGAACCGCACCGACGGTCCGGGTGCGATGGCGAGATTCGTGCTGCCGCTGCCGCCCGCGCACTAGCGCCGGCGCACTAGCGCCGACGCCCACGCCCACCCCAACCTCGAGCCGGCGCGCGGGCCGCAGCCCGGTCCCATTCCTGCGACTGTTTCAGTCCCAGTTCCGCGACCGGCGGCGGCGCACCGGAACCGCGCGTGTGAAAAACGCTGTGAAAACAGGCCTTTCGCGCCTGGCACGCCGATTGCTTTGGCAGGGTCGTCATGGACCGCGCACGCCCCCAATCGCAGACCCGCTCGATCCGGCGCATCGCCGCCGTCGTGGCGGCGACGCTCGTGCTGGTCGGCGGCGGCGCGACGCTCGCGAGCATCGACTTCGACAGCCGCCGCATCGACCGCGACACCGTCAGCATCGAAACCGTCCAGCGTGGCACGCTCGAGATCCGCGTCAGCGCCAACGGCCGCCTGCTGCCCAAGCACATCGAGCAGATCGCGGCGCAGGTGACCGGACGCGTGGCGCGCACGCACGTGCGTCCGGGCGCGGTCGTCAAAGCCGGCGCGATGCTGGTCGAGCTCTCCAATCCAGAGCTGGTCGCCGGTGCTGAAGGCGCCTACTCGGCCTGGGAGGGCGCCGTGACGGACATGCGCGCCGCGGAAGTCGAGCTGCAGAACGCCCTGCTCAACCAGGAAGTGATCGTCACGCAGGCGCGGTTCAACCTGGAGCGCGCGCAGCTGCAGCTCGAGGCGGAAACGAAGCTGATCGGCGAGCGCATCATTTCCGAGATCGACTATAAGCGCACGCAGCTCAACGTCTCGCAGCTCGTCAAGACGCTGGCGATCGAGGAGAACCGGCTGCGCAAGATGCGCGACAACGTGATAGTGCAGGTCGCCGCGCGCCGGTCGCGCGTCACCGAGCTGGCGCGCGCGCTGGATCGCGCGCGCACCCAGGCCGACAACCTGCGTATCGTCGCCGGCATCGACGGAATCGTGCAGGCGATGAACGTGGACGTCGGCCAGCAACTGCAGCCTGGCAGCCCGATCGGCCACATCGCACAGCAGGGCGCGCTGTACGCCGAGCTGCGCGTGCCGGCGCGCGAGGCCACCGAGGTCGAGGCCGGGCAGGAGGTGGTCGTCGACACGCGCAGCGGCACGCTGCCCGGGGTGGTCACCCGCGTCGATCCGGGCGTCACCGAGGGCACCGTGATCGTCGACGTCGATCTGCACGGCGCCCTGCCCGCCGGCGCGCGCCCGCAGTTGCAGGTCGAAGGCATCGTCTACATCACGCGGATTCCCGACACGCTCTACGTCGGCACGCCGGCGTACGTGCGCAGCAACGCGCAGATCTCCGTGTACAAGCTCGACGCCGATGGCCGCTACGCCACGCGTGTGCCGATCAGCGCCGGCCGCGTTTCGGTGAACCACCTGCAGGTACTCGAAGGCCTGGTCGCCGGCGATCGGATCATCACGTCCGAGATCGGCGAGTGGCAGGACGAGGACCGGATTCTCCTGAACTGATGAACCGACAACCGACGAACCGACAGATCACGCCATGAGCACTCCGATGATCGCCATACACGTCACCGCCGGGATCCTGAGCCTGGCCTCGGGTGCGATCGCGCTCTATTCCTTCAAGGGCGGCAACCTGCATCGCAAGTCGGGAACGATCTTCGCCTGGGCGATGCTGGTGATGACGAGCACCGGCACGGTCATGGCCGCGCTGCAGCCGGCGCGGCTGTCCGTGATCGGCGGCGTGCTCACGTTCTATCTCGTCACGGCGTCGCTGCTCACCGTGCGGCGTCGCGCAGGCCAGCCGTTCCATTGGCTGGAGCGTGTCGCCAGCGTCGTCGCGTTCTTCGTCGCACTCGGCGCATATGCCTCGGGGTTCGAGGCCAGCGCCTCGCCCAACGGTCAGTTGCACGGCTTTCCGGCGGTCGGCTACTTCGTCTTCGGTTCCATCGCCCTCCTGGCCGGCATTCTGGACGTACGCATGCTGCATGCGGGCGACCTGCAGGGGGCGCACCGCATCGCCCGTCACCTGTGGCGCATGGGCATGGCACTGTGGATCGCGGCGGGCTCGTTCTTTCTCGGCCAGGCGAAAGTGTTTCCCGAGGCCGTGCGCAAGGGCCCGCTGCTCGCGATTCCCGTGTTGCTCGTCGCGATAACCGTCATCTACTCGCTGGCGAAGACGCTGCGCAGGCGTCGCCAGCCGCAGCCCGCGGCGCACAGCCGTGCAATTCCTCAGCCCAACACAGGGGCACTCTAGATGCCGCATCCTCTGGAACTTGGTCGCCAGCTCCTGCTGGTCGCCGCCGCCGCCGCAATCCTGACCGTGGTCGCCGGGCCCGCCGTGGGCCAAGCGACGGACGCCGAGTTCGACGCGCTGCGCCGCGCCGGCAAGACAGCCGAACTGGAGACGCCGGCCCGCGAGCGCCTCGCGAAGCACGCAGGCGACGACGTGGCGTTGTGGCACTTGGCGCGCGCCGAGGTGCACACGCACGAAGAGGAGTTCGACGAGGCGCAGACGCTGCTCGGCGCAATCAAGCCCGGCACTGACGTCGCCCTCGCCGAAGCTGCGCGCGATGCCACGTCGGCGCTCGGCCTGGCGCTTCTCGACGACGGGCAGGCTGCACGCGCGCGCAAGGTGTTCGAGCGGCAGGTCGCCGCGTACCCCCGGTACGCGTTCGCACACTTCGGCCTGGGACGCGTGCTGCTCGAGCAGAAGGAACTGGACGGCGCGATCGCCGCGCTCGAGCGCGCGCTGCAACTCGACCCCAGGTCGCGGGCACACTATCGTCTGGGGATCGCCTACCAGGGCAAGGGCGATGCGGCCAGGGCGCTGGCGATGTTCCAGCAGTTCCTGGGCTATTCGCCGGATGGCCGCGCGGCCGACGACGCGCGCAAGCGTATCGAGCAGCTGACGAAGGCGGGGTGAGGGCGATGAATCTCTGGTTCGACTTCCGGTACGCGTGGCGGCTGCTGCTCGCCTCCCCCGGCCATTCGCTGGTCTGCATCGTCGTGATCGCGCTCAGCGTCGGCCTGGCCGTGTGGGGTTATGTGCTGGCACACAGCCAGGCGTGGAAAGCACTGCCGTTCCCGAGCAGCGAGAGGTGGCTGAGCGTGCAGGTGGCGGCGAAGGCCACCTTCACACCGCAGCCGAATCTCGACCAGTACACGTATCAGAGCATCGTCGCACGCACGCGCTCCGCGCGACACTTGGGCGCGTTCGCTCTGCAGACTGCAGTGCTCAGCGAAAGCCAGGCAAGTGTCGGACTTCGTTCCGCCGAGATCAGTCCCTCGCTCCTCAGCGCGATGCAGGTTCCCGCGTTTGCCGGCCGGCTGTTCGATGCCGAGGATGGGCAGTCAGGCGCCGCACCAGTCGCCATCATCAGCTACAACACCTGGCAGAACTACTTTGCCGCGGATCCACGGATCATCGGCCGTCAGGTGCGGCTCGACGCACACCCGGTACGCATCGTCGGCGTCATGCCAGACGACTTTTTCGCTTTCACGGATTCCGAGGTGTGGCTGCCACTGCGGCTCGAAAATCTCGCGCGGCCGGGGGATTCGACACGCACGCTGTCGCCATTCATCGCCCTGGAAGACGGTCAGCGCGCCGAAACGCTGTCGGGTGAGATCAAGGCAGCCGTCGATGAAGTCAACCGCCAGTATCCCGGCATCTTCGACGCCGGTCGCCACGTCGAGTTGATTCCGGCTCATCTCACCTACACGCACATGAACCTGCAGATCGTCGCGACAGTGCTGTTCATCGCCGGCGCGGTTCTGCTGCTCGGCTGCGTGAACGTCAGCATGATCTTTCTGGCGCGCCTCCTCGAGCGCAGCCGCGAGCTCGCGTTGCGCACGGCGCTCGGCGCGTCGCGCGGCCGGCTGCTGCGTCAATGCCTGATGGAGACGGTGCTGATCGTGGCCGTCGGGCTGCTGCTGGGCTATGCACTGGCGGACCTCGGTGTCGACTGGATGCAGTCGATCGACGACTTCGGCAGGAAGGTCGAAGCGGACGGCCGCTCTTCGAACCTGCCGGAGGTGCAGGCGATCACGGTGATCGTGGCGGTTCTCGCCGCTGCCGCGATCTGGCTGCTCAGCACCCTTCTGCCGGCCTGGCGCGTCGCGCGGCAGGATGCCGCCTCGGTCCTCGCCGGCAGCAGCACCGGTGTCGCGAGCTCCAGCGGCACGAAGACCGTGAGCCTGCTGGTGGGCGTGCAGATGATCGTTTCCTGCCTCGTGCTCGTCATCTGCACGAATCTGGTCTCGGCGGTGCGCAGCGAGTCGACCCGGCCGATGGGCATCGACCGTTCGGGAGTCATCATCACGACCTACGCCACCGCCTTCGGCGAGCGCTACGTGCAGCCGCACGACCGCGTGGGCTATTGGGAACAGCTCGCCACCGCGATCAGGCGTCGTGTACCCGGCGCCACCGTAGCCTACACGACGGCGGTTCCTTCGCGGCCGCGGAGCGTTCCTGCAGTCATCGAGAATCGCGAGGGCGTCGCCAACGAGGGTACGTTCACGCTGCCGATGTCGGTCGTTTCCGAGGAGTACTTCGCCTTGCTGGGCATCCGGTTGCGCTCGGGGCGACTGTTCGACACCGCTGACGACGCGCGATCGCTGCCCGTGGCTATCGTGGACGAGCACGCCGTGCGTCGCTACTGGCCGGGGCAGGAGGTCCTCGGCAAGCGCGTACGACTGAATCCTGCTGAAGGGACTCCGTGGCTCACCATCGTCGGCGTCGTAACGCCGGTGAGTCGGCCGTACGGCCGCGATCTCGGGATCGTCTATCGCCCTTTGCGGCAAGCCCTGCCCGGATCGTTCCAGTTGCTCGCCCGAGTGCCAGGCGCGGTGGCGGAGAGCCGCACGCAGTTGCGCACCGCGGCGTTCGCCGTCGATCGCGACCTGCCGCTGCACAATCCGCAGACGCTCGACGACTACATCGCCGCGCTCAGCTTGTCGTTCACCGCGATGATCCCGGCGTTCACGGCGATCACCGGCATCACGCTGATCCTGGCCGCGACCGGTCTGTTCGGTCTGATCAGCCGCTCGGTCGCGCGCCGTACGCAGGAGGTCGGCGTGCGACGCGCGCTCGGCGCCACCATCTGGCAGGTAAGCGCGGTGTTCCTGCGCCAGGGCGCTGTCTACCTGAGTGTCGGCGTGATCGGTCTCGGCCTCGGAATCGTCGTGATGAATCTGATCACGGACTCGGTTCCGAACATCCTGATGCGCGCCGTTCCGGTGACGTTCGCCGTGCTCGTCGCCATGGCGTTCGTGATCCTGCTCGCCTCCTGGCTGCCGACGCGCCGCGCCACGGCGCTCGAGCCCGGCGACGCGCTCCAGTACGAATGAAGGAACTTCAATGAAACATCTCATCGACCTGCAGAGCATCAAGAAGATCTTCTACGCCGACGATATCGAAACGTGGGCGCTCGACGACGTGCACCTGACCATCGACCCGGGCGAATACGTGTCGATCACGGGGCCGTCGGGCTGTGGCAAGTCCACGCTGCTGTCGGTGATGGGGCTGATGCGCTCGGCCAGCGAAGGCCGCTACTTTCTCGACGGTCGCGAAGTCGCCGGGCTGCCGCCGAGCGAGCAGGCGAGAGTGCGCAACCGTGACATCGGCTTCATCTTCCAGGCGTTCAACCTGATCGCGGAGATGAGCGTGTTCGAGAACGTGGAGCTCGCGCTCACGTACCGCGGCGACCTCGCGCGCAAGGAACGCCGCGAGCGGGTGACGCAGGCGCTCGAGCAGGTGGACATGGCGCATCGCCAGAAGCACTACCCGGCGCAGCTCTCCGGCGGCCAACAGCAGCGGGTCGCGATCGCACGCGCGCTGGTCGGGCAACCCAAGGTGCTGCTCGCCGACGAGCCGACGGGAAACCTGGATTCGCGCAACGCGCAGATGGTGATGGACCTGCTGGCGGCCCTGCATCGCCGCGGCGGGACCATCGTGATGGTGACGCACGACCCGCGCTCCGCCGAGCAGGCGCAGCGCCAGATCGCGCTGTTCGACGGCAAGGTGGTGGACGACCGGCGCACGCGCTTGCGCGCAGCGTCCTAGAGGAGTCTCAGGGAGCATCCATGCACACGTTGCTGAACATGAAATTGACAAGTATCGCACTCCTCGCCATCACAGCCGCCGTGGTTGCATGTTCGACGCCCAGGAGCGCACCGATGCTTCCTGTCCGGGGAAGTATGGACACCATGAAGGCCATCCTCTATCGCGAGTACGGGCCGCCGGATGTGCTTCGTCTTGAAGACACCGAAAAGCCGCAGCTTGACGACGATCGCGTGCTGCTCAAGGTCCGCGCGGCGGCCGCCAACCCGCTCGACTGGCACTACATGAGAGGCACTCCGTATGTCGCTCGCATCGGTATGGGGCTGCGCAGGCCCAAGGACCCGCGGCTCGGCTCGGACGCATCCGGTGTCGTGGTTGCGGTCGGGAAGGACGTCACGGATTTCAAGCCCGGCGACGAAGTGTTCGGTATCGTCGGCGGCGCATACGCCGAGTACGCACGGGCTTATCCGAAGAACCTCGTCGTGAAGCCCGCCAATCTCTCCTTCGAGCAGGCTGCAGCCGTGCCGGTGGCTGCGATCACGGCACTGCAGGCCTTGCGCAACCGGGGACGGCTTCAGCCGGGGCAGAAAGTGCTGATCAACGGCGCATCCGGCGGCGTCGGAACGTTCGCCGTGCAGATCGCGAAATCGTTCGGCGCAGAGGTGACCGGTGTCTGCAGCACGAGGAACGTCGACATGGTCCGATCGATCGGCGCCGATCACGTCATCGACTACACCAAGCAGAACTTCACCGAGGGCACGCAGCGGTACGACGTCATATTGGACAGCGTCGGCAACCATTCGCTGTCTGCGTTCAGGCGTGTCATGACGCCCAAGGGCATCTATGTGGGGATCGGCGGCGGCGGACCCAACGACGGGGGCTTCCTGGGCCCGCTGTGGCGGCCCCTCCGGATGGTTGCCTACTCGCCATTCGTTCGCCAGCAGTTCGGAACGTTCATCTCGTCGGTCACGAAGGAAGATCTCACCATCCTGAAAGAGCTGCTCGAAACGAGGAAGGTCACACCGGTCATCGACCGAGCCTACACGCTACCCGAGGTCCCTGCGGCGATCCGCTATATGGAAGAGGGTCATGCGCGAGGAAAGGTGATTATCACCGTGGGAGACATTGACCGGACCTAGCTACTCCTCGCGTGAGAGCTTTAGTCGCTTCGCGACGTTCCTGCGGGTGTACGGGTCCACTGCGGTCACACTTGATCGTGTTCCATGAGTTGTTCCAGGCCGGCGTGCAGGATCGGCCGGGCGCGCGCGCGGGCGATCGGTTCGGGCGCGTCCTTGCGGGTTGTGCGCGTGTCCGGCCGGCGCTCGCGCACGTTTGCGCGGCGTCGGCGGTGCCGCCGCGCCTCCCTCGGTGCGCTCCCAAGCTTCGACGCCGCCGCGCCCCAGCCGGAACATCGGATGCGGATCGGGCCGGCGCACCGTTCGCCAGCGCCGGTAGAGCGCGGGATTGCGCCGTGCAAGCTTGCGCAGCAGGTGCGCCCATTCGTAAGCGAGCTGCCCATGCGTCACCGCGATGCGCACGGCCGCGCGCGCGCGTCCGATTTTCCTGACATCGAAGGTGTACTCGCGCGCGCAAGCCTCGGCGTGAATCGCCGCCAGGTAGGTGCAGATGGCGGCGCGCGGCGCGGCGTGCGCGCGAAAGCGCACGAGCTGCGGATGATGGCGATAGCCGCGCGTGCGTCCATGCAGGACGGCCTTCGCGAGCAGCGCTTCGCGCCACACGGCGACCAGGCCCTGCGGATCGAGGTAACGCGGATGGAGCGACCAGAGCCTCACGGCGGCGACTCGTGCATCGCCGCCACTCTATATATGAGCGGCCGTCGCGACCAGCGGCCCGCTCACTGCCATCGTCACCAGCGGCCAGCGCGCGGGCTTTCCCGGCTAGCGGGCCCGCTTCCAGTCCATGATCCAGCTCTGCTCCCAGGTCTTTCCGCCATCGTGCGAAACCGCCTGGCGCCATCGGCACGTCGTCGGTGAGATGTTGTCCCAGATGCCGGCTGCCTTTATCGGCCTGTCGCCATCCATGTCGTCAGCGACGAAGATGCCGACGCCGCTTTCGAAACTGCCCGTCTGTCCAGGCGTGGTCAGCACGCCGCCGCGCGCGTTGACCCAGAAGTCCGACCACACGCGCTTCTCCACGTCGAGCAGCCGCAGGCCCATCCCGCTGAAGCTGCGCGCGGGAATGCGCAGTTCCTCGACGCTGCCGACACCACCGAGGATCGTCCAGCACGTCGCCTCTCCTGCGAACTGGTCCCAGTCCCCCGGCGCCCGCAAGCGCCGGTGCTCGATGCGCCATTCGCCGGCGAGAAAATCGAAGTCGCCCGGCTTTCCCGGCGTCGGTCGTGGCGGCAGAGGTGGAATGGGATCGAAGGGCGCCGATTGAGTCGCTTGCGCCGCGCCCCCCGCGAACAGCGCGCTCGCGCCGATAGCGGTGGCGGTGCTCAGGATCAGCCGTCGCTGCGCGTCCATATTTCGCTCCCCTTTCGAGTTCTCCCGCCGATGTCGGGCGAGCGCAGACTAGCGCGGGATCCCTGACACCTTGCGTCAGGTATCCGCGAGTACGACACCCTAGGGCGGAGTGACAGCCTGCAGCCGGCCTTTCATGGCGTCGCGCAGGTTGGTGAGCGTCTTGAGCACGTTGAACCAGAACGGCGCGCCCAGCACGAGCAGCATGGCGGTCATCAGCACGCCGCCGAAGTGCCGCCAGTGGAAGCCGACGGCGGTGCGATAGAACTCCCAGCGGCCGGACCAGGGCTCGATGCGCAGGGCTGCGAGCGTGATGCCGGCGTTGCCGGCGGTCACCGCCAACTCGTCCGCGTAGGCCAGGCGCTCTTCGTCGAGCAGGCGCTCGTAGTCGGCGACGATCTGCGCGCGGTTCGGCGCGGATTCCACGGCGAGATTCAACTCGTCCACGATGTACGGCCGGGTGGTGCCCACGCCGCTCGCCTCCTCGATGAGCTCGCGCGCCTCCGGGTGCATGGCGGCGAGCTTTTCGAGCGCGCGTTCGCTCGCCTCCCCGTAGCCTTCGAACGTGCGCATCGCTTCGGTGGCGTCGGTGAGTACGACCGCCGCCGCCTCTTCGAGCTGGCGGCGCATCTCCGGTTTCGACCACAGGTCGCGCAGGTATTCGGGCGTGCTCACCTGGAACACGAAGGCGACGAGCAGCGCCCAGAAGGCGGCCACGATGCGCATGCGGAACAGGAAGCGCTTCTCCATCGCCGCCTCGATCACCTTGAACTGCTCCGTCAGCGCGTTGGCGTTCGCCACCGGGCGGCCGACGGCATTGGCGCCCTCGAGAAACGTGGCGCGGTCGATCCAGGAGACCGTGGGCCCGAGGAAGCGGGCCAGCAGCGATTGCGGGTCGCGCGCCGGGCGCAAATTGCCCGCGGCCAGCGTGTTGAGGATGGCACGCGCGTCGCGTCGATCGGCGTCGTCAGGCCTGCGCGGATCCGCCGCGCCGGCCGCGGCGTCACCGCCAACGCTGCCGCCCGCACCCGGGACCGCGCCCGCACCCGCCGGCGCAGTCGCGAGGCGCAGCAACGCCGCGATGCCGACGATCAGGTTGCGTCCGCGCAGCTTGAACGTCGCCTGGGTGATCTGCACCAGCGAGGTGACGATGATGCTCAGCAGCAGCACCACCAGCGTGAAGGCGATCAGCACGCCGAGGACATCGAGGATCATGCGACGACTCCTGACTGCGATTCGACCGGGCTATTGAGCTTTGATCCAGCGCGTGCCGTTGCCGCGCACCACGCTCGCGACGGCGGGTACCGTGCGCGGATCGCGCGTCTCGACGACGCGAAACCAGCTGCCGTCGGTCTCGATCAGCACGTGGCTGCCCTCGATCAGCGCTTCTTTCTGGGCCGGGCTGAGAGGACCCTCGGGAAACTTCCGCTCGTGAATGTGCGTGTGATAGATGCGATGCGCGCGCCCGGCCCACTTGACCACGTCCGCGGACGGATGGCCGTGCGTGTTCTTGCCCATCGAGGCGACGCTGATCACGGGTGCGACCGTGGCGAAGAAGAGCTGCAGCGAGCGGCCGCTGCCGTGGTGGGGCACCTTGAGCACGTCGGCGCGCAGCACGCTCGTGTCCGGCAGCGCGTTCAGCATGTCCTGTTCGGACGCATCGTTGTGATCGCCGGTGAACAGCATCGCGAAATCGCCGTACACCAGCTTGAAGGTGACGCTGTTGCCGTTGATCGTGTACGCCCAGGCGCCGAACTGATCCGCGTAGCGCCGCGGCGGGCGCTTGGGCCACAACTGGCGCAACTGCACCGCTGCCGCACTCCCTGTGGCAGCGAACTGCGGCAGCGTGCCGACTACTTCATCCGCACGATCGAAGGCCTGCACCGGCTGCGGCGTGGTCTTGGCCGCGATCGCCCGTGCAAACGCCGCATAGACGCCCTCCAGCTCCTGTGCACCGTGAGCCGTGGCCAGGGCCTGGCGATCGACGATGAGCTCACTGCCTCGCAGGTCGACGCCGTTGGCGTCGAGAAACGCCATGCCGCGATCGATGAACGCCGGACTGCCCGTGGGTTTTTTGGTCGAGAAGACCGCTCGCGCCGTATCTCCCGTCTGCAGGCCCTGGAAGCCGTGGCCGTTCGGCCGCCAGGAGACGAGCCCGTTGTGATAGATCCGCTGCAGGCTGAACTCCGGTCGCTCGAGCAGGCGTGTCAGACCCGCGACGTGATCGCTGTCGTGATGCGACAGCACGGCATGCTCGATGGTGCAGCCGCCGTCGCCGTAGAGTTGCTTGAGGAAAACCGGCAGTTGTTCGCCGCCCGGGCCGCCGTCGATCAGCACGTCGACGCGTTCGCCGCCGGCGTTCATCGCCGTCGGCAGCTGGATCAGGAAGGAATCGCCCTGGCCGATGTAGATGGCCCAGATGCGCAGCAGGCGGCTGGCGTCGGGTGAGTGCTGGATCTTCTGATCGCGATCGAACGTCGCGTACTCGGGCGGCAGCGCGCGCGCCGCCGGAGCCATGGCGAACGCGGTGACGATTCCGAGCGCGAGGAGGCAGCGCCCCATTCTGGTCGTCCTTGTCCGGCTCCTGCCGGTTTTTTCTTTGCCGCAACGGTACCCGCGTCGCCGCGGGTTGTCACGCTGCGTCGCAGGGCTCGCTACTCGCGTGCCGCGGCCAGCTGCCGATAGTGTCGCGGAGTGGTCCCCAGCAGCCGCACGAAAGCACGGCGCATCAGGTCGACGCTGCCGAAGCCGGCGGCGGCGGCGACCTGCTTGAGGCTGCCGTCGCTGCGCTCCAGTTGTTGGCGCGCCACCTCGACCCGCGCCTGCAGGACGTACTGCGCGGGAGTGGTGCCCACTTCGCGCGTGAACACGCGCTCGAAGTTGCGCACGCTCATCGACATGCGGTTGGCGAGTTCCTCGACCGGCAATTTGCGGCCCAGGTGCTCGGCGATCCAGATCTGCAGCTCGCGGATCGACATCATCTCGGAAGCCTGCGAGGCCAGCGACACGCTCATCTGGGGCTGGCCGCCCGGCCGGCGCAGGAACAGAACCAGCTCGCGCGCGGCTTCGTGCGCGAGACTCGCTCCGCAATCCTCCTCGACCCACGCGAGCGCGAGGTCGATGCCCGCCGACAAGCCGGCGGACGTATAGATGTTCCCGTCCCTGACCCAGAGCGGATCGTGCTCGACGCGCACTCGCGGATAGCGGCGCGCCATCTCGCGCCCGAACTTCCAGTGCGCGGTCGCCCGCCGCCCGTCCAGCAATCCGGCCTCCGCCAGCAGGAAGGAACTGACGCAGACGGCACCGAGCCTGCGCACCTCGCCGGCACGCCGCCGCAGCCAGGCAGACAGGCCGGCATCGCGCAGCGACCGGGTGCCGAGGCCGCAAACCAGCAGCACGGAATCGCACGTGCCGCCGACCTGGCCGAAATGCTGGCGGGCGATGAACGTGAGCACTCCGCCTTCGCCTGCAACCGTCAGCCCTTCCGCGGTGGTGACGACCTCGATCGCATAGATCTTCCGGCCGGCGAGGCGGTTGACCGAGTTGAAGACCTGCAGCGGACCGACCAGGTCGAGCTCGTCGATGGGCGGCACGGTCACGACGACGATGCGGCGGCCGGCGGGCGCCGGGCGACGATCGTCGGTCATGGGCCGTGTCTTGCGGCGTGCGGGCGACACGCAGGCGATATTCCGACCCGCCGGCGCGCGCCGCAAGCGCGTCCGCTCGCCTTGCCGGATTTCGCAGCTTTCGTGTCGGAAATCGGCGCGGCGGCTTGCCTACGATGCCGCCATGAAAAGAGCGCATGTCTCCGTGGCCGCCCTCGTGGGCGGCGCAACCGTCGTCGTCGTTCGCAGCGCTACGGTCGTCCTGCTCGGCATCGCCGCATCGTCCTCCCCGGCGCTCGCCCAGACCGAATCCGGGCCGTATGCGCGGATCGCGGTCCTCCGTCCGCACGACGGCGCCACGGTGGACTTCGAAGCCGGCTACATCCGCCACCTGGAATGGCACCGCGCGCAGCAGGACAAGTGGGTCTGGTATGGCTGGAACGTCACTTTCGGCGAGCGCCAGCGCTCGTTCGTATATGCCTCGTTCGGCCATTCGGGCCAGAGCCTCGACAATCCCGTCGCGCCCGCGGAAGACGAGCGCGACAACATTCTCAACGTCACCCCGCACGCGTACTTCGCCGGCAACGCGCTCTACGAATTCCTGCCCGCCGTGTCACGCGGCACCGTCGTGCCGACACCGACGCCACGCCTCGAGCTGACGACGGTGGACCTGGCGCAGGGAACCGGTGAAGCGTTCGAAGCCGCGTTGCGCGCCGAACAGGGCAGCTTGCAAGCCGAGACGCTCTGGTACCGGTTGCTCGCGGGCAGCAGCACGCCGCGCTACGTGAGATTGCGGCCGCGTGCAGCCGTGTCGGCGATTCTCACGAGCGACGGCACGTTGCCCGACGCGGTGAACACCCTGGTCGCGCGAACGACGGTCGAAATTCTGACTCTGCGTCCGACGATGAGCTACGGGCTGCCGCCGCCCCGGCAGTGAGCGCGCGCTGCGCCGGCTGCGTTCGGTGAGGGCGCCGTCCGGCACACTCATCGCCGCGTGCGTCGCGGCGACGTGGTTCATCTGGGGCTCGACCTACCTGGCGATCAAGTTCGCGCTCGTCAGCTTTCCGCCTTTCCTGCAGATGGGCACGCGCTTCCTGGTCGCGGGGTTCGTGCTGCTCGCCTGGGCACGCGCGCGCAGGAGCACGATGCCGACGCGCCGGCAGTGGCGTCACGCAGCGATCGTCGGTTCGCTCATGATGGGCAACATGGCCGGGGCCGCGTACGCGGAGCAGACCGTGGCCTCCGGCCTGGTCGTGGCCTTCGCCGCAGTCACGCCGGCACTGATCACGATCGGGCGTATGCCGTTCGGCGTCCGCCCCACGCGGCTGGAAACCGCCGGCATGCTCGTCGGCATCGTCGGCGCTCTGTTGCTGATTCGCGGCGCGGGTTTCGCGACTTCGCCCGCGGGCCTGATCGCGGTGACGGCCGCCGTGCTCGCGTGGTCGACCGGCAGCGTGCTCAGCCAGCACGTGTATCCGCTCGCACCGGCAGCATCCGGCTTCGCCAGCCAGATGATCTGCGGCGGTGCTTTCCTGATGCTCATCTCACTCGTCGCCGGCGAGACCGTCACCTGGCCGCCGCAAGCGCTCGCTGCTGCGTCCTGGGCCTATCTGGTCACGTTCGGTTCGCTCGTCGTCATCCCCGCGTACATGGTGCTGCTCGCCAACACGAGTGCCGTGCTCGCGTCGAGCTATTGCTTCGTCAATCCGGTGATCGGGATGCTGCTCGGCGTGTGGCTCGGCGCCGAATCGGTCACGCGCAACGAATGGTTCGCGGTTGCGGTCATCGTCGCCGGCGTGACAGGCATCGTGCTCGGCCGGCGGTCCGCGGTCGCCGCACCGGCACCGTCATCCTCGCCGCTTACGTCGTCGCCGCGCCCGCCGTCTCAGCGCCCGCCGTCTCAGCGACCCTGAAACAGCTTGTTGGTCGCGCCGTAATCCACGGACGTCGCGAAGAAATCGCTGCGTGCGTCCGCGAGGAAATCGCGGGCGAGGCGCTGGGCGAGGCCGAACGCCGCTGCCGCAATCGCCGCGCCGGCACTCAGCCTGCGTACGCCGAGTGCCTGGAGCTCGCCGGTCGACGGCAGACCGGGAATCAGCATCACGTTGAGCGGCATGGGTGCAACTGCCGCAGCGATGGCCTTGATCTGCGTCGCGTCCGCGATGCACGGCACGAAGAGTCCGTCGCAGCCGGCAGCGCGATACAGGCGCGCGCGGCGCACGACCTCGTCGACGGCCGCCGGACCGGTTGCGAGGCCGCGCAGGTACACGTCGGTACGCGCGTTGATGAAGAGATCGCGGTTTTCGCGCGCGGCGGCCTTCCGCGCCGCCTGGATCTTCGAGCACAGCAGCTCGGGCTTGCCCGCGCCGTCTTCGATATTGATGCCCACCGCTCCACTCGCGACCACGAGGCGTCCGACCAGCTGCGCGACGGCCGCGGGATCGTCCGAATACCCGCTTTCGACGTCCACGGTCAGCGGCACGCGGATCACGCGCGCGATCTCGCGCGCGATCGCGACGATCTGGTCGGCGGGCAGCGCGTCGCCGTCAGGATAACCTCTGGCCCACGCAACCCCGGCACTCGTCGTCGCAATTGCCTTTGCGCCCAGGCTCTCGATCATGCGAGCGCTGCCCGCGTCCCACGCGTTCGGCAGAACCAGCGGCGACGGTCCGGCATGCAGGTTGCGGAAGGTTTCGGCAGTAGTCATGGCGTCTCCTCGAAATCCCTGGCGGTCGCTGAAATCCCTGGCGGTTGCTCTGTCACGACGTTTCCCGTCGCCCCGTTGCGACATCCCTGTCAGTGTCCCGTCTGCGTGCTCGACCAGTGCGCGCGCAGCTCGCGATTGAACTCGGCCGCGCGCTCCTCCGGGAAGAAGATGCGCGCGCCCTTCAGCTCGACGCGCCGGCGCGTGCCGGGTATCGCGTCGGCCAGCCAGCGCGACCATTTGAGATCGAAGTACACGTCGTCCGTTCCCCAGACGATCAGCGTCGGCGCGGCGACCTTTCGCAGGCGCTTCTCGATCGCCACAGTGTGCCTGCAATCGAACGCAGCGAGGAAGCGCTGCAGGTCGCGCGTGCGGTGCTCGCTGCGCAGGTGCGGCCGCAGGTACTTTTCGATGGTGTCGTCCGAGACTCGTTCCGGACGCTCGTAGGCCGGACCGAGCGCCTGCTGGGACCGGTAAGCCTTCTTGTCCGCGAGCATCGCTTCGAGTGCGCCGCGCAGGCCACCCCCCGCCGCCATCGCCAGGAAAGGCTTGAAGGCTTCGGGCGGCCAGTTGTCGTGCGCGTCGCAATCGGTGAGCGTCAGGCTGCGCACGCTGTTCGGATGGCGGGCGGCGAAAATCTGCGCGATGCCGCCGCCGCTGTCGTTGCCGACGAGATCGACCTCGCCGATGCGCAGCGCGTCGAGGAACTCAGCCAGCATGGTCGCGTTCGCGGCCACCGAGACGTCCTGGTCAGGCGCGATCTCGGTCCGCCCGTGCGCCAGCAGGTCCACCGCGATGCACCGGCGCACGTCCGCGAGCGCAGCGAGCTGGTGGCGCCACAGGTAGCTGTTCAGCAGCACTCCATGGACGAACAGCGCGACGGGGCCGGCGCCCTGTTCCGTGTACGCAATGCGCCCGGAAGCCGTCTGCACGCTGCGCTGGATCGGCGTCGCGTACTCGTCGTCGAGATTGGGATTCATGCCTCAGCGCGCCCTCACCGCGACCGACGCCTGCGCTTCGTTCAGCTGCGTCGCACACTCGGCACAGCACACCTCGACGACGCTGTCGCCGATCCTTACTTCGATGGAATTCGCGTCCAGCTGGCAATCGCAGGCGGCACAGGTTTTCTCGGTCATGACGATTCCTCCGGTCAGTGCAGTAAGTACCCGCATGCGGGCAGGAGGAAGTAGACCCGCGGGAAGATTCCGCCGCTGTCAGATTCTTTAGCGTTCGGCGGGCGCCGGTCAGCGCGGGCGAATGGCGTGCCGGAACTGGGCAGGTGTACGGCCGTACACCTGACGAAAGGCAGAGCTGAAGTGGCTGTGGCTGGAAAAACCGAGGTCCATGCTCAGGCGCGTGAGGTCGTCGTAGTCGCCGAGCATGTCGAGTGCGCGCGCGAGGCGCAGGCGCAGCTGGTACCGATACAGCGGCATCGCCTCGACCTGCTGGAATACCTGTGTCAGGTATACCGGCGACACGCCGACCTCGGCAGCGATCGCGGCGAGCGTCCAGCGTCGCGCGAGGTCCGAGGACAATACGAGCTTGGCACGATCGACGAGCTTCTGTCGGGCCGTGCTCGCGCCGGAAGCATGGGATGTCTCCTCGGCCAGCGCCCGTCGCACGAGGGTCAGCGCCAGCGCCTCGGCCTCGAGCGTCTCGGCGACCTTGCGGCTCAGGCTGTGTCGCAGCAGTGCCACGAGTGCCTGTGCGCGTGCGTCGATGCGCAGTCGCTGGCGCCGGAAAGTCACGCCGGCGCTCGCGCCGCGCGCACCAGGTGCCAGCAGGCGCGATGCGGGCGTCAATTCGTGCAACAGCGGCTCAGCGATCAGGAGGACCAGGCAGGCATCGCCCCCTTCGACGGGATGGCTGACCCGGTAGCTTTCGTCCGCGTTGAAGAACAGCACCTGGTTCGCCTCGCCGACCACCTCGTTTCGTCCCAGGTGGCGCACGAAGACGCCGCGATATGGAAAAACGAGGTGCGTCGCCGGCACGCTTTCCTCCGCGCTGCGGTGCCGGCATTCGCCGCGGCAGGCCACGTCGTGGATGGTCGCAGTGGGCGTTTCGAGGAGGAGCTGGCTGGAGAATTCCGGCATGGTCGGTGTTCGCGGCAGGCCATTGCAGGCTACGCGGACCGCGCCGTGCGATCAACCGCGCCCTGTGTAAACTGTGGATCACCATGGGCCCGCCCGCGCAAGACGCATGACCAGCATTGCCGTCGTCGGAGCGGGAGCTGTCGGTTGCTATTTCGGCGGCATGCTGGCGCGCGCCGGCCAGCGGGTTACGCTCATCGGGCGCCGCAGCCACGTCGATGCGATCGCCGGCGAGGGGCTGCTGCTCGAGCGCCTGGGATCGCAGGAGCGCGTGCGCGTCGACGCTGCCACCGAGATCGCCGCGGTGCGTGGCGCCCGGCTCGTGCTGGTCTGCGTGAAAACGGTCGACACGGAGAACGTTGCCCGGGCGCTGCAAGCGCACCTCGGCGCGCAGAGCAGCGTGCTCAGCCTGCAGAACGGTGTCGACAACGTCGAGCGCATGCGCGAGGCGGCACAAGTCGAAGCCATTCCCGCGGTGGTGTACGTGGCCGCAGCCATGGCAGGCCCGGGGCACGTGAAACATTCGGGGCGCGGCGATCTCATCGTCGGTCACCTTCCCGGCAACGCCGCAGTGGCACGCGGGCCGCGCGCGACCGATCTCGAGGAGCTGGCGCGTCAGTTCGAGAGCGCGCAGATCCCCTGTCGCGTCTCGGCTGACATCCGCACGGAGCTGTGGACCAAGATGATGCTCAACTGCGCCTACAACGCGATCTCCGCTCTCGGCCGCGCCCGCTACGAACGCCTGATCCGTTCCGCCGAGATCCGCGATCTCATGAAGCACGTCGTCGAGGAAACGCTGGCGGTCGCTCACGCAGAAGGCGTGCCGCTGTCGGCGACGGCAGCGCTCGAGGCGACCTACCGGCTCGGCGAGGCGATGCCGAATGCCACCTCGTCGACCGCGCAGGACATCGCGCGCGGCAGACCGACGGAGATCGATTCGCTCAACGGGCTCATCGTGCGCCGCGGGCGCGCACTGGGGGTGCCCACGCCCGTCAATCTCGCCCTGCATACGCTCGTCAAGCTTCTCGAGCAGGTCGAACCACGCTGAGTCGTGCCCGATGCCGGCCAGTCGCGCCGCGCGTGCGGCGGGCCGCGCCGAATCGCGTGCGGCCGGCACGTCACTCTATATAATGCCGCTCCGCCAACAATCGGCCCTGCCGCCGGGGCTTTCAGACGTTATCAAGATGCAAGCCAGATCGACGTTCTCTGCACAGAGTGTTCACACCAGGTTCGCGGCCGCATTCCTGGCGGCAACGCTGACATCGATCCTGACCGCGCCGATCGCGAACGCCCGCGCGCCCGCGACGCCGGCCGAGACCGAAGCGCTCGAAATCTACCGCACGATCGTTTCCTATCCGACCTTCGAAGGCAGCGGCAAGGTCCCGGAGATGGCGCGCTACCTCGCCGGCAAGTTCCGTGGCGCGGGCTTTGCGGAGAAGGACATCCACATCATTCCGGTCGGTGAAACAGCATCGCTGGTGGTGCGCTATCGTGGCGCCGGATCCGCGGGCAGCGGAGCCGGGAGCAGCGACAACGCCGGCAACAAGCCCGTGCTCCTGATGGCGCACATGGACGTCGTGCCCGCGCGCCGCGAGGACTGGGAGCGCGATCCGTTCAAGCTCGTCGAGGAGAACGGTTTCTTCTACGGCCGCGGCGCGGCCGACGACAAGGCCGCTGTCGCGGCGCTCACCGCGACGTTCCTGCGCCTGAAGGCCGAGAAGTTCGTGCCACGGCGCGATCTCGTCATCTTCTTCAGCGGCGACGAAGAGACGAACGCCACCAGCGTCAGCGAGGTGATCGCGAAGCACCGCGATCTCGTCGACGCCGAGTACGCCTTCAACGCCGACGCGGGCGGCGGCGTGCTGAGCGAGGGGGACGCGAAGCCGACCGTCTTCCTGGTGCAGGGCGCCGAGAAAACCTACGCGACCTTCGAGCTGACGCTGCGCAGCCCGGGCGGGCACAGCTCCCGGCCGACGCCTGACAACGTCATCTACGATCTCGCCGACGTATTGAAGCGCGTGCAGGCGATCCAGTGGCCGGTGATGTCGAACGAGTGGACGCTCTCGAACCTCGGCGCGGTCGCGAAGACGACGCCGGGCCCGGTTGGCGAAGCGCTGAAGGCGTTCGTCGCGAGCCCGCACGACGGTGCGGCCGCGAACGTGCTCGCGGCCGAGCCCGCATACGTCGGTCTGACGCGCACCACCTGCGTCGCGACGATGCTTCAGGCCGGGCATGCGGAAAACGCGCTGCCGCAGTCCGCCACGGCGACCGTCAACTGCCGGATCTTCCCCGGCACGCTGGTCGAGACCGTGCGCGAGACTCTGCAGCACGCCGCGGGCGACAACGTGTCGCTCGAGACGCTCGATAAGCCTTCCGCGAGCGACGCCTCGCCGATGCGCAAGGACGTCATGGACAGCATCCGGCGTGTCATACACCGCCGCTACCCGGGGCTGCCGGTAGTGCCTTACATGTCCGCCGGTGCCACCGACGGCAAGTACTTCCGCGCCGCGGGTATTCCGGTCTACGGCTTCGTCTTCCTGTTCGGCAAGGAGAACGAGGATTTCTCGCACGGACTCAACGAGAAGATCCGCGCCGAGGAGTTCTATCGCGGCCTGGAAGACTGGCACGCCCTGCTGACGGACGTCGCCGGCAAGCGGCGCAAGGCTTCGCGCTAGCGAACGAGCTTCGCGCTGGCGAACGAGCTTCGCGCTGGCGAACGAGCTTCGCGCTGGCGAACGAGCGTCGCGCTGGCGAACGAGGCTCGCTAGCGAATACCTTCGAGCGAGCGCAGCTCGCGCTCGAAGAACGCACGCGCCGCCGCGAAACGCTGATTCACCGCCGCGGTCACGTCGCCGAGCTCGGCGATGGGGCGCGCCGCAGTCGCCTCTTCGAGCACCGCGCAGGCTTCCTGCAGCAGCCGTGCTCCCATGTTTGCGCTCGACCCCTTGAGTGTGTGCGCCGAGCGACGCAGGAGCGCCGCGTCGTCGCTCGTCGTCGCTGCGCGAATGCCCGCGAGCGAGCGCTCGGCGCTTGCGATGAAGGATTCGATCAGTCCGCGCGCGAGCACCGCGTCGCCAGCCGCGAGCTCGTGCAGGCGCTGCACGTCCACGTCCATGCGACCTGGTGAGGCACGCGACGTTGGCGTTGGCGCGGAGGCTGACGCCAGCGCGGAGGCTGACGCCGGCACGGGGGCTGGCGCGGGCACGGGGGCCGGCTGCGCAGACCACGAGCGCGCGCCGGCCGCGACGACATACTGCTCGAGAATCGCCTGCAGCCGTTCGGGCTCGATGGGCTTGGTCAGGAAATCGTCCATGCCCGCGGTCAGGCATTCCTGGAGGTGTTGCTGGCGGGCGTTCGCAGTGAGCGCGACGATCGGCAACCGCCGCGCCGGTGCTGGCATGCGGCTCTCGCGCGCACGCAGCTCCCGTGTCGCGCTCATTCCGTCCATCACCGGCATCTGCAGGTCCATCAGCACGATGTCGAACTCGCGCGTCGCGCACAGCTCGACGGCTTCGCGACCGTCGACAGCGAGCGTGACGGTGCAGCCCATTCGCTCCAGGAACAGTTGCGCGACGCGCCGGTTGGTCGAATCGTCGTCGACCACCAGCACGGCTCCGGCGCGTGCCGGTGCTTCGGCAATCGCGTTGCGCGTCACGAGCGGCCGCAGGCCCTGTGTCCACATGTGGGCCTCGTCCTGCAGCACGCG
>Ga0187894_10001713_pt1 | contig 27547 bp, 22 predicted proteins | sample GBC1701081metaG_FD_136650 | JGI IMG/M metagenome (GOLD analysis project Ga0187894, IMG submission 136650) | White microbial mat communities from a lava cave in the Kipuka Kanohina Cave System on the Island of Hawaii, USA - GBC170108-1 metaG ... | reverse complement strand
GTCCTATCGTCATGCTCCGAGGCCTCACCCAGTTCCACGACATCAAGCATGGTTGGAGCCTCCGAAATGTGCGAATCTCATAGCCCGATGGGGGAGAGGGTATGGCATAGCTCGTGTGAGCAAGGCGCTCTTGTCAGGGCGGCGGCACCCACTTATCAACGCTTGGGCCCAGCTTACCTCGAGGAGACTTAGCCCATGCCCGACCTTTCGAGCCTCGTCGCCTTCGGTCTGATCGCGCTCGGCATGGTGCTGACGCCCGGCCCCAATATGATCTACATCATCTCGCGCTCGATTACGCAGGGGCGCGTCGCCGGGCTGATCTCGCTTGGCGGCGTGGTGCTGGGCTTCATCGTCTACATGCTCTGCGCCGCCTTCGGCATAACCGCTTTGGTGATGGCGGTGCCCTATGCCTATGACGCGCTGCGCTTCGGCGGCGCCCTCTATCTGCTCTATCTCGCCTGGCAGGCCGTCAAGCCTGGCGGACGCTCGCCCTTCCATGTCAAGGCACTGCCCAAGGACAGTCCCGGCAAATTGTTCGCCATGGGCTTCCTCACCAATCTGCTGAACCCTAAGATCGCGGTCATGTACCTGTCGCTCCTGCCGCAGTTCATCAGCCCCGACCATGGCAGCGTGCTCATGCAATCGCTCATCCTCGGCTCGACCCAGATCGCCATCAGCATCAGCGTCAATACGGTGATCGTCACGCTGGCGGGTGCGATTGCGGTGTTCCTCGCCGGCCGTCCGGCCTGGCTCGTGGCGCAACGCTGGCTCATGGGAACGGTGCTCGCGGGACTTGCTTTGCGCATGGCGACGGAAGCCCGGCGCTGAGCTCGATCCCCGATGGCGCGATATCTCAGCCTGATCACGGTACTGGTCGACGACTATGACCAGGCCATTGCCTTCTATGTGGGCAAGCTCGGCTTCAGCCTCAGCGAAGACCGCCAGCTGAGCCCGGACAAGCGTTGGGTCGTGGTCACGCCGGCAGACGGCGGAACCGGCCTTCTGCTGGCAAAGGCCGCCAATGGCCGGCAGATCGCGGTCGTCGGCAACCAGGGCGGCGGACGGGTTTTCCTGTTTCTCGAAACCGATGATTTCAAGCGCGATCATGCGGCCTTCAGCGAGCGCGGCGTCCGCTTCCTCGAGGCGCCGCGCGAGGAGCCCTATGGCATGGTGGCGGTGTTCGAGGATCTCTATGGCAATCGCTGGGACCTGATCGAGCCAAGATGAGCCCGCCCCAAAACACCATCCGCATCGCCGCGGCACTCATCCGCAACGAGGCAGGCCATGTCCTCCTCGTGCGCAAGCGCGGCACATCCTTCTTCATGCAGCCCGGCGGCAAGATCGAGCCCCAGGAGACGCCGCGCCGGGCACTGGCGCGGGAATTGTGGGAAGAGCTCCGCCTCAGCATCGATGAAGCTCTCCCCCGCTATCTCGGAAAATTCGTTGCTCCGGCCGCGGGCGAAGAGGACCGCCTCGTCGAGGCCGAGACATTCGACATGACGATCACGAGCCCGGTCGCACCCGCAGCGGAGATCGAAGACATCGCCTGGGTCGATCCCTTCGCTTTGCCTCACCTGTCGCTCGCCGCCCTCTCCAGGGACCACATCCTGCCGCTCGCGCGCAAGACAGCCGCATGAAGACCATCCTCATCACCGGCGGCAGCCGTGGCATCGGCCGCGAGACGGCGGTCCTCTGCGCCGGCAAGGGCTGGTCTGTCGGCATCAACTATGTCGGCAATGAAGCCGCCGCCGAGGAGACGGCATCGGCAGTGCGCCAAGCCGGTGGAAAGGCGGTCCTCGTCAAGGGCGATGTCGCCGTCGAGGCCGATGTGATCGCCATGTTCGATGCGACGGAAAAGGCGCTCGGACGCCTTGCGGGTGTCGTCATCAATGCCGGCATCGTCGCGCCGTCGCTGACGCTCGCCGAGATGAGCGCCGAGCGGCTCAGGCGCGTCTTCGAGGTCAATGTGCTGGGCGCCTATCTCTGTGCGCGGGAAAGTGCGCGCCGCCTTGCCCGCGAGCGCGGCGGCGGGGGCGGCTCGATCGTCATCGTGTCGTCGGCCGCGGCTCGGCTCGGCGCCCCTTTCGAATATGTGGATTATGCCGGGTCGAAAGGCGCCGTCGACACCTTGACCATCGGGCTCGCCAAGGAGCTCGGCGCCCCAGGGGTGCGCGTCAAGGCGGTGCGGCCCGGGCTGATCGAGACCGACATCCATGCGAGCGCCGGCCAGCCCGACCGGGCCTGGCGCATCGGCGCGACGACGCCGCTCGGACGACCGGGCCGGGCCGGCGAGGTCGCGGAAGCGATCCTGTGGCTGCTCGACGACGCCTCGTCCTATGTGACGGGCGCGCTCCTCGATGTGTCGGGCGGGCGGTGACGCGCCTTCAGTGACGACTACTCGTGGCACTCAGGTGCCGTCGGCTCATTTTCAGTGCCCCACGTTTTCAGCCAATTACGCACCTCGCCGCCCGGCAAATGCCGACCCGTTTCCTGATAGGCCGCCCAGGATGCCAAAGCCTCCTGCTTAAAGCTTTCACGCGCCTCTTTGGCCACTTCGTCCACCCTCTCCGGCCGTTCAGCCCTCTCAGTCATTTGGCAGGCCCGCTTTGCGCAAGCCTTCGGCAAGACTTGCGATGTCCTCCGGGCGCCGAAGCGGGAACATGTCGGTGAGCCTGGAGATATGCAGGTCGGGTTCGAGCTGCAGCAGACGGTCAAGGGCACGGCGAGCGACCGACGCATGCCCACAATGAGCAGCGCTCGCGGCAAGGAGGCTGTTCGCCAGGACGTAGTTCGGCTGGTTCTCCACGGCCATCGTCGCTGACGACATCGCCTGGTCGTATCGGCCGGCGACGAAATGCGCGCCGGCCGTCGCCGCGTGCATGTTGTACATATTGGGATCCTGCGGGCTCAGACGCATGGCGCGTGAAAGATGATCCAGTGCCGTGACGGTCTCGCCACGCCAGACTTTGACCCAGCCACCGAAAAACCAGGCCGAGGCGAGATTGGGATTGAGCGTCAGGGCGCGGTTGATCAGCGAGTCGCCACTGTCGAGATCCCCGATCGTATAAGCAAGGGCAATGCCGGCCATGGTGAGGGCTACGGCGTCGTCCTTCCCCAGCATCGCCGCGCGTCTGGCCAGCCGCTCCACCTCGCTCAATTCATCGGCTCGGGTTTGCGACCAGCCAAATGCCTTGCGCTGAGCGTAGGTGCGAGCCGCCATGCCAAAGGCGGAAGCGAAATTCGGATCGATATCGATCGCGCGATAGAACTGGGTGAGCGCCTCTCTATTACCCTCCTTGGTCAATTGGTAAAATGCCGCCATGCCGCGCATGTAGTACTGATAAGCGTCAAGACTGTCCGTAGGCTTCCTCTTGGCGCGCTCGATTTCGGCCTCTTCAAGCTTGGGAGAAATGGCGCCCACGACGCGCATCGTGACCTGATCCTGCAAATCAAAGATGTCCGCAAGCGCGCCCTCGAACCGGTCAGCCCAGATCTGAATGCCGGTCGAAGCATCGATGAGCTGTCCATTTATGCGCATGCGGCTGCCCGATTTGCGCACGCTGCCCTCGAGCACATAGCGCACACCCAGCTCGCGGCCGACCTGCTTCACGTCGACCATCCGCCCCTTATAGGCGAAGCTCGAATTGCGCGCGATGACGAACAGCCATTTGATCCGCGACAGCGCGGTTATGATCTCCTCGACGATCCCGTCGGCAAAATAATCCTGCTCCGGTTCGCCGCTCAGATTTTCGAACGCCAGGACGGCAATGGAAGGTTTGTCCGGCAGCAGCAAAGGTTGAGCTTGCGGCCTGATCCCTGCGCCGTCGCGCAGAACATAGGCCCGCACCGGGCGGGCAATATTCTTGAGGTGACATTCGCCGAGATCTTCAGCCGCCAGATTGATCTTTCCGCCCACGGCTTCGTGCACATTGGCGGCTATGCAGACGCCACCCGGCGGCGACAAAGCCTCGAGGCGTGTCGCGATATTGACGCCATCGCCATAAATGTCCGAACCGTCCTCGACGACATCCCCCAGGCTGATGCCGATCCGCAACAAGACCCGCTTTTCTTCGGCGAGCCGGCTGCTCGCTTCGGTCATGCGTGCCTGGATGGCAAGGGCGCAGGCGACCGCATTGACGGCGCTGGCAAATTCGACCAGCACGCCATCGCCCATGGTCTTCACCAGCCGGCCGGAATGGTCTTCGATCAGCGGTTCGAGTATTTGTGCCCGCAAGTCCCTGAGGACCGCGAGAGCCTGGGCCTCGTCAGCCTCCATGAGACGCGAATAGCCGACGACATCGCCGACGAGGATGGCGGCAAGACGGCGAACCGGTCGCGTTTCAGCCATGGCGGAGGACCCGGGCACGTTTTCCCGATACTAGGGTCACGGGAAACCCGAGTCTATTTCAGCGACAGGCAAACTGAGCGTGCCCCGCTCTCAAGCCTCAGCCGTGCGACACCTTTCGGTGGCGGCGGTCCTGCAGCGGCTGATAAGCGAGCCGCGCGTGATATTCGCAATAGGGCGAGCTGTCACGCGGCTTGTGTCCGCAGAAGCAGAAATCCTCGGCCCCCGGATCGCCGATCGGCCATTTGCAGGTCTTGTCGGAGAGATGGAGGATGGTCACCCGCCCGTCCTTGGGGAGATCGACGAGCCGCAAAGGCTGGGGCTCGGGCACCGGCAAGGGGCGCGGCTGGGCCTCGGCGCGGTAGGACGGCTTGAGCGCCGTCGCTCCGGTGGTGGGCAGATGAATGGACGGCGTAGCCCGGCCGCCCGGGTGGCTGGGCTCCCTTGTGCGGCGCGGCCGCGGCACCGAGCTTCTGGGCTGGGGCGCCCTCCCCGAGAGGTTGAGGCGGTGGACCTTGCCGATGACGGCGTTGCGCGTGACCCCGTTGCCGAGGCGTCCGGCGATCTGGCTGGCGCTCAGCCCCTCCGTCCATAGTCGCTTCAAGAGCTCCACCCGCTCATCCGTCCAGGACATCTTATCGCCTCCGTGGCTGGCCCCAATTTCGCTGTTCACGCTTGAATCCCTCACACTTCGCTGGACCCGCATGTCCAGCGTTCTTTGCCCAAAACTGACCAGATGAACGCTACATCTCGTAGCTTGATGGCCCAACCATACTATATACCGTGACTCACCATCAAGAATCCGGCACTGACTTTAAGAGGTTTTCCCCAACTCTCTTCCTGCTTCGCGCTAGCGCGCTTCGCAGGACCGCCCATGCCCTCCGAAGCTTCAGCGAAGGAGGGACGGTTAAAGAAAACCTAACAGGCGAGCGAATCAGGGGTCCATGCGGCGGTTTGACTCAGGGGTGGCCTTATCCAGCCCCTTGGCGTCTGCCCCATTTGATTGACCCCCAGGGAGGGAACACATATAAGCAAATTCCAAGGCCGCCAGTCGTGGCGGCATTTTCATTTGGACTGGGCCCATGAACACTTCCGTGCTCCCGACCTATAAGCGCGCGCCTCTCGCCTTCGACCACGGCAAGGGCCTGCGTCTCTATACGGAGGATGGCAAGGAATATCTCGATTTCGGCGCCGGCGTTGCCGTTACCAGCCTGGGCCACGCGCATCCGCATCTGGTCAAGGCGCTGACGGACCAGGCCTCGAAGGTCTGGCACACGTCCAATCTCTATGTGATCCCGGGCCAGGAGAAGCTCGCCAAGCGCCTGACGGAAGCGACCTTCGCCGACACCGTCTTCTTCACCAATTCCGGTGCCGAAGCGCTCGAATGCACGATCAAGATGGCGCGCAAATATCACGCCGCCAAAGGCCATCCTGAGCGCTACCGCATCATCACCTTCGAGGGCGCCTTCCACGGCCGCACGCTGGCGACGATCGCCGCCGGCGGCCAGGCCAAATATATCGAAGGCTTCGGTCCCAAGGTCGACGGCTTCGACCAGGTTGCCTTCGATGACGAGAAGGCGCTGCTCGCCGCCATCACCGATGCCACCGCCGGCATCCTGATCGAGCCGATCCAGGGTGAAGGCGGCCTGCGCCCGGTGCCGCCGAAGAAGCTCAGGTGCCTGCGCGAGATCTGCGACGAGCACGGCCTTCTCCTGCTTCTCGATGAAGTGCAATCGGGCGTCGGCCGCACGGGAAAATTCTTCGCCCATGAATGGGCGGGGGTCACGCCCGACATCATGGCGATCGCCAAGGGCATCGGCGGCGGCTTTCCGGTCGGCGCCTGCCTCGCCACAAGGGAAGCGGCACAAGGCATGACCGCCGGCACGCATGGCTCGACCTTCGGCGGCAATCCGCTCGCCATGGCGGTCGGCAATGCGGTGCTCGACGTCGTCCTGGCCGACGGCTTCCTCGACCGGGTGCGCCAGCGCGGCCTCAATTTCAAGCAGAAGCTCGCGAGCCTGAAGGACAGCCATCCCGACATCATCGAGGATGTCAGGGGCGACGGGCTGATGATGGGCATCAAGACGAAGGTGCCGAACACCGATTTCGTCGCCCACGCCCTCGACCAGCAGCTCCTCACCATCGCCGCCGGCGACAATGTGGTGCGCCTCCTGCCGCCGCTCATCGTGTCGGACGATGATCTGAGCGAAGCCGTGGCGAAGCTCGAGCGCACCTGCCAGTCCTTCAAAGCCAAGCGCGCTTAAGATTTCCCGTCATGGCTGATGCTGTCCGGCATTTTCTCGATATTTCCGATTTGAGCCAGGCCGAATTGCGCCAGATCCTCGACCGGTCGCAGGCGATGAAGATCGCGCGGAAGGGCTGGCCCAGAGGGCATGTCGAGGCGGATGCGCCGCTCAAGGGCCGGGTGCTCGCCATGATCTTCCAGCAGCCTTCGACCCGCACGCGCGTCTCCTTCGAGGTGGCGATGCGGCAGCTGGGCGGCGAGGTGCTGGTCATCTCGGCCAATGACATGCAGCTCGGCCGCGGCGAGACGGTCGCCGACACGGCGCAGGTGCTGTCGCGCTATGTCGATGCCATCATGATCCGCGCCAAGCGCCACGACCACCTGCTCGAGCTCGCCCAGCATGCGACCGTGCCGGTGATCAACGGGCTCACCAACAAATCGCATCCCTGCCAGGTCATGGCCGATATCATGACTTTCGAGGAACATCGGGGCTCCATCGACAAGCATGCCATCGCCTGGGTGGGCGACGGGAACAATGTCGCGACTTCCTGGATCCATGCGATGACCAAGCTCGGCGGCGAGTTGCGGCTCGGCTGTCCGACAGAGCTTTCCCCCGATCCCAGAGCGCTCGCCTGGGCCAAGGACAAGGGCGGCAAGGTCAAGGTCACGACCTCGGCCGAAGAAGCGGTCGCCGATGCCTCCTGCGTCGTCGCCGATGTCTGGGTGTCGATGCATGATACCGACGCGACGGCGCGCCACAACATGCTGAAGCCCTACCAGGTGAATGCGGCGCTGATGAAAAAGGCCAGGCCCGATGCGCTGTTCATGCACTGCCTGCCGGCCCATCGCGGCGAGGAGGTGACGGCGGATGTCATGGATGGCCCGCAATCGGTAGTATTTGACGAAGCCGAGAACCGTCTCCATATCCAGAAAAGCATTCTGCTGCGGTGCCTCGGCACAGAATGACGTCAAAATATCAAGCTAGCTTCAGGGCGAGCCTGTCTTGCCCCAGCGGAAACACGTGAATTCCATGACCGAACTGCCCGACAACATCGTTATGCCTTTCGAGATCAAGCCCTTGGGCGTGCGCGGACGGATCGTGCGCTTAGGTGCGGTGGTCGACGACATCCTGCACAAGCATGATTATCCCGCACCCGTTTCCGCTCTCCTGGCGGAAGCCGTGGCGCTCACCGCCATGCTCGGCGCCTCGCTCAAATTCGACGGCAAGTTCATCCTGCAGACGAACAGCGATGGGCCGGTCGACCTCCTGGTCGCCGATTTCTCATCGCCCAGCGGCATCAGGGGCTATGCCCGCTTCGATGCCGACATGGTGGCCAAGCTCAAGACGCCGACGCCCCAGGCCTTGCTCGGCAAGGGGCATCTCGCCATGACCATCGACCAGGGCCAGGGCATGGAACGCTACCAGGGCATCGTGGCGCTGGGCGGCCTCACCCTCACCGAAGCGGCGCTCGGCTATTTCCAGCAGTCGGAGCAGATCCCGACGCGGCTCAAGCTCGCGGCGGGCGCGCTCGCCCAATGGGGCAAGCGCCAGGAATCCTGGCGGGCCGGCGCCATCATGGTGCAGCATCTGCCGAAGGACGGCGGCATCAGCCCCTTGCCGGTCCATTCAGGCGATGCACCGGAAGGCCATGAGGAGAAGATCGTCGAGGACGATCATTGGGTGAAGGCGCGACTGCTGCTCGACACGGTAGAGGACCATGAGTTGCTCGATCCGACGCTGACGCCGGAAGAAGTGCTCTATCGGCTTTATCACGAAGACGGCGTGACGGTTTACCGGCCGGTCAAGCTCGAGCGCCATTGCAGCTGCTCGCGCGACAAGATCGGCGACCTGCTCAAGAGCTTCTCGGAGGATGACCGCGCGGCGATGAAGGCCGACGGCGTGATCGATGTGACCTGCGAATTCTGCTCTACGCACTACCGCTTCGCGCCGGAGGAAGTGGAGCCTGAGGCGCAGGCGCAGACGCAGTAGGATTGCGGCCGGCGCGAGCCCGCTCGATCGTGTCGTAATCGACGACGGTCTTGCCGACCGGCAGGAGCGAGGCGACCGCGAGCTTCAGATGCTGCACGGCGAAGGGTATGCCGATGATGGTGATGCCGAGCGCCACCGCGGCGGTGATGTGCCAGACCGCAAGCCACCAGCCGCACAGCACGAACCAGACGATGTTGCCGACGAGGCCGAGCGTGCCGGTGCCGAGATCGTCCTGACCGGTCAGATCCTTGCGCGAGACCACGTCGCGCCCGAACGGCCAGAAGGAAAACATCGCCAGCGTGAAGCACGAGCGCACAAAGGGGATGCCGATGATGGAGATCGCCATCAGCACCGTCGCCAGGAGCCAGCCCAGACCGGAAAGAAATCCGCCCAGGATGAACCATAATATGTTCAACAACAGGGTCATGCCTGCCTCACGTCAATAAACCGGCCGTGATATGGGGGCAAATTATGGCGGATGCAAATCTATTTGCAGTCCATCGAGGCTCAGGGGTGGCCAGATTTGCCTGGCGGGCAGTTCCAGGACAAATCCCGATGCTACGCTTTCGCAGTCTGTTACTCGTTGCTCTCAATTCTGAACGAATCGATTTTCACCAGCGTCTCACCGCTGACTTTCTCCGTTTGACGAAGGACGAGCACGGGCTTTCCCTTTGCATTGATCGCGGTCAGGCGTTCGAGGGTCGTCCAACCTTTTTCGTCGGACCCAAGTTTCGCGGTGACGACATATTGGTGGCCGCGCTTCTCGAGCCTGGCTTCGATAGGCTGTTCAATAGTCGCCGCGAAATCCTCAAACATGCGACCTTTGGGGCAGACATTGCAACTCATGCTCGAGAGCGCACGGCCAAACATATGAGTATCCCCGCCCTGCGCCCGCCAAATGCTGGCAAACACCGACCACCCGTAATACTCGTCGCCTTGCGTGCCGATGCTCGCCGTAACATAGCTGGCTTCAGTGTACATAACGCCGAAGATAAGCTCTTCACGCGCGGTCTGAAACTCGCCCGAAAACTTCACGGTCATCGTCCAGTCGCCTTCGGGCATCTCGACTTTGGGCATAAAGACATTCTCGATACTTTTATCCGAGAAACGGCCGGGCTTGGCCGAGATCAGGAGCAGTTGACCCTTCTCTACCGCGAAATTGCCCGCGACCGGCCGGAGTATGGTCCATTTCTCCTCGAGCGAGGCTCCATCGAACTCCTCGCTGAAGATTTCCCCGGCATAGGCCGTCCCGGTCAGCGCGCTTGTGGATGCAAGCAGGGCCATGAGAAAATTGCGCATGCGGTTCTCCCGGTACATCTATTGCGGAGCCAAGATTTCAAGACGATCGATAAAGGCGTAGCTTTCGTTGGGATTGGCCTTGCGCTGGCTGCCTGAAAGCTGAAGCGTGCCGGCCGACGTCAGAAGCGTTACCTTGTCAGTCGCGATCCAGTCTTTTTTCCCGGCTTCCCTGGCGCGCGCATAATAGCTTCTGCCTTCCTTCACCAGTTGCAGTTCAATCGGCTGGGAAATGTTTGCCGCAAAATGATGCAGCTGACGGTCGGGTCCGCATGCATTGCAGCCGAGCTTCGCCACCAGAGTCTCGAAGCCGGCGGTTTCGCCGCCCGATTTCTTATCGATGCGGACAAACAGACTCCAGCCGTCATACTTGTCGCCGGTCGCCACCAGCTGAGCCGATATAGCGGGTTCGGCCTCGCCGAAAGAAAGGGAAAAGGTCTCGAGCGCCGTCTGTATGCCGAACTCAAGCGTCGCCGCCGCGGTCCAATCACCATCAGGCACGGAAACACCCGCAAGCACGAAGCGTGTTCCCTTTACTTCCAGATCGACATCGGCTTTGCTCAGGTGGATCGGCAACAGCAACCGGCCGTCTTCGACCACATGGCTCGTCGCGCTGCCATTGGCGACGGTCCAGTGCGGCTGCAGACCGGTTCCATTGAAATCGTCGACGAAAAGAGAAACATCCTGCGGCGGCGGTGGCTCTTCTTTCGCAACAACCTTCTGCACTTCCGCCAGGGCCTCGGAAAGACCATCGGCATCCTGGGCGTCGAAATATTTCCCGCCGGTTTCATCGGCGACGCATTGCACGGTCTGGCGCTGCTTTTCGCTCAGCGTGAAGCCGACGACATGGGCCTTGATGCCGAGGCCCGCCTCGCGGATGGCGCGCGCCGCCGCGCAAGGATCGCCGCCACATTCCTCGATGCCGTCGGTCACCAGAACGATGCTGTTGGACTGGCCCTGCAGGGCTACGAAATTTTTTGCCGCCTGTTCCAGCGCAGCGGCGATCGGGGTCTCACCCTTGGGCTTGCTTGCCCGGATCGAGCCGGCAATTCCCGCTACCTCGGTCGTGCCGATGGGAAACAGGACCTCGATATCCGTGCAGTCTTTCGCACGGCGATGGCCGTACATCAAAAGACCCATGCGTGTCGCCGCCGGCATTTCGCCCAAGGCGGCGGCCATTGCCCGCTTCGCGGCCTCGGATCGGCTTTCGCCACTGGCAATCTGCTTTTTCATGGAGCCGGACGAGTCAAAGATGAACATGACATTCGATCCGCCATCTTCGGCGCGAGGAGCGAGTGTGGAGAGCATCATGGCGGCGGCGAACAACATGAGTCTTGTCTTCACGGATTCCTCCTTTGCCGTTTGCTGCAGGCGGTCGCCGGCCAGGGCTCACTCACGGCAAACACCAATGCGTTATGCCGATCACCTTCCAATCACTGGTGGCGAAAAGCGTAGTGCAAATGTCCGCGACCGCTATGGGTTCTAACTTGCCGCCCTTCATGTCGTGGCACACGGGTTCGCGATTGGCCGTTATCCCGTTATTGGCCCCCCGCCAGCCGCGCCCCTGACATACGCGCATGATGTCGGCGTGCGCGATGCGCTGGCGCGGGCCGCTGCCGCGGCAAACAGCCATCCAGTTCGGCCACAGGACGCCATTGGTCATCTTGAACCCGTTGGCGGACATATACCAATCGGCGCGGCCGGTTATCGAGGGGCAGAGTTTCTCGGGCGGCACGCCCTTGCCGGAGCCACAGGTGACGAAGGGGGTCATGAGCGCCCCATAGCCCGGTCTCGGCTTCTGGTAGCCGGTAATCCGCACCACGACATCGTCGCCAGGCTTCCCGGGCTTGCAAAACCCTATGTCCTTGGACTCGGACTCTCCCTGAGCCTCCCCGGCCTTCGGTTTTTCCGGCCCCGATGGTTTGGGTTTCACGCCAGGCAGCTGGTTGGGGTTGGGGTTGGGATTGGGGTTCGGATTGACGGGCTCCTCATAGTCGGCGCCGCGGCAGTAGGTCGTTGTTTCGGTGTAGCACCATGGCTCCCGGCCGGTTTTGACGTCGCACACCTGCTCCGGCGTGACGCCGGCGATGGTAAAGCCGGCACTGTTCACCAGGCGGCATTTGAAATCCGGGCCGTTGATCGTCATGCGCAGCGGCTCGGCCATCGCATTGCCAGTGCGGTGAACGCTCTGGCAGGCGCGTGTCACGTCCTGCGGATAGATCTGTTCATCCGTCGGCTGAGGGCACGGCACAGGTACCGGTCGAACTTGCTCGCCTGCAGCGGAGCAAAAAACCTGTGTTCCAGCACCGCGATACCACTCCCGGCTGCCGGTCAGGCGCTCGCAGACGTCTTCGGGGGAAACCTGAGCAATCGTAGACCCGTTGGTATTCACCAGACGGCAGTTGAATGTGATGCCCTGAGGGGTTGCCACAGCGGCGGGTTCCTGAGCCTGCGCCGCCCGGTGAATTTCCCGGCATGTCCGCAAGATGTCGCTGTCGCGGACCTCGATGTCGTTCTGCTGCCCGCGCACCGGCGATGCCAGCAACGCCACCCATGCCAATGGAACGGCGAGGTAAAATATTCTCATTGACCATCGTCCCCTTCCCAGACAATCGCAAACCAGCGAACCGCCACAAGCTTGCTCTTGCCGGGATAGGATGAGAGGACCTTCAGGCGGACCCATTTCTCTGCCGCAGGTTTGGGCAGGTCAACGAACTGAAGCTTGCTCGTGTCGCGAAGTCTATGGCGCAGGCGGTGGCCGCTGGCGGTTTCGATCAGGACATCTTTTGCCCTGCCATATTTCTTGAACTGGTTCGCTTCCGTCCCGGACGTGTCATAAGGCGACCACCCGTTGATGACCTGAAGCGCTGTGAACGGGGCGTCCGCCGTCAAAACTTTTATCGTCAGTTGCGGCGCCAATCCCTCATCGGGCGAAGGAAAAAGCCAGGGATAGCTTTCAGGGATCGAATCCAGCATCGAGGCGGTGGCCGGCTTGCCATCGGGGAAGCGCAACAGGTTGGCGCAAAGCTGTTCTTCAGCATACTGGCCGCCCCGCGCCTTGCCACATATCTCCGCGGCGTAGGCCGGCTGAAGAGCGAATAGCGCAAGCAAAGAGCAAAAAATCCGCCGCCGTGTTGTCATCGCCGTCTCCTGAAAGGGGTCGCACGGATGCCGAAAATCTAGACCCTTACCGGCGGCGGCGGCTCATCCGATCGGACGAGATTTGGTGGAAAAGTTCGCCTGTGTTACGATCCGCGCCGACAGGGCGGTGCGATGCACGTTGACGTGGAATCGGTACTGGCTTCGGCGGCGAGGACAGCGCTCAATCCGGCGTTGTGGCCCGAGACGATGTGGCGCGCGGGCCAACTGGTAGGGAGCGATTTCACCGTCTTCGACCATGTCCAAAAGGCGACCGGCCAGATCACCCTGGGCTTCTGCGACCGGCCGGACCACGCCGCCGAGGTGCGCGAGAAGTACGAACGGTATTTCCATCGGATCAATCCGCGCTTTGTGGTCGCCCGGGCGAAGCCGCTCCACGCGATCATCGACGACGACATGGTCGGCGATGACCGGGCCTTGGGGCGCTCCGAATTCTATGTCGATTTCCTGAAGCCTTCGGGGCTCCAATATTTCATCGGCTCGGGTGTCGCCGACGACGCCGAGCAGACCATCGTCTTCTCGCACCAGCGCAGCGCCGACCGGGGCCGTGTCACCGAACAGCAAAGGCGCGATTTCATCGCCATCCTCCCCGCCATCCGCAATGCGATGGCGATCTGTCAGCGAATGGTCGACGCCCAGCCCCATGGCGCCGCCCTCGCCGCCACGCTCGACAGGCTCTCCGACCCCATGGCGATCATCCGCGCCGACGGCGCGCTGCTGTTCGCCAATCGAACCATGCGGGGGTTGTTGGCGCGCGGCGATGTCCTGCGCGCCCGTCGCGGCGCGATCGAGGGCGCTTCCCCGCCGATCCAGCGGGCACTCGCATCCGTTCTTCGTGACGCCGGCGACGGCCGCAGCTTGTGCCGGTCCGTCACGATGGGGGCAACCGGGCCGTTGATCCTGCGCCTTGCCTCGCTCTCCCCTCACCAGGCGGCCGGCCTCGGCACGTCGCCCGAGTGCTGCTTCTGCCTCATTCTCGACGATCCGACGCGTCCGGCGTGGCCGCAGATCGAGGAAGCGATGACGCTGTTCGACCTGACCCGGCGGGAGGCAACCGTCGGCACCCATCTCGCCGCCGGGCTTGGCATCGACGACATCGCCCGCCGACTCGGCTTGTCGCGCAACACGGTGCGCAGCCACCTCGCCATGCTGCGCGACAAGCTCGGCGCGCGCACCGCGCTCGGCGTCGCCGCCCGCATGCGATGCGCGGTCAGTCCCCTCTTCCGATCCCCTTCGGAAGGCTGATCACGATCGGCTGAATTGGAACCGGCTTATCGGAGCGGTCCACGGCAGTGGAGAGATTTGTGAGTGGGCGAGGAGTTATCGGCCTTCGCAATGCCGGATGAGCCTTCGCATGAAGGTCTCGCATTTCTCCATCTCGGAAATGGCGATGAACTCGTCGGGCTTGTGCGCGTCGTCGATCGAGCCCGGTCCGCAAATGATCGTCGGGATGCCGATCTCCTGAAAGAGCCCGGCCTCGGTGCAATAGGACACGGCCTCGGCGCCATTGGCCTCGGCAAGATGGAGGGCCAGATGCTCGGCGGGCGAATCCGGCTCCGGCCGCAAGCCCGGCACGGCATTGGTGCGCTCGGTCCTGATGCCGGTGTCTTCCGCCACACTTTTCATCCGGGGCTCGAGCGTGCGCGCGAAACGGTTGAATTTCTCCGGCACCTCGTCGGGATCGCTTCCCGGCAAGAGCCGTGTCTCCCATTTGAAGGCGCAGCGGCGCGGGACGATGTTCTTGGCGGTGCCCCCTTCGATGAGCCCGACATGCACCGTCGTATAGGGCGGAACGAAACGGCCCGAAGGATCGCCCCGTTCGCGCATCTCGGCCGCGAGGCGGCCGACCTCGCCCAGGAGCTCGCCTGCCACCAGGATCGCATTGACACCGAGATGCGTGTTGCATGAATGGGATTCGTGGCCCAGCACCTCGGTTGAAAATGTATGGGCGCCTTTGTGGGCATTCACCACTTTCATCAAGGTCGGCTCGCCGACAATCACCGCCTTGGGCTTCGGCAGATGCTCCTTCATATAGGCGACGAGCGGGCGCACGCCGATGCAGCCCACTTCCTCGTCGCAAGAGAGCGCCAGATGGATCGGCGTCTTGAGCTTCGCCGCCTTGAAATCCGGCACCAGCGCCAGAGCGGTGGCGAGGAAGCCCTTCATATCGCAGGTGCCGCGGCCATAGAGCTTATCGTCCTTCTCGACGAGCTCGAAGGGATCGGTGGACCAGTTCTGGCCGTCGACGGGCACGACGTCGGTATGGCCCGAGAGCACGATGCCGCCCGCGATGTCGGGACCGATGGTGGCATAGAGGTTGGTCTTCTTGCCCGCCTCGAAATCGACCCTCAGGCTCTTGATGCCCCAATCGGCGAGATAGGCCTCGACGAATTCGATGAGCGGGATGTTGCCGTCGCGGCTCGTGGTGTCGAAAGCGACGAGGCGGGCCAGCATGTCGCGCGGCGTGTAGCGTTGTGCAGTCATGAGGTCAGTTGATCAGCCGGTGGGATTGCGGGGAATCGAGCGAGAAAGCGGGAATGTCGACATCGAAGCGTTCGCCGCTCGTCGTCTCCATCTGATAGGTTCCGACCATGAAGCCCGAGGGCGTCGACAGCGGAACGGCGGAGGTATATTCGAAGCTCTTGCCGGGCGCCAGGGTCGGCTGCTCGCCGACCACGCCTTCGCCTCTCACTTCCTGCAGCTTGCCGCGGTCATCGGTGATCCGCCAATGGCGCGAGCGCAAGGTGACGATCTCCGTGCCCAGATTGGCGATGGCGATCGTATAGGCCCAGACGAAATGGTCATCCTCCGGGCGGGACTGGCTCTGCAGATATTTCGGCCGCACGACGACACGGATATTGCGGGTTACGCTTTCATACATGGCGACAGTTTAGACGATGTCTTCGGGTTTTCCACTGGCCTCAGATAAAGCTTGCCTAAAGCCGCCAAAACCCCTCAATAACGCCATGCCGCAGCCGCAACGTAAGCCTACGCCAGTAGTGGGCTAGTTTGATTTTGGGGGGGCGATGAGGCGAATGGCCCTAGCCGAATCAATGGGATGGATTCATATCCACAGGGGGTGGAAAACTTAGCATTTGCGCGGCTAAGAGTGGCCGCTAGGGTGCCCCGAATGGCTGCGGAGCGGGGAGCGGATTGTGACAGACACTAGTGGCGTGACAGAATTGTTCCCCATGGATAATGAGCCTCCCAACCCAAATGTAGTGCCGTTGCGTGGGACCGGTATTCTGCCGTCTCATCAGATCCAAGCTATGATCGATGACAACAGCGTTGTGGGGCTCACTGAGCCAATATTGCCCGATCAGATACAGCCCGCCAGCCTTGATTTGCGCTTAGGGGCGGAAGCGTACCGGGTCAGGGCCAGTTTCTTGCCTGGCCCTGAGTCCACCGTGATGGAGCGGGTTCAGCAGTTGGGCGGATCGACCATCGATCTTTCTGCGGGCGCAGTATTTGAGCGAGGCGTGGTCTATGTGGCGAAAGTGCTTGAGAGTGTGCGGCTAAACAGCGACGTAGAGGGCACCGCCAATCCAAAAAGCTCCACCGGCCGCCTCGATGTGCTTACTCGGCTTATCACGGATCGCGCGGCTGCATTCGACCGGGTAGAGGCTGGTCACAAGGGCCCGCTCTATATAGAAATAGCGCCCCTCACGTTCAGTGTCGTTGTCCGCAGGGGCTCTCGACTGAACCAACTCAGGTTCTCGCGCGGGAAGCGGTCGATAGCGCCAATGGTAAGAATCCAGCGGGACTATGACGAGGGTCGCCTAATCCGAACCGACGGCGATCGCTTGCCACTAGGCAGGAATGGCTACGTACCCGTGACGGTAGATTTGCTTGGGGCGGGAAAGGGGTCGGTTATTGGGTATAAGGCCAAACACGGAACCAACACCATTGATGTGGATAAGGTCGGCTTTTACGATCCGCGCGAATATTGGGAGAAGATCGAAAGCAACGGGGGCCGCATTTATCTAGACAAGGGTGACTTCTACGTACTTGCGACGCGAGAGGAAGTCGGCGTCCCGCCGCAGCTCGCGGCAGAGATGGTTCCGTTTGATCCCAATTCGGGAGAATTCCGAATTCACTATGCGGGTTTCTTTGACCCAGGGTTTGGGTGGCAGAACGGTCGCGCGGGCGGCAGTAAAGCGGTATTGGAAGTTAGGGCCCATGGGGTGCCTTTCATACTCGAACATGGCCAACATGTCGGATGGCTTCGCTATAGCGAAATCGCCGGGGGAGTGCCGGATCGGCTATATGGAACTGGGGTCCATTCCAACTATCAGGGCCAAGGCGTTGCGCTCGCGAAACACTTTAAGGATTGGCCAGTCTAGCGTAGGGTCGCCTCCAATGCTTCGAGCGCTCCTGCGGTATCGCTCATTTCCCAACGGCGGTGCTCGAAGTGCGGTCGCAAGAGGTGCGCTTCGGGGCTGAGCGCGGCGCGCTCCTTTCCGTAGAGTGCGTTCGCGTCAGGCGATCTTCTCATTCGCGCAGCAAGGTCGATAAATGCCCGTTCATCAGGCTGTCACGGCAGCGCGTCAATGAATCCAGGCTGATACCGGCGAGACGAGGCTGCACAGGCCACACGCAACGACTGCGACTGCCAATTTTCCGGCCATAGTCAGCTCCAGGGGGTCGCGATGCGGTCGTTTCACCTCGTTATGATCAAACCGTCGCACTATGACGACGATGGCTATCCGATCCAATGGATCCGTTCGGAAATTCCTGCGAACACGCTGGCGGCCGTCAATGGTCTTGCTCTCGACTGCCGCCGCCGGCAGGTCCTCGGCCCAGACGTCGATCTTCACCTCGTTACCCTCGATGAAACCAACACACGCATCAAGCCCAAGGCAATCATCCGCAAGTTACGCAGACAGGGCGGGCAGGCTCTCATCGCTTTGATCGGTGTGCAATCCAACCAGTTCAACCGTGCGATCGATCTGGCGAAACCCTTTCTCAAGGACGGGCTAGCGGTCGCCATCGGCGGTTTTCATGTGTCGGGATGTCTTGCCATGCTGCCCGAGCTGCCCGCCGAAATCCGCCAGGCGCAGGACATGGGGATTTCGATCTTCGCCGGGGAGGCGGAGGATGGCGCACTCGATGAACTGCTGCGCGATGCTCATGCCGGTTCGCTCAAGCCGCTCTACAATCATATGAAGCACCTGCCGGCGCTCGAAGGTCAGCCCGTGCCGATCCTGCCGGCGGAAACCGTGCGGCGCACGCGCGGGCATTATTCAAGCTTCGATCTTGGCCGCGGCTGTCCATTTCAATGCTCGTTCTGCACGATCATCAACGTCCAGGGCCGCAAGAGCCGATTCCGCACCCCCGATGACCTCGAAACGATCATTCGCGACAATGCCCGCCAGGGCATCCACTGTTTCTTCATCACCGATGACAATTTCGCCCGCAATAAAGAATGGGAACCGCTCTTTGATCGTCTCATCTCGCTGCGCGAGGGGGCGGGCCTCAAGATCAAGCTCATCATCCAGGTCGACACGCTGTGCCATCGGATTCCGCGCTTCATAGAGAAGGCGTGCCGCGCCGGGGTGACCCGGGTCTTCATCGGGCTCGAGAACATCAATCCCGATAATCTGCTGGCCGCCAAAAAACGCCAGAACAAGATCACCGATTACCGGCTCATGCTTCAGGCATGGCGCGCTCATGGCGCTACGACCTATGCCGGATATATTCTGGGCTTCCCCAATGACACGCGGGAATCGATCCTGCGCGACGTCGAAATCATCAAGCGCGAATTGCCGATCGATCTCTTGGAGTTCAACTTTCTGACGCCGCTGCCAGGCTCGGAGGATCACAAGAACCTGCTTGGCGATGGCCAGTGGATGGACCCGGATCTCAACAAATATGACCTTCATCATCGGGTGACCCATCATGCGAAGATGTCGGATGCCGAATGGGACCAGGTCTATCGTGAAGCCTGGGCCTCCTATTATACCCCGGGACATCTCGAGACGGTGATCCGGCGCGCGGCCTGCGTCCCCAAGGGGCGGCCCGGAGGGAAAATGCGCGTCATGATGTGGTTTTCCCTCATGTTCCAGATCGAGGGCCTGCACCCTCTGGAAGGGGGTTTCTTTCGACGAAAGTATCGCGTCGATCGGCGCCCAAGCCTGCCGCTCGAGAGTCCTCTCGTCTTCTATCCCAAATATGCCGCCGAGATCATCGCGAAAGCCTATCGCTATCTCATGATGATCCATACGGCCAACCGCATCTATCGGCGCGTGATGCGCGATCCAAACCGCGCTTCATATACCGATACCGCGATCATGCCTCCGGCGGCGGATGAATTCGAGATTCTCGCGATGTTCACTGAGACATCAGGTGGCGAGGCCGCTGTCGCGAAAAAACTGCGGGCGGAGGATTTGCGCGCAAGGTTCGAAGCCGCGGAATAATCAGCGCGGTTCAAGCCACCTTCTGGACCTTGTCCTCATATTGCGTGATCTGGTCGATCCAGGTGGCGAAGCGGGTGAGATAGCCTTCGAGAAATTGACGCGTCGCCTCATCGGTGATGTCGTCATTCTCGTCGATGAGACCGGGCGTCGTCACGAAATAGACCTCGGGCTGGCCGAGCAGCACCACGTCGAGCACCGTCATCACGCTGCGCAGATGCGCCTGCCCCGCGGCGGTGCCGACATTGCCGGGGCTCGTGCCGATGATCGAGCCGGGCTTGCCGGCCCATGAATTCTGGCCCCAGGGCCTGGTGCCCCAGTCGATGGCGTTCTTCAGCACCGCCGGGATGGAGCGGTTATGCTCGGGCGTCACGAAGAGAACCGCATCCGCCGCCACGATCTCCTCCTTCATGCGGACGACGCTCGAGGGGAGTGAAGTTTCCAGATCCTGATTGAACATCGGCAGGTCGCCCAATTCGACGAAGGTGAAGGCGAACTGCCCGCGCCCGAGCTTGGCCAGCGCTTTGGCGAGCTTCTGATTGATCGATCCGTTGCGCAGGCTTCCGACGAATACCGCGACATTCCGCATGGGCTTCCCTCATGGTATCTATTGGTGACTTGCGCTATATGAGTGACCATCAAAAACCGCACAAGACGGCACTTTTTCGAAACCGGAGTCACTTTCGTGAAACCAAGGATCCTGAAGCTCCCCGCCGAAAGCCCGAAATTCAGGGAGATCTATGCCGAGGCGCGCATCAATGGCGACATGCCCTCGGACTGCCGCTCGGTGAACGAGATCCTGGCGCGCGTCGGCGACAAATGGAGCGTGCTGGTGGTGAGCCTGCTCGGCGACGGGGCGATGCGCTTCAGCGAATTGCGCCGGCTCATCGGCGGCATCTCGCAGAAGATGCTGACCACCACCTTGCGCGGGCTGGAGCGCGACGGCTTCGTCACCCGCACCGTCACCCCCACCATCCCGCCGCGGGTCGATTACGAATTGACCAGCCTCGGCCGCGACCTCCTGGTCCCGGTCAGGGCGCTCGGCGACTGGGCGCGGCGCAACCGTTCACGTGTCGAAAAGGCCCGCGCCCGCTTCGACCGGATGGCGAAGTCCTGAGGCCTCTGGACGGGGGCTCGCGAAATCGATATCCCTATGGCCGGCAAGCGGGCGTAGTTCAGTGGTAGAACGACAGCTTCCCAAGCTGTATGTCGAGGGTTCGATTCCCTTCGCCCGCTCCAATACTTGACCTTTCCTTTTGACCTTTCGTTGGGCAAGCACCAAAGTTTTTTTACGTGAGGGCATGCACGCCCTGACCTTTCAATACCCTTTCCAATACCCTTTCATACCCTTTCCATATCCTTTGCTCGGGCTTTCGCGGGCAAGGGCGTGGAGCGTGCTCGCCGACGGCGGCAGAAAGCCAAGCTTCGACATCATGGGGCGAAATTGCTCTGAGCACAGCGCCATGAGCCAACGCCCGGTGCTCCGGCCATGGGCGGCGAGATCCTGCAAGGTGCCGCGGAAATTTTCGGCGATCATCAGTATGGTTTCGACGATGGTGGCGAGGAACTCGACGATCTTCCCGACCCATGATGCGATGATGCGGTCGAGCTCCGCGCTTCGGCAAGGCGTGCTGGTCATCTGACGGTTCCATTTTGGGGTTACAAATGCAATGCGCCCGGCAGCGACTGTGGCCGGATCAAGTCAGGCCATGAACTCCGGCATACGGGCTCGATTGTGATATTTCCCAAATCACGCCTTGGCCCGCGATGTCAAGAGATCAAGAAAACCTAGAAATGGCTACCCGTGCGAAACAAGCGTTGGAGACACAATACTAGAGCGTGATGACTTGAAAAGGAGTAGGCCCGCCAAAACACCTCATCCAGAAACCACGGTCTTGCCGCTTGCCACCCTTCGAGGGCCGCTTCGCGGCCACCTCAGGGTGAGGGTGTGAGGCGGACTGAACTCATCCCGCTCTAGCTCGCAACTGTGAGTTATCGCCCGAGGAAGCGGGTCAAGTCGGCACCTGCCAGGTGCTGGCATAGACGGTGGCGACCTGCTGCGGCAGAGGGTCGTCCGCCTTGATGCCGAAGGGATGCGCCGCGGTGCTCGGCTGGAAGGCGCTCATCGCATTGATGAGCAGCTGGACTTCCGAGTGATCGAGCACCTTGCCGTCGCCGGCGCGGATTTCCTCGATCACATTGCCGCTTCCGGAGAACCAGTTCTGCACCGTGACGCTGTCGTCGGTGCCCAGCACCGAGATCACCAGATTATTGCCGTCCTGGCGGAACCAGAGATCGTCGGATTTGACGTCCGAGGCGAAGACGAGCTGGTCGTTGTCGGCGAGCAGGCCCGATTCCACGACGGTGTCGGCGCCGTCGCCCCTGGCGAAACGGTAAATGTCATTGCCGCTGCCGCCGCCGAGCGTATCCGCGCCGGCGCCGCCCCACAGGTCGTCATTGCCGGCACCGCCGCCGAGATTGTCATTGCCGGCGCCGCCGATGAGCTTGTTGTTCCCGCCATCACCGGCGAGCGTGTCGGCATGGGCCGAGCCTGTGATGTTCTCGAAGCCCGTCATGACATCACCTGCCGCATGGCCGCCCGAAGCCGTATTGGCCAGGAGATCGATCGTCACGCCGGCGGTCGAGCCGGTATAATCGAGCGTGTCGGCACCGGCGCCGCCATCGAGCGTGTCGCCATCGGCGCCGCCGACGAGTGTGTCGTCGCCGTCTCCGCCCAGCAGGGTATCGGCACCGGCGCCGCCATTGAGAATGTCCCTGCCGCCATTGCCCGAGAGCCGGTTGGCAAGGTCGTCGCCGATCAGCACATCGTCATAGGCCGAGCCCGAGACATTCTCGAAATTCGAGAATACGTCACCTTGGGCGTCGCCGCCCGAAGCCGACTTCGTCTTGAGATTGATCGACACGCCTGAGCGCGAACCGACATAGCTCAGCGTGTCATTGCCGCCGCCGCCATCGAGCGTGTCGGCGCCGGCGCCGCCGACGAAGGTGTCGTCGCCGGAAGATCCGGTGAGCGTGTCGTTGAAGGACGAGCCTTGCAGGATCTCGATGCCCGTATAGGTGTCGCCCTGTGCATCGCCCGTATTCAACGAAACATTGCCGAGATTGATGGTGATGGCGCCGGCCGAGGTCTGGTAGCTCGCTATGTCGATGCCGTCACCGCCGATCAACTGATCGGCCCCCGCGCCGCCAACAAGTGTGTCGTCGCCGGCGCCGCCATCGAGCGTGTCAGCGCCAGCACCGCCATCCAGCGTATTGGCGAGACCGTCGCCGGTCAGCGTGTCGGCGAAGGCGGAGCCGGTCAGATTCTCGATGCCGGACAGCTGGTCGCCGTTGGCATCGCCGGATGCGCCTGTCCCTGCTGCGAGCGAGACGGTGACGCCTGCGGCCGAGCCGCCGTAATCCGCCATATCGATGCCGGCGCCGCCGGTCAGGATGTCGGCGCCGCTGCCGCCGATGAGGACGTCATCGCCGTCATCGCCCGACAGCGTGTCGGCACCCTCGTCGCCATGGAGCCTGTCGTCGCCGCTGCCGCCCGAGATCGTGTCCGCACCGGCGCCACCCTTGAGCGTATTGTTGCCCAAGGAGAGGACCACACCTTCGCCATCGACCACGCGGTTGCCGCCGGTGAGCACATCGTCGAAAGCCGAGCCGGTGACATTCTCGATGTCGTGAAGCCGGTCGCCCGATGCATCGCCGAGCGAGACTTGCGCAGCGCCCGCCGCCAAAGAAAGATCGACGGTCACGCCCACGGCCGAAAACTGATAGGACGCCGTGTCGAGGCCGATGCCGCCATAGAGCCAGTCGTCTGCGGCGCCGCCTTCCAGGATGTCGTCACCCGCTCCGCCTTCGAGGATATTGCTTCCCGCCGAGCCGACGAGGCTGTCGGCGAACGACGTGCCGCGGATATTCTCGAAATTCTGGATCACATCGCCTTGCGCGTCGCCACCGCTGCCGGTGCCGCTCGCGAGGCTGACCGTTATTCCTTCCGCCGAGGCGGTGTAATCGAGCCAGTCGATACCGTCGCCGCCATCGAGATCGTCGGCGCCGGCGCCGCCGGCGATCGTGTCATTGCCGGCCTCGCCCTTGATGACATCGCTGCCCGCGCCGCCTTCGATCGTATTGTCGCCGCTCGAGCCGGTCAGCGTGTCGGCCTGGGCCGAGCCGCGGATATTCTCGAAATTCGCCAGCGTGTCGCCCTGGGCGTCGCCACCCGAAGCGCTATTGGTGGTGAGGTTCACGGTGACGCCCTGCGCCGACGCGCTGTAATCGACCATGTCCGCGCCGCTGCCGCCATCGAGCGTATCGGCGCCGCCGCCGCCGACGATCGTGTCATTGCCGGCGCCGCCATCGATCAGATCGGCACCAAGTCCGCCCGCGATGCGGTTGTCGCCATCGGAGCCAGTGAGGTTGTCGCTCGCGGCGGAGCCCGTCAGATTCTCGAAACTGGAAATGACATCGCCCTGCGCATCGCCACCCGAGGCCGTGTTGGCGGCGAGATTGACGGTGACGCCCAGCGCCGAGGTGGAATAATCCAGCCAGTCATTGCCCGTGCCGCCATCGAGCGTGTCGGCGCCGGCATCGCCGCGGATCGTGTCGTTGCCGGCGCCGCCGTTCAGCGTGTCCGTACCGCCAAGCCCGAAGAGACGATTGTCGAACTCATTGCCGGTGAGCGTATCGGCAAGGTTCGAGCCTTCGACATCCTCGATGCTGAACAGCCTGTCGCCTTCCGCATCGCCGCCCTGGGCGCTTCCCGGCACATTGGCATCGAGCAGAGACGCAAGCGTGACGGCGACACCGGCCGATGAGCCGGCATAAGATGCGCGATCGGTCCCAAAGCCGCCATCCATGTCGTCGGCGCCGGCGCCGCCCACGAGGAGATCGTCGCCGTCGCCGCCGTCGAGCGTGTCGTTGCCGCTGCCGCCCTCCACGACGTCGTCGCCATCGCCGCCGGCCAGTATGTCTTCGCCGCCACGGCCCTGCAGGAGATCGCCGCCGTCATTGCCCAGGAGGATGTTGCCGTCGTCGTCACCGGCGAGCGTGTCGTCATGCGCCGAGCCCGCGAGATTCTCGATCGTCGTCAGCGTGTCGCCCTGGGCATCGCCGCCCGTGGCGGTCTGCGCCAGGAGATCGATGCTGACGCCTGCGGCAGAGCCCGCATAGCTCGCCATGTCATCGCTTTCACCGCCGATCAAGGTGTCGGCGCCGGCGCCGCCTTCCAACATGTCATTGCCGGCGCCGCCGACCAGCCGGTCGTTGCCGCCGAACCCGCGCAAGACGTCATTGCCGTCGAGACCCGTGAGAATATTGGCAGCACTATTGCCGACCAGAAGATCGCCGAGGCGCGAGCCTTCGAGATTTTCGATACCGTCGAAAGCATCGCCGGCGGCATCGCCGGTCCGCTCCGGCGCATCATCGGTCGCCCCCGTGCCGGGGGGCGCATCGAGCCCCACCGTGACACCGGCAAGGGCGTCCTTATAGCTGACCGTGTCGGACCCATTGCCGCCAACGAATTTGTCGGCGGCGGCGCCGCCGACGAAAATGTCGTCGCCAAAGCCTCCTTGCAGCGTGTCGCCGGCTCCCCCGCCCGTCAAGGTCAGCCCGGTAACCTGGAAAACCCTTGTGAAGATTCCATAATCCGCTCCGTCGGCCGACTGCCAGGTGAAAGCGATCCTGCCATCCGAAAGCGTCGTGACGGAGGGCAGGAATTGATGGCCGGCGACCGTCGTGGACACGATGAACTCGTTGCCCGACGGTTTGCCGTCGGCCGAGAAAACGCGGGCAATGACGCTACTGTCGTCGCCATCCTGGCCATCGGAGCGCCAGATCGCGACGAAGCTGCCATCCGGCAGCGCGCGGATGGCCACTTCCGACTGATCATAGCCCTGGCTGGCGGTGGCATTGATCATGAACTCCCCGCCGAGCGGGGTGCCGTCCGCCGCCAGCCTGCGCGCCGTGATGTTCCTGCCATTGCGGTTGAACCAGGCGACGATCGCGGTGCCATCTGTCAGCTTCGTCACCGAGGCATCGTATTGATTGTCCGCGGTCTGGACATTCACCAGGACATCGCCGCTGAGCGGCGTGCCGTTGGCGGCAAAGCGCCGGGAGTAGATGCCAAATCCACTGCCATCCTGGCCGTTCGATTCCCACACGAAGAGAATGCTGCCGTCATCGAGCACGATGCCGGCCGCATCCTGCTGGTTGTTGCCGGTGGAGGAATTCACGCGGAACTGGCTGCCGGTCGCGACCCCCGCCGACGTGAAGCGCTGGGCGTAGATGCCATATCCGTTGCCGTCCTCGCCATTCGACTCCCAGGCGACCATGAAGCCGCCATCGGGCAAACCGATAGCCGTCGGGGCAGCGCGCCCGAACGACGTGGCGGGATCGACCCTGAAGGCGCTTCCGACCGGCTGGCCCGCCGCATCGAACCGCCGCGCATAGATAGCCTGCCAGGCGCCACCCGAAATCTGCTGCGACCAGGTGACGATGAAGCCGCCATCGGCAAGCTTCGCCGTCTGGGCGGTCTGGCGATGCATCAGACCGCTCGCCGGGCTGATCGCGACCTCGCCGCCGATGGCCTGGCCTTGCGCATTGTAGCGCTGGCCGATGATGCCGGCATAGCGATTGCCGGAGAGCAGATGGTGATTCTGCGAGGTCCAGGTTACAAAATAGCCGCCATCATTCAAGGCAACGACGGAGCTGTCGACCTGAGCATTCGCCGTGGTGGTATTGACCCGTGCTTCGCTGCCGCCGGTCCAATCCGCCGCGACGGCCTTGAGCGTGACCTCGGCTATGCTCGAAAGGCCGGCGGCATTGGTCACGCGCACCTTGATGGTTTCGGTGCCGCTGTACTCACGCGCCGGCGTATAGCTGTAGGTTCCGTCGCTGTTCAGGGTGAAGGTGCCATTGGCGGGAGCGGCCCCTTCAAGGGCGAAGACGAGACCGCCACTCTGCCCGCCGAGCGCGGCCAGCTTGCCATTTGCCACGCCACCCATCTGCGTGACGACCATCGCCGAACCGATCGAGGGGCTGTCGGCAACCGGATCGATGATCGTCGCGCCGAATTTGAGCTTCTCGATATTGCTGAGCGTCGTCACGACCGCCGCGGCATCGGTCTTCTTGTGGACCTCGATCTTGTTGTCGCGCCGGATGATGTCGTAAGCGGAAGCCGCGCCGGCGAACTCCGCCGTATCGATGCCATTGCCGCCATCCAGCGTGTCGGTGCCGCCGCGCCCGACGAGGAGATCGTCGCCGGCGCCGCCGAAGATCACATTGTTGCCGGTGGTGCCATGGAGCGCGTCGTTCTTCGTCGAGCCGGTCAGATTCTCGATACTGGTGAGGATGTCGCCCGCCGCATCGCCATTGGCCTCGCCGCCGAAGGTCGCGGCTTGGGCTGTCGTCACGGCGAGATCGACGAGAACGCCCTTCGCGGACGTCTCATAGCTCACCGTGTCGAGACCGCCTTGACCGTTGATCGTGTCGGCGCCCGCACCACCTTCGATGTGATTGGCGCCGGTGTCGCCGGTGATGCTATCGGCCTGCTTGCCGCCCCGGAAGCGCTCGAACTCGGCGACATTGTCGCCCAGATTGACCAGCGTGCCGGTCGGGGACGTGTATTTGCCGACCGAAAGCCCACCGCCCGAGATCGTCAGCTGCAAGGAGACGTCGTAATCCTCATAGCTCAGCGTGTCGACGCCGGCATTGCCCCTGAGCGTGTCGGTGCCGAGCCCGCCGATGATAACGTCGTCGCCGTCGCCGCCGGAGATCGCGTCGTTTCCGGCGCCGCCGCGGAGATCATTGGCATAGGCATCGCCCGTGATATTATCGTTGAAGTCCGAGCCGATGACGCCCTCTATGTTGCGGTATTTGTCGCCCTTGTGATCGCCCGTACCGGGCAGACCATCGGGATTGGCCGCGAGATCGCTCGCGGCGGCCATGTCGATCGTCACCGCCGCCAATGCCGTGGCATAGCTGACGAAATCCTTGCCCAGCCCGCCATCGAGATCGTCGCCGCCCTTGCCGCCGATCAGGATGTCGTCGCCGTCGCCGGCGACGATCTTGTCATTGCCATCGAGGCCGTT
>Ga0187894_10001712_pt1 | contig 27547 bp, 27 predicted proteins | sample GBC1701081metaG_FD_136650 | JGI IMG/M metagenome (GOLD analysis project Ga0187894, IMG submission 136650) | White microbial mat communities from a lava cave in the Kipuka Kanohina Cave System on the Island of Hawaii, USA - GBC170108-1 metaG ... | reverse complement strand
TCGCCACTCGACAGGCACGTGCCCACGATCGAGCAATGCAGGTTCCGTGACAGCTCCCAGATCCTCGTTCGCCGATGCGGCGCCTGCGCCGTGGTCTGCGGTGTCTTGGCGATCAGGACCGGCGGCAGCGGTGCAATATGCAGGGCATGCCCGTGACCGCCGGCATGGCGCCGGGGATTGAGCAAGATCGGGTCGAAGGAAGCAGCCGTCTTCATTCGAACGGTTTCCAGCGTAATATCCATTCGTATATATCGATCGTGCCAGAACCGGGAGACCCCGGCAAGGGGTGCCAAACGCCGTCATTTCCGCGGCACCCCCGCCGGGAACAAGAGTTCTACTGCATCAGCGGCACGGCGATCGCCCGGAATGGCGCCGGACTGGTGCCCTTCTTGGCCGGATCGAAGAGCACGTCGAGCTGCCCTTCGAGCGCCCAGGCAATATTGCCGACCTGGATGACGGCCACAGGCGTCTTCAGTCCGTCCTTCAGGACCTCGATCCTGGCGGTATCTCCTTCGATGGTGACCCGGTCGAGCCGTCCACCGCCTTCGATCATGAGGAAGGTGTTGCCCTTGATGAGGCCCAGCCCATCAGGATGATCGAGTGGCGCCGATGTCTTGATCTCGGTGATCGCGCCGGCGCTGCCATCCGGTTTCACCGCGACGCGGAACAGCTTGGCGCCCTCGTACGTGTTGACATAGAGATGCCCGTCACCGCCGAAAGCGATGCCGTCGAGATTGAAGCCTTTCGTGCCGAAAACCGGACTTTCGATCCAGACGTCGAATTCGCGGGCACCCGGCTTCAAGCGCAGGATGCGCGGGTTGACCGTATCGGTGACATAGGCGCTGCCGTCCTGGCCGATTACGATGTCGTTGCAAAATCCAGTGCCGCCCGGGAAGGCAATGCCGCCCTTCAGCGATCCCGATTTCAGGTCGAAGGCCTTCAATGCCGGCGGACCGCTGCCGCCGGCTGTCTTGACGCCGGCGGCGGTGAGATCCGATGAGCAGGCCCAGAGCGTTCCGCTGCGCTCGTCGGCCAGAACGCCGATCACCGACATGAGGTTGGCCCCCGCCGGCACGAAGGGCTCGGCCTTCGCGCCGCCGGGTGCAACACGGAATATCATCCCATCGCCGAGGCTACTGATATAGAGCGTGCCGTCACTGGTCGCGGTGATGCTTTCGGGATAGACGTGATCGCCGGGTATGGCGATCTCGGATGGCGCAGCCAGCGTCATCTGCGGCAGCGACAGCGATATCAGTGCCGCGCCGACCATCCAGTTGAAGCGACCCGTTCGATCGCCAAAGCCATCACGGCAGTTCTTGCTTTCCATGGGCGTCCTCCTTCCCGCTCAGGGTATTTGCGCGCCCTCGTTGCCTGCAGATGGCGTTCTTGAACTCCGATCACGATTGACAACTGGTACCCAGGACGGCGGTCGCCCGCCCGCATCGTTGATGCTCACCCGCTTCATGCAGGTCGAGGGTGCGATATATTTATATGAATATAACGAATGGACGCAATTGATTGCGCCTGCGTTCGGGGCGCAATCTTCAGTCAGCTCTCTGCGAAAACACGGTGGGCGATCGACCTGACATGGTCGCGCATCGCCGGCATATCAGTCGTCGAGGAATTTCCAGGTATCCGCCCCGTCGAGTCGGCGCACTCTGGCGCCCGCCAGGACCTGCCGCTCCATGAGCCTGATGTTCACGCCCATCCGTTCGTGTGTCTTGTCAACCGGAGCCCAATGGGTCACGCAACCGCAAACCGCGCAGCGGTGGAATTCGAGCATGCGGTCGCCCCACATGTAGATATCGGTGGCGCCACCTGCGATCCGAACCTGTCGCGGTGCGTAGTAGGCCCACAGCACGCCGTAGCGCCGGCAGATGGAGCAGTTGCAGTCCGTCACCTCGGTGGGGGCGGTGTCGACCTGCAGGCGCACGGCGCCGCAATGGCATGACGCTTCAACCATGCACACCCTCCCTCATCATGCTCAGGCGCGGCAAGAGACACCTCCCGGACCGGTTCAGCGTTCGCAGGCGGCCCCTCGCCACGCTCGCAATGACAGTGTCGATGCTTCACTTCATCGACGAGTATGCGGTCGGGATCAGCAGCACCGACTGCATCTCGGCCAGCTGCGGTGACGACTTCGGCGTGAACGCCTGCCACTCTGGATCCTTGGCGACGGCAGCGCGCGCCGCCGTACGCGCGTTCAAGTCCGGATAGGCCCACATGTGGACGGCTTCGTTGGGCTGGGGAAACTCGCCCGTCCACAGGCCGACGATCTTGGAGTACTTCTCGCGCACCGGCAGGATGGACTGGAACAGCTCGGCCCAGGGCCGGGCGTTGCCGACATGGGTACGGTACATGCGGATCTCGTAGACGTTGCCGCTGCCCGCCGGCGGCCGGGGATCGATCAATGCGTTGAGTAACCGCAAATCCTGCCGCAACAACAGCGGCCGGATGGGGGCGACATACTCGTTGGTCCACGTCGGATTCTTCGCCAACTCGGCACGCAGCCGGGTGCGCTCCTCGTAGCTTTCGTAGCTCCACAGATGCCAGACCTGGTTGAGCGTGCCGAACTCCGATGTCCAGTAGCCGTGATTCATGCCGTAATTGTTGCCGCGTGCCGGACGGCCGACCTTCTCCGCCAGCTCGAGGTATCTCGGCATTGCGCCTGGCGGCAGGGTGTACGTGCGAAGCTCATAGATCATGACGTTCCTCGCTGTAAGGGGACAAGGCGGCAGTCGCCGCCATGCGAACACAACAACGACGTTACGCCGCGGAGCCCGGCGCGCACCAGCCCTTTGCGGGAGCGATTGACTTCGGTGGCCCTGCCCGGTGAACTGGCCAAGATCAATATTTCAAGGAGACCCCCGTGGGTGCGTCCCGGAGAAAGAACTACCGCGAGGCGGTGCCCGGCCGCGCCAATGTCGCCGACACGCCGGAACGCGACGCCTACTACGATGCGCTGGAGCGCAAGGAGATGGGTGCGCTGTGGACTGTCGCCAACAAGATCGAGCCCTGGCACCCGATGCCGCAATCGGTGCCCATGATCTGGCGCTGGGCGGACGTGCGGCCGGCGATCTTGCGAGCACCGGAACTGGTCAGTCCCGAGGAGGCCGGTCGCCGCGTCATCATGCTGGTCAATCCCGGCCGCCGCGAGGTCTCGGCCGCAGTGGGGTTGCTCTACAGTGGCATCCAGATCATGGCACCGGGAGAACTTGCCACCAGCCACAAGCACATGGCCAGCGCCCTGCGCTTCATCATGGAGGGCAGCGGCGCCTACACCATCGTCGATGGCGAGCGCATGACGCTGGGTGTCAACGATTTCGTCCTCACGCCCAACGGCACCTGGCACGAGCATGGAGTCGATGCATCGGGCAGCACCTGCATCTGGCAGGACGGGCTCGACATCCCGCTGATGAACGCGCTCGATGCGAACTTCTACACGGTTCACCCCGACCTGCAGCAGAAGACCAATCAGCCGACGGACTCCTCTGTCCGTCTTTATGGTGCCGGCTTCGTGCAACCCGCCTATCTGCGCCACGCGTGGACGAAACCGTATTCACCGCTGCTCAAGTTCGAATGGGCGCCGACCTACGACGCCCTGGTCCAGGCGGCGCAGGTGTCGGACGGCTCGCCCTATGACGGCATCATCATGGAGTACGTCAATCCGATCACCGGCGGGCCGGTGATGCAGACGATCGGCGCGTCCATGCAGCTGCTGCGCCCCGGCGAGCGCACCAAGGCGCACCGCCATACCGGCTCCTTCGTCTATCATGTCGCCAAGGGGCAAGGGTACAGCGTCATCGACGGCCGGCGCTTCGGCTGGCAGGAGCGCGACATCTTCGTGGTCCCGTCGTGGTCGGTGCACGAGCATGCCAACCTTTCCGAGCGCGACGATGCCTGCCTGTTCACCTTCAACGACCTGCCGGTGATGCACGCGCTGGGCACCTACGCCGAGCAGACCTATCCCGACAACGGCGGGCACCAGGAGATCACCGCAGCGGGTTGAAGCGTGCACGCGGGCTTTCGGCAGGGTGGAAGCAACCGAAACGGGAATAGACCGACGCTCTCGGCGTTTATAGCGGCACTGCAAAACGACGGAGGGAGCTATGGTCGATGACCTTCAAAATGCCAATGACTCGTTCGCGGCAGCCCAGGGATCTTTCGGTCGTCGCGGATCGTCGCTGGTCAATCGGACTGATCTGCCGCGAATGCTGAACGACCTGGACTTCAAGCTCAGCCTGATGAACGAAGGTCTGCTGAATCTGGCCGTCGGTCTCACGCAGCTCAGCGCCGCTATCGCCGAGCTGCACCACAGGCCGCTGCGCCGCACCTGATGTGCGCCGCCATCACGCCTGCGGCTGACGCTATCCTGAGCCTTGGAACGCCTCGACCTTCGGCACCATCGGCGTCCCGCTGCCGGCCGGCATGCACCGCCTAAGCGATGCGGCCCTACGCACAGCACTCAGCGCACCAGACGTTCTCGCCTTTGCGGCGCCATTCCGCCGCACCGAAATGCAGGTGCTCGACGCCCGCATCGACAACTTGCGACAGCGGCAACACCCGGTGGACATGCGCGGACTGGGGCCACGACAGTCCCGCAGGGCGCTGCCCGTGTCGCCGGATCGTTTGCGCCAGCGGCGGATTGATGAAAATCGGCACCGACAAGCGGTCCCGCGATCGTGATGGATTGACGACCCGGTGCGGTGCGGCGAACAGCTCGCCCCACGTCGCGAACTGCAGCAGCTCGCCGATATTGACCACGACGACGTCCGGCGTCACCGGCACGTCGATCCATCGCCCCTGACGGTCCATGACCTGCAGGCCGCCAACGGCGTCCTGCAGCAGCAAGGTGAGCCACGAAAAATCGCAGTGCTGTGCCACGCCGCGGCGTGCCGCGCCGTCATCCCGCTGTGCGTGGTAGCGGATGAACTTCAGCAGTGTGTAGGCATCGTCCGATACATCGCCGAACGCTTCCGGCGATTCGCTGGCCGCCTCTGCCAGCGCCCGCAATAATGTCCGCCCGATGGTCTCGGCGCGCTGCATCAACGCCAGCACACCGACCCGCAGCGCATCATCAGGTGGCCACAGGTTGGGCCCTTCCAGGCGATCCCATGGCTGCTTGACGGTACGCGCCGATCGCTCGCGGCCGAAATGGATCTGCTCCCGCCAGTCGCGTTCGTTGTGCATGACGCTATAGCCGCGAAAGTGCGCCGAGTGTCCGATATCCAGGCCTTGCCTGACCGCCGCATCGAGCGCGAAGAAGCGCTGAGCCAGTGCGAGGGCGTCGCGATGGAGATCCACGTCCGCCAGCAGGAAGGTCCCGACATCGCAGGCGGCTTGATGCAGCGCGCGCCGAACCCGCGGATCGCCGGCTGCCAGCGCACCGAGATCGATGAGCGGCAGATCGTCCATCACGTTCCCGACGCCGGATCGTCAAGCTGTCGCATCAACAGGTCACGCGCCGCTTCGAGATGGTCGGCCAGCGCCGGATTGACGGCATCGCCCCAGAAGCGTTGAGCCAGTTTGAGGCGGATCTTCGCCGCATGCGAGCCGGTCGTCAGCTCGCGGCGCAGGATCTCGGGCACGGGCGTGAACGACTTCTCATGGCAGATTTCGAACAGCGTCAGGCGCGCCGCGGCGACCGCCCCGCCGTGATCGCGTTCACGCTGGGCCAGGCCGGCCAGCAGGTCATCAACCGTGCGGGTGGCCCGTCGCATCAAGCCCGCGTGGGCTGATCGTCGTGCCATCAGCGATGCCGAGGCCGCCGCCAGAATGCAACGATGCGTGCCCGTTGCGGCATCAAGTGTCGTGCGCCGGCCATCCGGACCCGGCGGGCCATAGGCATCGGCGATGACGACACCCAACGCAGCAAGATCCTCGCGCACCATGAAGCGGAGGTGGTCGACATCATGCCAGAAGAATTCGGCCGGCGTGCTCGCCTCGCCGTCGGCGAATGCAGTGTGATCGCGCAGTCCGATCACGCGCGCCGCGGTTGCCCGCAGGCGCAGAAGGTCGACCATATCCAGCGCCTCGAAGCTCGGCAGCATGATCACCGCGGGCGCCAACGCCAGCGCGTCATCGAACTCCGCCGCAACACGCGTTTCATAGACTCCTGGCCTGTGAGCATCATCGACCAGCGTCACATAGTCCCGCGCCAGCCGGATTGCCTCGTCGTAGCGGTACCCCGTGGCTGACCACGCCTGCGCCCGCGCCGCGATCGGCTCGTACCGACTGCCGCCACCGCCGGCTCGCCATGCCGCCCGCGTCGCAATGTGCTGCACGACAGCCAGCTCCGGCACGCTGCAGGCGTCGTCCGGACTGCCGGCCAGCCGCCGGGTCAACGCGTTGGCGATCTGCAGGGTGGCACCGTATCCCATCACTCACTCGGTGTGGAGGCAGGTCGACGATAATCGATGCGATCACAGCCCGAAAGCGCTGTTCACCCATGGCGGACTTGAACCTTCCCCTGCGCGTCCCGATACTCCGGCGCGCACGTGCACCACTCGGGAGAGCGTCATGGCCGATATCGATTTCTGGTTCTCCGTCGGCAGCACCTACACGTACCTGTCGGTGATGCGGCTGTCCGAGGTCGAGAAGAGCGCCGGCCTCCGCTTTCGCTGGCGGCCGTTCTCGGTGCGCACCATCATGCGCGAGATGGACAACGTTCCCTTCGCCACCAAGCCGATCAAGATGGCCTACATGTGGCGCGACCTGGCGCGCCGCGCGGCGCTATACGGCTTGCCGGCGCGGGTGCCCGCGCCCTATCCGCTGAAGGAATTCGACCTTGCCAATCGCGTGGCGGTGCTGGGCGCGAGCGAGGGCTGGTGCGCCGACTATGTGCGCGGCGCCTACCGGCGCTGGGTCCAGGAGGGGCAGGAAGCCGGCAGCGAACCGAACCTGTCCGCGACCTTGCGCGAGATCGGCCAGGATCCGGCGCGGGTGATCGCGGCAGCGCAGAGTGATGCGATCGGTCAGGCTTACGACGCCGCCACTACCGAAGCCCGACGCCTGGAAGTGTTCGGCGCCCCGACGTTCGTCGTCGACGGCGAGCGCTTCTGGGGCGACGACCGTCTGGATGACGCCATCAGCTGGCTGCGCCACGGCAAGGTGAAACCTCTCCCCGATGGGGAGAGGTCATAAATCAGAACGCGTCGGCCTTGAGCGCCATCAGTGTTTCGCTGCCAGCCTTGATCTGGTGCGCCAGCGCCGTGGTTTGCGGCAGCACACGCTTGGCGAAGAAGCGGCCGGTGGCGAGCTTGGCCTCGTAGAACTCGTTGTCGTTGCCGGCCTGCAGGCCAGCATGCGCCGCCTTGGCGATACGGCCCCACATATAGGCCATCGCCGTCAGCGCCATCAGCCGCAGCAGGTCGGTGGCCGCGGCGCCCGCCTCGTCCGGGTTCTTCATCGCGTTCTGCATCAGGTACATCACGCTTTCCTGGACCCGGCCGATCGCCTTCTCCAGCGGCTCGACGAACTCGGCGAGCTTGGGATCGGCCTTGTTGGCGGCGATGAAGCCGTTGATCTCGCCCAGCAGCCGCTGCGCCGGCCGCCCGCCCTTCATCATCAGCTTGCGGCCCACCAGGTCGAGCGCCTGGATGCCGTTGGCACCCTCATAGAGCTGGGTGATGCGCGCATCGCGCACCAGCTGCTCCACGCCGTGCTCGCGGATGAAACCATGGCCGCCATAGGTCTGCACCGCCAGGTTGGCGCTCTCGGATCCCATGTCGGTGAAGTAGGCCTTCACGATCGGCGTCAACAGCTGCAGTAGGTCGTCAGCCGTCTCGCGTGTCTCGGCATTGTCGCTGTGGTGCGCCTTGTCGATCAGCGAGCCCACCCAGTAGGCCAATGCCCGCGCGCCTTCGGCGAACGACTTCTGGATCAGGAGCATGCGCCGCACGTCGGGGTGCACGATGATCGGATCGGCCGGCCCCTTGTCATTCTTCGGGCCAGTCAGCGAGCGGCCCTGCAGGCGGTCCTTGGCGTAGGCCGCGGCGCTCTGGTAGGCGGTCTCAGCGATGCCCAGGCCCTGCATGCCGACACCCAGGCGCGCCGCGTTCATCATCACGAACATGGCGTTCAGGCCCTTGTTGGGCTCGCCCACCAGCCAGCCCTTGGCGCCGTCGAAGTTCATGACGCAGGTCGCCGAGGCCTTAATGCCCATCTTATGCTCGATGGCGCCGCAGCGCACGCCGTTGGCGGCACCCGGCTTGCCGTCGGCCGTGGGCAGGAACTTGGGCACGATGAACAGCGAGATGCCCTTGGTGCCGCCCGGCGCATCCGGCAGGCGGGCCAGGCAGAGATGGATGATGTTCTCGGTCAGGTCGTGCTCGCCGGCCGAGATGAAGATCTTGGTGCCGGTGATGGCATGGCTGCCGTCGGCCTGCGGCTCGGCACGCGTGCGCAGCATGCCAAGGTCGGTGCCACAGTGCGGCTCGGTCAGGCACATCGTGCCCGACCACGTACCTTCGCCCAGCTTGGGCAAATAGAGCTGCTGCAATTCCGGCCTGCCGTGTGCGTGCAGCGCTTCGTAGGCGCCGTGCGAGAGGCCGGGATACATGCCGAACGACAGGTTGGCCGAGGTGATCATCTCCTGCACGACGAAGCCCAGCGTCGCCGGCAGGCCCTGGCCGCCGAACTTGGGATCGGTGGTGATGTTGGTCCAGCCGCCGTCGATGAACTGCTTGTAGGCTTCCTTGAAACCCTTGGGCGTGCGCACCACGCCGTTCTCGTAGGTGCAGCCTTCCTCGTCGCCCGAGCGGTTGAGCGGGAACAGAACGTTCTCGCACAGCTTGGCCGCCTCCTCGAGGATGGCGTCGATCACATCGGGGGTCACCTCGCCGAACGACGGCAGGGCCGTGATCTCGTTGAAGTCGATCACCTCGCGCAGCACGAAACGCATGTCTTTCAGCGGCGCCTTGTAGGTGGCCATGGCGGGTCCCCTCTTTCAGAACAGCAGGCAGAAAGCAGAAGGCAGAAGACGAAAGAACAACGATCTCCGTCCATCTCCTGACTTCTGTCATCCGTCTTCCGAATCTACCCCCTTGTCGCGCAGGAATTCCATGGCGTGAGCCTCGACCTCGCGGAATTCGGCGAGCTGGGTGCGCAGGTCACGCAGCCTCTTTTCCAGCTCGCCGATATGCTCCCGGCTCTTGCGCAGGATGCCCTTGATCTGCTGCACACCCGAACGGTCCGAGTGGTAGAGGTCGAGCAGCTCCTTGATCTCACCCAGGCTGAAGCCCAACCGCTTGCCGCGCAGGATCCAGCCCAGCCGCGCCCGATCGCCGGCGCTGTAAATGCGGCTGGTGCCCTGGCGCGCCGGCGCAATCAAGCCGCCGTCTTCGTAGAAGCGAATAGCACGCGGCGTCACGCCGAACTCCTTGGCGAGCTCCGCGATGGTCCAGGTGCGCGTCAGCGTCTTCGCTGCGCCGCGGTCGGCATCGAAGGAAGCCTGGGTCATGACGACGGTATAGTTGACGTTTACGTAAACGTCAATGAATCGAGGACCGCCGGTGGCGGGGAAATCTTTTCGATCGCCTGCAACCCCGAACCGCGGGGGGCGTTTCGATGTTGGCGGGATTGTTCCCGCCGATTGTTCCCCATGACGACACACTGGCCCCGCCGACGGCGGGGCCTTTTTTCTCGCCACGGCGAACGCACCCATTTGCCTTGGTTTTGCCGCGTGCCCTTACCATCTGACGGCGCATGACCGACGAGCCCGGCCGCAACACCACGCTGCCCACCTGGATGCGACCCGAGCCGCCGCCTCGGCGGCCCTGGCGCAAAGTCGCCATGGCGCTGGCCGTCCTGGGGTGCATGGCGCTGTCGGTGCTGGGCGGGCTGTTGCCCATCCTACCCGGTTGGATCTTCTTCGTGCTGGGCCTCTATCTGCTGGCGACCGAGTTCCGGACCGGCCGGCGCTGGGTCACGGCGGCGCGCCGCCGCTGGCCATGGATGTCGGACTGGATCACGCGTGCGCGCAACCACCGCTGGGCACCGCGGCACCTGCAGGAATTCGACGATCTCACCGACCCGTCGCGCCGACGGTGATACACGATCCGAGATTGTTACAATCTTGTTGCGGGCGTCTGTGGATGCACGTTAGCTCTCCTCAAGGCAAAGGGGAGGAGAGATGCAGATGCGCGGCTTACTGCTGGCGGGTGCATTCGCCGTGGGGGCAACAGCAACAGCCGTGTCGCCTGCCGCGGCACAGGGCAGTCTCAATGTCTACTGCTCGGTGCAGGCCGAGTGGTGCACGCTGATTGCCAACGAGTTCCAGAAGGCCGCCGGCATCAAGGTTTCGATTACGCAAAAGGGCTCGGGCGAGACGATCGCCCAGATCAAGGCCGAGGCTGCCAACCCCAAAGGTGACATCTGGTTCGGCGGCACCGGCGACCCGCATTTGCAGGCGGCCGAGGAGAATCTGACCGGCGTTTACAAGTCGCCGATGCTGCCCGCGTTGCACGCCTGGTCACAGAAGCAGGCGGCCGACTCGGGCTTTCGCACGACTGGCATCTATGCCGGCGCGTTGGGCTTCGGCTTCAACACCGAGCTGATCGCCAAGAACAAGGTGGCGGCACCCGCGTGCTGGGCCGACTTGCTCAAGCCCGACTTCAAGGGCGAGATCCAGATGGCCAACCCCAATTCATCGGGTACGGCCTATGTTGCGATCGCGACGCTCGTGCAGGTCATGGGCGAGGATGCGGCCTTCGACTTCCTGAAGAAGATGCACGCCAACATCAACGCCTACACGCGTTCCGGCACCGCGCCGATGAAGGCGGTGGCGCGCGGCGAGACCAGCGTCAGTATCAGCTTCGTGCATGACGGCGTTACCGAGGCGCTGGCCGGCTTCCCGGTGAAGACCGCCACACCCTGCGAAGGCACGGGCTACGAGATCGGCTCGGTCAGCGTTATCAAAGGCGCGCGTAACCTGGAGGCGGCGCACAAATTCGTCGACTGGGTACTGTCGCCGGCTGCCCAGCAACTCGGCGCTCAGGCCAAGCAGTTCCAGGTACCGTCCAACAAGGACACGCCGGTCCCGCCGCAGGCGCCGAAATTCGCCGACATGAAGCTGATCGACTACGATTTCGCGAAGTACGGCAAGTCAGCCGAGCGCAAGCGGCTGATCGCTCGCTGGGATGCCGACATCGGCGCGCTCGCCAAGTGAAACGCCGAACGCCTGCGCAATCTGGCGGCGACAAGCCCGGGCCATGACCGGCACGCGGACATCATCGGCGACGGCGCTGCGGCGCAGCGTATTGATCTGGACCGCGATCGGGCTCGCCGGCCTGGCGCTGTTGCCGTGGTATGCGCAGCCGGATGGCGTGCTTGCATTGGGCTGGGTGCGCACCTTCGGCGCATCGGCGGAACAGGCCAGTGCCGCGGCGCTGGTGCTGGGCCATGGTTTCTGGTGGTTGTGGCCGATACTGGGCGTTTGGCTGGGCTGCATCGGCTTATCACTGTCGGCTCTCGGGCGCCGCCCGATGGGAACGGCATTGCTTCTGATCGCCGGCACCGGCTTGGCGCTGTTCTGGCTGCAGGGCCTTGCCATCGGCATCAAGGGCTGGACTGCCGACTGGCTGTCTGCCGCCTTCGGCAGTATCGAGGCCAAGCAGGTCGGCATCGGCATCGGCGCGACGATCGTGCTGATCGCGCTGCTGGCGTTGTTGTCGCTGGGGCTGGCGGCGCGCGGCGCCTTCGGTGGTGACTCCTTCGTGGCTGGCGCGATGGTCACCGTTGTGGCCAGCATCATGCTATTCACCGCCTGGCCGGTGCTGCGCATCCTGATGCAGGCGGTCAACACGTCAGATGGCATGCTGGCGCCGGCGCTACTGTTGGAACGCCTGTCGACAGCCAAGATATGGAGCTTGCGCTGCCTGTCCGGCGGCGGCCGCTGTGGCGTGGCGTGGAATACGCTGTTCCTGGCATTGTTCTGTGGCGCCGGAACGACGCTCCTGGGCCTGGCCTTCGCGCTGATCGCAACGCGCACGACCTTCGGCTTCAAGAAGACGCTGCGCGTGCTGACCGTGCTGCCGATCATCACGCCGCCTTTCGTGATCGGGCTGGGCCTGATCCTGGTGTTCGGCCGCGCCGGGTTGGTGAACCAGTTTCTCGACAGCGCTTTCGGCATTCCACCGACGCGTTGGATCTATGGTTTCACCGGCGTGTTCCTGGCTCAGCTATTCGCCTTCACGCCGGTGGCGTTCCTGGTGCTGATCGGCGTGGTCGAGGGCGTCAGCCCGGCACTGGAGGAAGCGGCCCAGACCTTGCGCGCCGGACGCTGGGAGACGTTCCGTACGATATCGCTGCCGCTGATGAAGCCTGGTTTGGCCAACGCCTTCCTGGTCGGCTTTATCGAAAGTATCGCCGATTTCGGCAACCCCATTGTACTGGGCGGCGATTACGGCGTGCTGTCGACCGAGATCTACTTCGCGGTTGTCGGCGCCCAGCTCGACTATGGCCGGGCGGCGGCGCTCGCCTTGCTGCTGCTGGCCTTCGCCTTGGCCGCATTCTTCCTGCAGCGCCGCATCGTCGGCACGCGCTCCTACGCCACCATCGCCGGCAAGGGCGACGCCGGCCTACCGGTACCGATGCCCGACGGCCTGCGGCGGCTGGCCCAGGCCATCGCGTTGCCGTGGGCGGCCTTCACTGCCTTGCTCTATGCGTTCGTCTTCGCCGGCGGCTTCGTGAGGATTTGGGGGCGCGACCACACGCCAACCTTGCAGCACTACGCCAAGGCCTTCGCCATCGAGCGCGGCGCCGACGGCCTGCTGTGGACAGGCGCGGCCTGGAACTCGTTCTGGACCACGGTGAAGCTGGCGGCCATCGCGGCTCCACTCACAGCCCTGCTCGGCCTGCTGGCGGCCTGGCTGCTGGCGCGCTATCGATTCGCCGGCCGTGCCGCGCTGGAGTTCGCCACCCTGCTGAGCTTCGCCGTGCCGGGGACGGTGATCGGCGTGGCCTATGTCTTCACGTTCAATGTGCCGCCGCTGGAGATCACCGGCACCGCGTTGGTCCTGGTGTTGTGCTTCGTGTTCCGCAATATGCCCGTCGGGGTGCGCGCCGGTATGGCGGCGATGAGCCAGATCGACCGCAGCCTCGATGAGGCATCCTCGATGCTGCGGGGGCGCGCGCCGCACACTTTGGTCTATGTCGTGCTGCCGCTGCTGCGGCCGGCCTTGGTAGGGGCCCTGGTCTATGGCTTCGTGCGCGCCGTCACGACCGTGAGCGCCGTGGTGTTCCTGGTGACAGCGGAGTATGAGCTGGCCACCACTTTCATCGTGCTGCGCGTCATCAACGGCGACTACGGCTTGGCCATCGCTTATAGCTGCGCGCTCATCGTGCTCATGTTGGCTGCGATCCTGCTGATCCAGCTCCTGGTCGGCACGCGCCGCCTCGGCCGCCGTGCCGCAGCGCCCATGACCGTCCAACCTGCGGGACGCGCAGCATGAACCAGCATGCCTCGACCACCCAGGCCGCCGGCGTTCAATTCCACGACGTCGTGAAGCGTTACGGCGATGTTGTCGCCGTACAGGGAGTCAGCTTCACGGTCGAAGAAGGTACTCTCGTGACCCTGCTCGGTCCCTCCGGCTGCGGCAAGACCACCATCCTGCGCATGGTAGCCGGCCTGGAAGTCCCCAGCGCGGGCACCATCCTGATCGCCGGCCGTGACGTGACGGCATTGTCCGCGGCCGAACGTGACGTCAGCATGGTGTTCCAGTCCTACGCCCTGTTCCCGCATATGAGCGTGCTGGACAATGTCTGCTACGGCTTGCGCCGTTCAGGTATCGCCCGTGTCCCAGCGATCGAGCGGGCGCACGAAGCGCTGGCGCAGGTCGGGCTCGATGGTTTCCACGAACGCCAGCCCAGCGAGCTGTCGGGCGGACAGCAGCAGCGCGTCGCGGTCGCGCGTGCCCTGGTACTGCGGCCGTCGGTTCTGCTGTTCGACGAGCCGCTGAGCAACCTCGATGCCCGCCTGCGACGCCAGATGCGCGAGGAGATCCGTGATCTCCAACGGCGACTGGGCCTGACCGTGATCTATGTCACGCACGACCAGCAGGAGGCGCTGGCTGTTTCCGATCGCATCATGGTGATGAACAAGGGCTGCATTGAGCAGGACGGCCTGCCGCGCGACCTCTACGAGCGACCGGCCAGCGCCTTCGTCGCCAACTTCATGGGCGAGTCCAACCGAGCCCGCGGCAGCGTGCGTCGGCTCGATGCCACTCGCATCGTCGTACGGCTGGGCGACGCAGATGTCGTCATCGTCGACGCCAAGGCACAGGACGGCGAGGCCGACATCGCCATACGCCCCGAGGCCATCGTGGTCGAGAGCGCGCCGGTGCCGGCTGGCGCGCTGGCCGGCACGATCGCCAACGCGGCCTACCTCGGCACGCACATGGAATACACCATCGACACCGCCGCCGGCGCCCTGTTTGCAGTGTGCGCGCGGGTCGACAGGCCGTTTGCGCCTGGCGATGCGGTAGCCGTGAAACTGGCGCCGCGTGGCGTGATCGTGGTGGCACCGCGCTGAACGAAAGGCACGCGCGGCAGCTTACGCCGGTGCCTGACCGCGATTCTCGGGTGACGGGCTGGGAAAACGGATCAGCACGCGCGTTCCGCCCTCGGACAAACGGGATACTGTCACTTCGCCGTCGAGTTGGGTCGACAGGCCGCGCAGCAGCGTGAAGCCCAATCCGCCCCGCTCGGCCGACGGCTCTGCATCCTGTTGAATGCCATTTCCGTTGTCGTCGATCGACAGCTCGAACCGCCCCTGCGAATCGGTGGCCGCAATCGTGATGCGCGGATCGGCAACCCCGGCAAAAGCATGCGTCAGGGCGTTGGAGACAGCTTCGGTCACGATCAGGCCGATGGGAATGGCAACATCCGGACCGACCGCCATTACCGGCGCACTCACGCTGAAGCGCACGCCAGCCCCGGCAACAGCACCGCTGCCGACCGACAGGTGCCGGACCAGATCGTTCAGGTACGCCTGAAAATCGACCTGTGCCCAGTCGGTGCGCTCGTAAAGATGCCGATGCAGGATCGACATGGTCAGCACGCGATTCTGGGCGCCGGCGAAGACACGCCGGATACGCGGGCTGCGGATCCGGTCGGCCTGCAGGCTGAGCAGGCTCGAGATCATCTGCAGGTTGTTCTTCACCCGGTGATGTAGCTCGCGCAGCAGGTGGTTGCGCTGATCGACATCGGCCTGCAACGCCTGCGAGGTGGCGGCATCGCCGGCACCCTGAACCCGGCACCATTTCCGGATGACGAACCAGAACACTGCCAAAGCAGCGACGTAGGCGGCGGCGACGAGAATTGCGGCTGGCCCCGGTGGCACGTCACCAGCGCCGGCGCGAACGTCAAACAGCCCCAGGATCAGCCCCGGCGTGAGTGCAACGACGACCAGCAGGAACAGCCTGACCTGCAGCGGCAGCGGTTTCATGGCGCTGCCGGCTCGCGTCTCATATCGCCACGATATTGAGCGCCTGGGCCATCGCCGTCTTCAGGAGATCCGGGTCGAACGGCTTGGTGATGACAAAGGCGGGCTCGATCCCCTCGCCCGTCAGAAGCCGCTCGGGAAATCCGGTCACGAAGATGATCGGCACCGACAGCGATTTCAGGATCTGGCGCACCGCCGCCATGCCGTTGTCGTGGCCTTTGAGCTGGATATCGGCGATCACCAGATCGGGCGTGTGCTTCTGGGCCAGCTCGACGGCGGCGTTCTCGGTCGCCGCGATGCCCACCACCTGATGCCCGGCATCGCGCACGATCTTGGCGACATCGAGCGCGATCACCGCCTCGTCCTCGATGACCAGCACGCGGACCGACGCGACGCGACGCAGTTCGTCCCGCGCCGCACGCAGCGCCCGCTCGGCCTCATCGGCGGCGATGCCCAGGATGCGGGCGGCATCCTCGACCGTGAAGCCCTCCAGCACGGTCAGCAGCAATACCTTGCGCTGCCGGTCGGGTATCTCACCGATCTGCGCCTTCAGGCGCTCCGGCGCTGTGCCCGTGTCATCGGCACCGCCCGTCTGGTCGAGCGCGCCGAACGGCCGTTGCAGCCGATGGAAAAGGGCGAAGATATCGACCTTCGAACTGGCGCTGTCCTGCATCAGTTCGGGCTGCTGCAACAGCACCTCGACGCACAGGCGAACCCACTGGTCGCCCTGGTTCTGGCTGCCGGTCAGCGCACGGGCATACCGTCGCAAGAAGGGCAGCGTTGCCAGCAACTGTTCAGACAAACCGTTTGTGGACACCTGATCCCCCAGCATGAAGCAGACGATTCAGCAGCGAAGCTGCCCGGTTGCTTGACCCGGTCGGCGCCAAACCGGATGCCCCTTACGGCGTAACATCCACAGGGTTTCGTAGCGGTGCCGGAGTCATCCTGTCAACATCGCTGCCGGCGGTCTGGTGCAGTCCAGCCTCGCCGCCTACAGTGCAAGAGAAGGCTTGGTGTGCGCAGCTTCGCTGCCAAATTGCGCGTTTGAGATGGATAGCCCGGATCATTTTGCGGTCTGCGCCCGGCACCCGGAACAATCTGATCTCATAAACGTTGCTCGGGGGCGCCGGGTTCCCGCCGAGTATAAGCTAAAAACCACACCGTAGCTCAGAGCGAACGCGCGATCTGGCTGCGCACGCCGCGGATCGCCGCCTCGTTGCGCCGGTAGAACGTCCACTGCTTGATCCGCTTGGACACCACCAATTCGGCCTGCGCCAGGATCTGAAGATGCCCGGTGGCTGTCGGCTGGGCCACGCCCAATTTGCGCGCGATCAGCACGACGCAGACGCCGTCGCGCACCAGATCGCCATCAACCTGCGGCGGGAAGTGCGCCTGGGGCTCTTTCAACCATTCCAGGATCTGCAGGCGCTTCTCGCTGGCCAGCGCCCGCATCAGTTTTGCCATAGACATATAGGAATTTTCCTATATCTCTAGCCTGAAGGCAATGCCCGATCGCAGCGGGAGCAAGCGATGTCGCACAAGGCCGTCACGCAGCAAGACATCCGGGAAACCGAGGGGCTGATCCGGCCCTACATCCGCCAGACGCCGATCGTTGGCGTGGCCGGCGCCGACGTGGGTGTCGCTGTCGACCAGCTGGTCCTAAAGCTCGAGTTTCTGCAGCATGCCGGCTCTTTCAAGCCGCGCGGCGCTTTCACCCACATGCTGGGCCGCGGTGTTCCTGCGGCGGGTGTGGTCGCCGCATCGGGCGGCAACCACGGTGCCGCGGTCGCCTACGCCGCCATGAAGCTTGGCGTGCGGGCGCACATCTTTGTGCCGACCGTCGCGGCCGCCGCCAAGATCGAGCAGATCCGCGGCTATGGCGCCGAGCTGACGGTCACCGGCGAACGTTATGCCGATGCGCTGGCCGCCAGCGAACGCTGCATCCAGGAAACGGGCGCGCTCGCCATCCATGCCTTCGACCACATCGCCACGCTAAAAGGCCAGGGGACCGTCGGGCTCGAGCTCGACCGCCAGGCGGCGGACATCGACACGCTGCTGGTCGCCGTCGGCGGCGGCGGGTTGATCGGCGGCATCGCGGCCTGGTATCGCGGCCGGGTCAAGCTGGTCGGCGTCGAACCCGGCGCGGCACCGACGCTGACCCGCGCCTTGGCCCACGGCGGCCCCGTCGACGCCGAGGCCGGCGGCATCGCTGCCGATTCGCTGGCGCCGCGGCGCGTCGGCCAGCTCGTCTATCCCTTGGCAGCGCAGTATGTCGCGCGGACCGTCCTGGTCGAGGACGACGCGATCGTGCGGGCGCAAAGGACGCTGTGGCGCGTCCTGCGCGTCGTGACCGAACCCGGCGGCGCCGCAGCCTTCGCCGCGCTGGAGTCGGGAGCCTACGTGCCCGGCCCCCGCGAGCGCGTCGGTGTCCTGCTCTGCGGCGCCAACACCAACGCGGTCGATTTCGAGCTGCGTCGCGCGGCCTGACGGAACCCGCGCTTGCGAATTTCTGAACGGAGCGTCACCATCCGGCCAACGCACAGGAGCGCGGGGGGAGCATGGCCGGCAGCACGTACGACTACATCATCGTGGGCGCCGGTTCGGCCGGCTGCACGCTTGCCTATCGGCTGGGTGCCGACCCGTCGGTGAAGGTGCTGGTGCTGGAGGCCGGCAAGCCCGACACGCACTTCTTCATCCACATGCCCGCCGGCGTCGTGAACATGGCGGGCACGGGACTGTTCAATTGGGGCTACTGGACCGAGCCGCAAGTCCATTGCAACGGGCGCAAGATGTACTGGCCGCGCGGCAAGGCGCTGGGCGGCTCGTCCTCGATCAACGCCATGCTCTATATCCGCGGCCATGCCTGGGACTACGACCAGTGGCGGCAGCTGGGCAACGCCGGCTGGAGCTACGACGACGTGTTGCCCTACTTCATCAAGGCGCAACACAACGAGCGCGGCGCCTCGGAATTCCACGGCGTCGATGGACCGCTGAACGTCGCCGACCAGATATCGCCGGCCCGCATCAACAGCGCCTTCGTCGATGCCTGCCTGCAAGCCGGCCACAAGCGCGCGACCGACTTCAACGGCTCGACGCAGGACGGCATCGGCTTCTACCAGGTGACGCAGAAGGGCGGCAAACGCTGGAGCGCGGCGCAGGCCTACCTGCGGCCGGCGATGGCACGCGGCAACGTCACGGTGCTCACCGAAGCCTACACCACGCGGGTCGTGATCGAGAATGGGCGTGCCACGGCCGTCGCCTATCGCAAGGACGGCAAGGACGACATCGCCCACGCCGCGCGCGAAGTCGTGCTGTCGGGCGGCGCCATCAACTCGCCGCAGCTGCTGATGCTGTCGGGTGTCGGTCCCGCCGATCACCTCAAGGCGCACGGCATTGCCGTTGCCGCCGACGTGCCGGGCGTCGGCGGTAACCTGCAGGATCATCTCGACGCCGCGACGCTCCACTACTGCAACACGCGCGACACCTATGACACCGCCAACAAGCTGGTGACGCTCGCCAAGTACGTGTTCTCCAAGTCTGGCCCCGGCACCTCCTGCATCGCCGAGAGCGGCGGCTTCCTGCGCACCGGCGAGGGCCTGGCGGCACCCGACATCCAGCTTCACTTCATCCCCGCCTTCGTCATCGACCATGGCCGCACCAAGAAGACGCAGAACGGTATGACCCTGCATGTCTGCCTGTTGCGGCCCGAGAGCCGCGGCACCATCCGTCTGAAGAGCGCCGATCCCATGGCCGCCGCCGCCATCGACGCCAACTATCTCGCCGACGCCAAGGATCTCGACGTGCTGGTGAAGGGCACCCGCATGGCGCGCGAGATTTTCGCCCAGGCGGCGATGACGCCCTATCGCGGCGACGAGCTGGAGCCGGGCGTCGCCAAGGTATCCGATGCCGACCTGGCCGCCTGGGTGCGAGCGCGCTGCGAGACGATCTATCACCCGGTCGGCAGTTGCAAGATGGGCCCGGCGTCCGACGCCATGGCCGTCGTCGACAACGAACTGCGGGTTCGCGGCGTCGCCGGCCTGCGCGTGGTCGATGCCTCGATCATGCCCACCTTGGTCGGCGGCAACACCAACGCGCCGACGATCATGATCGCCGAGCGCGCCGCGGCACTCATGACCGGCAGCCATGCCGTGGCGCAGGCCGCTTGATGGCCAATGCTCCGTCTCCACTCAAGCCTGCCGTGGTGATCCGGTCCGCGGCAGTGGTCGATATGCTGCTGGGCGTCACCATCGCGCTGTTTGCCGAGTCAATCGTTCCGCTGGGTGACCTGATTCCCGGCTTCAAGCTGTGGTGGCTGGTTGGCGGTCTTGTGGTGATCGGCGGTGCGGGCGCGTTCATGGTGTCGAAGGCACTGGAGCGCCGCGGCCCCGTCAAGGAATTGCGCGACGATGATCCTGTTCGTCGGTAACGAGCGAGCGACGCGGACATATAGGCAAGACTCGGATAGTTGAGGCACTCGCGTCAGGCTCGGGGGAGCACATATGAACGTGATGAGAGGCATGACCGCTTCGGCTGCGATGGCCGCAGGCATCGCTCTGGCCGGTTGCTACGAGACGGCCGGCGAGGTCGTCGATCGCGGCGTCGAGATTCCGGTCGCAGCCGGCACGTATCGCTGCGTCAACGTCAAGGATCGCGAGCCGTCCACGGCGACCGTATCGGCACCGGCACGACCAATTGCCGATGACGTGGTTTATCTCGCGACGATCGACAAGGATCGCTACGCCGTGCGCGTGGCCGCGATGTCCGGCGACCTCTATCTGCTGGAGGGGCGTGGCAATTTCCGGGGGGCGCAGCACATTTTCGTTCAGCGGCTCGGCCCCGACAGCTTTGCGCTGCTGGTGGCCGATACCCGCAGCGCCGAGAGCAAGCAGCGGCTCGATACGCTGGCCAGGGCGCAGGGCCTAGCGATCGAGATGCCTGCCTATGGCGCACCGCGCATCAACGGACCCAGGGACCGACAGCGCGCCTTCCTGCTGGTGCATACAGCAGCCATGCTCGAGCGCACCGCCGATTGCCGGCGCGTGCCCTGACCGGGTTAGGGAGTTCTCGGGTTCTGCGGCGAAATGACGGTCGGCAGGACCCGGACGGCGTCTGTCGAAGTCGACGACCTTTACCAATCCCGCCAGTTCGCTGAGGGCAGGCGTGGCGATCCGGGCGCCTGTTCCTGCCGCTTTCACGACAGGTCCAAGAATGGCAAGACCACGCAATAGATCCTGCGCCTTTCCCAGATTGCCCTGGTCCCAGCCTTCGCCGATTCGCATAACGTCGATGATCATTCCTTCGGCCACAAACGATGCCGCAACGATCGACGCATACGACACCCCCAGCGTTGCCAGTTTCAATCCAGTCTTCAGTTTCACGTCAGCAGGTTCGCGCTGCTGCTTGTTGTTCTCCATCTGCTCTTTGTAGAAGCGCATTTCCTTCAATGTGGCTTCGTCGATTTCTTTCAACTTTGCGTCGGCCTGATCCGCGAGATCGACGAAAAATCTGATGCCAGTCACGACGGCCTCCCACGAACAAAACGCTGATTCGGTTTGTTTGCGTCCTCCTCGCGAACGCTTGCCCATAAACATGCGCCCCACCGCTTCCGGGCCGAGGGGGATCCTCATGACGACGTGATTGGCGACGTTTGCATGATCGAGCCGGGGCTCGCGGTTCGCTGGCTGGTCGTTCCGCGAGTTTGTGCGACTTGCGATCGCAGCGCCGACCGGGTTCGCGCCTGACGTCAGCACACCTGATTGATCACGCCGCGCCCAACAACAGCACTCTTGGAACAAGTCGCGGGCCTCGCGCGACAGACATCGCGTCGATTATTCCCGACCGGTCGGTCTGGCCATGCCCATCCATCGTCGACGCATATTCGGTGAACCGGCACCACGACGGACTTGGGAGATGCCCTCAGTATTGCCCATCCAGCTAGAGCGGGATGATTTTATAAGGAATCGAAGGGGGGATTCCCCTGAAGGGCGAGATCTGATTCAACCTGCAGGCTGGGCAGGAGGTCAGCATGGATGGCGAGGCCCTATTCGATGGATCTTCGAGAGCGGGTAGTCGAGGCGGTCGAACGCGATGGCGTGTCGTGCAACCAAGCGGCGGCTCGCTTCGCAGTGGCGGTCAGCACGGCGATCAAGTGGGTCAAGCGGTATCGCCAGAGCGGTAGCGTGGTGCCCAGCCAGATGGGCGGCCACCGGCCAAAGAAGCTTGTCGGTGAGCATCGGGACTGGTTGCTGAGGCGCTGCCAGGAGCACGACTTCACCCTGCGCGGGTTGGTCGCTGAGCTGGCTGAGCGCGGCCTGAGCGTGGACTATCGCGTGGTCTGGGCTTTCGTCCACCAAGAGAAGCTGAGTTACAAAAAAAGACGCTGATCGCCCGCGAGCGGGACCGTCCTGACGTGGCGCGGCGGCACCAGCAGTGGATGGCCTATCAGGATCGCATCGATCCGGCCCGCTTGGTCTTCATCGACGAAACCTGGACCAAGACCAACATGGCGCTGCTCAGAGGCTGGAGCCCGCGCGGCCAGCGCTTGCAGGCCACGGTGCCGCACGGGGCGGTGGACGACCATGACCTTCCTTGCCGCCCTTCGCCACGATTGCGTCGAGGCGCCTTGGCTCATCGAGGGCCCGATCGATGGCGAAAGCTTCCGCCTCTACATCGACAAGGTCCTTATCCCAACCTGCACCCTGGCGACATCGTCATCATGGACAACCTCGGCTCCCACAGAAGCAGCGCTATTCGACGGGCTCTCAGGGCTGCCAGTGCAAAGCTTCTCTTCCTGCCTAAGTACTCGCCGGACCTGAACCCGATCGAGATGCTCTTCTCAAAGCTCAAGCATGGCTTGCGCAAAGCCGCTACGCGCACCCAGGACGCCCTCTACCATGCTGTCGGCAACCTATTGCCTACCGTCAGACCAACCGAATGCGCCAACTACTTCGCCAAAGCCGGCTATGCTCGAACTTAGAGTCATCACGCTCTAGAATTCTCCCGTCACGAAATACATAGCGATCCACGGCTGCCAGATCACCAGCATCAGGCAGAACAGCATCAGTGCGATGAACGGTAAGGCCGCCCGACAGAGCACGCCAAAGTTCTGCTTGAAAGCGCTCATCGCCACGATCAGGTTGAGACCGACCGGCGGCGTCAGATAGCCGATCTCCAGGTTCAGGATCATGATCAGGCCGAACAGCACCTTGTTGTAACCGTAAGCCTCGGCCACCGGCGCCAGCAGCGGCGCCAGCACCAGGATCGCCTCGCCCGTGGTCATCAGGCAGCCGACGATCAGCAGCAGGACGTTGACCATCAGCATGAACACCACCGGGCTGTCGATGTAGCCCTGCATGATGCCGACCATCGACTGCGGCACGCGGTGCTCGATCAGGATGATGTTGAGGCTGAGCGCCACCGCCAGCACGGGAAACAGCGAGCCGCCCAGTTTGGAAGCCTCGAGCACGACGTTGTAGAAGTCGCGCAGTCGCAGCTCCTTGTGGATGAAGATCTCAACCACCATGGCGTAGGCCAGCGCCACGGCTGCCGCTTCCGTCGCCGTGAAGTAGCCGCTGTAGATGCCACCCAGCAGGATCACCGGCATCAAGAAAGCCCACACGCCACGTCGACAGGCCGTCTTGAACACCGCGACGTCGAAGCGCTGTGTTGACATGCGCCGGTTGAACCACACGGCGTAGATCGACAGCACGAGGGTCAGCAGGATGCCAGGACCGAAGCCGGCAGCAAACAGATCGGTGATCGAGGTCTCGGTGACCAGGCCGTAGATGATCATCGGGATCGAAGGCGGGATGATGATGCCCAGCGTGCCGCCCGCGGTGATCGCGCCCAGGGTGAACTTGACGTCGTAGCCGGCTTGGCGCATCGCCGGATACATCACCGAGCCGATCGCCAGCATGGTGACGATCGAGGAGCCGGAGATCGCCGCGAACACGGCGCACGACAGCACGCAGGCCACCGCCATACCGCCGGGCAGCGGCCGCGTGATCGAGGCCAGCATGTCGGTGAGACGCTGCGCAATCGAACCGCGCGTCATGACGTTGCCGCACAGGATGAACAGCGGGATGGAGAGGATCAGCTCCTTGTCGAGGCCGACCCACATGTCCTCGACGATATAGTCGAGCTGGCCGCGGCCCCAGACCAGGTGCACGAACCCCGTGGCGACCAGCAAGATGACGATCAGCGGCTGGCGCAGTGCCAGCAGCAGCACCACGAGGCCGGCGAGCAGCAACCCCATCATTCCTGGAACTCCGGCAACGCCGGACGCAGCGCAGGCCAGCCAGCAAACAGGAAGTAACGCAGCGCCGCCGACAGGAAGCCCAGCGGTATTGCGAGTTGGATCGGCCAGACCAGCCAGTCGAGCACCGGTGTGCGCAGCTGAGCGGCGTAGCTGGACTCGACGAACACGAAGCCGAAATAGGCCACCGCCAGCAGGCAGCAGCCCGTGATCACGTCGGCGATCCGGTCCATCAGCGGTCCCCAGGCGGCAGGGACCCAGCCGAACCCGACCCGCGGCACGAGATGGCTGGCGGTCGCCGTGGCGATGCCGATGCCGGCGAAGCTGCCGATCACCAGTGCGAACAGCGACAGCCGTTGTGACGCGAAAATGCCGGTGGGCCCGACATCGACGCCGATCAGCCGAAAGAACGGTCCGACCACCTCGCGCCCGAACACGTCGAGCACCAGGATGATGGCGATGAACGAGAAGCAGGTCACCGCCAGCCAGCACTCGGCCCGGTGCCAACCCGACATCAGGCGCCGCGCGCCGGCGGGCGCATCCGTGGTCATGCGCGGCTGGCCGATGTCACGGCGCGCTGTGTGCGCGGGCCGACGCCCGTCTCACGACTTTCTGTCGCCGCAGGCTTTCTTGCCGGCTTCCATCAGCTGGAAGATGTTGGCGGACTCGCCGCCGACATCCTTCACCATCGCCGGCCACACCGGCTGCAGCAGCTTGCGCCACTCCTCGCGCTGCGCTGGCGTCGTCTGGACGATCGTGCCGCCCGCCTTCACATGCATCCCGCGCAACGTCTCCTCGAAGCCGCGGATCTCGGCCCGCAGCTGCGCTGCCGGGCGGCGCGCCACGGCCTTGTTCAGTGCCGCCTTGTTCTCGGCACTCAGCTTGTCGTAGTTGGCCTTGTTCATCAGGATGATGCCGGGCGCATCCGACATTTCCACCCGCGTCATCACGGGTGCTGCCTTGGCAAGACCGGACGGCAGATAGAACGTGACCACGGTGGCGTTGACGTCGACCAAGCCTGTTTGAAACGCCGACGAGATTTCGGTAATGCCGATGGGCGTCGGGTTGGCGCCCAACGCTGACCACATGCCGGACGAGACCCGGTGGCTGGCGGCGGCCGCCTTGAGCCCCTTCACGTCGGCCGGCGTCAGATACGGCTTCTTGCCGACGACATCGACCGTGCCGACCTCCGTCCAGCCCAGGAACTGGATGCCTTTCTTGGCCAGCAGCGCTGCCACCGGCTTGCTCAGGTGCTCGTCGATCACGCAGTCCTGTTCGGCGATGCTGGCGAAATAGAACGGCAGGCCCAGCAGCGCGATCTCGGGCGCGATCAGCGCCACCGAGCCGCTGGAAAAGCCACCCATGTCGATGCGGCCGCGCGCCACCTGCTGCACGGTGTCCTGCTCGTTGCCCAACTGGGCCGAGTGGAACGACTGGATCTTCAGCGCTCCCTTGCCTTCCTCGTCGACGTCCTTCTCGAAACGCTCGAGCTGCATCACCCACGGCGTCTTGGCCGGCGCCCCGGTGGTGTAGCGCAATTCGACTGGCTTCTTGTCCTGACCCACCGCGCCCTGCGCGATGCAAAGCGAGGCCGCCGCGACAAGCGCGGTCGATAGGGTACGGCTAAGGCGCGACATGGATTCCCTCCCAACAGCAGCCGCATTCGTGGCGACCCTTTTCTTCCGGCGCGACTGTGGCGTGTGGCTACACGAAAGGCGAGTGAAAAGTGACGATGCCGTCACACCCTCCCGCTTCGCGAGAGAAAGGTGAAAACTCACCCCCCCTTCGACGACGGCGAACCACGGGCGGCCTGGCGACCAGCGACATCGGCTTGCTGCTGGTCACCGTCGCCTTTGGTCGTCGCACCGGTGCCAATGCCCCGGCCGGCGACATCGATCCGGTGCACCGCGGCTGATCGTGCTCGCGGCAGCACCGCCTACTCGGTCCGCGGCGTATCCTGAGCAGGCTTACGCTGAGCCTGGTCGTACTTTGCCAGCGCTGGCGCGGCCTGCTGCCGCAGCGTCGCGAGTTGCCCCGCCGTCAGGTAACCGGTCTCCGGCAGGCTCTGCTTCTTCTGCCATGCCGTGATCATGGCCCGCGTGCGTGGGCCGAAATAGCCGGTCACACCGCCAATGTCGTGGCCCAGGGAATTCAGCGCGACCTGCACGCGCCTGCGCTCCAGTTCAGACAGGCGCAGCGCAGCCTCGGCGGTTTCCGGCGACTGCGTTTCCTCCTCGTTCTTGCGCGGCGCGGCCTCAGGCTTTCCCTGTGCGTCGTCGCGTTTCGCCAACGTCGGCGCCGCCTGCTGCTGCAGCGCCGCAAGCTGAGCCGCCGTCAAGTAGCCGGTCTCCGGCAAGCCCTGCTTCTTCTGCCAGGCCGCGATCATCGCCCGGGTGCGCGGGCCGAACGTCCCACTGGTGGCGCGCACATCATGACCCAGCGACGTCAGGGCGACCTGCACGCGCTTGCGATCCTGCTCGGACAAACGCAAGGCGGCCTCAGCGGCTTCCGCACCTTGCCTGGCTTCGGCATCCGACTTCGGCCTGGCTTCAGCCGCCCGACGCGCTTCGACTTCCGCCTGTCGCCTGGCTTCGTCGGCCGCCTGGCGTTTGGCATTTTCTTCGGCCGTGGCCCGCGCCTCGGCCTCGGCCTTCTCGCGTGCCTCGGCCTCGGCTTTGGCCTTCTGCTCGGCTGCCCGCCGCGTCGCCTCCTCTTCACGCCAGCGGGCCGCAGCGGCGGCCTCAGCCGCGACCTTTTCTTCGGCGGCTTTCCGCTCTGCTGCCTCGGCCAAAGCCCTCTCCTGGGCCACTCTTCTGGCCTCAGCCTCGGCGGCGGCTTTCTTCTCGGCGGCCGCGCGCGCGGCCGCCTCTTGCTGCACCTTGCGCTCGGCTTCCTCGGCCGGGCGCCGGGCAGCGATCTCGGCTGCTTGCTTTTCTGCCACGGCTTTTCGTGCCAGTTCCTGCTCCTCAGCCTTGCGCGTGCCTTTAGCCGGCGCCGGAATGCGTGCCTGCTCCTGCGGACTCGGCGTTGTCGCGCGATCGGCCTGCCGCTCTGCCAGGACCGCGGCGCGGCGCTGCGCCTCGTCCGGCGTCTCGACCGGAGGAATGATCAGCATCACGATGCCGGCGATCACCGCGGCGGCCGCACCGAACATCGCCGTTACCGACGGCGCCCATGGGCGTCGCACGGCGGAGTCATCGCTCCGTGCAGCAGATTGGTCCGGTTGTGACGGCGCCGGAACCGTCGACACCACCTCGGCCGGCCGCGACTCATCGACAGGCACGCGGCGCATGGCGGCGACCGTCTCCGGCCGCCCGGCTTGCCGGGGCGTCGCGCCGGCACTTGTCACGGTGCGGCCATACCCGCGGTAGTATCCCTGGCGCTCCAGGTGGCCGCGGGGCACGCGGGTCATCACTGTCATCAGTTCGCCGGGCTGGTTTAGCGGTAGCCGCTCCAATGCCTCGGCCAGCATCGCCCTGGAGATGCGCTCCCATCCGACGGCGAACAGGATGGCGTCGCTGTGCGCCGCGAGCACGACGGGGTCGGCCACGCGCAGGACCGGTGGGCTGTCCATGATGACGATGTCGTAGTCCCGGCGCGCACGAACGATCAGTTCCCCGAACGCCGGCGATTCCAGCACCGCAAGCGGGCTGTCCGCACTGCCGGCCGCGAATAACCCGTGCAGGCCCGTCTGCGGGTCCACGCACAAGGCGTCCTCGAACGAGTCTGCTCCGTCAAGCACCGATTCCAGGCTCCTGCCGAGCTGCCAGCCGAGGATTGCTGCCAGTCGCGGACGGTACAGGTCGGCCTCGATGAGGAGCACGCGCAATCCATCGAGCGCACATACGCTG
>Ga0187894_10001710_pt1 | contig 27554 bp, 24 predicted proteins | sample GBC1701081metaG_FD_136650 | JGI IMG/M metagenome (GOLD analysis project Ga0187894, IMG submission 136650) | White microbial mat communities from a lava cave in the Kipuka Kanohina Cave System on the Island of Hawaii, USA - GBC170108-1 metaG ... | reverse complement strand
TACGAACACTACTTTGTCCGACCGCATGGTGCACAACATCTGTGTAAACGCAATTGCGTTTATTTCACATATATCGTTTGGTGGCTAAAAGTGATTATTTTATATCAATTTAACCATATTTACGCTGATATATTTTTTCGCACATCCGGGTTATTACCAGTAGGCCGAGTAAAAGGCCACCAGCATGGCAAAGATAATCAGCGCCCCAACGGCAAATGAGGTTGATACTTTAAACATGCTGGCATCGATCTCCAATCCTTTTGCTACTACGCCCTTCTTGCCATCATACATGCTGATGAAGTACATACCAATCACACATACAATAAACACAACGGCCATGCGGTCTAAGAAGGGGATTTCATACAAACCACCGGCTGCCGGAACAGCCCATCCATACGCATACATCGGTGAGAGGTCAACCCATTGAGGTAAGAATTTCAGGATCACCGAAATAATAAATCCACCAACGGTCGCAAACAGTGCGGCATTAGAGGTAGTTTTTTTCCAGAAGAAACCTAACAAGAACATGGCAAAAATTCCGGGTGAAACAAACCCCGTGTACTCCTGTATGTATTGGAACCCTTGTTTCCCTTCGCCCATAAGTGCCTCGCCTATCATCATCGATAACAGCACAGCCATCAGCATCGCCACGATAACGGTAACCTTCCCAACGTTCACCAGGTTTCGCTCGCTGGCAGCTTTATTAAATGCCTTTTTATAAATATCGAGTGTGAAAATAGTAGCAATACTGTTGGCCTTGCCTGCCAACGAAGCAACAATGGCTGCAGTAAGCGCAGCAAATGCCAACCCCTTTAAACCGATGGGAAGCAATCCCAGTAAAGCTGGATACGCTTTATTCGGATCCTGAACTCCCGAACTAGTAAGCATGTCGGCAGCGCTAATGCCGGGTATTTCTTCTCTGATAATATAGTACACTGCTATACCGGGTATTACCACGATCACCGGCATGAGCATTTTCAAAAATGCTGCGAACAACAGCCCCGACCGGGCAATAGGTAACGAAGCACCTAATGCCCGCTGGGTAATGTATTGATTGCAACCCCAGTAATTTAAATTGGCAATCCACATACCGCCAACAAGAACACTTATTCCCGGAAGATCAATGTAGTTTGGATTGTCCTTGGTGAAGATGAGATCAAAATGTCCGGATGCTTCACTGGTTAGTATGGAAAATCCTTTCGAGATACCCTCCTCACCAGAAATCATATTCAGTGCGATGTAAGAAGCTACGAGCCCGCCCAGTACTAAAAAGAAAACCTGGATTACATCGGTATACCCAATCACTTTCATGCCACCCAGTGTAATGAAAATTGCAAAAACAGCTAAACCTAATATACAGACTACCACACTTAACCCTGATATTCCGCTAATGGCCAGCGCACCCAGGTAGAGGATCGACATCAGGTTTACCACTACGTACAGCATCAGCCAAAATACAGCCATGATCATGGCTACTCTTTCATTATACCGCTGACTCAAAAATTGCGGCATGGTGAAAATCTTGTTCTTCAGGTACACCGGCATAAAAAAGATAGCTACAATAAGCAAGGTAGCGGCTGCCATCCACTCGTAAGCAGAAATTGCTAAGCCAAGCTTAAAGCCTGATCCGCTCATCCCGATCATCTGTTCGGCAGAAATATTGGAAGCGATTAACGAAGCACCAATGGCCCACCAGGTGAGTGACCCTTCGGCCAGGAAAAAGTCCTTTGAATCGGCCTGAAGTTTCTTTTTACGATTGTAAACCCAGTATCCGTAAATGGAAACGACCAGGAAGTAGACTAGAAACACGATGTAGTCAGTGAGATGGAGACCTTTCATGGCAATGGTTTAGTTATGATTGAAAAATACTTAATTATTGTTACCCAGTGATCATTATTCATAAAATTTTACACTGGTAAACCAAAATAAGTTCTATTTAATACGTCCCTTTAAATTTATGATCATTGCGCGTGCCCTCATCTTTCCGTAAAGGGAGGCTCATACCACCGGTACTTTCCAGCCATTTAAAAAGAGCTTCTCTCCGAAGTAAAGCCCTTAGTAATCAAGATTAAAAATAGAAAGTAGATGTGTAGCCTACCCATCCGATCAATTTAATGTAAACCTTGCTTCTTTTACATCGCGCGAATTACCACCCACAAATACATCAAATGCTCCCGGTTCGGAATTGAATGTCAAATTCTTTCCGTAAAAAGCAAGGTCATTATTCTTTATTACAAATTTTACCTCCCGGCTTTCACCCGGCCGCAGCATTATTTTTTAAAATCCTTTTAATTCTTTCACGGGCCAGGTAACCGAACCCGGATGGGTCAATGAAATAGGGTAGCTCGTTTAGCGTGAAGATAGGCTCGTCCTCAAAGTCATTAACAACGGCTACCCGGGCAAGGGTTTGACTAGTCAGGGTGCTTACGATGAGTAAAAATACCTCATACTATTGTGCGAGAATATGGGAACGATGAGGCCTATCTGACTGCTAAAATACCAAACTAGAATAACTATTATTGTATTTATGACGTTTCATTTTGCAATGAGTAAAGAAAAACGAATCATCATTCTTCAGGTATTTCTGTTTGTTGCCACGTTCATCACAACCACAATAGCGGGTGCGGAGTGGACCTACGGTAAATCGGTTTACGGTGCGTTTACATGGAGTGACTTTGTAAGTGGAATGCACTTCTCAATTCCTTTTCTGTTGATCTTAACGGTTCATGAATTCGGCCATTATTTTACAGCGATGTACCATCAGGTAAAATCATCGCTACCCTATTACATTCCCATTCCGCCCCTGCCACTGTCAATCGGTACTATGGGTGCAATAATTCGGTTACGCAGCAAAGTGAGTTCGACAATACAAAACTTCGACATTGGCATTTCAGGGCCATTGGCCGGCTTTGTGATCGCATTATTGGTGTTAGTGTATGGGTTCACCAATCTTCCGCCAGCCGAATACATTTTTCAGATTCATCCGGAATACGAACAGTACGGATTGAATTATGCCGACCATGTCTATCAAACTCGCGAAGGAGTTATTGATGTTACCGTAGGAAAAAATCTGTTGTTTTTATTTTTTGAGAAAACGTTAGCCGACCCCTCCCGCATGCCCAACGTTCATGAAATTATGCACTATCCGTATTTGTTCGCTGGATTTTTGGCGTTGGTGTTTACGAGTTTGAATTTAATGCCTATTGGCCAATTGGATGGTGGCCACGTATTGTACGGATTAGCCGGGTTTAAAATGCACCGTGTAGTGGCTTCGGTATTTTTTGTGGCGTTTATGTTTTATGCAGGCCTTGGCTTTGAATACATACACCCCTCCAGGCCCTTGTCGGAGTTACAATGGTATATTCCTTTATACCTGTTGTTTCTGTACCTCTGCTTCCGGGGACTTGCATTGCCCATGCGTGATACGGTCATGTACACATTAGTTGTTTTTGCCTTGCAGTTTGTGTTATCCGTATTATACCCTCAGGTTGTCGGCTATTCGGGCTGGCTGTTGTTTGGATTTGTACTTGGTAATTTTCTTGGGATTCAACATCCGCCCTCCGAAATCGAAGAGCCCTTAGACGACAAGAGAAAAATTCTGGGATGGATTGCGGTACTGATCTTCATTCTTTGCTTTACACCAAATCCGATTGAATTAATTCAGCAGTAGGCAGAGGCAACTTACGTCATTTCGAGCGATAGCGAGAAATCCCCAAACTGGTTCTCCAATCTTGGGGATTTCTCAGTCGTGCCCTGTCTACATCAGGCACTCCTTCGAAATGACATACTATTTTCTGATTACTATTTTTTCCGTAAAAACACGTGTGCCTGATTTATACCGGACAAAGTAAAGCCCCGATGGAACAGTAGTAAGGTTTATTCGTTTCTCCCCGCCAACGTCTTCAACAGTAAAACTAACCTGCTGCCCGGTCATGGTAATAACCTGAAGATGGTCAGCCGTTCCTTTTACATAAAACTCGCCTGTGTTTGGATTAGGATACAGTGAAACCTGATTTCTTACTTCGGGAACACTCGTTACTACTTCGGCCTCACCAAAATACGGCCTGATCATTAAGCTGCCGGTGATCCAGTCATTACTCCAGCTTCCGCTTTCGGTTCGCCTAAAGTACATGCGATCACCCGTGTTGTTACTTTTGTCAAGGCCAACCCGAACGCGACCGGAGAAAGGCTCGCGATAGCCAATGTAGAACGTATCTTGTACGATCACCCCTTCAAACAGGGGTATATTCGTAAATTCATTATTGGCTGTTCGTATTACATCAACCGTTTGTTCGTATTTTATATTGCCAGGCTTACCATTTTCATTGTCCAAAATAAAAAATTCCACGCTGCCTGCGCTTACTCCGGCAAAGTATGGAAAGTATACGCTCAGTTCACTGATCGTATCTTGCCCGGTTGTTTTCATAACAAACTGATATGCCAGTTGATTTCCAAACTCGGTTAACCCGGCAAGATATTCCGCAGTACCATCATCATAAGCATAAGCAGAATCCAGAAAATAGCTGATACGTGTAGTATCATTCCACCTGAAATCAATCGGTTCGTAAATTACTGAGTAGTCTGATTCAGGATCAGTCAATAGCTTATTGTCTCCGGAATTTAACAGTAAGGTCATTGTAAATTCAATTCCTGTAGCCGCAGGATCGAACAAGGATACATCATTCGGATCGGGTAGGGTGGCAATAACTACTTCCCGTAGCTCATGAGCCTGAATCGTACCTCCTTGTCCGATGCCATCGATGGGTGTAATAATGTCAAGGCTAACGGAGTTACTAACAGAGGTGCCACCGTAATTTTTTTTTGAAGTTAAGTAGGTATTGAAATTCAATACGGTAGCGATGTCGAATAAATTCCTGATATAAAAAGATGTTGTGTTTATTTCAGCTTGTTGAAAAAAATGGTTGACTGGAACTGAATAGTATTGCCCGAAGATAGTTGATACAGGCGTAGATAAGGACCTGTCGGGATAAGAATCATCTGTCTCGCTCCGGTTCTTATTCAAGTACACGTAATCGATATGCCAGGAATCATACCTGCCCGATTTACGGCCAAATGAAATAAACCGAAAGCGAAAATCGTCATGATAAAACCGGTCTTGATTTATTCTAATAAGGGTATCGTAGAACAGGGTCGGGTCAGCTGCGTTTTCTACCGTTAATGTGGCAATGGTTTCCCACTCCTCATTTACATTTTTGAACTCTAACCTTAAAAAATCCTGAATATCGGGTGGTTCTCCGTAACCTCCTGCCTGGTAAAAAAAACTCAGGAAAACACTGTTGCGTAAGGGGAGACCTACCTCTGTCATTTTAATGGGCTGCGACTCGAGTGTATCGCGGTAACCAAAATCGAGGTTGTCGGTAGAGTTATACGGTGCGCCAAATTCATTCAAACCATCAAAAGAAGCCACGTTAATGGTGGGAGGGTTTACCGCCTGTCCCCTGCTCACCAATACCTTATTATTCGATAGCCAAAGCGAATCAACTGCGTGATCTTCTGTGGTAAAGGAAAAGTCATCCCAAAACGGAAGTGACACCGGAACTGCAGCCTTGATTCTTGCAGTTATTTTTTTTTGAGTGTCTGGATTTTTCTCAAGCGGGTACACGGTTAGCTGCGCCCATGTTGTAATGGGTAATGCGATTAGAAAAAAAATATATCTCAGCTTGATTTTTTGCACGCTATTAATTCTGCTCTTCTGGTATTTCTTCCTCGTCTGGTGGGAGGGTGCCCGCCTTACCAACCCACACTTTAACGATGTCCCCCACTTTAATATTTTCGTTAGACCCCGGCTTTTGTTTGAGTATGAATACCTCGGCACCAATCGTATCGCCTACAACCTCAATATCGATATTCAGGTTAGATCCAAAAATTGCAAACTTAGCATCTTCGAGCAGAAACCCCACCACATCCGGAGAGAGGAGGGAATTGCTTCCGCCATCGTACACAACTAAATCAATGATTGAACCTTTCGTGATTCGTGTTCCGGGCTCAATTTTATTACCCTTATACTTCATCTCTTTAACAACATGTAAAAAGGGCCCACGAATCAGTTGTATCCGCCCACGCCTTAATTCGTTGCTCCTTAATTGCACTTCAGCATTGATAAGTGACCCGTCTACCAGGTTTGGCAGCGGAACAGTAGGGGGGGTAATACGATTAATGGATATATAAATAACTCTGTTCTCTTTTACCTTAGCACCAGCCGATGGGTATTGCTTCAGCACTGTAAGCGGTGGGTGATCATCGGAATAGGAAGAATCGTTCACCTCATAGCGCAGGTTACGACTGACTAAAAAATCTTCGAGTTGTTCCATCTCCATACCCTGTATATTAGGAACGGTTATGGTCTCTCCATGATTTGTAATGGTTGGAAGGTATATGTAAAAGTAAATCACCGTGAAAAGCACTACTGTACCACTCGTAATCAGTAAACTCATCAGCAGGCCGCCCAGTGTGGATATGTATTTTCTGAAGTTAAAACTCATGTGGTAAAATTAAGGCGAACAAATATACGAGTATCAGAATTTTAATGAAGACTGAAAATCGTGTTGCAAACGCTTATTCGCGTTGTGTCGCTCATAGGCAAGGTTAATCAGTTGACTAATGAGGTCGGTGAATGAAATACCGCGTTCCTTCCACATCATCGGAAACATACTGGAGTTAGTGAAGCCCGGTATCGTGTTTATCTCATTCACATAAACCTTTCCTTTTTTAGTTAAGAAAAGATCAACGCGCGCAAAATCTTCACAATGAAGTGTTTGAAATGCGAGCAGGGAAACTTCACGGATTTTCTTGATGGCTTCTTTGCTTAGTTCGGCCGGTACTTTTATTTCTACCGCCTTTGCATCTACGTATTTCGCATCGAACGTATAGAATTCATACTCTTTGCTGATTATTATTTCTCCCGGGTTCGATGCCTGAGCCGGTGCATTACCCAGTATGGCACATTCAATTTCACGGCCAACAACAAACTCTTCCACAATCACTTCATGATCGTACCTGAAGGCTTCCTCGATCGCTTTCCTGAAATCACTCTTCTTGCTCACTTTGGTTACACCTACCGATGATCCCAGGCTGGCAGATTTCACCATAAAGGGCAGCCCCAGTTGTTTTTCAATGGCTTCAAACTTAATTTTCTTTTGATCATTAAAATGGAAGGCAAGAAATTTTGTTACCGGTATCCCCGCATCTTTCAACAAACGCTTGGCTACAATTTTGTTCATCGAAACCGAAGAACCCAGTACGCCAGTACCCACCATGGGAATGTTCAACGCTTTGATTAATCCCTGAATGCTGCCGTCTTCACCATCGGTGCCATGGAGAACGGGGAAAATGATGTCCACTTTAATGCGATCGCTGCTGGCAAGGAGTATAAACCCCGGTTTGTCCGGGTCAAGTATAAGGCCTAACGCCTGGCCCTGTTCAATATCCTTATCTACACTTTTAGTAAGGAACCATTGGCCATTTTTGTTAATGCCGATTGCCAGGGGCTCAAATTGTTCTTTATCAATAAATTCAAAGATGTTTTTTGCTGAGTTGACGGAGACACCGTGCTCTACGGAACGACCACCATACAGGATAGCCACTTTTTTCTTCGATATCATTCAAAAAATATTACGGAACAAAGATACTAAAAACTCTTACCGGATTTATTCCGGTATCTTCTGATAGTTTTATCAAAAGGGGATCGCGGAACTAAGTCCGCGAATACAACTACGGTTTAGTAATGTTGTCAGGGTGAAAGATAAACCTTTGTGGCGTAATACTTTTTGCCGATTTGAAGCCTGAAAATATACAGGCCGATTGAAACGCCATCGGTGGGTACAGGAATAGTTTGATTAAGCATGTCAGGAAACTGCCCGCGTGCAACTTCGCGTCCCATTATATCCACCACGGTAAGCGCAACCTGCTGCCTTTCGGGCAAGTCAAAAGTAATCAGGGTTTCACCTTCCATACTCCCATAGATGGCAAATGGTTCGCATGCAGGATAAATGAGTGTAATGGGAATGTCAATTTTGTTATTGTCAATTTCCGGGTCGGTGGCTCCATTAATTCGGGTAATATCTACCGATACAACATTTTCTCCGATCGTAAGGGTATTAGAAGAAGGCACAGAAATTTCAGCTGATCCCACAATCGCTAATCCAGTTAAGTCTATTGTTTCTGAGCTTGACGAATTTGTGGTAATTTTTACTTTTAACCCTGTAATAATTTCTTCGCTCAGATTAGAGACATTTAGTCTCAATACGGGTGTTTCATTACACGTTACAGGGCCTGGGTTTGATACACCGTTAATTTGTAAATCAATGGTGCCGGGTATAGGCTCTTCAAGGCCGATTGAATTGAGCAAACTATTTCTTCTTGGAATTTCAACTGTTTCAAGAATGGTAATCATGCGTGCTACCTGATCTTGTGTGAACAGGTTCATGCACACATCATCGGTGTAGTCCATGTAGTTTTGATACATTTTCATGGAAGTGCAGGCGTCTGCAACCGGGTGCGTTAACAGATCACATTCATACGTTTCATCTTCTTGATTAGGGGTGTCGGTGACATAATCGGTGCCCGAACAATTACTGGTATCTCCCCAGATATGGCGTAAGCCAAAAAAATGACCAACCTCATGTGTGGTAGTTCTTCCGAGATTATAATCAGGGTCAGATGAACCAACTCCAAATGCAGTGTAGTCAATTACTATACCATCCGTTTCGGCTACATCATCCGACTCACCAATTAATCCGGGAATTGACGTTGAGTAGGGAAATTGAGCATAGCCTACAAAATTTCCGCTTAAATCAGTAACCCAGATATTAAAATAATCTTCCGATGGCCAGTAGCTTACAGCATTCAGCGCTTCGTCAAAGGGGCTCCAGCTTGCCTGGCCACCATTCACGCGATTAATCCCGCTGGTAGGTTGCCCGTCCGGGTCTTGTTTTGCCAATACAAATTCAATATCAAAACCGGCAGCGACCGGCTGAAAATCTAACGGTGTTAAAATCGCATCAGCGTTTAAGCGCTGAAAGTCGTCATTGAGTACTTCAATCTGAGAGAGTACTTGTGCGTCAGAAATATTTGATCCGGTTCCAATCCCCTGCCCGTTGTGAATAATATGCACGACTACAGGAATTTTATAGGGAGCACCTTCTAATCGCTGAGCTTGCAAGCGTTGACTTCGTTGTAAAATTTTAGCTTGCAGCCACTCTTCAAATTGTAGCGTGTTTTGCTTAACACCCTTTTTCTCGGCAAGGTTTTGCATGTATGGAACTGTACCACAACGCTCTTGCGCCTTTGACAGAATACAGAAGGAGTGTAAAATGATGAAGAGAATAACAAACCGCACAGGCATCACATTGGAGAAACTATATTATCCAAAGATAAGAAGAGTAACCTGAAAAAAATTTTAGATTTTTTAAATTTTTGGATTTGTGATTTTAGAATTGTGAATTACCTCCTAATGTCTAATCCCTAATCTCAAATACTAGGCAAGATTCACCACCTCAATTCCCTTAATCTCCGGTACGGCCCTTTTAATGGCTTCTTCTACACCCGCCTTGAAAGTCATGGTAGACATGGGACAATTACCACACGCTCCTACAAACTCCAGTTTTACAACATGATCATCTGTCACTTCGTTGATTTTTACATTCCCGCCATCTGCCTCCAGGTAGGGGCGAATGGAATCCAGTGAGGCTTCAATTCTTTGGGTAAGCTCCTCTACAGTAACGGTTGTAATCATGATACTTTTAGTTCAACTTTTTTGAGTCTGCTCAAAGGTAGCATTTCGTGCGAATATTTTTTTTATTTAATGGACTCACGGAATGCCACACTAAACGCGTATCTCTGTCTTAACAGTCGCGGCCTGGGCATTTCTTATGGCGATTTGCCTGGCAAGAGCTTCCGCTAAATCCATAAATGCTTTTGCTACGGGGCCTTCTTTTAATACTGCCGGTAATCCAGAATCTCCGCTTTCGCGGATGGACTGCACCAGAGGTATTTGACCCAGGAATGGAACCTTATATTTTTCAGATAAGTTCTTGCCTCCGTCTTTTCCGAATATGAAATATTGGTTGTTTGGAAGTTCTTCAGGGGTGAAGTAGGCCATATTTTCTATCACACCTAAAATTGGTACGTTGATTTGCGGTTGCTTGAACATGGATAATCCTTTGTTGGCATCAGCCAACGCAACTTTTTGTGGAGTGGTAACAATCACTGCGCCTGTAACGGGTACGGTCTGTACCATGGTGAGGTGTATGTCGCTGGTACCGGGAGGAAGGTCGATTAGTAAATAATCAAGGTCGCCCCATAGTGCATCACCGAAAAATTGTTTCAATGCCGAGCTGGCCATCGGGCCACGCCATACCACCGCACTGTCAGGCGGAGACAGAAACCCAATCGACATCAGTTTTACGCCATATTGTTCTAACGGAATGATGATATTCTTTCCATTGATCTCTTTCACCGAAGGCTGCTCACGTTCACAATTGAACATGGTTGGTATGGAGGGACCAAAAATATCAGCATCAATAAGGCCAACCCTGGCGCCCGACATCGCCAAAGCAACTGCCAGGTTTGTGGTCACGGTAGATTTACCAACTCCCCCTTTACCTGAAGCTATAGCGATAATGTTTTTAACTCCGGGTAATAAGGGTGCATTGTTTCGTGAAGTAGTTACAGAAGAAGTCATGGTAATATCCACCTCAACATCTTTTCCAAAAGCAGCTTCCAACGCATCTTCACAATCTTGCCTGATTTTTTCTTTCAGCGGGCAGGCAGGGGTTGTAAGAACTACCGTAAAACTGATTTTGCCGGGAACAACAACAACATCCTTAATCATGTTCAGGCTCACCAGGTCGCGTTTCAAATCGGGGTCTTCAACCTTCGAAAGAGCCTTTAATATGTCGGTTTGAGTAATACTCATAATTATAAAACAAAAAAATCCTTTAAACGGCTGCAATTTAGTGGGAAAGTCGATAGTCCATAGGCCACAGCCGATAGTTTTTGATATTGGGATGGCGCCCAATTATGCACTATTGACTATGGACTGAACTCAGTATCTTTAAGGCCCAAATTAGAAAGAGTTGTTTAGCTAAGATGATTTCACGCAATACCATAGACGAAGTAAAGAGTCGGATCGACATTGTGGACGTGGTAAGTGATTTCATTTCCCTGAAGCGGTCTGGTCAAAACTACAAGGCGCTTAGCCCGTTTACCAACGAAAAAACCGCTTCCTTTTATGTGGTTCCCTCCAAGGGAATTTTTAAGGATTTCAGCAGCGGTAAGGGTGGCGACTCCATCACGTTTGTGATGGAGCACGAAGGTATGAGCTACATAGAGGCGCTCAAATACCTGGCGAAAAAGTATGGTGTAGAGATTAAAGAGGAGGTAAGTTCAGTGAAGGAGCAGGCTGCTCAAAGTGAACGCGATAGTCTGTATATCGTGATGAATTACGCGAAAGACTATTTCAAACACTTACTTTTTAACCACGAAGAAGGTCGCAGTATCGGACTGAGTTATTTCCGCGAACGCGGATTTAACGATCGCAATATTGAAAAGTTTGAACTGGGTTATGCGCTCAATGAATGGAATGGCCTTGAGAAAACTGCAACCAAGAATGGATACAGTGCGGAAGCCCTGGAAAAATCCGGACTGGTAATAAAAAAGGAAGACGGCCGAACGTACGACCGCTTTCGTGGCCGGGTAATTTTTCCCGTGCATAATCTTTCAGGAAAGGTAATCGCATTTGGTGCCCGCATTCTTACGAAAGAAAAAGATCAGCCAAAATATATCAATTCACCGGAGACAGACATCTATCACAAGAGTAATGTGCTTTATGGCATGTTTCAGGCGAAAAATGAAATCCGTAAACACGACTTCTGTTACCTGGTTGAGGGCTATACCGATGTGATGTCTCTTCATCAGGCAGGAATTGAAAATGTAGTGGCCTCTTCAGGAACCGCGCTCACCGAGGAACAAATCAAACTTATGCACAGGTTCACCGAAAATGTAACCGTACTTTTTGATGGTGATGCTGCCGGTATTAAAGCTGCTTTGCGTGGAATTGACCTGGTGTTGAGGGGTGGATTGAATGTTCGAATCGTTTTACTTCCGGATGGTGAAGACCCGGACAGCTACTCCAAAAAAATGGGAAGCACGGAATTAAATCAGTATCTGAAAGATCACACCAAAGACTTTATATCATTTAAGATCGAATTGTACTCTGCAGATGCAGCGAAAGATCCAATCAGGAAAGCAGAATTAATCCGGGATATTGTAACTTCTATTACCGCGATACCTGATCCTTTAAAGCGAACCGTGTACCTGCAGGAGTGCAGCAAAAAACTGGAAGTGCCCTTATCAATCCTGAGTATTGAGGTTAAGAAGATATTGTTGGCGAACAAGGCAAATGAATCAAGGAGTGAGCGTAATCAGGCTGATGTTGCAGATAATTTAAGTTCATCTCTTTCAGAGATCCATACGCTGTCAAAGTCTTTTTTATTGTCAGCAGAGGAATCGTTGGCCCTTTTTGAAAAAGAGTTTATCAAAGTGTTGGTAAATCAAGGTCATCTTCGAACTGCGGAAGATGAGTTCGCATACGAATACCTTTTCAGGGAATCGCAGGATGTGGATTTTCAGATACCCATTCATCAGGAAATTGTGGATCAGTATAAAATTGAAGTAGTAAAAGGTAGTTCATTAAAGCCAGATGCCTTTTTAAAGTCACTTCAGCAAACTACAGCTTCTTACGTTTCAGGATTTCTTGTTCAGAAGTATTTTATTAGCGAAGGTTGGAAAAAACATCATATACTTGTCGGTGATGAGTATGCGCTGGAAGAGTCGGCATTAAAAGTTATTATGCAATTAAAACTGGGTATTGTACTGAAGATGCTAAACGATAACCTTCAAAAAATAAAGGAAACTTCCGCTAAGAAAGAACAAAATGAATTGCTTGACATACAGACTACGATTGATGGTTATAAGAATGCCATTGCCTCCGGTCTGGGAAGAATTGTATTACCCAGTGTGAAACTACTTCAAGATCAATAATGTTATCGTGCTGAACGAATTTTATGAGTGAAAAAATCAGACTGAATACTATAGAAGAGGCCATCGAAGAAATTAAAAATGGCAAAGTGATTATCGTAGTCGATGATGAAGACCGTGAAAATGAAGGTGACTTTATTTGTGCGGCCGAGTGTATTACGCCTGAGATTGTAAATTTCATGGCCACGCACGGCCGTGGCTTGATATGTGCTCCTCTTATTGAAGATCGCTGCGATGAACTTGGCCTTGAATTGATGGTAGGAAAAAACACAGCTACTTTTGAAACACCTTTTACGGTTTCCGTAGATTTAATCGGGCACGGATGTACGACTGGCATCTCAGCGCATGATCGGTTTAAAACGATTCGCGCCCTGGCCGATCCTGAAACAAAACCAGAGGACCTGGGTCGGCCAGGTCATATTTTTCCGCTGAAAGCAAAACGGGGCGGAGTGCTTCGCAGAACAGGCCATACGGAAGCTTCCATTGATTTCGCCCGGCTGGCAGGCTTTAAACCTGCAGGCGTATTGGTAGAGATTATGAATGAGGACGGTACCATGGCACGGTTACCCGACTTGCTAAAAGTCGCTGATCGATTTAAGCTGAAGCTGGTCTCTATCAAAGACCTGGTGGAGTATAGAATTAAGATGGAGACGTTGATCAGCAAAGAAATTGAAGTAGATATGCCTACCGAGCATGGTAATTTTAAACTCGTAGCGTATCAGCAAACCAATTCACACGAAACCCATCTTGCACTGGTGAAAGGTACGTGGCAAAAAGATGAACCAGTTTTAGTACGGGTGCACTCTTCGTGTGTAACGGGTGATATCTTTGGTTCATGCCGTTGTGATTGCGGATCCCAGTTGCATCATGCCATGGAGATGGTGGATAAAGAAGGGAAAGGCGTTGTGTTGTATATGAAACAGGAAGGGCGCGGAATCGGGTTACTGAATAAACTACGTGCCTATAAATTACAGGAACAGGGCCTTGATACGGTGGAGGCAAATATTCAGCTTGGTTTTGATATGGACGAACGAGACTATGGAGTAGGTGCGCAAATTCTGCGCGACCTCGGCATTACAAAAATCAGGTTGATGACCAACAACCCCAAAAAGCGCGTAGGACTTATGGGTTATGGATTAGAAATTGTGGATAATGTTTCAATCGAAATTACGCCTAACCCCCATAACGAAACCTATTTAAAAACTAAACGAGATAAACTAGGTCATACAATTCTAAAACACTGATGAGAAATAAGGTAATAGCCTTTTTTATTTTTTTCTTACTATCCGTTACAGTTCATGCTCAGCAATGGGCTTTCGAATTGTGGCATGAAGGTAAAATTGTGTTGGTTTCAGGCGACACGCTGAAGGGGTTGGTAAAATACGATCTTCAGCAGGATTTAATACAGTATAATAGTCAGCGCGGAAACATAGAGGCATACACGGCTCGTAAAGTTCTGCTCTTTGAGATTTTTGATAAAACAGTAGGTCAGTATCGCCAGTTTTTTGCGTTGCCTTATAATGCTTCAGGCGGGTATCGTGCGCCTGTGTTTTTTGAATTGCTTGCGGAGGGTAAAATGACGTTGCTTGTTCGGGAGAACCTTGAATACCGCAGCTACAGCTCACCTTATTATTATGGATCTTATAGCCGGTTGGTATTGGTTTACAAATTCTATTTATTAGAAGAGAATGGGAATATTACTGAATTTACCGGGAAGAAATCGGACTTAATGCAGCTCATGGGCAAACGTGCTGGGGCAGTAGAAGATTACATGCGTGAGAATAAATTGAAAATTGAAGACCGGGACGATTTCGTAAAAATTGTCTCATACTATAATTCCTTTTTTAAAACCTGAATCGATTTTAGATTGTAGATCTAAGATTTTTATATTGGAAATACCCTTTCAAGATTTTTGCACTATACTATAATCGTAAATCTAAAATCGTAAATCTAAAATGAGTAAACCTCTTATCCTTGTGTCTAATGACGATGGAATAACGTCAAAAGGAATTCTCACCCTTGTTAATGTAATGAAGCAAATAGGCGATGTGCTGGTGGTTGCTCCAAATAGTCCGCAGTCGGGAATGGGCCATGCGATCACCGTTGGAGAAACACTTCGTTTAAAAGAGAGTTTTATTTTTGAAGGAGTGAAAGCCTATGAATGCTCTGGGACTCCGGCCGATTGCGTAAAAATGGCGCGTCATTTTGTGTTGAAAGACAAGCCCCAGCCTGACGTGGTGGTGAGTGGGATGAACCATGGGAGCAATACATCCATAAGCGTTCTGTATTCTGGTACCATGTCAGCGGCAATTGAGGGTGCCATTGAAGGCACTCCAGCGATTGGTTTCTCTCTTTGTGATTATTCGCATAACGCGGATTTTTCACACACAGAAGAGTATATCAAAAAGATTACACTGCAAGTTTTGAAGAAGAGTTTGCCAAAGGGGACCGCGTTGAATGTAAATTTTCCTCCCATGCAAAACGAAGCGTTGAAGGGCATTCGTATTTGCCGGCAGGCAAATGCTAAATGGGTAGAGGAGTTCGATGAACGTTTTGATCCAAATGGCCGCAACTACTTTTGGATGACCGGCAATTTTGTGAATTTCGATAAAGGCGAAGATAATGACGAGTGGGCCATTGCCAACAACTATGTTTCCGTAGTTCCGTGTCAGTTTGATCTTACTGCTCATTCAGCTATTTCTGTATTGAATGAGGAGTGGGAGATTTTAAATCAGAAATAAAGAGAGTGAGGATAAGAATCATTGTTGTATTACTCTTGGCGTGCTTTGGCAGCCTGAAAGCACAAAATGATTTCTCTAAAAAACTTTCTTCAGCTGCAATAGAACTGACACAACAGCAGGTTGAATACGACCCCCAATATTTCTCAATACAATATCCCAACGGAGATGTTCCAGCAAGTAAAGGTGTTTGTACCGATGTAATCATTCGGGCGTATCGTAAACTTGGCATTGATCTTCAGAAGGAAGTGCACGAAGATATGGTAGCGCACTTTAATGATTACCCGAAAAGCTGGGGATTAAAAAAGCCTGACAAAAATATTGATCACAGGCGTGTTCCAAACCTGATGAAATACTTCAGCCGGAAAGGAATCGTAAAGAAGATCACTGATAACCCTGATGACTATGTTCCTGGAGATATTGTTGCCTGGAATTTAGGGGGTGCAATTACACACATTGGTTTTGTGGTTGATAAAAGATCAGCCGATGGGAAGCGTTACATGATTGTTCATAATATTGGTAACGGACAGGAATTATCAGATTGCCTGTTTACATACAGGATTATAGGACACTATTCATTTCGAAAGTAGGGCCATTTCAGTATGAGCGTAGTCGAAGACAGGTTTCGACTACGCTCAACCTGACAAAACACTTAAACCGGATCCACATCCACTACAATCCTTGCACTCCTAACTTCTTTTTGCTGCAATACTTTATTAATTGAACTTGTAATCTTGCTTTTAAGATCAGCCAGGTGACCGGAATCGCGTGGGATTTTGATCAAAATATTCATCAGGTATTGATTGCGGATTTTAGCGACAACGGGTTCTCCGGGCCCCAATATTTTAGTATGCGGTATGGCAATTCTGAGTGTTTCGGTTAACTCCTGTGAAGCGTTATAGCTTATTTTTTTGTCGGAGTGTTTCACTACAATTTCAATCAGCCTGGCAAAAGGGGGATAGGCATGTTGTTTTCGATCGGCAATTTCAGTTTGGTAAAATTCTTCCTGCGTATGATTCAGAATAAAATTTAGAATGGGATGATCGGTGTGTGATGTTTGAATAATTACTTTACCCGCTGTATCGCGCCTTCCTGCTCGCCCGCTAACTTGTGTGATTAATTGAAAGGCACGTTCGTACGAACGAAAATCAGGGAAATGCATCATTCGGTCCGCATTGAATACCCCCACCAAACTCACACGATCAAAATCCAATCCCTTCGTAACCATTTGTGTGCCCACCAGAATATCGGTAGCACCACTTTCAAACTGTTCAATAATGTTTTCATACCCGCTCTTCACACGGGTGGTATCAAAATCCATACGTTGAATTGTAGCATTCTGGAAATGAAGTTTAAGTTCTTCTTCCAGTTTCTCGGTGCCGTACCCTACTGTGAGAATTCGATTCGAAGAGCAGGTAGGGCACGATGAAGGCAAAAGTTCTTTGTATCCGCAATAGTGACATACCATCGCGTGCCGGTGTTGGTGATAGGTAAGACTCACTGAACAATTCACGCACTTGGGTACCCAGCCGCAGTCTTCACAATTTACCAGGGGTGAGTAGCCTCTTCGGTTTTGAAAAATAATGACCTGTTCTTGTTGAGCTAACGTTTCGCCTATGGTCTTTAGCAGCAGCCTTGAAAAATCACCTTTCGAAGTTTTATTTCTTCGTTCGCTGCTCATATCAGCAAGTATTATTTGTGGAAGTTTTGAATCGCCATAGCGTGAGTGAAGTTGAACGAATCCATACTTGTTTTGCTGTGCCAGGTAAAATGACTCTACAGAAGGAGTGGCCGACCCAAGCAATACTTTAGCGTGGTGCATCTGACCCAATACCAGGGCCACATCGCGTGCATGGTAGCGAGGTGCAGGCTCTTGTTGTTTATACGAAATGTCGTGTTCTTCATCTACAATGATTAATCCGAGGTTATCAAAAGGGAGAAAAACAGATGAGCGCACACCCACCACAAATTTGAATCGCCCGTTCAGTATTCCATTCCAGACCTCCACTCGCTCGTTGTCAGAGAACTTAGAATGATAGACACCCATGGTTGTGCCGAATACTTTCTTCAGTCGTTGTACAATTTGGGTTGTGAGGGCAATCTCAGGTAGCAGATATAAGACCTGTGAACCGCTATCAATTGCTTTTTTAATCAGGTCAATATAAATTTCAGTTTTTCCACTTCCTGTGATACCATGCAATAAGGTAGTAGCATGGGTCTCAAAACATTTTAGAATGTCAGTTTGAGCGATCCGTTGTTCTTCGCTAAGCGTAATGTCGGGTAGTGCGTAATTCTCTTCCGACTCAAGGCGGGAGATAACTACTTCAAACTCTTCAAATATGGAATTTTTAATGAGGGTGGCGAGGGAGGACTCTGAAATGTCGCCACCCAGCAAATTTTTTTTACTAACCCCGTTTTTGTTTGTTTGAGCATCTTGAAGCACCGGAGCTAGTTGCAGGTACTTCAACATAACTGCCTCTTGCTTCGGCTTTGCGGCTAAAGTTTCAAAAACCTTTTCGAGCGCCTCATGTGAAATATAGTCAGGCGAAAGACGAATTCGTTTTTCTGTTTTGGGCTTGAATTTTTCCTTGACTTCTTCATAGAGAATTACAGCCTCTTTGCTTACCAATGACTTTAAAATGCTGTAAAGATTCTTGAGCCCCAGAAGGGTTGATATTTTTGAATAGGAAAGGGGCTCTTGCTGAAGGTGTTTTACCAAAACTTCTTCTTTTTGCGAGTACTCGAATAAAGTAGTCCCCCAATCGAAAGAGGGATTGACCTGCACCATGGACTCACTGGAAAGTTTTAGTCCAGCGGGTAACGCTGCATTCATCACTTCCCCTGCAGTGCATAAATAATAGTCAGCAATCCATTGAAAGAGTTTTATCTGCTGGGTATTAACGATCGGCTCATCGTCCAACAACTCAAGAATATATTTAGCTTCATACTCTTTTGGAGGTGTTTCATGGATATTGATGATAATGCCGGTTAGGACTTTCCGATCACCAAACTGAACAATGGAGCGAAGCCCGGGTTTTATTTTATCATTCAGGTTAAAGGGTACCCGGTATGTAAACAGTTTTGGAATAGGGACAGGCAGCAGGAGCTCTGCAAAAAAAGTACTTCGGGAATCGGCCTGCTCAAAAATTTCCACCTGGTAAAATAAGGATCAGAATTTACAGAATTTAAGAATTTACAGAATTTTTATAATTACTTCCATGGCAGGCATTATTCTGCCAATTCTATAATTTTGAAAATTCTGATTTAGACAATTAGTTTCAACGCCTCTTCTACCATTTTCACGGGCAGCTTACACGTTTTATCGTAACAAACATAAATCATGGACGTGTCAGCTCGTGTCACTTTATCAGCCATCAACGGGAGGCTGCTTTTATCAGAAGTGCCCATTACCAGGGAGAAGGGTTGATAGTTTCTTTTGAATTCATCTTTCAATTTCAAACAATTTTCCCCCACAAAGGCAACTTCTGCCATACCATGCTTTATCTCGGTCAATACAATTCCCCAATTCGACATGTAGTTAGGTTCGTTGTAAATAAGGTGACTAAGTTCTCTTGTCATGGTAGCAGCAAGTTCTTTCCAGTCTTCGCGATCGAGCAGCATGCCTAGATGATTCAGGTTTTGAACCATTACTCCGTTGGACGCAGGAATAACATTATCGAAAATTTCTTTTTTTCGTGCGATTAGTTTTTCGGATTGTGAGCTTGAAAAGTAGAAATAGGATTCTTGCTTGTCGAAGAAATTCTCCAATACGCATTCAGTCAGCCTTTCTGCCTGACGAAGCCAGCGTTCATTGAAATCTGCCTGATAGAGTTTTATAGATGCTTGAATTACATAAGCGTAATCTTCTAAGAACCCTTCGGTAGTTGACCTTTTTCCTTTGAACGACCGGAATAATGTAAACCCTTCCATTAGATTGTTCTGAAGAAATAAAGCATTTTTTCTTGCGGCTGTTAAAAAACGCTCATCACCAAAGGCATGGTATGCGTCAAGTAACCCTGCGATGGTCATGGCGTTCCACCCCGTAAGAATTTTATCATCCAACCCCGGTTTAACCCGGCTGTCTCTAACCTTCAACAGTTTTTGCTTTGCCGACTGAATGATGGAATGTAATTCCGGTTTGTTCAGATTGTACTGGGTGCAGATGGATTCGCTGTCTTCTTTTTGTTTTAAAATGTTAGCCTCATGCTCCCAATTTCCTTCAGGTGTGGCTTCAAAATATTCAGCGACTAGTTTTCCATTTTGTTCTCCGAATACCTTGATGAGTTCATCGTAGGTCCAGATGTAATATTTTCCTTCAACTCCTTCACTATCTGCATCTAAGGCAGAATAGAATCCTCCATCTGCGTGGGTCATATCGCGTTCAAGCCAGTTGAACGTATCGTACACGATAGACTTGAAGAATTCATCTTTGGTAATCGCATAGGTTTCACTATAAAGACTTACTAGCTGTGCATTGTCATAAAGCATTTTTTCAAAATGAGGGACAAACCATTCTCCATCCACTGAGTAACGTGCAAAGCCTCCACCGATCTGATCATAAATTCCACCACGCGCAATTTTCTTGAGTGTAAAAACTGTGTGATGGAGGGCATCTTTATTTTTTGAAACGCACCAGTAACGCAAAATCCAGAGCCAAATCGATGGCATGATAAATTTTGGTGCCTTATCTAACCCTCCCCACGTTTTATCAAACTTGTTTTCAAGTTGTTTGTACATGGCGTTCAGCGCTGCATGAAAATCTTCCTGACTTGCCTTTTGCCTGAATTGATTGATTCCCTGTCCTGCTAAATGATTCGTTAAATTTTCAGCCGAAGAAATTATATCCTGCTTCTTGGATTTATAAGCCTGATGAATATTGGTAAGGACTTGCGTCCAAACCTGAAGGGAGAAATAGGTCCCGCCAAAAAAAGGTTTTTGATCAGGAGTAAGAAATACGTTCAATGGCCAGCCACCATTCGTTCCCATCGCTTGAACGGCATCCATGTAAACCTGGTCAATGTCAGGCCGTTCTTCACGATCCACTTTAATACATATAAAGAAGCTATTCATGATTTCAGCCACCTGGTCATTCTCAAACGATTCACGCTCCATCACATGACACCAGTGACAGGAAGAATAACCAATGCTTACCAATATGGGCTTGTCCTCATTGGCGGCTTTCTTCAATGCCTCCGTTCCCCATTCAAACCAATGCACAGGGTTGTAGGCGTGCTGCAAGAGGTACGGACTTGTTGAGTGAATTAGGTTATTAGGTTCTTTTGACATGAATTGAATTACGAAATTAGTTGTGCTTTTACGGAAGCAACCTCCTGATCAACGTTAACTATTTTTCTTAGTTCCTCCAGTTGCAATAATGTAGTTTTTAGAAATCGTTGATGGGCTGTGGTACCCGAATGAAATGCGTTATGCTGAAGCGCGGTATAAACAGGCTTCCACTGTTTGATAAATTCCTTCGTTTGGTTGTCAAAGTAGCATTCTGAGAACTTGTTCCAGATATATTCCTCCGCCTCTTCTGACGGATGGATCATGTCTGGTTTATAAAATCGATAATCCCTCAAATCATCCAGCATAATTTCATACGATGGAAAATAGAGCACGTCAGGATGGATTTCCGTGATCGTTTGACAAGCCAGTCTGAGAACGGATTTACTGACACTATTTAACGGTAATGTGTCCTTTATATGGCGAACCGGACTGACGGTAAGGATTATTTTACAACCAGGATTAAATGTTTTCAGGTCGCGATAGAATTCTTCAAATGATTCAAGAACTTTTTTCTGACTGAGCAGTGATTTCTTGAAATTAGAAGCTGGCATTTTATGGCAATTCGAAACGATCTCTCCTGTATCATTTCGTTCGTACACCCATGCCGATCCGTAGGTAATAAAAGTCCAGCCAACCTCTTTTAAGAAATAATGAGAAGTAACAATAACTTCCTTGATCTTCTTTTCTATATCCGATTTTTTTATTTGAGAGAAGGTAGAGTGAAAATCGTAGTTGGCAATTAATTCCTGATGCGCAAGATAGGTGTGGTCAGCGACAATCTGGTTATGAAGGACATACCGCAATACTTTATGAATCGAATGTGGATTATAACTCACCCCGAAAGGATTGACGAGTGTGTTAAACTTTGTTTCTAGTAATTTTTTTCCAATAGCATGAGAGAAACAAGATCCTGTTGTAAAAATTTTATCTTTTAAATTGATTTTAACAGGGGAGGGCTCAAGACCGATTTCCGTTCGAAACATGTTGTGAAGTTAACACCACTGCACGGGTAGAAAAAACAAAACCCCGACTTTTGGTCAGGGTTTTGAATATGATTTGAAGGGACAGATTACTCTGCCACTACCTTAATCTTAATTTCGTGTTTAACCTCTTTGTGTAAGTCAATCATCACGTTGTATGTGCCTACCTCTTTCGGCTGTTCTTTGAAAATCACTTTCTTGCGATCGATATCAAAGCCTTTAGCCTTAAGGGCATCCGCTACCTGGAACGGTGTAACAGCACCGAAAATTTTTCCGGTTTCGCCAGCCTTTGCTCCAACTTCAATGGTTAATTCACCGATACGCTGAGCCATGCCTTCTGCATCTTGCTTCAGTTTAGCAGCCTTGTGCGCCATTTGACGAACGTTCTCAGCTGTCAACCTTGAGTTTGAATCGTTAGCGATAATGGCAAAGCCATTTGGAATAAGATAATTGCGGCCGTAACCAGCTCTTACTTTTACCGTATCGTTTTTATAGCCAAGTCCTTGTACGTCTTGTTTCAATATTACTTCCATGTTCGTTTCTGTTTAGGGTTAAGAATTACTTTAACGAATCAGCTACATACGGAAGCAACGCGATCGTGCGTGCACGTTTCACGGCTTGTGATACTTTCTTCTGGAATTTCCAGCTTGTACCGGTAAGTCTGCGAGGAAGAATTTTTCCCTGCTCGTTGATAAACTTCAACAAGAAGTCAGGATCCTTATAATCGATATACTTGATACCGTTTTTCTTGAAGCGGCAGTACTTAGGTTTTAGTTCTACGCGCTTAATGGGTTCGTTCATTAATGTCATCGTGCAGGCTCCTCCTCAGCTTTTCTTACAGGTTTACGGTTCTCTTTGTTTTTGTTGAATTCTCCTTTGCGTCTGCGTTCGTTGTACACGACAGCGTGTTTGTCAAGAACGGTCGTTAAAAAGCGCATTACGGATTCATCGCGTCTGTACTCGGTTTCGAGTGTGTTGACCAACTCGGGAGATGCCGAAAACTCTATCAGGTTATAAAAGCCAGTCGACTTGTGTTGAATAGGGTAGGCCAGTTTACGAAGCCCCCACTGCTCAACGTTTACCACGTCAGCGCTGCCTTTCTTTAAAACCTTCACGAATTTCTCGACAGTATCCTTCATCTGATCATCAGACAAAACGGGATTCAAAATGAATACTGTCTCGTAGTTTTTCATGGGTTAAACAATTGTTTTTAAAATGAGGTGCAAAAATAGGGAAATGACCTGAATTGAACAAGTATCCTGTAAAGATGATTTTTAGATTTAATCGCCTGTTATTCAATAGCTTGAAAGGGTAAGAAAGCAATTTCATGACTAAATTTTTGGGTTCGGTAGCAGAACCCTAACACACGTTAAACCGATAATTTCCGTAATATTGAAAGTTCAAATCAGACCTCACGAACCACTTAATTAGCATTTAGCGCATGAGTTACATTATCAGCGGAATCCAGCAGGTAGGAATTGGAGTAACGGATGCTGAAAACGCATGGACCTGGTACAGGAAACACTTTGATATGGATGTACCGGTGTTTAAGGATGCTGCAAAAGCCGCCCTGATGACTCGCTATACTTCTGGTATCGTTGAAAGCAGGTACGCTATTCTGGCTCTTAACATGAGCGGAGGTGGCGGATTTGAAATTTGGCAGTACACCAGCAAAACTCCTGCAAAGGCTGCCTTTGACATTGTATTAGGAGACACAGGCGTGTTTGCAACCAAGATCAAATCACGTGCTGTTGAAGAAAAATATAATGAACTGAAAGCAAAGGGTGCGAACATTATTGGAGGGCTTACGCAGGCTCCTGATGGTCGTAAGCATTTTTTTATTGCCGATCCCTATGGCAATCTCTTTGAAGTGGTAGAGAGCAATAGTTGGTTCAAGCTCCGCAAAAGTAAAAATGGAGGTGTGGCTGGTTGCGTAATTGGTGTTACGGATATCGACAAGGCGCTTCCTCTTTACCGCGATGTGTTAGGCTATACAACAACCGTATATGACTCAACCGAGGTCTTTGCCGATTTTAAGGGCATTCCCGGTTCACATGATAAATTCAGAAGAGTATTGCTTCGGGCCACAAAAACAGGCAAAGGTAATTTTGGCCGTTTGTTGGGCGCTACTGAAGTTGAATTGATTGAAGTAAAAGGTCGTGCTGCCCGGAAAATCTATGCCGACCGAAACTGGGGCGATCTTGGTTTCATTCACGTATGCTTTGATGTGAATGGTATGGAGGAGTTGGCAAAAAAAGCAACAGAACTTGGATTTCCGTTTACGGTAGATAGCAGCGAATCGTTTGATATGGGTAAGGCGGCTGGCCAGTTTGCCTACATTGAAGATCCGGACGGTACACTCATTGAATTTGTAGAAACTCATAAGATTCCCATCTTCGAAAAGATAGGATGGTACTTAAGTGTTAAAAAGCGAAACCCTGAAAAACCACTTCCTAACTGGATGGTAGGAATGTTATCTCTTAACAGAGTAAAAGATTAACAGTCACCGGTTACCGGTAACCGGTGACCGGTTTATTTCACTTCAAATTTCCCGTTGCCCATCTTATAATCATCGCAGTAAATTTCCAGTACATAAGCACCTGGTGCATAATCAGAACCTTTTTCGTATAGGTAGGTGAGTTTCTGTTTTGTATTGTCGAACAGAATTTCCTGTGAAGCTGTATAGAATTCTTCTTTACTGTTATAGATGAAGGTGCCAGAGCCACGCGAAACGTCAAACAATACCTGACCATTTTCATCGATAATCCGGATCATGATTTTCTTACCTTCAATGGGTGCAACGTTATTTTCAACCAGGTTAAAATCAATTTTGAGCTTACCAACCTGGCGGCTTTTGAAAGGTGATTCCCTTTCTTTGCCGCGGTCATTCAACCCGACAATGCGAACGTTCTCTGCTTTTAGCTGCGAAGCAATAACAACCTTGGTTGCTAACTCCTGTTTGGTTTGAGATAGCCTGGATATGGAATCGCCTAATTCATTCTTTTCCGTTTTTAACGTTACGTTTTCCGAAAGCAGTTCTTTATTAACAGATTTCAGCTTTTCAATTTCTTCGTCTTTTACTTTTAAGAGTGTTTCATAACCTTCCACGCGATCTTTCAACTCTTTAATAACCTGGCCATTGGCGCGTCTTGTTCTCTTGAGTTCAGTTTCAATTTCCTGCTTGGCCTTTTGAAGTTCGGTAATGTCACCTCCCAGTTTTTGAATTTCTACAATCTTCTGATTCAATTCTGTACTGATTTCATTCAGGCGCTGCATGGTGCTGGCCAATTCTTCTTCCGTGGTGGCTTTTTCTACCCGCAATACCTGCTCTTCCCTGGTATCAAAATATATCTTAACAAATTGAATGATGATGACGATCGAAAGCAAGGCTATTATAATCGTGCTCTTGTTCGATTTCTTGGGCTCTACAGGGGCAGGTGTTGGGGTTGGATTTTCGCTCATACTGGTTTTAATCAAGTTCAAAAATAAGGCTTATCATCCTTATTTCAATATTTTAAACTGCAGTACAACGTGTTGTTTGTTCAGTGATGGGTCAAAAAACAAAATTCCGCAGCGGTATAGATCAATGCTGACATACACTAAGTCATGTTTACATATTTCTTTCCACGCTTTTTCCATGCCTGGTGAACTATGAATATCGTCTAGTATAATGATGCTTTTATGATGAATCTTCATTAACAGCCATTCGAAGTATTTAAGGGTAGGCGCATATTGGTGGTTGGCATCCATGAACACTAAATCTGCTTTTGGCATTCTGGAAAGATTAGAATATAACGTTGAGTCAATATTTCCCTTAATAAGTTCAATATTTTTAGCAGAAGCGAATTCAAAAGTATCCTGCGCCACCTCGGCAATACTTTCTGACCCTTCGAATGTAAAGACTTTAGCATTTTTCTTTTGGGCAAGATAGAGGGTATTGATTCCTAGTGACGTGCCCAGTTCAATAATATTTTTAGCATCAATGTGCTGGGCAATTCGAAGGTAGAGCAGGGAGAATTTTACATCACTCAAGCTGGTACTTGCTATGTCGTTTATCGCTCTTTTTGAATTTTTAAAATGTTCGGAACCGACACCTAAATCCTCTACGATTATTTCGCTTTGTGTTTTAAGCAGACTGGCCCTGAGTTTTTCTATTTCAAGAATACCTTCTGATTCAATTTGAATAACTTTTGTGTACAGATCAAAAAGAAACGGAGAGTGCAACGAATGCTCGTCTATTGCATCAAGCCAATAGCTGAAGTATGATTTTAATTGATAAAATTTCGACACAGACCCTGATTTGAGATTTACGATTTTAGATTTATGATTTGAAGCGTTCGTGGAAGATTGAAAAAGACTTTAAATTCTAAAATCTTAATTCTGCAATCTAAAATCAATTAAGCCTTAGCGGAGCAACCATCGTAAACTCAGGAATATTCACCTGTACTTTGCTTCCGTCAATGATGCGTTCCATGGTATACGTGCCCAACATTTTTCCCAATCCTGATTTCAGGTTACATCCCGACACATAGTGATGGGATTGACCGGGTTCCAGCACAGGCTGTTGACCCACAACTCCTTCACCTTCTACTTCGCGCATTAAAAATCCAGCGTCATAAATATGCCAGTGCCTCCGCATGAGTTGAATGGTATATTCGCTTTGATTTTCGATGGTAATGCGATAGGTAAAGACGTAGTGGTATTGACTTGGGCTTGAATATGCAGGTTGATATTCAGTTTCCACGCTAACCTTAATGCCTTGTGTAATCTCAGTCACCATTCACCCTAAAAGTATTAATTTTTTGGAATTTAAAATGTTTATTGAAAATCGTTTTCGCTAAATCGAACAATAATGGACGTTAAGATTGCTCCTTCGTGGAAATCACATTTCTCAGCCGAATTTGAGAAGCCTTATTTCTTACAACTAATCGAATTTGTAAAGTCTGAGTATCAGCAGCATACTATTTATCCTCCCGGTAAAGAGATTTTTAAAGCATTTGATAGCTGTGATTTTGAGCAGGTTAAGGTGGTGGTTATTGGGCAAGATCCATACCATGGCCCCGGGCAAGCCAATGGATTATGCTTTTCTGTTCGCGATGGCATGCGAATGCCACCCTCGCTCGTTAATATTTTTAAGGAGATTCATGCCGATTTAGGTAAACCAATGCCCGCATCAGGTGACCTGGAACGATGGGCAAAGCAGGGTGTACTTCTTTTAAATGCTACACTTACCGTAAGAGCATCCACACCCGGCTCACATCAAAACAAGGGATGGGAGAATTTTACAGATGCTGTCATTAAAACCATCTCTGATCAAAAAGAGAACCTGGTTTTTTTATTGTGGGGAGCCTATGCGCAAAAGAAAGGAGAAATGATTGATCGCAATAAACACTTGGTGCTGATGTCAGCACATCCATCGCCCTTCTCTGCCGATCGAGGTTTTTTCGGGTGCAAACATTTCAGTAAGGCAAATGCGTATTTGAAAAGTAAG
>Ga0187894_10001709_pt1 | contig 27556 bp, 28 predicted proteins | sample GBC1701081metaG_FD_136650 | JGI IMG/M metagenome (GOLD analysis project Ga0187894, IMG submission 136650) | White microbial mat communities from a lava cave in the Kipuka Kanohina Cave System on the Island of Hawaii, USA - GBC170108-1 metaG ... | reverse complement strand
GGAAAAAGATTCGTGGCGGGGCGCTACGCCATCGCCACTTGTCGCTGGGCGCTCAGCCCACGTTCACGTACTTGTCCACTCGCTCTCGGGCGCCGAGCGCCAGGTAGATGTCGCCATGCGCGTCGATCCAGCTTCCGTGGGCCGAGAGCGAGTCCCATCGCGCCACGACGCCGCCGTGCTTGTCCATCAGGCTGATCCGGGGTGACAGGCCGCTCACCCCGCCCTCGCTGATGCAGAAGAGCCCGTCCCGGTCCATGGAGATGTCGAGCGGGCGGCGAAGGTCGTTCCACATCGCGAGGAACCGGCCGTCGGCCGAAAAGACCTGGATGCGGTTGTTCTCGCGGTCGCACACGTAGATCGCGCCGTCCTGGCCCGCGATCAGGCTGTGCGGCAAGTGGAACTGATTCGGCTCGGTCTTGCCCGGCTGGCCCCACGAAGCAATGAGGTGGCCGGCCGCGGAGAAGCGATGCACGCGCGCGTTGCGGTAGCCGTCGGTGACGTAGAGATCGCCCGACGGAGATGGCACCATCTCCGTCGGATAGTTGAAGGGGCCGGCCGAGCGCGGCGCCAGCTCGCCCGGCCGTTCGCACCCCGTGTCCGGATGCTCGCCGCGCTTGCCCAGCACCTGGAGCGGCTTGCCGTCGAGCGTGTAGGTCAAACAGACGGAGTCGTCGCGGTCGGTCAGGTACACCACGTCGTTGGCGATGTGGATGCCATGGGGATTCGCGAAGGCGCCGATCCCCCACCCGCCCAGGTACTTGCCGTCTCGCTCGAAGACCAGCACGGGGGGATCCTTGCGCTGGAAGACGTAGACGCGATCGCGCGAATCGGTCGCGACCGCGCTGACGTTGCCGAACGTCTCTCCGGCGGGCAGACGCGCCCAGTGCTCGACGAGCTCGTAGCGATACTTCCCGACTCCCACGACGGCCATGGCGACGGCGTCCGGCTAGAAGTGCATCACCTCGGCCGCGTGCTCGTAGACGTCCTGGATGCGGCCGTGCGAGATCGCCGCCGCCTGCACCGCCGCCACGAGGTGGCGCCAGCGCAGCGACGGGCGGGTCGCGTGGAACTCCTCGTACGTCGCCTGGTGATGCTTGAGCGCGTGCATCTCCGTGAAGTTGTCGCGGCACGCGATCCTGCCGAGCATGGTGATCAGCGGCTCGGGCGCGTACCCACACTCGGCATACTGCTGCGCGAGCGCGGCGACTTGCTTGACCTCGTCGGTCGACCGCCACGTGGCGAGATTGGCCGCGGGCAGGCGCTCGCCGACCGGGAGGCGGCCGATCAAGCTCTCGATCTCCTCGATCAGCTCGTCCTGCGAGCGGTGCGGCAGCGACGCCACGCGCTCCCGCTCAGGCTGGACCTGGGGCGCCAGCATCCGCTGCGCCATGCGCACCTCCGGACCCGTGTTCCAGACGAGCAGCGCCTGGAGCTTGATACGCCGGGACAGCTCGGGCTGGCGCAGGAGGTAGCGCCGCGTGTTGGCGCCGGTGTTGATGTGCACGTCCATGGGGTTGCCGGTCTGCGAGCGCAGGAAGAGCGTCGACCCGCCGACGGACAGACCTTCGCCCGCGCCCTCGAGCGACAGGCCGCCGGCCAGCGCGCGGGCCAGCATTGCCGGGATCTCGGCGAAGTCGTTGCAGCGGCCGATCTCGTCGCCCAGCGCCGTGATGGCGGCGGTCTCGTCATCGCCGGTCAGCACGCGAAGATCCCGCTCGAGCAGCTCGTGCTTCCGGATCAGCTCGTCCACCTCGGCCAGCGTCGCCGGCGCCGTCGGGCGCGTGACGTAGCGCACGGGGGCCCGCCCGATGTACTTCGCGTACTCCCAGCCGAAGTATTCGAGCGCGCGCCAGGTGAACACGGGGAAGAGGAAGTAGTGGTCGTCGAGCTGGTTCTTCGCGATGCCGACCTCGAGCAGCGGCTCCAGCACCTGCATCGGCGAGAGGCGCTCGAGCAGATAGAGGAAGTAGTGGTCGCACGCGTTGTAGACGCCGCGGCTCACCGCGGTGCGGAACGCCCGGAGCGTCGCCTCCACGTCGTCCTGCTCCGACACCGGCTGCGCGTCGGCCAGGATGTACGGCCCCATCGCCGGCGAGTGGATGTGCTTGTTCGCGACCGCGACGTTCTGCATGACGGGCAGCATCGCGTGCTCGCCGGGCAGGCGCGCGGCGATGTGGCGCACGGCGTGCAGGCCGGCCAGCGGATGCAGCGGGCCGCCGTGATGGCCGGGCGGCAGATCCGACGACCGCACCACCGCGAGCGCCGAGGCCAGCAGCATGTCCTTCACGGCGGTCCCGGTGGCGAGCTTCTCGTGCGTCGCCGCCACGATGCGCTCCGGCGTCGTCTCCTCCACGAACTGCACCAGCGGCTCGATCCGGTCGGGGTAGCGAACGCGTTGGGCCATGCTGGAATCCTCCGCTATCGGGGTGTGACGTCCGCGGTCGAGGCCGCTTCAGCGAGCGCCTCGCGCACGAACGCGGGGTCGAAGATCTGGTCGGCCATCACCTGGCACCGCTTCATGAACCGACGCTCGTCCGGGCGATAGTCGGCGACGGCGTTGTGCAGCGTGCCGATGTGATCCCACACGAGGACGTCGCCCTCCGTCCAGCGATGCGTGTACCGATACTTCGGCTGGAGCTGATGCGCGAACAGCTCGGCCAGCGCGCGCTCGCTCTCGGCCTCGGGAAGCTCGTTGATGCGGATCGCGTAGCCGGGATTGCAGTAGAGCACCGTGCGGCCCGTGATCGGGTGCGTGAGGGACACGGGATGCACGGACGGCGGACGCCGGCGCCGCTGCTCCTCGGAGAGCGGCGCCCGGAGGCTGCCCGGACGCCGGCGCATGTTCTCCCAGAACTTGTTGAAGTCATGGGTCGCCGTCGCGTGGCGCAGGCGCGATTTCATCTCCGGCGCGAGATCGTCCCAGGCCGCGTGCATGTTGGCGAATTCAGTGGCGCCCAGCACCCGGCCGTCGCGCCGCGGGACCTCGACGGCGTAGAGCACGTTCAGGAAGCCGATGGTCTCGTTGTAGGACATGTCCGTGTGCCAGTCCTGCCCGGCATCGGTGATGCCGATCGGCTCGCCGTTCTCGATGATGTTGGAGAGGATCCCGACCTCGGGCATACCCGGCTCGTGATGGCGGCCGGTGAGCGTCGCCTGGATGCGGCCGAAGCGCAGCGAGAAGTCCCTGAGCGCCGCGGCCTCGAGCTGCTGTGCCGGAACATGCAGCACGCCGTGCCGGCCGAGCGCCTGCATGATCGCAGCGAAGTCCGCATCGCGCAGCGGGCGCGAAAGGTCGAGGCCCGTGACGGTCGCTCCCAGGATCTGTCCGGTCGGTTCGATCGACGGCATGCCGTCCTCCTCGGAACTCGGTGCAGGAGATTATAGCGCCGCCGATCGGCGCGCGCAGGCGTCCAAGCGCGTCGGCACTCGGGATTGACGCGCCCGACGGCACGGACTAGATTCGCCAGGGACATGGGACGCCACTGGCTCGGCATCGACATCGGCGGCACCTTCACCGACTTCACGCTGCACGACACGGCAGCGGGTGGCGTCGTCGGGTTGAAGGTCGCGTCCACGCCCCATGATTTCGCCGAGGCGGTCGAGCACGGCCTCGATCGGCTCGCGAGCGACCACGGCATCGACCTCAGGGAGATCGACGTGGTCGTGCACGGCACGACGATCGCCGTCAACACGCTCATCCAGCGCACGGGCGCGCGCCTCGGACTCCTCGTCACCGAGGGCTTCCGCGACGTGCTCGAGATCGCGCGCCTGCGCCTGCCGAACCCGCTCGACCTCTACGGCGGCCGCCCCGAGCCGCTCGTGCCGCGCGCCCGCGTCGCCGAGGTGCGCGAGCGCCTGCGAGCCGACGGCCGTGTCGACACCCCGCTCGACGAGGCGAGCGTGACCGCGGCGGCTCGACGCCTCGCGGCGGACGGCGTCGAGGGCCTCGTCATCAGCCTGCTGCACGCGAGCCGTGATCCCGTCCACGAGCGGCGCGCGCGGGTGGTGGCCGAGGCGGCGGCGCCGGGCGTCCCGGTGAGCGCGTCGCACGAGGTCTGGCCGGAGTCGCGAGAGTACGAGCGCACGGCGCTCGCCGTGGTCGACGCCTACGTGCAGCCGAAGGTACGGCGGTATCTCGAGGGCTTCGAGGCCGCGCTCGCCGCGCGCGCCGTGCCCGCGGTGGCGCACGTGACGAAGTCGAACGGCGGCATCATGCCCGTCAGGGCGGCGCGCCAGCAGACCGTGGCGACGCTGCTGTCGGGACCGGCCTCGGGCGTCATCGGCGCCGCCTACGTCGCCGGCGCGGCCGGCCTCGACAATCTCATCACGCTCGACGTGGGCGGCACGAGCGCGGACATCGCCGTGGTCGAGGAGGGGCGGCCGCGCTACAGCACGGTCGAGCGCATCGGCGGCATCCCGGTCATGATGCCCGTGGTCGGCGTCACTGCGATCGGCGCGGGCGGCGGCTCCGTCGCCTGGGTCGACGAGGTCGGCCTCCCGAAGGTCGGCCCGCAGAGCACGGGCGCGAGCCCCGGACCGGCGTGCTATGGGCGCGGCGGCAAGGAGGCGACGCTCACCGACGCATTCGTGGTCTCGGGCTTCGTCGATCCCGAGCGCTTTCTCGGCGGCCGGATGCCGCTCGACCGGCGGCTCGCCGAGGAGGCGCTCCGCCGCTTCGCCGATCCCCTCGGCATGGGCCTCGACGAGGCGGCCGAGAGCGTCGTGCGCGTCGCGGTCGCGAACATGTACGCCGCGTTCACGCGGATTCTCTCCCGCGCGGGCGTCGATCCACGCGCGTTCGCGCTGGTCGCCTTCGGCGGCGCGGGTCCGGTCGTCGGCGCCCTGCTCGCTCACGAGGTCGGTATCCCCACCGTCTTCGTGCCGCGTTCTCCGGGCACGCTGTGCGCGCTCGGCGCGATCACCGCGGACATCCTGAACGACGCCGTTCGGACGGTGCACGGGCGCCTCGACGCGCTCGACCTCGCCGGCCTGGCGCGGGAGCAACACGCGCTCGAGGCCGAGCTCACCGACTGGGTCGAGCGCCACGGCGTCGAGGCGGAGCGACGGACATTCCGTCACGGCGCGGACATGCGCTACGTCGGCCAGTCCTACGAGATCGACGTGCCGATCGACCGCGCGTGGCTCGAAGCCGGCGACGCGGCACGTGTCCTCGACGCGTTCCACCAGGCGCACGCGCGCGTCTTCGGCCACGCGGACCCGAACGCGCCCGTCGAGGTCGTGAACCTGCGCGTGCAGCTCCGGGGCGTTCGACCCCGCGTGCCGCTTCTCGAAGTGGCTGAGGGCGCGGGCGCATCGCCGACCGGGAGACGGCGCGTCTGGCTCGACGGCCGCCCGACCGAGGCCCTGGTGTACGAGCGCGCGAATCTCGGCCGGGACGACCGTCTCGGCGGCCCGGCCATCGTCGAGCAGCCGGACACGACCGTGCTGATCCCGGACGGCCACGTCGCGGTCGTCGACCGCTTCGGCAATCTGCTTCTCCGGAGGGAATCCTGATGCGTCTCGATGCGCTTACCCTCGAGCTGCTCCGCAACTACCTCCACGGCGCCGTGGAGGACATGGCCTATGCCGTCGAGCGCACCGCGCACACGACGTTCGTCAAGGAGACCGCCGACTTCACGTGCGGACTCCTCAACCCGTCGGGCGAGTTCTTCGCCTACCCGGTCGAGCTGGGCGTCGCCAGCATGGCCGGCATCAACTACGCGCGGACGCTCGAGGCCGTGGGCCCGCTCGGGCCGGGCGACGTGGTGATCACGAACGATCCCTACGGCTCGGCGGCGGCCGCGACGCACCTGCCGGATCTGCACCTCGTCCGCCCGATCTTCTGGGAGGACCACCTGGTCGGGTACGGCGCGGGCTTTCTTCACTGCTCGGACATCGGCGGGCTCGTGCCGGCGAGCATCTCGCCGCGCGCCTCCGAGATCTTCCAGGAAGGACTGCGGCTGCCGCCGAAGAAGCTGTTCGTCGGCGGCCAGGTGAACCGGGACCTGCTCGACGTGATTCTCGCGAACTGCCGCATCCCCGAGCAGAACTGGGGCGACCTCCAGGCGCTGGTCGCGGGGCTGGTCACGGGCGAGCGCCGGGTGCACGCGCTGATCGGGCGCTTCGGGCTCGACACCGTGCTGAAGGGCATGGACGACCTGATCGACTACACGGCGCGCAAGGTCGAGGCGCTCATCCGCCGGATGCCGCGCGGTCGCTACGAGTTCGTCGACTACATCGAGGACGACGTCGTCACGGACATCCCGATCCGGCTCAAGGCCGGACTCGAGGTCGGCGACGGCGAGATTCACCTCGACTTCACGGGCAGCGACGTGCAGGTGGGCTCGGCCCTGAACGTGCCGACCGGGGGACGCGCGCATCCATTCATGGCCATCGCGCTCTTCAACTACTTCCTCACGCGCGATCCCGGAATCCCGCTGAACGCGGGCGTGCTGCGGCCGATCCGGATGACGCTGCCCGTGGGATCGGTGATGAACCCGCAATTTCCGGCGGCGTGCGGCGTGCGATACGCGACCGTGCTCCGGATCTACGACGCCGTGCTGGGCGCGCTTGCCCGCGCGCTGCCGGCCGAGATTCCCGCGGCGAGCGGCGGCCAGGGCTGCATGGTCGCGCTGTCGCTCCCCGATCTGGATACCGGCGGCCGGCTCGTCACCGTGATCGAGCCCATGATCGGCGGCGGGGGCGCCCGCCCCGACAACGACGGCATCGACGGCTGCGACGCGTCGCTCGGATTCCTCAAGACGACACCGGTGGAGACGCTCGAGGCCGAGGTGCCCGACGTCGTCGTGCGGCGCTTCCACCTCGTGCCGGATTCCGCGGGGGCCGGGCGTCACCGCGGCGGCCATGCGGTGCGGCTCGACGTGCAGGTGTACCGGCCCGAGGGGCTCGTCACGGCGCGCGGGATGGAACGGCTGCGATTCCAGCCGTGGGGCGCCAGCGGCGGCGGCGCCGCCGCCAATGGCCAAGTCGTGATGAACCCGGGCACGTCGGCCGAACGCGCGCTGCCCAAGATCGACGTGCTGGCGCTCGAGCCGGGCGACGTGCTGAGCATCCGCACGCCCGGCGGTGGCGGTCACGGCGATCCATTCGAGCGGCCCGCGGAGCACGTCGCGGCCGACGTCGCCGCCGACCTGCTCACACCGGGACGCGCGCGCGACGCGTACGGCGTGGTGATGACGCCGGCGGGCGACGCAGGCCGCGCGGCGATCGCCTCCGACGGCGGTGTCGACGTCACCGCCACGGCCGCGCTGCGCGCCGCCCGTCGCGCCGGCGCGCCGCCGGACGCGCTCGCACGTGGCGGCACATTCGACTTCGGCGCCGCCCGCGAGGCGTACGAGCGCCGCTGGCCGCCCGCGTTGCAGGACGCGTTCATCGCGCTGTTGACGGGCCTGCCGGTGCCGTATCGCGCCTATGCGCGCCGCGTGCTCCACCCGCGCGTGACCGCGCTCGCGAGCGAGCGGCCCGTGAGCGTGGACGATCTCTCGCGGCTGTGGGCGGAACTGGCCGCCCGGGCCGGGCTGTCGCGGCCATGACTTTTTCGACCGGACGCGTAAGGAGGTGACGGCGTGGACCTCGGACTGGCAGGCAAGCACGCGATCGTGACCGGGGGCAGCAAGGGCATCGGCAAGGCCATCGCGCGGGAGCTGGCGCGCGAGGGTGTCGACGTCGCGATCGTCGCCCGGTCGAAGGATCAGCTCGAGGCGACGGCGCGGGAGCTGGCGACGGAGACCGGCCGCCGCGTCATTCCCCTTGCCGCCGACGTGACCAGCCGCGAGCAGGTGGACGCGATGGTCGCGCAGGCGGCCGACCGGCTGGGCGGGCTCCACATCCTCGTGAACAGCGGCTCGCCGCCCGGCGGGACGGCCACCGGCCCCATCGACACCATCGTCGACCAGGAGTTGCTGGACGACTTCGACGTGAAGTACATGGGAGCGCTGCGGTGTGCCCGCGCCGCTATCCCGTACCTCAAGACGCAAGGCTGGGGCCGGATCATCAACATCAGCGGCACCAACGCGCGCAATGCCGGGAACCTGAGCGGCGGCGCGCGCAACGTCTCGCTCGTCCATTTCACCAAGACGCTCTCGGTCCAGCTCGGGCGGCACGGCATCACCGTCAACTGCATCCACCCCGGCATCACGCGCACGGAGCGCACGCCGCGGCTCCTCGCGGCGCGCGCCAAGGAGCTTGGCATCACGCCGGAGGACGTGGAGCGACGGGACTTCGCGCCCGACTCGCCGGGCGGCAACGCCATCTGCCGCATGGTGGACGCAGAGGAGATCGCCTACGTCACGGCGTTCCTCGCGTCGGAGAAGGCCTGGGCGATCTCGGGCGAGGTGGTCGTCGCCAACGGCGGCGCCGGCCGCAACGTGTACTACTGATGCCGACCCATCAGTCGATCAGCGGCGCGACCGACCAGGACCTCCTCGCGAGGATGGTCGACACGTATGCCGACCGCTTCGGGGAGGACTTCTGGGCCTTCTTCGCTCGGAGCGTCGCGCCGTCGCTGCCCCCGCGGCCCGTCATGATCGATCTGGGCTGTGGGCCAGGCCTGCTGCTGCGCGACCTCGCCGCGCGCGCTCCCGCCGCCAGCCTCCACGGCTACGACGTCACGCCGGCCATGATCGCGTACGGGCGCGAGCTGTCGTTCGCGGGCGCGCGGGCAACGTTCGAGGTGCTCGACGTGTCGACGCAACCGCTGCCGCAGGCCGCGGGCACGGTGCACCTGGTGACGATGTCCTCGGTGCTCCACGTCTTCGACGAGCCGCTCCCGGCGCTCGCGGAAATCCGTCGCGTGCTCGCTCCCGGCGGCACGTTCCTGCTGGTCGACTGGATCCGCCAGTCGCTCGAGGGCTATCTGAGGTATCGCCGCGAGGTGATGGGCGAGGGCGACGCCGACGTGGAGCGCCGTGGGTTCCGCCTGTTCCCCGTGCACAACAAGTACACGCCGGACGACTGGCGCTGGCTCCTCGCGAAAGCGGGCTTCGCGGTCCAACACGAGGCGCAACTCCGCCCGCACCACCGAGTCTTCGCGACGACACCGACGGGAGCCTGATCAGCGACCCTCGCGTCCCGGCCGCCACGTCACGGCTCCGCCAAGCGGTCCCGCGATCAACCCGCGGCGCCGGGCCGGAAGCCGACCAGCGGCAGGCCGCCAATGGCGCGGTAGTGGCGGACGTTGCCGGTAGCCAGCGTGGTCCCGGCTTCGAGCGTGGTCGCAGCGATCAGCGCGTCGACCACACGCAAGCCAGCCCTCAGCGCATGTGACTCCAGCAATCGAATGGCCCGACGGGAGATGGCCTCGTCGGGATGGAGCACGGCTCCCAGATTCTCCGAAACGAACGCGTTCAACATCCGTGTCTCGCGCGTGTCGCGGCAGCCTTGCAACAACTCCATCACGGTGAGCGCTGACACGGCGCGCTCGGACAAGGGGACGCGGGCAAGGAAACGACGGGCCGCCTCGCTCCCGCGCAAGTACCAGATGAGGATATCGGTGTCGACGATCACCGCAGGCCGCGCGGCCGGCGTTGGCGGTCGAGCCACTGCGTCACGTCGCGCATGTCAGCGCGGCGCCGCCACATCCCGAAGCCGATGGGCGCGAACGCCTTCTTGTCGGCCGGCCGGAGCGGCGCCAACACCGCAACGCGCTTGCCACGAAATGTGATGATGACCTCCTGGCCGCGACGGACGCAATCGAGCACTGCCGATGTCCTCAGCCTGAGATCCTTCGCCGTCGCCGTCCGCATTCCGTCCTCCGCGCCGAGTGTGCACTTCAGAGTATACACTTGAGCGCGGGCCCGCGCTGCGGACGATCCTGCCGTAGGTTCCCCGCGCCCCTACGTGGTGCGGAACGCGTTCACCGCGGTGACGAGCGCGGGCGTCCCTCCGAACAGATAGGCGACCTCGACCGCCTCCGTGATCTCCGCGTCGGAGGCGCCGGCGGCGCGGGCGCGACCGGCGATCGTCGCCACGCCGTCGGGGTGCGACAGGAGCGCGTCCACGATCATCGTCATCAGGATCTTGTACTTCGCGGGGATGGCGCCGTCCTTCAGGATGCGCTCGCGCTGGCTCAGATACGAGTTGGCGAACTCGGGATCGCGCTGCTGGATGGCCTGGAGCCACGGGGGCGGAGTCGGCTGCGGCATGGAACCCTCCTCGTGTGTGTGGTGGGTGGTCGTGACTCGGATCGTGCGGTGCCCTAGATCAGGAACGAGAGATTGGGAAGCGGCTCGGCCGCGTTCACCAGCACGACGGTCTTGCGGCTCATTCGAAGCTGTCCGTCGACTCGGCGCAACTGATGCGTGGTGCGACCCGCCCACAGGTTGAGCTGATGCTTCGCCTGCACGGACAGCTCGGCAAGGATGAAATTCGAGTCGGCGACGAATTCGCCGCGCTCCGCGCCGCGCACCTCGATGTTGGACAGCAGCCGCCGCATCGGCGAGGCCGGGATCTGGCTCCAGCGATTGCCGGTCTGGAGCATCTTCACCCGGGTGCCGATCCGGTTGCGGTTGTCGTAGATGTGAGAAATCTGTCGCTCGGGATCGACGGCGGGATCGGTCGTGGCCGGCACCCAGTACACGCCATCGTCGGTCCACAGATCGAGCCACTCCGAGTACCGCGCCTCATCCGCGAGCCGAGCCTCGAGAGAGAGGAACTCGACGACGGCCCGGTACTCCGCCTCGGTGACCATCTCCACGCGGCGGCGGCCTAGCCCGGCTGCGCCATGAGCGCCGCGCGCAGCATCGGGCGGGTGGCGTCGGGGGGCGCACCCGGCCGGCCGGGCGGAGTGGGACCCGATCGTACGTCCAGCCGTGGTAGGGGCACGTGAAGACGCGGGCGTGGCCCGCGGCGGACGCGCACACGAGCGTGCCGCGGTGCGCGCACCGGTTCAGCAGGACGGCGATCGCGCCGTCCGTGTTCCGCGCCAGGATGACCGGTTGCGTCCCGACGTCGCGCGTGACGTAGTCGCCGGGCGCGGGCACTTCGCTCGCGTGGCCGACGAAGACCCACCCGCGGGAGAAGATCCGGTCCATCTCCTCGGCGAAGATGCGCGGGTCGGTGTAGAGCGAGGTGTGAATGCGGTCGGCCTTGACGAGCTCCTCGTAGGCGATGGACGGCGATGACGCCACGGCACGCTCCCCGAATGGATTACTGCTCGAATGCCGACAGCGCGGCTTCCAACCGTTCGGCCTCCGCGTCGTCCGACGTGATGAGGCGCTCGAAGCGAGCGCCGCACGGACACAGGATCCAGAGCCGGTACCCGGACGCGCCCTTGCCCTCGCGATTCCCGCGCAGCACGCCACAGCCGCGGTGTGTCAGGACGAATCCCCGAAGCTCGGCATAGACGCCCATCGCCGTCGTGCCTGCCGCTATAATTGCCGGGCGGGAATCGAAGTCAAGCGAAACGTTTGCCAACCGGAGCCCGATTGACGCCCGAGGAGGAGCGAGTCATGCCGACCCCGGAAACCCTCGTGATCGAGCGCGCCGACAACGGCGTCGTCACTCTCACGCTCAACCGTCCCGAGCGCAAGAACGCGATGAACGCGACGATGTTCAACGAGTTGCTCGACGCGTTCCGCGAGATCGACGCGGCCCAGGACGCCCGCGTGCTCGTGATCACCGGCGCCGGCGACGCGTTCTGCTCGGGCGCGGATCTGTCCGACCGGGGCAAGGACACGCGCCACGCGCTCCAGCGCCTGCACTGGGTGGCCGACATCGCGCTCGCGCTCCACCGGATCCCCAAGCCGATCATCGCCAAGGTCAACGGCGTCGCGGTGGGCGCGGGGATGAATCTGGCCCTCGGCTGCGACCTGATCGTCGCCTCCGAGCACGCCCGCTTCTCGGAGATCTTCGCGCGGCGCGGCCTGACCATCGACTTCGGCGGGTCGTGGCTCTTGCCCCGCCTCGTCGGCATGCATCGCGCCAAGGAGCTGGCGCTGCTCGCCGACATCATCTCGGCGAAGGAGGCGGCGGAGATGGGCCTCGTGAACCGGGTGCTGCCGGCCGATCAGCTCGACGCCTTCGTCGCCGACTGGGCGAGCCGTCTCGCCGCCGGACCGCCGCTGGCGCTCGGCATGACCAAGCGCCTGCTCTCGAACTCGTTCTCGGTCTCGATGGACGAGGCGCTCGAGGCGGAGGGCATGGCCCAGACGGTGAACTCGGGGACGGAGGACACGGCGGAGGCGATCCGCGCGTTCCTCGACAAGCGCGAGCCGAAGTTCAAAGGCCGGTGAGGTGACGCCTCTCCTCGTCTGGATCGGCCTTGCGGCGAGCTTCGTGCTCGGACTCGCCGCGGTCGTCCGGATGTCGGGCGCGATTCCCGACGACGGTCTGCGAGGCGTCATTCGCCTGCCGGCGGAGGTCACGGCCACCATCGCGACGCTGTTCGCCCTCGCCGTCGTCATCTTCGTGGCGGACCTCGTCCGGCGCGGCTGGTCGCGGCGAAGCGGCGAGGGCGAAATGGAGGACGCGACAGACGCCCAGCCCGCGCCGCCGTGGGTGCGTGCGCTGAGGCAACTCCTGACGCTTGCGTACTTCTGCATCCTCGCGTATGCGTTGTCGCGCGCGGGCGTCTCCATCGAGGGGCTCCTGGCGCTCGGCGCCGGCGCAGGGTCCGCAGGCGCCGCGTTTCCGCGCGGCCTGTCCGAGAGCGCTCCGCCCCTCATCACGTGGACGTTCGGCATCCTCGCGCTCGCGGCCGGCGCCGGCGCCCTCGCGCTCGCCCTCTGGGCGGCGATGGCGGGGCGCCAGCGGCGTGACGAGGCGGACCGCGACGAGCCCGTGTCCGCTCCGCTCGAGGCTGCCGTCGACGAGAGCCTCGAGGATCTTCGCGATGAGCCGGATGCCCGGCGCGCGATCGTGCGGTGCTATGCCCGATTCGAGCGCGCGGCGGCCGACTCGGGGCTCGCGCGCCAGCCCTGGGCGACGCCCGCCGAGTTCATGCGCGAGGCGCTCGCCCGGCTGCCCGTCCCGCGCACGGCCGTGCCGACGCTGACGGGACTCTTCGAGCGCGCGCGGTTCAGCGATCACGCGCTGGGCCGGCCGGAGCGCGATCAGGCCGTCTCGGCCCTCGACGAGATCAGGGCCGCCATCGCGGCCACACGGAGCGATGCCGCCCCCTCCTGAATCCTTGCGGCGCCGCCTCGCCGGGCGCGCCATCGTCCTCGCGCTCATCGTCCTCGCGGCGATGCCCGCGTATCTCACGATCTCGCCGGCGTGGCGACCCGTCGCCGTGCGCCTCGTGTGCGCGCTCGTGGCGGCAGCAGGATGCATCCGCGCGGTGCGCTGGCTCCGGGCGACGGCGGGGCCCGCTGCGAATTCGCCGCTGGACGCTCCACCGCCCCCGCCCGCCGAGGTCGAGCTCGACCCCCGCTTCATCAGCCTGCGCGAGGACCTCGTGTCGGCCGCGCGCAGCCGGCGCTACTTCGACGTGATCCTCTGGCCGCGTCTGTGTGACCTCGCCGGGCGTGACCTCACCTGGGTGCCGCCGCGCCGCGGCCTGCTGCGCCGGCGGGGACCGTCTCTCGCGGCCATCGAAGGCCTCATCGCCGAGGTCGAGGAGCACCCATGAAGCTCGAGACGGTCGCCAGCCGGTCCCAGGACATCCTGGCCGCGCTTGGCCAGGTCATCGTCGGCAAGGCGGATGTCCTCCAGCAGATGCTGGCCGGACTGCTCGCGAACGGCCACGTGCTGATCGAGGACTACCCGGGCCTCGCGAAGACCCTCATCGCCCGTCTCGTCGCTCAGACCCTCGATCTCGGCTTCAAGCGCATCCAGTTCACGCCCGACCTCCTGCCGAGCGACATCACGGGCAGCTTCCTCTTCGACCGACGCGAGAATCGGTTCGAGTTCCGCCGCGGCCCGATCTTCACCAATCTCCTGCTGGCGGACGAGATCAACCGCGCCACGCCGAAGACGCAGAGCGCGCTGCTCGAGGCGATGCAGGAGTCCCAGGTCACCGTCGAGGGCGAGCGCTTCGTCCTCGAAGCCCCCTTCCTCGTGATCGCCACTCAGAACCCGATCGAGCTGGAAGGCACGTACCCGTTGCCGGAGGCGCAGCTCGACCGCTTCCTGATGCGGCTCGCCGTGGGCTATCCGGGCGCCGACGAGGAAGTGGAGATCCTCGCCCGGCGGCAGCGGCGGCGCGAGGACGCGGTCAGCATTTCCCCCGTCGTCTCGCGCGCCGACTTCCTCGCCATGCAGGCGAGCCTGGAGGACGTCCACGTCGCGCCGGTGACCGAGCGCTACATCGTGGACCTCGTCCAGGCCACGCGCGTGGATCATCGGGTAGCGCTCGGCGCCTCGCCCCGCGGGGCTCTGGCGCTCCTCAAGCTCGCCCGCGCCCGGGCCGCCCAGAACGGCCGCGACTTCGTCCTCCCCGACGACGTCAAGGCCATGGCGGTGGCGGCGCTCGCGCATCGTCTCATCCTCAAGCCCGAGCTCTGGGCCTCGCGCGTGTCCGCGGCGCAGATCGTCGACGGTCTGCTCGCCCAGGTGCCGGCGCCGGGCCCGGACGCTCGATGACGGCGCGCCTCGCGCCGCTCGGCCTGTCCACGCTCGCGGTGGCGGGGTGCGCGCTCGCGCTCGCCGTCGTCACCGGCCGGCCGGAGCTGTTCGCGGCGGCGCTCCCGCTGCTGCTCGTCCTCGCGACGCTCGCTCGCCGGCCCGCGGCGCCGGCGCTCGCCATCAGCCACGAGATCTCGCGCGATCGCCTCTTCGAGGGAGGGACCATCGGCGTCGACGTCGCCGTCTCCACGGGCGCGCCGGTGGCGCTCGTGGAGCTCGCCGGGCCCCGGCCCGCGGGCAGCGTCGTGCGATCAGGAACGTCCCGAGCGGTGATGGCGCTTCGCGCAGGCGAGACCATCCGCTGGAGCTACGAGCTCGCATTTCCTTCTCGCGGCGTGCACGACCTCGCGACCATCGCGGTCAGGATCCACGACCGCTTCGGTCTTCGCACCTGGGAGCGCGTTCACGCCGATCCGAAACCGCTCCGCGTCTTTCCCCGCATCGTCCCGCTCAGGACCCTGCCGCGTCCCCTCCACGCCCGGGCCTCGGTGGGCGACTACGTCTCCCCGGCCTTCGGGGAGGGCATCGAGCCGGGAGACATTCGCGAGTTCGCGCCCGGTGATCGCGTGAAGCAGGTGAACTGGCGGGCGTCGCTCCGTCTCGGCAGGCTCTACGTCACCCAGCAGCACCGCGAGCGCAATGCCGACGTCGTCCTGATGCTCGATACGCTCGCCGAGGCCGGCGCTCCGCCCGACACCACACTCGACCTGGGCGTGCGGGCCGCCGCCTCGCTCGCCAGCGCGTATCTCGCGAAGAAGGACCGCGTCGGCTTCATCGGGTACGGCGGGATCATCCACTGGGTCAAGCCCGGTTCGGGTCGGACGCAATACGAACGGCTCGCCGACGCGCTCGCGCGGGCCGGCGTCGTCTTCACGTACGTGGCGAAGGATCTCGCGGTCATCCCGCCCCGGGTCCTGCCGCCGCAGGCGCTCGTCATCGCGATCACGCCGCTCCTCGATCGCCGCTTCGCCCGCGCCGCGCTCGATCTGTCGGCGCGAGGCTTCGATCTCGTCGTGCTCGTCGTGTCTCCCGTCGAGGTCACGCGCGGTGCCCTTCAGCCGTCGCGGGCCACCGACCTCGCCTGCAGGCTCTGGACGCTGGACCGCCGGGCCCAGCTGGCCGAGCTGCGCCGGCAAGGCCTCGGCGTACTGGAGTGGTATCCGCCCGCGCCGCTCGAGCTGGCGCTCGCCCGGGGCGGCGGGCGACGGCCACGACTCGTGGCGCTTCGATGATCTACGTGCTGCCGGCAGCGGTCTCGGTCGCGGCCGCGCTCGCGCCGATCATCGCGATGCCGATCCTTCCGGTCGCCGTCGCCGCGGGCGCGGGCGTCCTTCTGGTCGCGCTGGCCCTGACGGCGGGCTGGCGCTGGCCGGCCACCGTGGCCGCGTGCGTGTTCCTCACCGACTACGCGGGGGCGCGCTGGCTGATCGGAGGGCCGGCGGATCTCGTCGCAGGCGCGGCCCTCGGCCTCCTCCTCTTGCTGTTGCTCGAGACGGTGGACATCGCGTGCCGCGCGCGTCGGACGATCGCGCAGCCCGGCGTGACCCGGTCGACGCTCCTCCGCGCCGCGAGCCTCGGGGCGGCGACGCTCGCGCTGGCGGCGCTCGTCGGCGCGCCCGCGAGCGCGCTGGCCGCGTTCGTGCCGGCCGTCGCCTCGCCGGTGCTCGCGGCGGCCGGCGCCCTCGGCCTCGCGGTCGCGCTCGCGGCGGTGATCGCGCGCGCCGTCCGGTAGGCCCGCCTCGCGCGGTTGCCCCATTCACGTCGCCCGCCGCCTCGGAAGGACGATGCGGCCGCCACGCTTGACGCACGACCACAAAGACGCACGACCACAAAAAGTGGTCACATGACCACTGATGACGGTCAAGCTCAACTCGAGTCCGTTCGGCGGGCAGGCCCGCACGCGGGCCCTTCTCGCCTTGGGCTTGCTCGGCGAAAGCTATGCGCGCGAGCTCTCCCGGTTGCTCCAGATGCCGCTCTCTGGCGTGCAGCAGGCTCTGAAGAGCCTCGAACTCGACGGACTCGTCGCGGGTCGCTCCGTGGGCCGAACCCGCGTCTATCAGCTCGATCCCCGCTACTTCGCATCTGCCACCTTGGCCGCCTATCTCCGCCGCCTTGCCGAGCCCGAGGATGAACTTCGGGCCCGGACCGCGGCGCTCCGACGCCGTCCACGACGCGCCGGCAAACCGCTCTGAAGATCAGCGCGCGATCCAGCCTCGCGACGGCCGCCATCGCGGTCGGCGACGCCCTCCGACGACATGGCATCCAGGCCGAGTTCCCGCGCGGGCCCCTGGCGATCGGAGGTGACTACGAGACCAAACCGGTGATGCGCTCTTCGGCCGCTGGCCAGGCGCTGACGCTGTCGGCGACGGACTCGTGCCGGGACCGGTTGGCCGCGTTCTACCACTGGAACGATCGGCAGAGCCTGGACGTGGCGGTGCAGGTCGCCAGTCGAAGCCGCGTCGATCTCGCCCTGATCCGGCGGTGGAGCGCGAGAGAGGGATTCGGCGACCGCTTCGCCGAGTTCACCGCAGAACTCAGGCGGCGCCGAGGGCGAACGCGGCGTCGGTGACGCCACCTCGTCGATCTCGGCGTCAGCCCGATCCCTGACCCATGCGCGGGCCAGAACGGTCGGTCGGGGATCCGGACGCGCCCGAGACCGCGTGCCTGGGCGGCTCGGCTCCGGTCGAGCCGAGCGCCGCGCCGCCCAGGATCAGCACGATCGCCACGAGGAGGGAGAGCGTCGCCGCCTCGCCGAGCCAGAGCGTCGCGACGACGAGGCTCACGACGGGCGTCGCGAGCAGTCCGAGCGACGTGGTGATCGCCGGCAGATGAAGACTCGCCATCGCGCTGGCCCAGTAGGCGACGGCCGTCCCTGGTATCGCCGCGAAGAGCACGAGCCCGATGAGCCGGGCGTCCCACTCGGCCGTCGGCGCGCCGGAGCCCACGATCGCCAGCGGCGTGAGGACGAGCGTGGCGAGCAGCATCTCCCAGGGCGCCAGATCGAGCGGCGTCGAGCGCCAGCGGTGTCCGCGGATGTGCAGGATGCTGGCCGCCCACAGCAGGGCTGCCATCAGGATGGCGGCATTGCCGAGCACGGCTCCCCGGCTCCTCCAGTCGAAGGCGAGCGGGTTGAACAGCACGAGGAGGCCGGTGAGGCCGATGGCCACGCCGAGCAGCTTGCGCGCCGTGAGCCGCTCACCCAGGAACAGCCGCGCGCCGGGAACGACCCAGAGCGGCGTCGTGTAGGCGAGCACCACCGACCGCCCAGTGGGGACCACGCGCAGGCCCCAGGCGGCGAGCACGCCGAAGCCCACCATGTGAAGCAGCGCGATGCTGACCACCACCGGCAGATCGGCGCGGGGCGGCAAGACGAGATTGCGGCGTGCAAGCGCGATCGCGAACAGCGCGACCGTCGCGATCGCCGAGCGCGTCGCCATCATCCACGCCGGTGACAGATACTCCAGGATCAGCTTGTTCACGGGCCACGTCAGGCCCCACGCGAGCACGACGGTCACGAGGCAGAAGACACCGACCCCGGAAGCTCGAGGATCCGGAGCGGGACGCAACCTGGGCCGGCCCTAGCGGACACCGCGGCGCAGCCCGCGCCACGCGGCCGCGAGCAGCGGCGCGGACGCCGCGGCCGCCGCGGCCACGAGCAGGCTCGCCGACAGCGCGGAATCCCAGAGCCCGCTCACCTCGCCCCGCGAGATCGTGAGCGCTTGCACGAGGGAGCGTTCCATCACTGGTCCGAGCACGAGGCCGAGCACGAGGGGCGCCGGATCGTAGTCGAGGAGCCGCATCGCGGAGCCGAGGAGCCCCGCCCCGATCATCACCCAGACGTCGAACAGATTGTTGTTGTCGGCGAAGGCCCCGACCGCGCAGAGGACCAGCACGACCGGCATCAGATAGCGCGCCGGGATCGTGGCCACGCGGGCGAAGAGGCCGACCAGCGGCAGGTTGAGCACCAGCAGCATCGCGTTGCCGACGTAGAAGCTGCCGATCACGCTCCAGAACACGTTCGGATGATCGCGGAGCAGGAAGGGCCCGGGCGTGATGCCCTGCAGCAGCATGCCGCTCATCAGCACCGCCGTCGCCGGCGTGAACGGCAGGCCCAGCGACAAGAGCGGGACCATGCCCCCGCCGGCCGCGGCGTTGTTCGCGGCCTCCGGCCCCGCGACGCCTTCGATCGCCCCGGTGCCCAGCTCGCTCCGGTGCTTCGAGACGCGGCGCTCCACGCCGTACGACACGAACGACGCGATGGTCGCGGCGGGGCCGGGCATGAGACCGACGAGAAATCCAAGCCCGCTCCCTCTCAGGATCGGCGCCACCGATCGGCGCAGCTCCTCGCGGCTCGGATAGAGGTCGCGAAAGGCGACGCGCGCCGCTGGTGTGGCCGAGCTCGGAGCCGCCGCGGCCGCGAGCACCTCGGCGACGCCGAACACGCCGGTCGTGACGGCGATGAAGCTCAACCCGCCCTGCGCGCCGCCGACGTCGAGGGTGAACCGCACCGCGCCGCCGAGCGGATCCATCCCGACGGTCGACAGCATGAACCCGAGCGCGACCATGGCGAGCGCCTTCACGCGGGAGCGCCCGGTGAGATTCGCCAGCACCACCAGCCCCAGGAGCGTGAACGCGAAGTATTCGGCCGGGCCGAAGGCCAGGGCCGCGCGCGCCACCAGCGGCGCGAAGAGCTGAAGCGCCACGACGCTCGCGGTGCCCGCGACGAACGAGGCGATGGCGGCGACGGCGAGCGCCGCGCCCGCGCGCCCGCGTCGCGCCAGTCGATAGCCGTCGATGGTGGTCACCACGCTCGCGGCCTCGCCCGGCACGTTCACGAGGATCGAGGTCGTCGATCCGCCGTACATCGAGCCGTAGTAGATGCCGGCGAGCATGACGAGCCCTGCCGCCGGGCCGAGCTTGAGCGTGAGCGGCAGCACGAGCGCCATCGCCGCCGCGGGACCGAGGCCGGGAAGCACGCCGACGATCGTGCCCAACAGCACGCCCACGAAGCAGGCGAGCGCGGTCCCGGGCTGAAGGGCCGCGGCGAGGGCGGGGAGGACGCTGCCGTCCGTCATCGCGCGCGTCCGACTACGGAAGGACACCCCGGGGCAGCGGCACCCCCAGCCAGAGGACGAAGATCACGTGGACGGCCAGCGCGACGCCGGCGGCGAGGACGCCCGGCCGGAGCCAGTCGCGCGCCCCCAGCACCCGGCTCGCCAGGAGGACCAGCGCGAACGATGCCACCTGGAAGCCGACGACGTGGAGCGCCACGCCATACCCGATCAGCAACGCCACGAGGACGAGCACGCGTCCGTGCTTATCGCCGTACGCCGCCGGCTCGACGGGCCCCCGCGAACGGATGGCGCCGACCGCCTGGCAGACGACGAGCCCGAGCAGCGCCACCCCGACGGCCAGCGGGAACACGCCGGGACCGGGAGCCGCGAGCGTATCGAGGGCGTACCGGCGATTCGCGACGAGATAGACGATGGCGAGAACCGCGAGCGCCGTCGCGCCTGCCAGGTCCCGGCGCGCCACCGGCTACTGCTTCCTGAGGCCGATCTGCTCCATCAGCGCCGCGAGCTCGCGGTCCTCGCGCGCCATCAACGCGTCGAACTCCCGAGCGCCGCGAATCTCGACCGCCGCGCCCATCCTCGACGCGAACTCCTTGAACTCGGCGGTCTGGGCTGCGGCGGTGAAGGCGCGCTCGAGTCGCGCGATCACCGCGTCGGGCGCTCCCTTCGGGACCGCGATGCCGCGCCAGAGCGACAGGGTCAGGTCGACGCCGCCCTCCGACAGGGTCGGCACGTCCGGGAGCGTGGCGAGGCGCTTGTCGCCGGTGACGGCGAGGATGCGCACTTGCTTGCCCGTCACCTGGGCCATGATCTCCGCCGGCAACTGAACGCTGGCCTCGATCTTGTCGCCGAGCACCGTGGTGATCGCCAGCTCGCGGCCGAACGGGACGTGGGTGAACTTGGCGCCGGTCTGATTGTCGAGCGCCACCGCGATCAGGTGCGTGAAGCTCCCGCGCCCCGAGTTGCCGACGCGGAGCTTGCCCGGGTTCGCCTTCGCGTAGGCGACGAACTCGCGGATGTCCTTCCACGGCGCATCCGCCTTCACCGCGATCGATACCGGCTCCGTCGTGAGCTGCGCCACGCCGGCGAACGCCGTGTAGTCGAACTTCATGTTGCCCGCGTGATGCGCGGTGCTGACGCTGTTGGAGTTCCAGACCAGCGAGTAGCCGTCGGCCGCCTGCCCCTTCACGTGCGTGTACCCGACCGCGCCCCCCGCACCGGTCCGGTTGATCACCGCCACGGGCTGCCCAAGATCGCGCGCCGCCCCCTCGGCAAGCTTCCGCGCGAGCAGATCAGCGCCACTCCCGGGCCCAAACAACACGGTGAGCTCGAGAGGCCGCGCAGGAAACCCCTGCGCCAGAGCGACACCGTGCGACGCCCCAATCAGCAAGGGCAACGCGACGACGTAGGCGATCAGCGGAACAAGACGGCTCATTGCCAACCTCTCCAGTCCAACCGTTCACCAGTGAAGGGTTCCCACGTTCGAGCGCCGGCTCCGCCGGCGCAACCCCAGTTCCCGCCACGAAGCTCAGAAATGTCTGAAGGCTTGACGCCCGTCGTTTTCATGGGGGAGGCATCGGAGGGGGCCGTCGAGGCCCCCTCCGAATCTCTTTTAGGGATGAAAGATGATCTTCATCGGATCGCCGACGCGCTTTTCCAGCAGCTCGAAGCCCTCGTGCACGCGCGACAGCGGGAACGTGTGGCTGACCAGCTCCTTGGCACGGATGCGGCCGGCGGCGAGCAGCGCGAGCGCGTGGCCCACGGTGGTCCCTCCCTCGCCCCGCTCGGTGTAGATCGTCAGGTTCCGGCGCACCGCATCGGCGAGATCGGCCGTGACCGGTCCGTGGTAGAAGGCGACCAGGATGATGCGGCCCGCCGGCTTGGTCATCTTGATCGCCTGATCGAACGTCTCGTCGCCGCCGGCGCAGTCGATGGTCGCGTCCGCTCCCTTGCCGTCGGTGGCCGCGCGTACCGCCGCGACAGGGTCCTCCTGGCGCACGTCGACGATCACGTCGGCGCCCAGCTCCTTGCCGAGCGCGAGACGCGCGGCGCGCGTTCCCGTGAGAATCACGCGCACCGCGCCCAATGCCTTCACGAGCTGGAGCGCCATCAGCCCGATCGGCCCGGGCCCCAGGATCGCGACACTCTGCCCGGCGAAATATCCCCCCGCCAGCTGCAGGCCGTAGAGCGGGCTGCCCGCCGTCATCACCACGACCGCTTCCTCGTAGCTGACGGCGTCGGGCATCCGGTACAGCGTGTTCACGTGGTTCAGGGCGTATTCCGCGAGCCCGCCGTTCGTCGTGAACCCGTTGGCGCGGTGCCCGCGCCGCGGATTGCCGTAGTTGAGGCACGCGGTGTAGTACCCGCGAATGCAGTTCTCGCACCGCCGACACCCCATGTGCGCCTCGACGACCACCCGGTCGCCGACCTGAAACTCATCCACCGAGCTGCCCGTCGCGACGATCTCCCCGGCGTACTCATGGCCGAAGATGAACTCGCCGTACGGCGGCATCTTCGGCATGCCGTCGTGGATGATTCTCAGGTCGGTGCCTCAGACTCCGCAGGCGCGCACGCGGATGAGACAGTCCTCCGGCCCCGGCACGGGAACCGGGCGCTCCTCGATCTCGAACCGATGCGGCGCGACGAGCACCGTGGCTGTCATCGTCTTCGGTAGCGTCATGGCAGGCTCCTCTCTCGGGATCGCGAATCGGCGGGCCGCTCCGCGCGGTGCGCCACGCGGTTCAACGCCGGCGCGACGATCTCGGAAAACAGGCGCATCGACCTCTGCGCCGGGGCGGTGTCGAGCCCGGGGATCGCCATCAGCAAGAGCACGCGCCGATAGCCGGTGGCGTCCAGGTATTCCTCCATCCCCTGGCCGACGTCGTCGGGTGACCCGATGTAGGCGAGACCCTCGTCGAGGTAGTCGCGGTACGGGCGCAGGCGCACCATCGAGCGGTCGAAGGAGCCAGGGACTCCCCCGCCGAGGCTCTCGGAGCGCAGTTCCGCGATGCGCCGCTGATACCCCATGAACGGCGCCTCGGCCGCCCGGAGCGCCTCTTCCCGCGTCGGCCCGACGTGCACGACGCGCATGCCCCAGGATTGCCGCTCGAGCATCTCGATCTCCGCCTCCGTGCGACCGGCCGCCTGCGCCTCGTCGCGGTACAGCTGATGGCGGCGCCGCAGCTCGTCGGCCGGCACGAAATAGGACGAGAGCGTCGGCAGCCCGAGGCGCGCGGCCGAGCGCACGCTGTCCTCGCTGTTCGAGGCGACGAACAGCGGCGGGTGCGGCGCCTGCGCCGGGCGCGGTCGCACGTGTAGCCGGTCGGCAGTGTGAAAGCGCCCCTGGAAGTCGAACGGGCGGCCGCTCCAGCACTCGCGCATCAGCGCGATGCCCTCCTCGACGCGGGCCCGGCTGTCGCCGCGGTCGGACTGAAACGTCTGGTAGTCCCGCAACGAACCGCCGCGGCCGATGCCCACGTCGAGACGGCCGCCGCTCACGACGTCCAGCACCGCGAGTTGCTCCGCGAGGTCCACCGGGTGATGCAGCGGCAGGAGGCTCACGCCCATCCCCATGCGCAGCGTCTTCGTCCGAGCGGCCAGGAACGCGGCGAGGACCTGCGGCGCGGGGCAGAGGCCGTAGTCGTTGAAGTGATGCTCCGCGATCCACACCGACTGATAGCCGAGCGACTCGGCGGCGAGCATCTGCGCGAGGGCGGACTCGTACACCCGCGCTTCGCTCCACGCCTCGTCGCGCTGCATGAGGAAGAACAGGCCGAAGTCCATCGATTCCTCCGCGGGTTGGGGTCCGGCACAGGATACACGAGCGCCAGCCTGGCGCGCGGGGCGCGAGCCCTCACGGCCCCAGATCCGTCACCGGGTCAACGGGCAATTGTCAGGGCGCGGCCCGGGACCCCGGGGGCGGTGACGACCATTGCCCTCGTCGCCGCTTGCCGTCGCTCCCCGACGTCGTTCCACCCGCCTTTCAGGACGCGGACTTTCGCACGTCCGATCCCTGTGGTCGTTCCGTGAAGCGTCACTCGGTGACCGCCGACTTTTTCGCGTGGCGGCGTGGCACAGGCCCTGCTAAAAGGGCATGGTCATGAAGCCCGGACACCCAAGCTCACAGGGCGGGCGCTCCTCGATCCGGATCGTCGCCCTGATCATCCTTTCGTTCGCCGCCTCGCTCGTCTTCGACCCCGTCGGACCTGCTCTTGCTGGCGGCGGCAAGGGTCCCACTGGAACGTCGCTCACCGGCTCGCTCCACACGATCTGGGGCGATGGCCCGCCCGGGTCGGCTCAGCAACCTGGCGGCGGGCATCTGCACCTGCACCTCCTCGTCGATGACACCGGTCAGGCCACTCAGCTTTCAGTGCCCGATCGCGTCATCGCAGCGGCGGGCGGACGCAAGGCCATCAACGGCCGGCGCGTGACGGTATCCGGGCAGCTCGGCCGGACCACGCGCGGGGCCGGCACGCCGGCGCCGCTCGCCGTCCAGACTATGACGCTCGCGCAGCAGAAGGGCACGAGCGCTTCCGATAGCCTCGCTCAGGCCGTGACCGGCGCGCAGAAGTGGGTGTCGATCCTGTGCCGGTTCGCCGATTCTGCCAACGTCACGCCGTACCCGAAGTCGTGGTTCGAGACGCTCATGCTCGGCAGCTCGGCGGCGCCCGGCCTCGATCACTACTGGCGGCAAACCTCGTTCGGCAACATCAACCTCACGGGCAGCGTGGTCGTCGGCTGGTACACGCTGCCCCAGCCGCGCTCGTACTACGTGTACGGCAACCCGGCGCAGCTCGATCATCAGCGAGCGGCCAACGACTGCACGGGCGTGGCCGACGCCGACGTCTACTTCCCGGATTTCGTCGGCGTCAACCTGATGTTCAACGACGTCCTCGACTGCTGCGCCTGGGGCGGCAGCACCGGGCTGAACCGCGACGGCCAGTTCCGCGTGTATCGCGTCACGTGGCTCCCCCCGTGGGGCTACGAGAACCAGGGGCCGATCGCGCACGAGATGGGTCACGGATTCGGCCTCCCCCACTCGTCGGGGCCCTACTCGGCCACGTACGATTCGCGCTGGGACGTGATGAGCGACATCTGGGGCAACTGTCCGCCGTACGATTCGACGTACGGCTGCGTGGGGCAGCACACGATCGCCTACCACAAGGACACGCTCGGCTGGATCCCGAGCAACCGGAAGTACGTCGGCACGCCCGGCACCAGCCAGACGGTCGCGATCGAACCGCTCGATCAGCTCGCGCAGAGCGGATACATGATGGCGCAGATTCCCCTCCCGGGGTCGTCGACGCAGTTCTACACGGTGGAGACCCGGCGCAAGGTCGGCTACGACGCGCCGCTGCCGGGTCACGCCGTGATCATCCACAAGGTCGACGTCACGCGTTCCGACCGCGACGCGCAGGTCGTCGACCCCGATGCCGACGGCGATCCCGACGATGCCAGCGCCATGTGGCTCGCCGGCGAGGGGTTCGTCGACTCGACGAACGCCATCAGCATCTCCGTGGTCGGGACCACGACCGAGGGCTTTCTCGTCACGGTGACCAACGACTCCTCCTCGGGTCCGACGTCCTATCTGCTCTCCGTCACGGTGAGCGGCCCGGGGACGGTCACGAGCAGTCCTCCGGGCATCACCTGCTCGACCGGCACGTGCTCGGCGAACTTCCAGAGCGGCGCGACGGTCACGCTCACGCCCACCGCGGGCTCGCTCGCAAGCTGGGGCGGCGCGTGCAGCGGCTCCGGGTCGTGCACGGTCAGCATGACGGCCAACCGCTCCGCCACCGCGACGTTCACGGCGATCGCGCCCGACATCACGGCCACGCCCACATCGGTGGCGTTCGGCCCCGTGGTCGTCGGCTCCCTGGCGAAGCGTGACATCACGCTCAGGAACGACGGCAACGCCAATCTGGTGCTCGGGACGCTCACCGTGACCGGCGCGGACGCGAGCCACTTCGTCCTACCGGTCGCCAAGGACCTCTGCTCGGGCCAGACACTCACGCCCGGTCTGTCCTGCACCGTGAGGGTGAAGTTCCGCCCGGTGTCCACTGGCACGAAGACGGCAGCGCTCCGCGTCCCGTCGAACGATCCCGACGAGAACCCGCTGTCGATCGCGCTGACCGGGAGCGGGAGCAGCGGCGGCGCGTCGCTCCCCGACATCACGGTGGCGCCGGCGGCGGTCGCCTTCGGCACGATCCCCAAGTGGTTCCCGAGCCTGCGAACGGTGACGATCACCAACGACGGGACGGCCAATCTCGTGCTCGGCTCGGCCACCCTCAGCGCCAACACGGGCGAGACGACCCGGCCCGCGGCGCAGGACCTCTGCTCGGGGAAGACCCTCGCGCCGGGTCAGTCGTGCACCCTGCGGGTGATGATCATCGCGGTCACGTCGGGATCGAAGACGGGCACGCTGACGATCCCGTCCAACGACCCCGACGAGAGCCCGGTGACCGTGTCGGTGACGGCGACGGTGAACTGAGCGGGGGGGCTCGACGACACGGGCCCCGAGCTGGTGACGGGGCCGCTCGTCGTACGTACCAGGTCGTGGGCCCGCCCTTGCTATTCTGGGGCGATGAGCGACCGATCCTTCGCCCCTGAAGCAACACGCGCGGCCGCGATCGGGTCGCGCTCGGCCACACCGGCGATCAGCACCACCTTCTCGGTCATCCTGTCGCTGAGCTTCTGCCATCTGCTCAACGACCTGATGCAGTCGCTGGTGCCCGCGCTCTATCCGATCCTGAAGACGTCATATGGCCTGAGCTTCAGCCAGGTCGGGCTGATCACCCTGGCGTTTCAATGCACGGCCTCGATGCTGCAACCCGTGGTCGGCCTCTACACGGATCGCCACCCGCAACCGTACTCGCTGACGGCCGGGATCAGCCTCACCCTCGTCGGCCTGCTCTTGATGTCGCGGGCCTCGGCGTACCCGTCGATCCTGCTCGCCGCCATGCTGATCGGGATGGGCTCGTCGATCTTTCATCCCGAGGCCTCCCGCGTGGCGCGCATGGCCGCGGGTCGTCGCTACGGCCTCGCCCAGTCGCTGTTCCAGGTCGGCGGGAACATCGGCTCCGCCTCGGGCCCGTTGCTGGCGGCATTCGTCGTCGTGCCGCACGGGCAGTCGAGCATCGCGTGGTTCTCGGGCGCGGCGCTGATCGCGATCGTCGTGCTGCTGCAAGTCGGCGCGTGGTACGCACGGACTCGCACGCCCGCACGACCAGGCCCGCGCACGCCCGCAGCTGGCGTGGTGTCCTCCACAGCGCCGCGCCAGGCCACGCTGCCGCGATGGAAAGTGATCCAGTCGGTCGCCATCCTGGTCGCCCTGCTCTTCTCGAAGAACGTGTACAGCGCGAGCCTCGGCTCGTATTTCACGTTCTACCTGATCGACAAGTTCCACCTGCCGGTCCAGACGGCGCAGTTGTATCTCTTCGCGTTCCTCGTTGGCATCGTGGCGGGCACCCTTGCCGGCGGAGGGGTCGGGGACCGCGTGGGGCGCATCCCCGTGATGTGGTTCTCGATCCTCGGGGCCTTGCCGTTCGCCTTGCTGCTCCCGTACGCCAACTTGTTCTGGACCGGCGTCCTGGCCGTCCTGATCGCCATGATCATGGCGTCGGCGTTCTCCGCCATCCTCGTCTACGCACAGGAACTCCTGCCTGGCCGGGTGGGGCTCGCGGCGGGGATGTTCTACGGCTTCTCGTTCGGTCTGGGCGGTCTCGGTGCGGCCGCCCTCGGCAAGCTGGCCGACCTCACCAGCATCGCCACGGTCTACAAGCTGTGCCCGTTTCTCCTGCTGCTGGGGCTCCTGACCGCATTCCTGCCTCGGCGTCCCGGCGCGCCGGCCTGACGCCGGCGCAACGAGCCACTCCTCGATGCCGACGCAGAGCGGCCGCTAGACG
>Ga0187894_10001708_pt1 | contig 27565 bp, 28 predicted proteins | sample GBC1701081metaG_FD_136650 | JGI IMG/M metagenome (GOLD analysis project Ga0187894, IMG submission 136650) | White microbial mat communities from a lava cave in the Kipuka Kanohina Cave System on the Island of Hawaii, USA - GBC170108-1 metaG ... | reverse complement strand
GCAGTGATCCTCAGGAGGTTGTGCGACTCTGGGGGTATGTTCCGTAATGGCGTCGTGGGGCTGGGTTGAAGCTTGTCGACTAGACGAACTTCCCTCTGGCGGACGCAAACTCATCAAGATAGATGGTACAGAGATCGCTCTCTTTAGCCTGAACGGGAGCATTTATGCCATTAAAAATCGCTGTCCGCACCGCAGCGGCCCCCTCATTCGTGGCTTCATTGATGCTGCTGCTGGGATCAAATGCCCTATGCACGGTTGGCGTTTTAACCTCCAAGACGGCAGTAGTGAACGCCCGGCTCGAGCCGTCGTCTATCAAGTCAAAATAGAAAACGGCTGGCTGTACCTCTCGTTGTAGTCTGCTATTCTTCTGGTTGTTTCCTCGCCCGGAATAAAGTCAGAGAGAGTAGAATTCTACGTAAGCGGGAGGACACTTGGTGCGAAACAGGGTATCGTTCGAGAGCGAAGCGATCCCTCACCTGGAATCTTTATTGCGAACAGCTGTTCGCATGAGTGGTGACCGCGCCCGCGCTGAAGATGCAGTGCAGGAAACCTACCTGCGGGCTTGGCGGTCATTTCGCACTTACCAACCAGAGACAAATTGTCGGGCTTGGCTGTTTCGTATCCTCTTGAATGTTTTGAAAAAGGCGGCTGGGAAAAAAAGACACGATCCCTTGGCTGAAGCGGAGGATGTGGAAATATCAAGCAAGGTCATTCCCCTTTTCCCTGGGACGGATGGAGGGGAACGGCAAGATATTATGGCGGCAGTCGATCGGTTAGCTCCAGAGTTTCGTGACGTCTTATGGCTCGTGATCGTAGAAGGCTTCGCTTATAGAGAAGCGGCACGGATACTCGATATTCCCATAGGAACTGTCATGTCTCGACTTTATCGAGCACGACGTGAACTGCGGCGGTTTCTGACGGCGCCTGTACCTCAGGACAAGGAAAGGTCTTCCGGACATGGAATGTAAAGAGGTTCGTAAGCTGCTCAGCCCGTTTATTGATAACGAGCTGAGGGCGAATGATACTTTTGCTGTCGCCGAGCACCTTGAGGTATGTGCACCGTGTCAGCGAGAAATGGAAGTTCTGCGACAACTCGATGAGCGTCTCAAAACCGCCGGACATACACCGCTCGACGGTGTTGAGGAGTTCCACACACGAATCCTAAACGTATTATCTCCTAGGACGTGGATGCGACGCTGGCGAGGGGTTGGCGCGGCAGCGGCAGTACTATTATTTCTCGTGGTCGGTCGGCAGATTTTCTCGGCTCCCTCTGATCCAGAGACAGCGGCGTTTAGCGATGCCCTGCTTGTTGAGGTACAGTTGAATATTAATCAGCCTTTTTCACTTACCTGGCTCGATCCGCGCACTTTACAGGAGGTTCTTCGTCAAGAAGGGTTGGCAGATATTCCCAACCTGGCACCTGCGGGATTCCATCTTGAGGGCGCACGGATCTGTAATCCGCTAAGTCACCTGTTCGTACAGCTTGTGTATCGCAACCGGACCGAGGAAGTCTCATTGTTCGTCTCTCGGCGCTGGGATCGTCCCTTCTCCGGGATTCTCAAACGCGACGGATTCATGATTACCCCGCTCGGCATTCGCGCGGTCTTCTTGGTGACCAAAGATTCGCTAGAGAACTTAGTTGACACTCGACAACTTGCTGAAGAAGAAGTTAACGCGTTGTCGAGTTGACCCAAACAGGGCACGAGAGGGACGATTCCTTAATTGTCTCTCTTCCTCAGTATCTCTACTATCCAGCTTCGGATTGCTTACCCTCGATATACCGTCAGTAGGTATAGACAACTTCTGCAAAGACATTTCCTTATAGCGGTTTTCACTCGGCTGTATCCTTTTCTTGGTGGGGACGAAGACGCTTGGGCGATCACAAGGATCGCCCCTACGCAGGACACATCCAATTGCAATCTGCTCTAAAAACCCCTTGCCTTAGAAAGTTCGTCTGCTACCCTAGGGCCGCGTTTGACTTGGAGGGAAATACCCTAGAGGGAGGGTATCATGTCGCAATACGTCGAAAGTACAGAAGCGGCTCAAGTTGTCGAGAATCGTTCCCAATTAATCGATTACTTTTATCAAGCGGCGAAGCCGCGGGAGGCCTGGCGGATCGGCACAGAATACGAAATGTGCGGGGTCTCACGCCGGAGTGGACGGGCTGCCCGCTATTTCGGCAAACGTGGGGTCGAGCAGCTGCTCTTTCGCCTTGCCGATGCTCTCGGCTGGGAACCGGTCGAAGAAGAAGGCCACGTTATTGCCCTTAAAGGCGAACGGGCCAATGTTTCACTTGAGCCCGGAGCTCAAGTCGAACTCTCGGGAGAACAGTGCGAAACTATCCACTGTGCCAATAAAGAGTTACGGCACCATTTAAAACACCTCCTGATGGCAGCTGAAGAACTCGACCTCGCCTTTCTTAACCTCGGGATGCAACCGGTGAGTCCGCTCGATGATATTCAATGGATTCCCAAAACTCGCTATCACTTCATGGCGCCGTATATGGAACAGGTCGGCACTATGGGCCACCGCATGATGAAACAGACGGCGTCTATCCAGGTGAACTTTGATTTCAGCACCGAAGCCGACGCGATGATGAAGTTCCGTGTAGGGATGGGTCTGGTTCCGATCCTCACTGCGATGTTCGCGAACTCGCCAATCTCGGATGGTAAGCTCAATGGTTTCATGACTATGCGTGGCCACATTTGGACGGATACAGATCGCCGTCGTTCCGGTCTCCTTCCTTTCGCCTTCTCCGAGCGCGCCAGCTTTGAAGATTACGCCGAGTACGCTCTCAATGTCCCAATGTATTTCATCGTTCGCCGTGGCCGTTGGATCGATATGACCAGTGTTCCTTTCCGGCAGTTCCTTTTTGAAGGTTACAACGGCGAGCGAGCTACCATGGAAGATTGGACATTACATTTGACCACGCTTTTCCCCGAAGTGCGAATTAAGAAATATTTAGAGATTCGCTGTATCGATAATCAGCCGCTCGATCTTATGTTGGCAGTCCCAGCATTGTGTAAAGGCATCTTTTACGAAAGCGATTGTCTGTGGGCGGCCTGGGATCTCGTCAAGAAATGGAGTTGGGAGGAGCGGGTTGAAGCCTATTTAGCCTCTCATCGCCAAGCCTTAGGTGCCCGCGTACGTGGCACTACGCTGCTCGATTTCGCTAAGGAACTGCTCTCTATCGCCTGGGAAGGACTAGAACGTCATAATCAGTGTAATAAAAAGGGCGAAAAGGAAACGATCTACCTCGAACGTTTGCGAGAGGAGTTACAGAAGGGGCAGTGTCCGGCCTACGGCGTGATTGAGAAATGGATGGGGGAGTGGAATTACGATGTGAAACGTTTGTGGGAAGGAACTGCGTACTACTTGCCGGAAGAAGAAAAGTAGTTTGCGAAGACTGCCAGAACCAGTGGAGGCGATTCACCCATCAACATCAGAATTCCACGTCGAATCTCCCTGCCCTGCAAAACTCAGATGGCAGTCTACTATGTATTGATGTACGTCGTCTTGGGTTTGACTACTCTGAGCGTAATTAAGACTTCATAATCAGGATCGGTGTAATCGAGTTCCCGTCGGCTCAGTTCTTCCGCTGCTAGTCCATGAAGAGAAACGACGGCCGCAAGAACATTTCCATGCGTCTTGATGTCGCCTTCTGCGGCTGGACAGGTCTCCTGCAACAGCCGCCGCATCGATTGGCTGGTGAAATGCCAGTACTCACCCCAAGGATCCACCCCTTCCCGCCGCGCAATCCGACTTATGCCATGGGCTGTCGCCAAAAGCGTCCCACCTGGTCGCAGAATACGATAGAGGTGCCGTAGTGCTGCCCGCACATCGTAGATCATTTGCAACGTCTGGGTGAAGATAATGCAGTCGAAGGTATCCGAAGGAATATGGTCAGCGCAGGTCAAATCCGCCAGAATGGTTGCCTTGGGGTTCCCTTCCACCACATGAAGTACATCACTTTTGGTGACCCGATCACCGCCAAACATCCGAGTATACGCATCGTCTCCTATTTCGAGCACATGCCCTTGAATGTCTGAGGTGTGAACAGAGAGAAACTGCTCGATGTAATACCGGTCCACAGCCAAACCACGATCAAGAGCGAACACGCCGCTAATGGGCGACAGCCGCTGTAAGTTGCCAAAGTGCACCGTTCCCACCCGTAGCCATTGGATTCGATATCTGCGTTGTTGCGCCCGTAGCCAGCGACGGACCCTCACAGGAAACACAGTCACGGCTATCGCTCTCATCCGTCGAGAATTCACGGAATAGCTCTGTCTTTCCTGTGTCAGCGTGGAATTCACTGGGATTTCTTAACGCAGAGGAATCCTACAAAGTTATACCATTGAAAAATGGTCTCGACGACCGCAAAGCCATTGCGCCGAAACATCTTCAAATTCTCGTCAATGCGGTAAGGGATGAGCACGTTTTCAAGGGCTTCTCGCTTTCGCGATATTTCGCTCTCAGAATAGCCATTCCGTCGCTTAAATTCGTAGTAAAAGTCGATGAAAAATCGATTCATATGTGTACTATTGGTGAGAATCTTCTCAGTCACTACTAACACACCATCTTCGACGAGTCCGTTATAGATCCATTGGATGAGCTTATCCCTCTGTAAAGGACGGATGAATTGCAGCGTCCAACACATGGTCACTAAGCTAGCCCTCTCCAGAAGTAACTGCGAGAGTTCTCTATTCAGATCGCCATAGCGAACATCGATGCGCTGTTCGAACCCATGTTCCTTGATTCTCATCTTTGCCCGTTCGAGCATGGGTATCGAGTTGTCGTATCCGATAAGGCATACCGGCTTCTCGATCTCCCGACATAAGTTGAGCAAGGTAGTCGCGGTCGAGCACCCTAGATCATAGATATTCGTATCCTGAATGTAGAATTTCTTCCCGATCTCCGTAATCATGCGTTGTTGTTCGAGGTAAAATGGGACACTGCGAACGAGCATATCATCGAATACCTCAGCGACTTCGGCATCAAACTCAAAATTGCTCACCCGCGTTGCGGTTCTCAGAAAGACTCGATCTCGCTTCATCTTCTCTCATCTCCCTACTTCGCTCACTGGCAGCTGCCTTCTGAACTCCATCGTTCGAGCACTTACCCAATAAGTGCCAATTTCGATATAGCTGCGGATATCGCCTTATGTATCCTTCTAGCAGACCTGCATATTCCTTGAGACTATCTTTCAGCCCCCGCTCTCTATCAGCATCCTTTGCGATAGAGATAGGACTCTCGATGGTCAAGCTAATTGCGCCTGTTCTCTTCTGTAGGCAGAACATCGGCAGAATGGGTGCGCCAGATAATTTTGCCAGACTAATCATTCCCGGGGCAAAAAGAGTGGCCTCTCCAAGGAATTCTATAGGAATGAGTTTTTGTCCAGTCCTGCCATCACCCGAAACACACAAGACGGCATTTCGGTTCAAGAGATTCAAGAGAACCCTGGTAAACTCTAGAGAGTTCGCGCTGGGTAAATTAATAATCTCCACGACGAAGCGTTCTTCCCGACGATAGAAAAAGCGCCTGATCAATCTCCGCCGCACCCAGGTCGCGGAGCCATTCTCGGTGAGGAATCCGCCGAGGTCATTTGCACCATGGATCTGATGAATTAAGAATCCGTTCTCGGACAAGATACGTTTTGCCAAGAGTCTTCTCCCAAAGCCGTTACTTTCCCACAGAATCACCCCCTTCCCCATCTTGAGCGCTCCGTGCAAGTGCGCGAGGCCATGAATTCTTGCCTCCCGGACCTCTACGTTCTCTGCTTTTGACAGCGCCCCCAAGAAGAGCTCTTGCCAGAATTCATAAAAAGCTCCTTTAATAATCCCGTGCTTTTGATCTTCACCAAGCTTTCCGGCAAACGCTCTCGACAGATTTTTCTCGATGAGGCGTCTTTTCATATCCGAAAGCTGATAAGCTATCGCGGCGATGGCACGGACTACAAACTCCCTAAGGGTGCGCGAAGAACACAGAGTCACTCCCTGTATGAGGGCAACCACCAAAAGGAAATAGAAGTCTTGGAGTGCGATGACTCTCATGCTTAAGTCACTATATCTATAGCAATAAAGCTTTGCGGATCTTGCCAGTGGGGCTTCTCGGCAAACTCTCCATAAATTCGATCACGCTGGGAATTTTGAAATTGGCAATTCGTCCCTGGCAGTATTCGATGAGCTCCTGCTCTGAACAAGAACCATTCAAGACAACCACCGCCTTCACCTTCTCATCGCCGTAAGTTGTCGGCACGCCAATGGCTACCGCCTCTTCAACTTTCGCGTGACTTTCGAGCAGCTCTTCTATTTCGCGCGGGTCAATCTTGTACCCACCCTTGTTGATAAAGAACTTCTTTCTGCCTACCAGATAAAGCAGTCCGTCCTCATCTCTTTTCCCCAGATCTCCGGTGAAAAAATAGCCGTCGCGGAACACCTCTTTGGTCACTTCCTCCAAACCCTTATAGCTTTTGATGGCCGCGTGGCTTTTGACTGCAACTTCTCCTGTCTCACCGACCTTTGCCAGGTTGCCATTCTCGGCAAATATCTCCACTTCGACACCCGCAATCGGCGTTCCTACGGATTCTAAGGATTTCTCAATCGCTGCACTTACATTCACGCTTATTGTCCCTGTTTCGGTCGACCCGTACAATTGTCGTACATACATGCCAAAGTGTTCGTGGAAGTGTTGATTGAGCTTTTGTGGCATAGGGGCACTGGCAGAAATACACAGGCGGAGCGAGGAAAAGTCCGGCCGGCGGCGGTAGTTAGTTTTGGCAAGCATACTAAACATGAACGGCACGGCGATGAATACCGAGATCTTTGCTTGTTCAATGACCTCCGCCACGGCTTGCCGTTCGAATTTGGCCAACGGGTAGAGCGTGGCGCCAGCGCGTATACTGGCCATCATACTGCGCATCAAGCCATTGACGTGGGAGAATGGCGCCACTCCAATGAAGCGATCTGTGTTAGTCACATTGAGTGCCTGGATCAGGCTGTCGAGTTCACACAGGAGATTCGTATGGGTTCGGGCAATGCATTTAGGCTTCCCCGTAGAGCCGGACGAAAACTGGTACATCACTGGAGCATTAGGGTCGATTGCAACTTTGCGCTCGTTCAGGAACCTGAACTCTGTTGCAGCCGCCTGGGTCTCATCCTCGACAAAGAATACGTCGCACGCCTCTGTTTGTCGCGACAGTACATGTTGACATAACCGGGAAAACTCGCGCGCAGTGATAAGAAGCGAAACACGACCCACATCGAGAAAATACAGCAGTTCAGTCTGTTGATAATGCTCATTCAAAGGGACGGCAATTGCCCCTAGAGTGACGATGGCAAAATAACTTGTGACGAAGTCCAACCCATTGGGCAGTAGTAAGGCAACGCGGTCACCTGGACAGACCCCCACGCGATGGAGGTCGGCAACCAGAGTGACAATGCGTTCTTCAAGAGCTGCATAGCTGACTACCTTTTCTCCATCGACAATCGCAGTGCGCTTGGCGTTTTGCTTGACAACTGTTGCCAGCATCTCCGGTAGTGTGTTCACCTCGAGACCTCCCTTGCTGAGCGGCCGTTATAGCTCGCCGTCTTTTGCAAGACATATTCAGCCAAATTCCCGATTGTCCTGAAAAGGTCGACGGTTAAATCGGCGTCCTCTACCTGAATATCAAATTCCTTCTCAATCCCCGCCACGAGGACCAGAGTCTCCATAGAATCAAGACCGATGCCGCGCCCCAAAAGAGGGGTATTTGAGTCGCTCGCGGTGAGGATACTAGGGCTGACCTCTAGTTCCGAGATCAGAATATGTTTGATCGTTTCCTCGATTGCTAAGCGCGCGTCGTCATCCATGATACAAAACTTCAGAAATCTTTGCTCAATGCCGTCGCAACCGCACGGCCGGCGACGCGGGTCGTGGCAATCTCATGAATCAATCCCAAGTACCCTTGCAGGTGGGCTTCGGTCGTCCACTTCTGTAGGTAAGCCCGATATCCACACAGACCTAGCTTGCGTCGGAAGGAGGGGTCCGACACCAATTGATCCAGTATCCTTACTAACTCCTCATCTGTGGTGTAGACGAATCCACCACCACTCTCTGCGATAAGCTCTGGCATCCCTCCAAGGTCTCTCACTATGGCTGGTGTTTGTTGCCCAAAGGCCTCGATAGTGACAAGAGAGAACGCCTCAAAACATACCGACGGAACGATTACCGCTATAGCTTGTCGGTACAGGGCCTGTAGTTGTCCGTTGAACAGATGACCGAGAAACCGGATGTTAGCACTGCCCTCGGCCAACTGTCGCAACTGCGGTTCGTAGCTGCCTGTCCCAGCGATCCACAACTGCGCTTTGCCGTAGCGTTGGAAGACGGGAATAAGTGTCTGCAACCCCTTAAGCTTCTCCAAGCGACCCACAAAAAGGAAGTATGGCTGCTCTGGTGCCTCACCAGCCGATTGACCAGAGGTGGGCAACGCAGCTTCCGACGAAGGAACAAAATTGGGCAGATGCACGATTGGGACCTTGAACCCCATTTGGCGGTGGAGGGCTTGGCTGAAACGGCTCGGCGCAATAAAAACGTCTACATGTTTGACCGCTGCTTCCAACAATCCGAGATACCGCCACCACTGCGGCGGGCGCTTATACGTCAGGCTGCAGAGGAAACAATGCGGCTGGGTGCAGACCGTGCGATTAAATCTAAATAATCCGTGGGTAGGGCAGACCAGCCAATATTCATGCATCGTGTAGAGTTTGATGCCCTGCCCATATTCCAGGATTTTGGGCCCGCCCACCAATGAAATGTTGTGATAGTGAATGACATCGAAGCCTTTGTCCAGAACCTGCCGGATGCGAGTCGATTTAAAGAGAGGGAAACCCGTTTGCTGGGTGGCGAGCGGAGAGAGGAAGCCGTATGAACTCTTGAGCCTATGTACGGTTACATTGGGGTGGTCGGCAGAGATCTTGGCTGAGCCCTGCCGCGACAAAAGCTGGTAAGCATCCACGCAGTGGATCACCTCTACCCAATGCCCTTCTCGTGCCAACGCGTGAGCGAGGTGGTACACAAAGATTCCGTCTCCGCCAAAGCTATAGGGTGGGTAGAAGGTCGTGATTAAACAAAAGCGCAAGGGGCTCCCTATCATCTGTTGTAACTACCTCAAACAGTGCGCCGAAGCCCACGGAAGAAAGCACGGGCTTGAATATACCAGGGAAACAGCTTGGTCCTCATTACGGCAAACAACCGATCAGTGCGGAGATAGTACGCATCTACTCGCTCCAGTGCATAGAGGTCACTGCCAGTAGTAACCAAACCCAGTTTGTCGGAACAGGCGCAAGCAAAGTACTGCTGGACGATGCTGCGGCTTCGATCGTCATAGCGGCCATAAGGATAGGCAAAACAGACAGCTGGAGTACTAAGGATATCCTCAATCATGGCTTTAGAGGCATATACCTCAGCTTCAATTCGGTCGATAGGCAAGCAGGTCAGATCCGGGTGGGTGAGGGTATGGGCGCCAAAAACGATCCCCCACCGTTGCATCTCTCGGATCTCACCCCAGCTCAGCATAGACCGCCCGCTCAGCGACGGTAACCGACTCGTAGCCGTCACTCTCCTTGTTTCTCCCACCGTGAGGAAAACCGTAGCTGACATACCATACTGCTGGAGCACTGGCAGGGCCTCGCAATACACGCTGTGGTAGCCATCATCGAACGTGATTGTAAAAGAACGGTTCGGGAGCGGCTCCCCGCGGCGCAGGCAATCTACAGCTTCGAGCAGGCTCAGCGCCCGATACCCGTTCTCATGTAGTCTAGCGATACCATGCTGGAACACTCCGGGTGAGAAAGAGGTGACCAAGGACTGGTCATCGAGAGCATGGAAAGTCAAGACAGGGAAAGGAGCAGCAATCATAGTCAAGTCTCTCATCCTCCTTGCCACGGTATAGAGGTGATCCACCAGACCTACGCTCAAGAGCAATACGAGAGCATCCGGTGGAGTTCGCGAAGGACCACTGGGTCTTTTTATATCATGCGATAGAACGGAACGAAGCGGTGTGGTGAGTTTGGTAACGTACGCTCCATCTGTTTCCCCCCTCCTGATTTCATGCTATGAACCGCGGCAGCTTCTCACACGGCTGTCCAGTTAAGGAGGGAACACCATGGAGATGAGCAAGGACAAACTGTTGTGGATGTATGAGCGTATGCAGCTCATTCGCACCTTCGAGAACCGTGTCAAGGTTGAATTTGGCAAAGGCAAGATTCCCGGCTTCGTTCATCTCTACGCTGGGGAAGAAGCGGTTGCCGTCGGCATCTGCGCTAATCTTACCGATGCGGATTACATGACCTCCACCCACCGCGGCCATGGACATTGCATCGCCAAAGGCGTGGAGCCGCGCGGCATGATGGCCGAGTTGTTCGGCAAAGCGACCGGCACGTGCAAGGGCAAGGGTGGGTCCATGCACATTGCTGACATGGACAAAGGCATGCTCGGTGCCAATGGGATCGTCGGCGGCGGCCCACCGCTTGCCTGTGGCTCTGGTCTCACGGCTAAAGTCAACAAAACCGATCAAGTGACAATCTGTTTTTTTGGCGATGGCGCCTCGGAGCAAGGAACTTTGCACGAAAGCTTGAATCTCGCTGCCATCTGGAAACTGCCAATAGTTTTTGTCGCGGAGAACAATGGCTATGCCGAATCGACTCCGGCCCATTACCATTGTAGCGTTGAGAACATTGCCGACCGGGCCGCAGCGTATAATATGCCCGGAGTCACGATAGACGGGAACGACATCTTTGCGGTCTACGAAGCTGCGCATGAGGCGACCGCACGAGCGCGGGCAGGCAAAGGGCCCACTTTACTTGAATGCAAGACTTATCGTTTCAACGGTCACTTTGAAGGCGATGCGCAAACCTACAAGATCGCTACGGAGAATGAAAAGTATCAGAAGGAACGTGATCCTCTCAAACTGTTTAGAGATAATGTCCTCCCCCGTCGTTTGATGAGTGAAGCGGAACTCAAGGCGATCGATGATCGAGTCGCAGCTCAGATTGACGGCGCGGTGAAATTCGCTGAGGACAGCGAATTTCCCGACGTACGGGAAACGTACACCGACGTGTATGTGAGCTACTAGGGGTTAGGGGTTGAGGGATAGGGGTCAGTAGAAAAAGCCCCACCAATCCCCAGCCCCTAATCACAAGCCCCCCAAGGTGGGGGATATGGAGGGGAACATGGCAGAACGACAACTCAATTTCGGCCAGGCATTGAATGAAGCGATGCGCCAGGAAATGCAGCGCGACCCCAAAGTGATTCTTATGGGCGAGGATGTAGCTGGTGGCGCCAATATTGAACACCTCGACGGTGATGAAGCCTGGGGAGGTGTCCTCGGTGTCACGAAAGGTTTAGTCAAAGAGTTTGGGCGAGAGCGTATTCTCGATACGCCGATTAGCGAGTCTGGATTCATTGGCGCGGCGGTCGGTGCGGCGGTCACCGGACTCCGCCCGATTGCCGAAATGATGTTCGTTGGCTTTATGGGAGTCTGCTTCGATCAGCTCCTCAACCAAGGCGCCAAGCTCCGTTATATGTTTGGTGGTAAAGCCAAAGTACCAGTAGTCATCCGCACGATTTATGGGGGTGGATTTCGAGCCGCTGCTCAGCACTCCCAAGTGCTCTATTCGCTCTTCACCCATATCCCAGGTTTGAAGACGGTAGTCCCCGCAACGCCCTATGATGCGAAGGGATTGCTGATCTCTTCAATCCGCGATGACGATCCAGTCATTTTCTTTGAAGACATCACGCTCGGCGCAATGAAGGGGCCGGTCCCGGAAGAGCCATACGCCATTCCCCTCGGTAAGGCCGACATTAAGCGGCCAGGAACTGACCTCACAATTGTCGCAATTGGGAAAATGGTCCATCATGCCTTGAAAGCCGCCGATGAGTTACAGAAACAGGGGAAAAGTGCCGAGGTTATTGACCCACGGACGCTCTCTCCGTTCGATGAGGAAACGGTTTTGCAATCGGTACAGAAAACCGGGCGTTTAGTCGTCGTGGACGAGTCCCATCCGCGGTGTAGCATGGCCACGGATATCGCAGCATTCATTGCAGATAAGGGATTTGATTATCTCAATGGTCCGATCAAGACAGTCACTGCCCCCCACACACCAGTGCCCTTTAGTCCACCGCTGGAGGATCACTATTTGCCGAATCCGCAGAAGATCACGCAGGCAGCGTTGTCACTCTTCTAGGAAAGGGGTCAGGGGTTAGGGGCTATGGGAAAACTTAAAAACTAAACCCCAATCCCCAGCCCCTAAAAGCATGATTTCTGTCGGCATCATCGCCAATCCCCGTGCGGGGAAAGACATCCGTCGCCTGGTTGCACATGGGTCTGTCCTCGACACTCAGGAAAAAGTCTATATTGTACGCCGAGCAATCTTAGGCCTGGACAGTGCTGGAGTGGAAGAGGTCGCCTTTTTCCCCGATCCGACCGGGATCTGTCCGAAAGCACTCGCTGGCATCAGTGGTCCGCTACGCATGACTGCGCGATCTTTAGAGATGTCGGTGTATGATGAACCAGCCGATTCCACCCGCGCGGCTCAGCTTATGTATGAGCAAGGGGTTGCTTGTGTCATCGTTATCGGTGGGGATGGTACGAGCCGGGTGGTGGCGAAAGGTTGTGGAGAGATGCCACTGGTACCGCTCTCGACGGGAACCAATAATGCCTTCCCTCGATTTCTCGAATCAACCTTAGCTGGCCTTGCCGCCGGCCATTACGCAGTCCGTCGTTTGTCTGCCAACGAGTTTACTTTGCCAAGCAAACGGCTGAACCTGTACAGAAATAGCAACTTTGAAGATATCGCGTTAGTAGATGTGGCTGTCTGTGATTATCAATTCATCGGCGCGCGCGCTCTATGGGAAGTGCATCGTCTCAGAGAACTCTTTCTCTCACAGGGGCAACCGACGAATATTGGCATGGCGGCGATTGGTGGTATGGTGCATCCCATTCGGCCACGCGAGGAAGGTGGACTGTATCTCCGGCTGGGAGAGAATGGCCGGTCGATCACGGCCGCGATCGCTCCGGGCCTTGTGGTTCCGGTGGGCATCCAGAATCATACTGTTCTGCAAGGAGGCATTCGTGTCCCCATCACATTTAGCCCCTCGGTTTTGGCTCTCGACGGAGAACGAGAAATTCTTGTTAATGCGGACGACCGCTGGGAGATTGAATTATCGTGGGATGGACCGCGAGTACTTGATATCGAGAGAGTGATGGAAGCTGCACGAGGATAATAAAGTCTCTTGAGGTAATCGTTTACCATTGCTGAGTGGGCAACACTTTCTTATAATAGTTTTTCATTTTTCAAGAAAGACTCAGCAAAAGCTCATCCATGAACAAGCCCAATTACGAGGCACCGCCTCCTGTCGTTTACATAGTCAGTCATGGTCCGTACTGCCTCGACGGTGTCGCTGCAGCGGTTGCCGTGGCGCGGTATCGGGCCAACACGACTATCATTCCTTATTTCTCCGGGAATGAACACATTAACGAGGTACTGCGCTCTATTAGTCTCGATGCAGCTCCGCCTGGAAGTGAACTGTGGATTACTGATATCTCATGGACTGAACAAACAACTGACGCTCACTTGAGTAAACTCGCTGCACATGGAGTGAATATCTATTGGATTGACCACCATCGGACTGCAATCAAACGTTACGCGGCAGGAAACATCAATGTTCCGTTCGCCGACAAAGTGATCAGTGAGGAGTTTGCCGCTTCGCGTTTAACCTATGAATACTTAGCACGCAAACTGGCTGCCTCTCAGCAACAGAATGGTTACTTTGTCGCCTTCGCGCCGGTGATTGCTTTGGCGGACGATAACGACCGCTGGATTCATGCGCTTCCTGGATCACGCGAGTTAGCATGGACTATCAGGACCATGGGGGCAGATCGCGATAGTCTCGATGGATACAATGCCCTGCTCACCATTGATGAAGCTGTCACCTACACACCAGCTATGCGTGCAGCGTTTGAGAAAGTTGCCGGTGAGATCCAGGCCAGTTTCGCCCTAGCCGAAAAGAGCCGAGTCCGCATTCCCGTTCCTGGTACCCCATATACTTTGGTGACCGCAGTGTGTGATGGACATCCAAGTGAGATCGGCGATGCCTGGGGCAAAGCAGCGACCCAGACAGTCTTTGCTTTTTTTGACCTCAAAGGCGAGGGAGTCAGCCTACGTCGCTCGCCAGACTGTCAAGCCGATTTATCTCAGCTTGCACAAGTGTTTGGCGGTGGCGGTCACCCGGCTGCCGCCGGCTGCCGTCCCAAAGAGCTGCCTCGCCTCTTTGCTGAAGCGACTGCTCGTCTCCTCGAGACCGCTTTCTCTGCCCTGAACGGGCCAGACCGCTCTCCGGCGCGCTAACGACCTTTTCTTCTCGATGAGTGACACCGGCTCTCTCCGTTATGAGCGCCGCCAGATAGTCGGGCTTTTCCTCGGCCTTCTAGTGTTCGGCTTGCTGTTGGTTCTTCCTCCACCTGCAGAAATGGAGTTAAGAGCCTGGCGCATGGCTGCCGCAACTGCTCTTATGGCGATCTGGTGGGTCAGTGAGGCTGTGCACCCATCAGTAACAGCGCTTGTTCCGCTTGCTCTTTTTCCTTCTTTTCATATTCTCACTCCGCAGGAAGTATCCGCTGCCTATGCCGACCAAGTTATTTTTCTCTTTCTCGGGGGGTTCCTTATCGCTCTCGCAATGGAAAAGTGCAACCTTCATCAGCGGATCGCGTTGCAGGTTCTCAACCGTGTGGGCTCTTCTCCCCAATCTCTTACGTTGGGAATCATGGGAACCACGGCCGCGATCTCGATGTGGGTATCAAATGTTGCCACCACCTTGATCATGTTCCCGATTGCTCTCGCTATCCTCGATCATGCCGCCTCGCAGGGATACGACACCAAAAGAGGATTCGGCACGGCACTCATGCTGATGATCGCGTATGGCGCTTCAATTGGTGGAGTAGGAACTCCGGTGGGAACCCCTCCGAACGTCATTTTTCTCGGTGCCTTTGCTAAGCTTTTCCCTGCGGCTCCACCACTAGGGTTTCTCCAGTGGATGCTCTTCGGTGTCCCGGTCGCCGCGCTCATGACCCTGATAACTTGGGCCTACCTCACCTACTTTGCCTTTCCGTATCCCACCACAGGATGGCACGCAGACAAACAGTTCCTTCGCGACCGTCTCCACACCTTAGGACCGATGAGCGCAGAGGAAAAAAAGGTTGCCCTGCTGGCTGCTACCACCGCAGTCTTGTGGATTTTTCGTGCAGACTTACCATTTGGCAGCGTGACCCTTCCTGGGTGGTCTCACCTTCTCTCACCACCGGTCACTATTCAGGACTCAACCGTCGCTATGGGCATGGCGTTGTTGCTCTTCTTTATTCCCGCCGACCGCCGCGCTGGCACCTTTCTCATGGACTGGCAAACCGCAGAACGTCTCCCTTGGGGAGTCTTGATTCTGCTTGGTGGTGGGCTCGCGCTGGCGGCAGGGGTGGAAAAGACGGGACTGGCGGCGTGGCTTGGCTCTCGTCTTTCCCTTCTTGGCCACCTATCATCGCTCAGCGTTATTTTTCTGGTTACGTTGATTACGACCTGGGTGACTGAGTTCGCCAGTAACACTGCAACGGCAACGCTGATGATGCCCATACTAGCGGCTACGGCACAAGCCATGCGGATGGATCCCTTGTTGCTCATGGTGCCAGCGACCTTTGCCGCCTCAATCTGTAACTTCATGTTACCATCGGCTACGGGACCAAACGCGATCGTCTTTGCCAGTGGACAGGTGACCGTCCCACAAATGGTGCGAGCAGGGATTGGGCTCGATTTGCTCGGCACGTTTTTGTTAACGATCTTGATTTACCTGATCGGCATTCCAGTGTTCGGCATTGCCCTTGGTAGTCTCCCCCCCTGGGCACGGTAAATTCCTCAAGAACTCAGATATGATGAGGAGAATCAGCGATAAACGCTCTGACAAGGAAGCAGAGAGATGATACATCGTCCCAGTAATTCTTTGCGCTGATGAATCCCCACAAACATTCGACATGCTGGTTAGCGATAATAAGGGGTGGGAGGTGGCCCGGTTCCGTTTCTGGCGTATTCGTCCACTGGAAATGACTGGACGGATACACGCTTCAGGGAGTCGGTAATGTAGGCGGCGTTTCGCTCGGAAACCAGATTTTTAGGAGTTGCAAAACGATAATGGAAAAAAACTCACTCGCTGTGGTCATCACTATTGGGTTCAGTTTGCTGGGTGTCTTAGGAGATTATTTTCTCAAACTCGCCAGCGAAAGCGAGAACTCGCTCAAGACGAGTTGGTTTTATATCGGCTTTGTCGTCTACGCCTCGACCGCGTTTGGCTGGGTCTTCGTCATGAAACACCTGAAACTAGCGACCATTAGCGTCGTCTATTCCGTTTCCATGATATTGCTGTTGACCACGATAGGTGTCGTGCTCTTCCAAGAATCGCTCAATTACTATGAAATCGCCGGCCTGGTCATGGCCGTCGCTTCGTTGGTTCTGCTTGTCCGTTTCGCGTAGTTGGGCAACAATATAGAGAGTTGCTGATTCAGCCTAACGAGACGTCAGGCGATAAGTGCTGCTGGAGCCAGTGTCTGTTACTGCGGGGTGGTGAACACAGGCAGAGGGGCTCGGAGCCTGGTTAGGTAGAGATGTCAGGCTTCGCGCGAGGCTGGAGAGATTGCGGGGACAATGCCCACCCCACGATTGGTTATAACACTAACGAATCAAATTGATGCTGTGATGCGATCAGGCAGCCTTAGCCATCGCGTTCTTAATGAGCGAGACAATGGCGAGCAGAACGCTACCGCCAACGCCACCACCGACTAAATGGCCAATGATCGAGCCAAGATCGAGACCGCCGCTGGCCGCGCTGGACTGGGCGAGTAAGCCGAGTGCTTGCAGAATCATCCCCCCGATCCCGCCACCAAAAATCCCAGCGAGTGAATTGCCGAAAGTACCCAAGCCCTTATCCTGCATGACACCCCCAGCAATGTTGCCGCCGACCGCTCCACCAACAAGGTTGAGAATGAGGTTGAGAAAGTCCATGATGGCCTCCAAGTACGTTTAGTAGTTTGCTGCAGTTTGGAGTCTACTGAGGCGCACGGTGATCCAGGACTGCTGAGTTCGTTCTATGTCACGGACAAAATTCATTGTCAAGGATTTTTTGGTAGTAGGGCAGTTTCGAGAGACGTTCAAATTTGCTGCTGTCGTCGGTCCGGGCCGCCTGCTGTAGGGGCGTGATTAATAAACCTCTTGGGCGGTTCGATGAATCGACCCCCTGCCTGTGCTCTCCTAGCGAAATGTGGGCATGACTTCTTTGGCAAACCGCTCTAGACCTTTGCGATCGTAGGGTGGGCGTTGACCGATGATGATATGGGTCACACCGTTGTCGATGTACGTCTGAATCTGTTTTTTCACTGCCTCTGGGCTCCCGGCGAGGATGGTCGCCCGCGCTTGCTCAGGAGGAATACGCATCACCCGAGCGAGCCCCTGTACCGCCTGATCGATGGCTTGCGGGTCATCAGTGAGCACGAGCCTTGTGAGATGTGATTTCTCGATTTTCTTACAGTCGCGTTTGTACTTGTCGCAGTAACCGTTCAACGTCTTGATCAGGTCCGCCATCTTCTCCGGGCTTGATGGTAACATGTTCCACTCGTCAGCGTATTGCGCGATGACAGGCAGCGTCCATTTCTTGCCCACTCCACCAATAAGAATCGGCGGATGCGGCTGTTGGAGCGGTTTCGGCTCGAATGGGGCATGATCGATTTGATAGTATTTGCCAGTAAATGTTGTTTCCTTCTCGGTCCATAACGAAAGAATGATCTGCACCGCTTCGGCGAGTCGTTGGGCGCGTTCCTTCGCGGTGTAAAAGGGAATGCCATAGGCGCGATGCTCCGGCTCAAACCAGCCTGCACCAATACCAAGCTCCAACCGCCCATGGCTCAAATGATCGACAGTGGTCGCCATCTTGGCGAGAACGGCGGGGTGGCGATAGGTATTGCCAGTGACGAGACAGCCAATACGAATTTTCGTAGTCTGGGTCGCCAGTGCACTGAGTAACGTCCAGCCGTCCTGACACGGACCTTGGGTATTGCCGGAGATGGGCATGAAATGATCGAAGGTCCAGGCTGTATCAAATCCCCATCCTTCAGCCTCTTGCCAGAGCCTGATCAAGTCCCCTGGGTCTGCTACCTCGGCTGGGGTTTGAATGCCGAAACGGATCTTTCTTTTGACCTCCTCAGCATACACGAAGTGGATCGATAGGCTTACGAATGTACATATCAAACTCAGAGTGATCCACCCTCGCCTACCCTTTCTTAATTGACCCACCGTTCCCCCTTTCAAAGTCGCAGGGGCGTTCACACAAACACCCCGAGCAGCAGACGAGCTTTCCATTGACAACGGAGTTGGCGGTCTGTGGATTTTTACTGCTTCCCACTTCTTAGTGCTTGACTTAAGGCCCGACGATAAGGGTAAGTATCCATGTAGATGCGCAAAACCTTGAACTTGCCATGCTTAAAAGTCCAGAGATTGAGGTTATTCATCACAATGGGTGTGCCATCTTTGGTCTTACCCTCAAGATGTAACGGAGCAGCCAACTTGTTGCCATCAATGATGATATCAGTCGGGCCGGCGTGATAATCGACTAAGCTCTTCACCAAGTTTTGATAGAAAACTCGTACAGCTTCTTTTCCGCAAATGCCAGCTTCGCCGGTCATGGGATTGATCAACTGCGCGTCATCGGCAAACAGTTCGAGAATGCCGTCGACGTCACCTTTGGTGACTCGTTCGAAATAGGCACGTGCGGCCGCTTCCATCTGTTGTTCGATCGGAGTTCGTCCCATCGCCGTTTCCCCCTTTGTTTGCGATAGTGCCAGAGGCGGAACAGAGAAATCGAGAAAAGTTGGCACGAACAAAACAAGGCAGAATCTAGCCCTTTTGCCTCGAATGGTCAGGCTCACGAACCTACATGGGCCATAGCGCTTCCTCTCCAAGGAATGGGCTGAGCGAGCCTAGCAACCAAACCGACGGCTTGCAACCTTTTTCAGGCGGACAAGCTATCTTCTACTCAATACGCCGCGCTTTCCTCGAACACCATCTCCTTTTTCGGTTTTTCTTCTTGGAGATATGCCAACAAGCTCCGCGCAGTGTGAGAAGATTGACTGTGCCTCAGTAACTCTGCAGGAGGACCGCAGGCGACGATCCGACCACCCCCCGTCCCCCCTTCTGGACCAAGGTCAATCACATAGTCGGCTTCCTTAACGATGTCGAGGTTATGTTCAATCGTGACAACCGTGTTGCCTTTGTCTACCAAGCGATGGAGGGCACGGATCAACTTTTCAATATCTGCGAAGTGCAAGCCGGTGGTTGGCTCATCGAGGACATATAACGTCTTCCCGCGTGACTCTTTCGCCAGTTCATACGCCAGCTTAATACGTTGCGCCTCACCTCCTGAGAGTGTGTTGCTTGCCTGTCCAAGGGTAATGTACCCCATACCGATATCGTCAAGCAGCTTCAGCGGACCCGCAATTTTCGGTACGCCATGAAAGAACGTCGCCGCTTCTTCGATCGTCATCTTCAGCACGTCGGCGATATTCTTGCTGTTATATGCAACCGCGAGTGTTTCCTCGTTATAACGTTTCCCACCACACACTTCACAGGCCACATAGACATCGGGAAGGAAACTCATCTCCATTTTAATTTCACCCTGGCCAGCACAGGTTTCACAACGTCCACTCTTGACGTTAAAGGAGAAGCGGCCAGGTTGATATCCGCGCAGTCGCGCCTCGGGTAGCAGAGCAAACAGTTTACGGATCTCATCCCAGAAGCCGACATAGGACGCGGGCACTGAGCGCGGGGTCTTGCCGATCGGGGTTTGATCTACTTCAACCACACGCTCAATCGATTCTCCTCCCTCGATCCGGTCGTGCGCCCCAGCCCGCCCCGCAAACAGACCGAGTCTTTTCCGCAGTCCTTTGACTATCACCTCCTGGACCAGCGAACTCTTGCCGGAACCAGAGACCCCGGTCACACAGGTCCAGGTCCCAAGCGGAATGGAAATATCGATATTGCGTAGATTATGCTCACGCGCGCCAAAGATCGACAGAGACGGCCGATTATCCAGCTCACGTGCTGGCCCCAGGCGTGGATGCGCGGAGTGGAGAAACCGCCCAGTAACAGAATCGGGATTGTCGCGCAGCTCACGTGGAGTGCCAATGGCGATAACCCTGCCTCCGTTCACGCCAGCGCCCGGTCCGAGATCAATCACGACGTCGGCACTGGCAATCGTTTGCTCATCGTGTTCGACGACCAGGACAGTGTTGCCCCGTTGCTGCAAATTCCGCAACGTGGCTAAGAGACGACCGTTATCGCGCGAGTGGAGGCCGATCGTCGGCTCATCGAGGATGTAGCATACGCCGCGTAAATTCGAGCCGAGTTGTGCTGCTAGACGAATGCGCTGGGCTTCACCACCAGAGAGGGTATCTGCTCGCCGGTCTAACGTCAGATATGATAACCCGACTTCGTTCAAGAAAGCCAGTCGCGGAACAATTTCCTTGAGAATGGGTTCGCTCACCAACGCGCCTCGATCGGTGAGAGGCAACGAACTCACATGTTGGAGACAGTCGCCAGCCGACATAGCGGTGACCTCCCAGATTGCCTGGCCACACACCTTTACCGCACGAGCGCGGGGGTTGAGCCGCGAGCCCGCGCAGGTTGGGCAGGGAACCTCAGTCAGGAACTGGACCGGATATAAATTCGCGTCTTCGCCTTCACTACCGGTGATGGCTTCATTAAGAATAGTAAAAGCGCCACGAATATTTTTGCCATCCCCAACCAAGGCAAGCTGCTGCTGCTCCTGGCTCAGTTCGCCAAACGGACGGTCGAGTGGCACGGCGTGTTTTTTCAGCTCCCGCCGCAGCCGGGTATGTTCGCGCTGAAATTCCGATCGCGTTAACGGCAATAGCGCGTCACCCTCAAGCGACTTGGTCCGGTCCGGCACCACTAACGTGGGATCAAACTCCCAGCGAGCTCCCAATCCAGAACATGCTGGACAGGCCCCCTGACGGCTATTAAAAGAGAAGAGACGTGGATCGAGCAGGTCATACCCCAGACCGCAGGGCACGCAGAAAAGTTTTTCGCTGTACATCCGCTCTTTTCCATCACCGGTGAGATGCACGGTCCCATTACCGACCCGGAGCGCGGCCTGCAAGAGCGGTTCTAGTTTCTGCGCCGAGCCGTTAACCTGGGCCTCTCCCACTCTAATCTCAATATCGTGTTCCTTATAGCGCGCCAAACTCAGACCGGAGACGAGTTTTGTCAGATGGCCGTCGATCATGGCATGAGCAAAGCCCAGCTTGCGCGCACTCTCCAGGGTATCTTTGTGAAACCCTTTGCGGCCACGCACGACCGGCGCCAGAAAGGATACTTCCTGCCCGCGGAAGTCGCTGCGCAACCGGTCGAGAATCTGGCTGCGACTTTGCACGGATAAGGGCTGCCCACAGTTAACACAGTGTTGCACGCCGGTCTTGGCATAGAGTAAGCGCAGATAGTGCGAGATCTCCGTCACAGTCGCGACGGTCGAGTTGCGGCCGCCGCGACTCATGCGCTGTTCGATTGCCACCGTTGGCGGAATGCCAGTGAGCAAATCTACATTTGGGCGCGCCATCACCTTGATAAACTGACGCGAGTAGGCGGACAAACTGTCGATATAGCGGCGCTGCCCTTCGGCATAAACAATATCGAAAACCAAGGTCGATTTGCCCGACCCGGATAACCCCGTCACCACGATCATCTCATCGCGGGGAATATCGACCGACAGGTTCTGGAGATTGTGCTCCTTAGCGCCGATGACGGAAATTGCGCTAGGGGCTGGGGATTGGGGGCTAGGGGTTGGAAAAGATTGAGACTTCGGACCTCGAACTTTGGACCTCGGACCCTGGACTCCAGACCCTAGACCTAAAACTCGTGAAAGGTATTGCCCGGTATAGGACTTCTTGACGCGCGCCACTTCTTCCGGTGTGCCTTTCGCGATCACCCGTCCGCCACCGTCTCCACCCTCCGGTCCTAGATCGATGAGGTGGTCCGCACATTTGATCACTTCGAGGTTATGTTCGATGATGAGCACTGAATGTCCGCGGTCGACGAGTTGGTTAAAGGCATGGAGCAGCTTTTGGATGTCAGCAAAGTGTAAACCGGTCGTGGGTTCGTCAAAAATGAAGAGGGTACCGCGGTGGGAAGATTCTTCCTCTTCTCCGAAGAGAGAGTGAGGGTGAGGCGATTTCTCCAGCCCGAGATGGGCGGCGAGCTTGAGACGCTGCGCCTCACCACCTGAGAGTGTAGTTAATGACTGCCCCAACCGCATATATTCCAGGCCCACGGCAGATAGGGGGGTGAGGCGTTTTGCCAGCTCGGCTTGTCCCGAGAAGAACTCGAGCGCCTCAGCCACGGTCAGGTTCATGATCTCGGTGAGGTTTTTGCCCTTATACGTAACCTCCAAGACTTCATCGCGGAAACGCTTACCCTGGCATTCCGGGCAGGGGACGTACACATCGGAGAGAAACTGCATCTCAACCTTCTCAAACCCCTCACCTTTACAGGTCTCGCAGCGTCCCCCTTCGACGTTGAAAGAAAAGGTGCCAGCCCCATAGCCGCGCAGTCGCGCCAACTCCGTCTCCGCTAACAAGCGGCGCAGGGCGTCAAAGGCTTTAGTGTAGGTCAGTAAATTCGCCCGTGGAGTGGTGCCGATGGGGGCTTGATCAACGAAAATAATATCGGTGATAGACTCCCACCCGGTGATATCCTGACACGCGCCGGGAATCCCAACCGGTTCACCCTTTCGTTTCTTTAAGCCACGGTACAATACGTCTTCCACCAGCGTCGATTTGCCTGATCCGGAAACGCCGGTGATACACACCATGCACCCGAGCGGAATCTCGATTTTAATGTCTTTGAGATTATGGGCGTGAGCCCCGAGAATGGTCAGCTTCGGACTTTTTTTGGTGCGCCGCCGGCGCTTCGGAACTGGAATTTCTAGGCGACCCGATAAGTACTTACCGGTGAGGGAGCGTTTGTCACGGAGAATCTTCTCATAAGGACCGGCACAGACAACTTCGCCGCCCTTCTCTCCGGCGAGAGGGCCCATATCGAGAATATGGTCAGCCTCGCGAATGATTTCCGGGTCGTGCTCGACGACCACCACCGCATTGCCGTTATCGCGTAAGCTCTTCAGAATGCGTACCAGGCGGTGACTATCGCGGGGGTGCAGTCCGATTGAAGGCTCGTCAAGAATGTAGAGCGTATTAACCAACGACGAGCCAATTGCCGTGGTGAGATCGACTCGCTCTAACTCACCACCTGAGAGGGTGCGAGACTGACGATCCAAGGTCAGATATTCAACCCCAACTTCAACCAAGTAGCGCAGGCGCTTACGGACCTCCTCTAAAATGAGATGCGCCACTCGATCCTGAAAGGTTGTAAGATGAAGATCGCGAAAGAAGGCGTAGCATTCGCCAATACTCAGCTGGTTAATTGCGGCCAGGGTTTTTCCGCCGATGCGATACAGTAAGGCTTCGGGTTTGAGCCGCGCCCCCTTGCAGGTTTCACAGTGAAAGTAGCCGCGATAGCGGGCAAGGAACACACGCACGTGCATTTTATAGGTCTTACCTTCAAGCCACTTAAACCAGCCGCGCACGCCGTAATACTCCTTGTCGCCATCAATCACCAACCGTCGCTGCTCCTCGGTCAGATCTCGCCACGGAACGGTGACGGGGATCTTGCGCTTCTGGCACAGCGAGAGAAGCTCGCGCCGCTCCCATTGCGCGGCCTTGATCCGCCACGGTTTAATCGCCCCGTCTTTCAGCGAAAGGGTTGGATCGGGCACGATGAGTTCCAGATCGATATCAATGGTACGGCCAAAGCCACGGCAACTCTCACATGCGCCCAACGGACTGTTAAACGAGAACAAATTGGGGACCGGTTCTTTATAGGCGATGCGGCACGCCGCGCACTCTAACTGATCAGAGAACGGTTGCGCCGCATTCGCTTCGTCATGGAAAAGGAGTGTCAATCGGCCCTTGCCATATCGGAAGGCTTGCTCGAGCGAGTCGTGAATGCGTTTTTTCTGTCGCGGGTTGAGAACTAGGCGATCAACTAAAATCGTGAAATGCTCCTGGTCGGTTGCGGGACGGTCAGCCAACTCTTGGACGTCCAAGACTTGACCGTTCTCCACCAGGCGATGGAAACCTGAATGCAGCAGCCCATCGCGAATCTCTTTCCACGGTAGCGTTGGCGGCGCCGACACCGTGAAAGTCACGAGAAAGCGGGTTCCTTCGGGATATGAAGCAGAGAGTTTCTTGAACACCGACTCAGCCGAGTCGCGCTCGACCGGTTGCCCACACTGGCGACAGTGCAACACGCCAATTTTGGCAAACAAGAGCTTCAGATGGTCGTGCAGCTCGGTCATGGTACCGACGGTGGAACGCGAGGTGCGTACCGGCCGGTTTTGATCGATGGCGATAGCCGGTAAGATCCCCTCGATCTTCTCGACCTTGGGTTTGTCCATGCGATCGAGGAACTGCCGAGCGTAGGCGGAGAAGCTCTCGATATAGCGCCGTTGCCCTTCGGCATAGAGAATGTCAAAGGCCAGGCTCGATTTCCCCGAACCACTGACTCCAGTGACTACCGTCAATTGATTCAGAGGAATTTTGACATCGATATTTTTGAGGTTATTCTGTTTGGCGCCGGTAATAGCGATATAGCCGTTGTTGGTCTCGTTGCGTGTTCCGTTGGTGCTCAACCCACGTCCTCCACTGTAGAGCATTTAGCAGGTAGCCCTAAGCTTTTAGCCCCTTCTCCCTCTTCCTTTTTTAGAGAGCTAACCGCTAACAGCTAATTGCTACTCCTTCATAGTCGGCCCTTGACAGAGAGTCCAGATAGGCACGATAGTGTTGAAAAATTGCAAGGTTTTAGAAAAAACCCTTTTACTCAACTGCCTTCCCTTAGGCTCTTAAAACCCCGAGCTCAGCCGTTGGCTTATTTTGGATGGGGAATAATGGCAAGGATAACATAGGTGTCTCCTTCGATGCGGAAATAAAAGCGATAGTCTTGGGTAACGCGTCCTTGCCATATGTCATCCTTCTCGTCGTACTTCTTTGTTCGAAGGGAAGGATGGCGGAGGTTTTGCAAAAGAAGCGCGAGTTGTTTATCAACGCGCGCTTGGAGGGTAGGAGACAGAGCGTCAAAGTCTCGCTCAGCCCTTTTCGTGAGGCGGAATTTCATCGGCGCTTGCGGTAGGCTTTGAACTCCTCGCTGCTGGAAAACTTCGGGGTCATACGACCAGCTTTGAAATCTTGTAGTCCTTCCTCAATGGCTGCATCTACGGATTCGCGGTCTACTACCACTTTAGGTTTAAGAACGATGGTGTTGCCCCTTGCCTCAGCTTCCAATAGGTCTCCGACAGAAAGACGCGCGGCCTTACGAAGTGTGGTCGGTATCGTTACTTGGAACTTCTCTTTGATTTTTACGAGTGGCATAACCTTCTCTCCTGCTTCATGTTGGAAAGTTAGAAAGTATGAGGTAAGCGTACCATGTAGACGGAACCTGTCAAATTGGTGAAGCTAGCAAGCGAGCTTGGTGCTACACAAAAAACAAGGGGAATCACCTTAATTTTCTCCATAGTGTATTGGACTCATAATTAGTGAGATTAAAATGGAGGAAAATATTCTCTTCATGAGGACCTGACTTTCTCGTTAATAGAGTTTCTCTCCGATGAGTATCCCGTGGTGTACGCCCCCTTGACTCTGCTCAGGACAGGCTTCGACGAGCAGGACAAACGAAGCAATGCCTGGCGAATTACTGCATCAACAGTATCTACGTTCATACTGAGTCTTTCGACCTAGTGGAATCTGGCGCGTAGCACGCGCCCTACTCTACTTTCTGAAGTCTTGCCGGAGCCTTGACACACGCCATTGTCCCACGCTATTTGAGCGCGAGGAGCAAAGGCTCTGCAAGCAAGCGCTATTGGAAAGCATAAATATGGATGATCTACGACGTCTTCGTGAGTACGTGCGTCTGGCAATACAAGCTCTCGGCCCCGAGGTGATCCGAATGCCCCAGGTAAAGCGTCTCCCCAAACTGTCAGACTCTCATGGCGAAAACGGCTATTGAGGTCTCGCCAGGAGAAGCATCAAGCGCGCGTAGAATTTGCGAAGGACCTCGCACGCTTCATCGCGGAGCGGTACGGCATGACCCTCCCACGAGTAGCTCTCAAGTTTGCCGCTCTTGCAGATCGCGCTGGTTATGTTCAATTTCGTAACGGTGTCTGGTACGTCGAGATTGCAGAGAAGTACAAGTCCGATGATGAACAGCTTGCCTCCATCCTGGCGCATGAGCTAGCCCATATACACTTGGATTCACACAGTATTGGGTTGGAGCCAACCCTTCGAAACGAGGAGCTAACAGACTGTACAGCCGCTCTCTCTGGCTTCGGGCACGTAATGCTACGAGCGAATCAGAGAACGCGAGTAGAGTATTATGTCATTCAGAGGGCGGATCGAATCGCTGGATTCTAAGATGATGAATACTCACACCCAACGCTGCGTGGTTTAGCAGGTTTAAGAGTTACAGTTACGCTACTTGAAAAGAAACAGGGCACATGCCACGCGCGTTTAACTGTTCCTCATCACAAAAACTCAGTCAGGTAAATCTTCAAATTTGGTGAACCCTTTTTTCTCGCCCTCGGCGTGCGCTTGATCGAAGAGTTTCCAAAATTCAGGATTATGAGCGAGCAAGAAACTCTCCAGGTCGGTGTCTTCGTTAACAGGTAAGAGGACTGCACATGGCCGTCCATTTTTCGTGATCACTACCGAACGGTCCTGCGGTAGGTCATTCACGATTTGACTCAGCTTAGCTTTTACTTCTCGAAGATTTTCGATCTTCATAAAATGAATTCCTTTCCTTCGATGATGAGGTGATTCCCATCTTTACGACCGATCAATTCCACAATCACAACTCCTTGTTGCACGCGGTAGAATACTCGCCACCGTTCTGCCCGTAGTTCATAGTCTGCATAGGCCGATGCCCGACGTAGACGAAAGCGGTTGTGATCTTCTTCTGTTGGATTTTCGAGAGAAAGCCGCTGATGCATAACGTGCTTGAGGAGTGACCGCGTCGTTGCAGACAGTTTCCTATACTGACGAGTGGCCGCCGGTGAGAAAAGCAGACGATGCACTATGTTAGCGTAGTCTAAATTGTAGTCTCAAACAAGGACTGTATGCGTTCTACCCAAATAGGATCGTGAAACCTCTCTGCCACCACGCGCCGATTCAACCGCCGCTCCTTGAATCTTTAACTCGGTGCCGCTCCCCAAATGAAGCCGGCGCGAGGCTGACCCGCTGCACCCCGGCCATCTCATTCGCTAGCAGCGAGCTAATCACTATTACCCCACCTAATAGCGCGGGATCACTCGGTCGTTCGCCTATCCCCAGCCATACCCACACCGGACCAAGCACCGTTTCGAGCAGCGATAAAAGACCAAT
>Ga0187894_10001707_pt1 | contig 27597 bp, 20 predicted proteins | sample GBC1701081metaG_FD_136650 | JGI IMG/M metagenome (GOLD analysis project Ga0187894, IMG submission 136650) | White microbial mat communities from a lava cave in the Kipuka Kanohina Cave System on the Island of Hawaii, USA - GBC170108-1 metaG ... | reverse complement strand
GCGGTGGCGCGGACGCCCTCGGCGGCCTTGGGCTCCAGCCGCGACAAGCCGGACTCGGCCTACTGCGAGCGCATCCTCGCCGCGCTCAAGAAGCGAGACATCCGCTACTTCTTCTACATCGGCGGCAACGATTCTTCGGACACGTGCCGCATCGTCAGCGAGATGGCCGGAGGTTCGGGCTACGAACTGCGCTGCTTCCACGTGCCCAAGACCGTGGACAACGACCTGATGATGAGCGACCACACGCCTGGGTTCGCTTCCGCGGCCCGCTACGTCGCGCTCGCGTTCATGGGCGACAATCTCGACAACGCTTCGCTCCCGGGCATCAAGATCAACGTGGTGATGGGTCGGCACGCGGGGTTTTTGACCGGCGCGGCCGCGCTGCTGCGCGAGCGTGAGTGCGATGGCCCACACCTCGTATACGTGCCCGAGACGCCCTTCGATGTGGACCGGTTTGTCGGTGAAGTCGAGGCGGTGTTCACGAAGCAGAAGCGCTGCCATATAGCCGTGAGCGAGGGGATTCAGGACAAGGATCACACGCCGATCCTCGCGGAGATCTCGGACGTCAAGGAGAAGGATGCGCACGGCAACGTGCGCCTCAGCGGAACCGGTGCGCTGGGCGATGCGCTTTCCGAATTGCTCGCGAAGCGACTCACGCCCGCCGGCGGCAAGCCGCCGCGGAGCCGCGCCGACACGTTGGGTTACGCGCAGCGCTGCTGGCCGGAGCCGAGCCCGGTGGATGCGAAGGAGGCGCGCGAGGTGGCGCGCTTCGCGGCGGCCCAGGCGCTGAGCGGCGTGCCCAACGGCTCCATCGCGATCAAGCGGATCGCCGGGCCGGGCAGCGGCAAGCCGAGTGCGCCGTACGCCGTCGAGTACGCGCGCGTGGAACTCAAGGAAGTGGCGGCCAAGACGCGCCACATGCCTCCCGAATTTCTCAGAGGCGCGAGCGACGTCTCCCCGGCGTTCCTCGACTGGCTGCGCCCGCTCGTGGGGCCGATGCCAAGGATGGGGAGGCTTTGAATTTGCCAGTCGAGCCCGCTTCAGAACCAAATGCAATGCTTGCGCTCGAGCGATTCATCGTCGAGAACGACGATCTTCTGTCTTTGGAAGAACGGATCGGGCGATTCAACATCTTCGATGCGCTCGGCATTGCCCGCGCTGAAATCCGCCACTCGAACTTCCCGGCGTGGCTGCTTGACCCCGCCGAGAGCCACGGACAGGGGGACTTGTTCCTGAAGGCCGTGCTGATGGATTTGTTCCGCTCAACATCAACGACAAGACGCCCGCTGAGCCCTGTGGCACTCGATGGAGTCGAGCTTTCGGGTGTCGAAGTGCGGCGCGAGTGGCGTCACATAGATCTGCTTGTCGTCTGTCAGAAGCCGGCATTCGTCATCGTGATTGAGAACAAAGTTGGAAGCGGAGAACACTCCGGACAGCTCCAGCGATACGAGGCGATCGTGCGTGAGGCGTTTCCAAACCTTCCTCCCATGCTCGTCTTCTTGACGCGCGAGGGCGACGAGCCCTCTGACGACGAATGGATGGCGTATTCCTACGCCGATCTGCACCGAGTCTTCTCGCGGGTGCGCAGGGTCGCGTCAGGCGCCATCGGTCAGGATGTTTCCGTCTTTCTTGATCACTATCTTCGCCTTGTTGGGAGCCGATTCATGGACGACCCGGAGATTGATGAGCTCTGCCGCAGGATCTGCACCAATCACCGCCAGGCAATCGATCTCATTGTCGAACGCGCCGGTGTGGGGCAGGCTGGTGCGGTCCAGGACATCGAAGAAGAAATCAGAAAACAGCCTGATCGCTGGCGGGTTGTTTCGCGCCGCATCAAGGATGTCACGTTCGTACCTGAATCGTGGTCCAACCAGCTACCGGCAATTGGAACTCGCCCGTCGTTCGACGCGTGGTGCTGGATTGTGCTTCGCTTTGAGGTGCGCTCAGGCCAAGGGCGCTGCGACTTGACCGCCCGAGTCTGGCCGACATCCGACTCCGATCTTCGAAGCCGAGTCATTGAACGACTGACTTCCGACGCCTCTGAGTTTGGATTTCGTGTTTTTTCCAAGAAAATCCTCGGAGACAAATGGACGACCATCCGACGTGAGCACGTCTTCAAGTGGAACGAGGACGACGAGCCCGATAGGGAGACTCTCCTGGTGAAAGTGCGAGAAAGACTCCAGCAGTTGCATTCGCAACTTGCCAGTGTGCCCGGGGCGCTTCAAGAGCTCACCCCTCAGTGACACACTCGAACCAATCGACTTTCACGCTCTTCCTGCTGGGTAGCGCGATCGCTCTATTCACGGCATCTATTGATGCGCGCCCCGTCACCACGCCCGCGAAGCCCAGGCGCCGCGCCCGATGAAGCAACCCGAAGGAATTCGGCATTACTTCGTGGACGAGGCTGGGACGCCGTGCTGTTCAACAAACGCGGCGCGGTGATTGTTGGTCGCGAAGGAATCTCGACCATGTTCATGGTTGGCGTCGCGCACCTGCCGGACCCGGTGATGGCGCGTGAACGATTGGGTGCACTGCGCGCTCAGCTTCTCGCCGATCCATACTTCCGGGCCGTACCCTCGATGCACCTACGGGCGGGAAAGACCGCCCTCTGCTTCCACGCCACCGACGACCTTCCGGAAGTTCGTCGCGAAGTCTTTCGGCTCCTACCACAACTTGGCGCTGAGGTTCAGGTCGCGATCCGGCGCAAGCACGAAATGGTTGGTGCCGCGCGCATGGCTCATCGGCGCGGCGGGCGACTGACGGCCAACGACATCTACGACGATCTGGTCAAGCGTCTCTTCAAGAATCTGCTCCATCAGGGTGAGGTCAATGAGATCTGCTTCGCACGCCGGGGCAAAGCCGACCGTCAGGCTGCGCTCGAGGCGGCTATCGCGCGCGCCAAGCACAATTTCAGCAGGAAATGGAATACACCTGTCGATCGACCGACTCGAATCCGGCCCTCGGTGCCATCACAGGACGCCGGCCTCCAGGTGATCGATTACTACCTGTGGGCGCTGCAGCGATTCTTCGAGCGCCGTGAGGACCGCTACTTCGCTTCCGTTTCTAACGCCTACCGGCTCATCATGGACATTGACGATACTCGGAGCGCGCCCTACGGCGCGTACTACAGCGCGAAGAATCCCTTGACCATGGAAAAAGTAACGCCTCCGACGGGCTAGGCTCAGGCGGACAGGCCGCCCGAACACACGGCACGAGGCCGGCGTTCGCTCGCCAGAGGCGACAGCAGTCTATATCGGCCGGAATCACTGGTCCATGACCGCCTTTTCCGAGCCACAACTCCGGGATTCGGGGCCCGCTGCCTCATCCGCGCGTTCCAGGCGTAATCACCTCAGTTTATAGAACGCCAGGCGCACCTCCCCGTGACGCAAGCAGTGCTTTACCGGTTCCTCCTGCGTCATCTCGCCCAGCGCCGGGCTGTGAAACCTCGGCGGCTCGGTTTTGAGCCGCTCCATGGCGTGGCGCACTGAGGCGCCGCGTCTCCCTCACGCCTCCTTCCACGCGTGCGCGACCCACGGGATCTCGATCCCCGCGTCGAGCCGCAGGCGGAGGCTCAGGTGCGCGGCGTGGTGCTGGATGTGGCGGATGCTGTGGACGTGGAGCTCAGCGCGCGAGCAGGCGCGCCGCCGGAACCCCGATGGCCCGGCGAGCGACTCGGCGGTCTCCCGCGCGATGGTCTGGCTGGCCTTGCGGCGCACGTGCTGGAGGTAACTCCGCACAAACGCCTTCTCGTACAGCAGCACCTGGGGGCGGTCTTCCAGTTCCTCATAGTCGCGGAAGACCGCCGCGTGCTCGAGATGGAACGGCTGGCGCTTGAACGCCGCTACGTCGTCACCCGGCTCAAGGTACACGTCGCCGTAGAAAACGACGTGGAACGCGGCCTGGCAGAACCGCAGGTTCGCCACGGGCCCGTTCCAGCACGCCGGCGGGCAGCGCTCCACACAAAGGTTGAGCATGCTGAGCGAGCCTTCGTACTGGTGGGCCAGGACTTCCTTTAGTGTGTCGAGCATGTGCGGCTCACTCCGGCTCAAAGAACCCCAGGTGCAGCTCCGCGTGACGCAGGTTCAGCGCGACCTGCTCCTCCCTGCTCATCTCGCCGAACGCCGGACTGGGGAACTTCGCCCGTTCTTTCTTGAGGCGCTCGACCGCGCGGCGCAGCCGATCCAGCCCGTCGTCGATCGTCAGGCGCTCGACGCCGTACGTGCCACCCTCCACCTTGGGGATGCGAACGCCCGCCGGCAACCCCTGGTTCAGGAACTTCTTCTTCATGAAGCGCAGCATGAACCGGATGACCGCCGGCGGCCGCGCCCCGGGCGGGTAGCCCTCGTACGCGAAGTCTGACCAGCGGGCCAGGTGCCCGAACGCCTGCCCCGGCGACCAGTTGCCCAGGCGCTTGAGCTTGCCCGCGCGCTCCGCCCGCGTGATCCGTTCGGCCTCCGCGAGCATTTCCTCGAGCGTCTCGAAGCGGAGCATGCGGCGCTTGGCCTTGGCGGTATCGACGTGCGTCATGCGCAACAAGATACCCGCGCGCGCCCAACGCAAGTGCGAGCCCGCGCGCCAGCTCAATTCAAAAAAGAAACCTCAGACCGATCCCCACGCGCAGGTCCAGTTCCGGCCGCTCGCGCACATCCTGCCAGAGCGGCAACTGGACCATGACCTCGACCGCGAACCGCCGGGCCTCGTACATCAGGCCCGGAGCCCAGAGCAGTTCCGTGTCGCCGTTCGTCTCGTAGAGTCCGTTGAGTTCGATGGTGGCGTAGAGCGAGCCGTGCGTGTCGGCCGAGTACTCGGCCGGGAAGAGCCGGAACACGTACGCCGAGTTGAAGGCCAGCGCATCGTGGATGCTCTGTCCGCCGAAGTTGCTCGCTTCCTCGCCGCCCGTCGTCAGCGTGTAGATCAAGTCCTGGTTGAACCCGTGGCGCCCGCGGATCACCGTCACCACACCGCCCAGGAACGGGTTGACCGACTGGGTCGAGAAGTCGTCGTCATCGCCGCTGGCAACCGCCGCCCCGGCCAGCAGCGCCGCCCGGATCGTGTCCACGCCCTGCGAGTCCTTGCGGAAGAAGCGCCACTTCAGCGTGAGATCGATGTCGGAAACCCCGTAGTCGTCATCGTCATCGCCGGGCCTCTCCCGCGTCTCGAAGATCACGGGCAACTCGGCGGTCAGCGAGAGTTCGCGGTAGAGCCCCACCTGGAGCGAGGTCGTCCACTCGTAGCGGATCGTCTTCTCATCGCCGGTGTGCGGGTTGCGACCGTACTCGGCGTAGTGGAACTGCGGGCGCAGGATCAGCGATGCGGGCGAGGGCATGGTCGCCGCCGCCGTGTGCATCACCTCCTGCGCGCGCGCACCATCGGATGTGGCGGCGAGGGCGACCCCCGCCGCGAGAATGAGCCGTGTCTGCATGTTCGGCGACTCCTTCGGCGATCAGTTCTGGTCGATCTTGACAAGCGTGAATCCGGCATCGGTCACCGCTCTGGAAATGCGCGATGGCGAGGGCCGGATCGGGCCGTCGAGGGTGAGGTGCACCAGCCCCTTCGAGAGGTCCACCGAAGCGGCGCTCACACCGGTCAGGCGGCGCAGCTGGATGTCGATGTTCGTCGCGCACAACGGGCACGAGAGACCCTGAACGTAGAGCGTCGCCTTGTCGACCTTGATCGGCTCGGCGCTGCGGATGGCGCGAGCGTCCTCCGTGCTCGCTCGGTGAACGACGCCCTCGCCCTCGTCAACGTGGGTCCTGGAAGCCGATGAGCAGCCGGCGAACACGAGAATCCCGGACGCGGCCGAAACGGACAACGCCAATGGAATCATGCGGTGGCGCATGAGGTATCTCCTTCTGATGGGTGATCTACTCGGCATCGCGGCGCACCGTGCGCCGGATGCTCGACAGCAACAATGGATATGCGGGGATCCGGGGGCGCGAGCGCTAGGTCACCCAGACGCACAGCCGCGAGCGCTCCACTTCACTGGCACGCTCCGCATCGGCCGTCGCGCGCATCGGCGCCGGCGGCGCTTCCGAATGCTCATCCGCCGCCGAAACGCGCGCCGCGAGAGCCAGATCAGCGAAAAGCGTCGATTGCCCGTCGCGTCCCCGCTGCCCATCGCGCGGCGGAACAGGCTCATTCGGGACGGGAATCGACTCCGGCGCGCCCGCGCAAGGGCACTCGTCGCAGCAGCAGCACTCATCGCAACAGCATGCGATCGCGGGCCCTTGTGCTCCGATCGAGCGCGCCGCGGCAATCACCCCAGACCATGCGCCCAGGGTGTGAAGAGCCAGCAGCAATGCCAGGAGCCATCGGGCCGCCATGAGTAAATGATATGCACCCGCCACACGCGGGTTCGATTATTCCGCCGCGAATTCACATCGGCCCCAACCGCGCCAGCAGCCCCGCGCTCACCGCCGGCCATTCCTCGACGATCACGCTATAGAGCACCGAGTCACGCCGGTAGTTGTCCTCGGGCCGGAAGGCGTTCCGCCGGATGATCCCCTCGCGCACCGCGCCCAGTTTCTCGATCGCTCGCTGGCTGTGGAGATTGTTCACATCGGTCTTGAGCGCGATGCGCAGCGCGCCCAGCGTCTCGAACGCGTGGCGCATGAGCAGATACTTGCACTCGGGGTTCACCCTCGTGCCCCGGGCCGAGGGCGTGTACCACGTGTAGCCGATCTCCAGCGTCCGGTAGTCGGGGTTGATGTCGAGGATCGAAGTGCAGCCGACGAGGCCGCCGGTGGAATTCTGCACGACCGTGAACGGCACCTGGCGCGGCGCGGCGAGCAGGAACTCGACGAACTTGCGGAACCCCTCTTCGCCCCACGGCGTGGGACGCGTGAAGTAATGGGTGAACGTCTCCCGCGGCGTGACGGCCCACAGCCCGGGCGCATCCTCGGCCCGCAGCGGGCGCAGCATCACCGTCTCGCCGCGCAACTCGACAGGCTTGACCTCCATGGGAGTCACGCGCGGCTCCCCGCGGGCGACACCTCGCGCTGATAGATGTCGGGCACGATGATCTCCATGTAGCGCTTCGGGTCGGCGAGGTAGCCGAAACCGAACTGCTCGTAGAGGCCGTGCGCATCGCGCGTCATCAGGCAGAACCGGCGCAGGCCCTGCAATTCCGGGTGGCCGAGGATCGCCTCCATCAGCCGCTTGCTCAGGCCGCGCCCGCGCGAAGACTCGAGAATGAACACGTCCGCCAGGTACGCGTACGTCGCGCGATCAGTGATCACCCGCGCAATGCCCACCTGCGCCGGCGGCCGCTTCGACTCATCGATCACGCTGAAGCACATCGAGTGCGCGATGGATCTCTCGAGCACGCCCCGCGGCAGGCCGCGGCACCAGTACGCGTCGCGCAGGAACGCGTGCACGACATCCACATCGATCCGCGCGGGATCTGTGGTGATCAGAAACGCATCGTGACGGAACTCGTATTGCTGCGGCATCGCGGGCGGCCTTCGGCGGAGAGCGGGCCGCCACTGTAGCGATGCGCGCCGCGCTCAGCGCGCTATGCGCTTCACCGAATATTCGAGGCTCACATACGGCCCGCCCGCCGCGGCGGGGTCGCGCGTCGTGTCCACCACGCGGAAGCGATCACCATCCACGATCGTGAACACGGAATCGACCTCGATCTCGCGCTCCTCCGGTCCACGCTTCTGCTTCGAGACCAGCGCCAGCGCTCGCGCCTTCTCATCGAAACGGCCGGTCTCCTGGAACTGTCGACCTGTCGCGGCGTTGGTCCACACCGACCGATACTGCTTCCCCTCGACATCAAACGAGAAGTAGCCGACCCAGTGGCCGCGCGTGCCGTCCTCAAAGCGGATCGTGAACTCCATCCGAAGGAAGCGCCCATCGAACGTGCGCCGGATGTCCCATGCGCTCTGAGTCTGCGTGGGCGGCTGTTCCGGCGCCACGCGCACGAATCCGGGGCCCTCCCAGCGACCGATGAGCGGGTCGAGCGCGGCCATCGCCTTGTCGAATTCCTTCTGCTGCTCGGCCTTGAACAGCGCGGAACCAACAGGCGGCGCCTGAACGGTCGGAGCCGATTGCCGGGCAACCGCGGGAAAGGCCAGTGTGATCGCGAAGAGGCTGACGCAAGTGGCACGCAGCATCACACGCAATCCTCAGTCTCAAGTCTCAGGCCGCAAGCCTCAGAGTCGAATCGCAGCGAAGAGTCGACGTGTCGAAGACTCGCCGTGGCGAGGCGACGCCCGAGCCCCAAGCCCTTCCTTATCCCTTCGCCATCGTCTCGGCCTTCTTGCGCGCATCATCCAGCGTGCTCACGTACATGAACGCGCCCTCCGGCAGGTCGTCGCCCTCGCCGTTGGCCAGGCGCTCGAACGAGTCGATCGTGTCCTCGAGTTTCGTGTACACGCCCTTGAAGCCCGTGAACTGCTCCGCGACGAAGAACGGCTGGCTGAGGAACCGCTCGATCTTTCGGGCCCGGCTCACCGTCCGCTTGTCCTCTTCCGAGAGTTCATCCACGCCCAGGATCGCGATGATGTCCTGAAGTTCCTTGTACCGCTGGAGGATCTGCTGCACACGGCGCGACACGCGGTAGTGCCGCTCGCCGAGGATCTGCGGGTCCACGATGCGGCTGTTGGAAGCCAGCGGATCCACCGCGGGATAGATGCCCTTCTCCGTGATCCCGCGGCTGAGCACGACGAACGCGTCGAGGTGGCTGAACGTCGTCGCGGGCGCCGGGTCGGTCAAGTCGTCGGCCGGCACGTAGATCGCTTGCACGCTGGTGATGGCGCCCTTGTCGGTCGAGGTGATGCGCTCCTGCATCTCGCCCATCTCCGTTCCGAGCGTCGGCTGATATCCCACGGCGCTGGGCATGCGCCCCAGCAGCGCCGACACCTCGGAGCCCGCCTGCGTGAACCGGAAGACGTTGTCGATGAAGAGCAGCGTTTCCTTGCCCGAGGCGTCGCGGAACTCCTCGGCCATGGCCAGCGCCGAGAGGCCGACGCGCAGACGCGCGCCCGGCGGCTCGTTCATCTGGCCGAACACCATCGCCACCTTGTCGATGATGTGGGCCGTCTTGCCCGACTCATCGGTGTACTGGGCTTCCTTCATTTCCAGCCACAGGTCGTTGCCCTCGCGGGTCCGCTCGCCCACGCCGGCGAACACGCTGTAGCCGCCGAACTCGCGGGCCACGCGCGCGATCATCTCCTGGATCACAACCGTCTTGCCGACGCCCGCCCCGCCGAAGAGGCCGATCTTGCCGCCGCGCACGAACGGGCACAGCAGGTCGATCACCTTGATGCCCGTGATCAGGATCTCGGTCTTGGGGTTGAGGTCCTTGAACTCCGGCGGCGACTGGTGGATCGAGCGATGCTTGGTCGCCTTCACGGGACCCTTCTTGTCCACCGGCTCGCCCAGCAGGTTGAACACGCGCCCCAGAACCTGCTCCCCGACCGGCACCTTCACCGGGCCGCCCTCGTCCTGCGCCTTCATGCCGCGGGCCATGCCGTCGGTCGAGCCGAGCGCCACGCAGCGGACGCGCCCGCCGCCGAGGTGCTTCTGCACCTCGCCCGTGACCTTGAGCTGACCCATGCGGGTCTTCTCATCGACCTTCACGGCGTTGTAGATGTCCGGCAGCGCATCCTCGGGGAACTGCGCATCAAACGTCGAGCCGATGACCTGGGTGATGACGCCTGTGGCGGCCATGACGAAGGGCTCCGAAATCGGGGTACTGCCCGCGGGTCCAACCGACCCGAAGGGGGCGACAGAATAGCGGGAAGGCCCCGGCCGGGCCAGCGAATCAGGACGCCCAAATCAGCCCCGTTTCGCACGGATTTGCGCTCGGGAGGTGCCCCGCGCACCGGGACGAATCCTGTGATCGATCGCGAAGGTCCTACCCGCCGAGCCGTCGCGCGGCCAGCACCACATCGCGCGCCAAGGCCATCGCCAGTCCGATCTTCACGATCGAGCCCGGGATGAAGGGAACAAGCCCCATCGCCATCGCCTGCTCCCACGAGAACCCCGGCGTCAGTCCGCCCATGGCAATCCTCAGCCACGCCACGCCGAGCACGAAGATCACGATGTTGCCAGCGATGATCGCGGCCGCGGCGCGCCACAGCGATGGCTCCCGTGCTGCGCGCTGGCCGAGGATGAGACCCATCACCGGCTGCGCCGCGATGAAGCCCGCCAGGTACCCCGAAGTCAGCCCGCCCGATGCCGCCGCGAACACCGGCAGCCCGATCAGCCCGAGCCCGACATAGAGGGCCATGCTCCCCGCCCCGAGCCACGGCCCGAGGGCGAACGGCGCGAGCGTCACCGCCAGCGTCTGGAGCGTGATCGGAACCGGCGTGCCCGGGATCGGCAGCGCGATCTGCGCCGAGAGCGCTGTGAGCAGCCCCCACAGCGCGATGCCCGCCGCCCGGCGCGCAACCAGCGAAGGCTCGCGCCGCGCTTCCAGCGCGAAGGTTCGGGAAACCGGGATGCTGATGCTCATGATGGGGTGGACCTCGCCGGGCGGATAGGAGCGAACAATATAGCGGTACGCGATGCGCCCGGGTACTTTGACCGGCGGGCCAGACAATCGTCGGCTCCACCGGGACCTCTCTCATGTCGCGAAGCCTCTACGCACGCCTGCATTCGCGCTTCGGCGACTCCCGCGCTGCCCGTGCCGAGAGACTCTCGCGCCGCCAGGCGTTGCACCGACTCGCCGCGGGTTCCGCAGGCATGGCTCTCGCCGGATCGCTTCTCGAGGGCTGCAACAGATCGAGCCGCGCCACCGCAACCGGCGAAGCCGCCCAGCGCGGCGCGGGCCGCCGCGTCATCGTGATCGGTGCGGGCCTCGCGGGCCTCGCCTGCGCCGATGCCCTCCTCGCCGACGGCGCGGATGTCACCGTGCTCGAAGCGCGCAAGCGCCTCGGCGGGCGCGTGCTCACGTTCCGCGACCTGATCCCCGGCCGCATCGTCGAAGGCGGCGGCGAGTACATCGGCGCCAACCACCCCATGTGGATGGCCCTGGCCGATCGCTTCGATCTCACGTTGCTCGACGCGCCGAGCCTCGAGGACCTCTCCTACCCCATCTGGATCGACGGCCAGCGCCTCACCGACGATGAAGCCGAGGCCCTCTATAAGGAGATGACGGTCGCGCTCGGCATGTTCAGCGCGCAGGCCGCCGACATCGACCCCGAGCGCCCATGGCGCTCGCCGCGCGCTGAGGCGCTCGACAAAGCCCCCACCTCGCACTTCCTCGACTCGCTGGACATCTCCTCGCGCTGCCGCGCTGCCGTGCGCTCGCAGCTCGAGGCCGACAACGGCGTCGCCGTGGATCGGCAATCCCTGCTGGGCAACCTCGCGCAGGTCAAGGGCGGCGGCCTCGACCGCTACTGGACCGACACCGAGACGTTCCGCTGCTCCGGCGGCAACGACCAACTTGCCCAGCGCCTCGGGGAAGCGATCGGCCTCGATCGAATCCTCCTCGGCGTCAGCGCGCGGCGGATCGAAATCGATGGTTCGGTCGCGCGCGTGCTCGGCTACGACGGTGTCGTCTACGACGCGGACGATGTGGTGCTCGCCATCCCGCCGAGCGCGTGGCGCTACATCGACTTCGACCCGTACCTCCCGGAGTCGCTCGCGCCTCAGATGGGCATCGCGGTCAAGCACCTGGGCGTGGTGAAGGCCCCGTTCTGGCTCGAATCCGGCAACGGGCCCGAGACCATCACCGATGGCGACATCGGGCAGACCTGGGAGGGCGCGACGGGCGAGCCCGAAGACGCCCAAAGCACCGCCACCGTGCTATCCGCCTTCTCCGGCGGGCCCGCCGCGGAGCGCTGCCGCTTCTACACCGACAACTCGCAGGACTTCTACGTGCAGACGCTCGAGCGCCTTTACCCCGGATACGCCGAGCAGCAGACCGCGCGCCGCTTCATGGACTGGCCCACCGATCAGTTCACGCAGGCGGGCTACTCGTTCCCCGCGCCGGGTCAGGTGACCTCGATCGGCCCCGTGCTGGCCCGCCCTTACGCCCGCGGCCGCCTGCACTTCGCGGGCGAGCACACCTTCCCCGCCTTCGTCGGCTACATGGAGGGCGCGCTCCAGAGCGGCGTGCGCGTCGCCGAGCGCATCCTCGCTTCGAGTTGATGCAACCGCAGAGACGCAGAGCACGCGGAGAATTCACTTGATCTGAAGTCCCCAACTCCGCGTTTGGACGGCGAATACTCGAATCTCGATTCTGAATCCTGAATCATTGTTTCAGGCATCCCTCTGCGTCCTCAGCGTCTCTGCGGTTGCATTCCTATGACCGACGTTGGCCCCGAACCAACCGCCCCGCCCACGACGCCCGCCGCGCCGCCAACCGCGCGCTCCGGCCGCACGTACAAGCGGCGCTCGCGGTGGCCGCTGGTTTTCGGCATCGTCGGCATTGTGCTCGCGGCGTGGGGCCTGCTCGGCTCGATCGGCGGCATCTTCTCCATGGAAATGATGCATGGCACACCCATGCCGCCACCGGCAGTCGCGTGGACCTCGATCGCCGTGTCGATCGCGCTCGCCGCGATATTGCTCGCCGGCAGCATCGGCCTCCTGTCTCGCCGCCCGTGGACCGCCCCCACGCTGTGGTGGTGGGCCATCATCAGCGTGATCTATCTCGTCGGGTCCACCGTGGCGACCGTGGCATTCCCCGACACGTTCATGCCCCAACTGACCCAGGCCGGCGCCGGCACAGGCGCGCAGGGCCCGCCTCCCGCCATGATGCGAACCTTTGTTTATTTCGGCGCCATCATCGGCCTCCTCTTCGGCCTCGCATGGCCGACGATCGTTCTGCTCTGGATGTCTCGCCGCGCCGTGCGCGAAGAAGTCCGCGACTGGGGATCGACCTTGCGATGAGCAGGGAATGACTCCCGGCGCCGCAGCCCGTGTACCGCATCGGGCGCAAACACTGATCTCTAAGGTCGAAGGGCTTTGAATGAGAATCCACTAACCTGTATTCCTCCGCGTCCTCCGCGCCTCTGCGGTTGCATCCCTTCCCGGTGAGCCGGCATGTTCTGCAAGACCTGCGACTACCCACTGTGGAACATCGCCGCACGCAACTGCCCCGAGTGCGGCTCGCCCTTCAAGCCCGCCGACTTTGACTTCGCCCCCGAGTCCGTCCGCTTCTGCTGCCCCTCCTGCGGCCAGGACTACTACGGCACCGACGAGCGCGGCCACCTCGTCCCACGCGATTTCGCCTGCGTCCGCTGCAACGCCGCCATCCGCATGGACGAGATGGTCCTCCAGCCGGTCGCCGGGATCGCCGAGCGACACACCGTCATCGGTCTCGCGCCGTGGCTCGAGCGCAAGCGCATCGGCTTCTGGCGCGCCTGGCTCGGCACGATCTGGGGCGCGATGACCGCGCCCTCGCGCCTCATCGGCGGCGTGCCCGTCGAATCCTCCAAGTGGAGCGCCCTGTGGTTCGCGATGCTCACCGGCTTCGCCTACATGCTCCTGGCCGGCTTTCCGTTTCTAATCCTTGGCATGATCGGCGCGATCGCCGGAGCCAGCGCCGCGGGCCAACGCGGCGGCGGTGGCGGCGCGATGTTCTTCGGCGCCCTGCCGATGCTCGCGTTCGTCGTGCTTATCGGCTTCGTCTCGATCGCCATCGGCATCGCCCTCTGGTCGCTTCTCTCGCACATCATCCTGCGCATCACCGGGCGCACCGCCCACGGCCTCGGGCGCACCTTCCAGAGCCTGTGCTACGCCAGCAGCGCCAACGCGCTCTCGGCCATCCCGTGTCTTGGCGTCTACACCGGCATCGTCTCATGGATCTGGTGGGCCGCCAGCGCCACGCTCATGATCCGCGCCGGCCAGCGCGTCTCCGGCTGGCGCGCGACGATTGCCGTGCTCCTTCCACCCGTCGTTGTTTCCGCAACGATCATCGGGCTCTTCTTGTGGATGATCTTCTGGTCATTCGGTCAGGCGTCGCAACTTGGATCGCGACAGGGTCAGCGATTGGCCGCCGACATCAGCCAGGCTTTGCAACACCACGCGGCTCAGCATAGTGGCGCGCTTCCGGCACACGCTGTGGAAATGATCGCCGCGCAGCAACTCACGCCGTGGCAGATCTCGCACCAGTCTCAGAACCCGATGACCGTCGCGGGCATCGACATCAATTCGCTCGCCTTCAAGCAGCCGCAGGACCAACAGAGCGATGTGGCCAGGATTCTCGCCGCCATGCCCGATGACATGATCGCCCACCGCCTCGGCGATGTGGTGTTCACCTATCACGGCATGGACGTGCCGACCGCCGCGGCAAGCAACTCACCACTCTGGATCGCCCTCATCCTGCCCCAGTTTCCGCAGCCGGGCGTGACGGGCTCGGGCGCGCACGCCGGCAACCCTCCCCCGTTCATGGGCCTGCACCTCTTCCGCGCTGTCACCGCCGACGGCACGGCCATCGAGATCGACCCCGCCAACTTCGACACCGAACTCGCGGCGCAGAACTCCGTCCGCGCCACCGCCGGCCTCCCGCCGCTCCCCGACCTGCGCAAGATCGATGCCGACCATCCCGCCCTCGCGCCGTAGGGCCTAACCACAGAGACACCGTGGCACAGAGAAACACGACTGATCAAAGAAACAGCAGGCGAAAAACCACTCGAGTGTCCTGTGATTCTGAGCCGAGAGAATGATTCTTCTCTGTGTCTCTGTGTCTCTGTGCCTCTGTGGTGAATTCCTAGAGTCTTTCCGTCGCCAGGCTCGCCAGTTCGCTCCGCTCGCTCTTCATCAGCGTCACGTGCCCGACGATCCCCAGCCCCTTCATCTTCTCCACCGCGTACGAGAGCCCGTTCGACGATGAATCGAGGTACGGGTTGTCGATCTGCTGGATGTCGCCCGTCAGCACGATCTTCGTCCCCTCGCCCACGCGGCTGACGATCGTCTTGATCTCGTGCGGCGTCAGGTTCTGCGCCTCATCGATGATGATGAACTGGTGCGGGATCGACCGGCCGCGGATGTACGTCAGCGGCTCGAGGATCAGCCGCCCATCGGCGATCAGTTTCTGGATGCGCTGCTCCGTCGAGTGGCTCTCGGCCTGCTGCATGTGCGCGCCGCGCGTCGAGAGCAGATAAGAGAGGTTGTCGAAGATCGGCTGCATCCACGCCGTGAGTTTCTCGTCCTTGTCGCCCGGCAGGTACCCGATGTCGCGCCCCAGCGGCATGATCGGCCGCGCCACGAGCAGCTTCTCGTAGCGCGAGTCGTTGAACACCTTGCTCATGCCCGCGGCCACCGCCAGCAGCGTCTTGCCCGTGCCGGCCGAGCCGATGAGCGTGAGCAGCCGCACCTCGTCATCCAGCAGCAGGTCCAGCGCCATGTTCTGCTGTACGTTGCGCGCCATGATGCCGAAGGTCGGCTTGCGCGGTCCCGTGACGGGGATCAGGTGATCCGTGTCCGCCAGGCGCCGCCCCAGACCCGTGTGGCTCTCATCCGTGCGGTCCGTGAGCATCGCGAACTGATTGGGATGGAGCAGCGGCTCGGCCGCTTCCGCGCCGGTGCGCTTGATCCCCATCTCCTTGGCAAGCTTCGCCACGGGCAGCATCCGCTCGCTGTACAGCTCGTCGATCACATCGCCGGCGACCTTCGCGCTCAGGAACCCCGTGTACAGCGTCTCGGCATCGACCTTCTGGTTCTCAAAGTCCTCGGTGCGGATGCCCAGCGCATCGGACTTGATCCGCGCGTTGATGTCCTTGGAGACGAAAACGACGCGCTGCCCCGCCTGGTGCAGCGCCCACGCCACCGCGATGATCCGGTTGTCCGGCTTGTCCTGCTCCAGCGGCTCGGGGCGCGGGTACATCGTCACGTCGATGCGCAGCGTGCCCGTCGCGTTGAAGCCCGCCGCGGCCTTGAGCGCGGGGCCGCCGTTGCCCAGCCTCACGCCGTCCGTCAGCCGGCCCTTGACGCGCAGGGCATCGAGGTAGCGGATGCACTCGCGCGCGTTCCGCCCGCGGTCATCGCTCGTGCCCTTGAAGTGGTCGAGCTCTTCGAGCACCGACAGCGGGATGACGATGTCGTTCTCCTGAAAGACGAAGATCGCCTTGGGGTTGTGCAGCAGCACATTCGTGTCGAGCACGAACGTCTTGACGGCCGTCGCTTTGCCGCGCGATGAAGCCCCGGACTTGCCCGGCGCCGCGCCCGCGTCCGCATGACCGTCGGCGCCGCCGCCTCGACCGCCGCCACCGCGCGCTCGGCGCGCAGAGCCCGCCTCTTCCTCTGTCTCGGAGTGGCGCTGGCGTTGAGCGGGTTGGAACCGATCCATCACGTGGGGAGCGAGGCTTGGCGCTGTCGTCGCGGGGGCGATCGGTCGTCGCACGATGCCTCTTCCTCCCATGCCGGCTCCGCCGGGTTCGGCCCGGAGCGCCCGGGCCGGAGATCGCGGCGGCGTCGGAAACCGGCGAGGCCCGCCGCCCGCGAGCAATCCCTCTCTCCTTACTCTATCGGCCCTTCGCGGCCCGGGTTCCAGAAATCCGCCGCACCACTGCCCCGTCCGGGAATCCCCGGCCCGATCCCGCCCACGCCCCGACCGCCGCGCAAAGGAATCCGCGCATGGAAGCGATCTTCACCGTCGAGAACCTCATCGCGCTGGTGACCCTCACGGCCATCGAGATCGTCCTCGGCATCGACAACATCGTCTTCATCGCGATCCTCACGGGGCGCGTGAAGAAAGAGGCCCAGGACCGTGTGCGCCGCATCGGACTCGTGCTCGCGATGGTCATGCGCATCCTGCTCCTGCTCTCGATCACGTGGGTGATGAGCCTGACGCGCCCGCTCTTCTCCGTTCTCGAGAACGAGATCTCCGGGCGCGACATCATCCTGATCGTCGGCGGCCTCTTCCTGATCGCCAAGGCCACGCACGAGATCCACAAGAAGGTCGAGGGCGGCTTCGCGGAAATCCCCGGCGACGCGGGCGCCGGTCGGGCCACGGTCCGCTCCGTGCTGATCCAGATCATCCTGCTCGACCTCGTCTTCTCGCTCGATTCGGTGATCACGGCCGTGGGCATGGCCCAGAGCATCTGGGTGATGATCACCGCCGTGGTGATCTCGGTCGGCGTCATGCTCGCCTTCGCCGGCGCCATCAGCCGCTTCGTCGAGCGTCATCCCACGGTCAAGATGCTCGCGCTCTCGTTCCTCGTCCTGATCGGCGTCGTGCTCGTCGGCGACGGCCTGGGCCACCACGTCCCCAAGGGCTACGTCTACTTCGCCATGGCCTTCAGCCTCGGCGTGGAACTGCTCAACATCCGCGCGGGCACCAGGGCTTCAAGAAAAAAGCCGGCGCCGACCCTCTGACTGAACGTTGCACTCTGTTCCGCGTTTTAACTCCCCACATCCGACATCCCACATCCCGCATCCGACATCCGACATCACGCCCGCTCCTTCACTTCCTTGACCATCCCCAGCATGTACCGATGGAAGTCGTCGTGCATGATCTTCATGTTCGGGCTGTTCATCATGCGCCGGAACGAGGGCTCGGCCGCCACCTCGCGCATCCGCGCCTCCCAGGACTTGAAGTAGCCCTCGGGCACCTGCCCGTTGCGGTCCGCGAACCACACGATCTCGAACACCGAGAGCTGCATGAGGTTGAAGAAGTGCTCGCGGATGTCGCGCTCGGTCGCGAGCCCGGCCACATCGTGCTGATAGACCTGCGCCAGCGACGGATCATCGACGCGCATCCGCCGCAGCGACATCTGGAGTTCAACGAGCCGCGCGTAGTTGCCCACGTGCGCCGCCCGCCGCGCCTCGCGGAACTGGATCGCCGCGTACACCAGCCCGCCCGCGATCGCAAACGACGACACCGCTTGCAGAATCACCTTGAGCCATTCGAGGTCCATCGCCAAGAGCGTACATCTGATGGATGTCGCCCGATCGACGGGCTACGCGCATGAATAAATGTGCTCCCCACTCTTCGTCCCGAAGGGACGGTCGAAGGTAGCCACGGGCCGTGGCCGCGCCAGCGGCCTGGCCCGTGGAAAGCAATAGTGGAAACGATTCCCGCCCCGAAGGGGCGGACGAGTTTTCTCATTCACTGAGTTACGCTACGGCCATGCCCGGCACATTCTCAAACATCCTCTTTCACATCATCTTCTCGACCAAACATCGAGAGCCATTCATCACCCCCGCGCTGCGCGATCGCCTGTACCCTTTCGTCGGCGGTATCGTGCGCGACGAGCGGGGAACGCTTCTCACCATCGGCGGCATGTCGGATCATGTGCACCTGCTCGTGATCTCGAGAACCGATGGCACGGTGGCCGACCTTGTGCGCCACGTGAAATCGCGATCCTCGCTCTGGGTGCACGAGGAGTACAAGGACCAACGAGCTTTCGGCTGGCAGGAGGGCTATGCGGTGTTCAGTGTTGCCGAATCCGGGCGCGACGAAGTGCGCCGATACATCGAGAACCAGGAGGAACACCACAGGAAAAAGTCGTACGAGGACGAGTACTTGGCGTTCCTGAAGGCCAACAAGGTCGAGTTCGACCCAAGGTACGTCTTCGATTGAACGCGGTTTTCTCGTCCGCCCCTTCAGGGCGGCTCAGAAAAGAAGAGCCAGATTCGGGCGCGCCGACAACCACGGGCGTCTCGAAGACTCGACCGCCCGTGGCTACCAGCACTAGCCCCTTCGGGGCTCCAAAAGCACTCGGAGCGCCCGGCCGCTCACACCGCCGCCGTCTTCCCGCTTTCATTCAGGATCTTCCTCAGCACTGTCTGAAGAATCCCCCCGTTCTCGTAGTACGTCACCTCTACCGGCGTATCCACGCGGCAGCGCGTCTCGAACTCGATCGTCTTGCCCTTCTCCGCGCCCTGCGTCTTCGTCGCCCGCACCTTCACCGCCGCGCGCGGCCCCAGCGGCCGCGGCAGCGCCACATCAAACGTCTCCGTCCCATCAAGCCCGAGCGTCGCCGCGCTCTGCCCATCCGCAAAGCACAGCGGCAGGATGCCCATGCCCACGAGGTTCGAGCGGTGGATGCGCTCGATGCTCTCGGCGATCACCACGCGCACTCCCTGAAGCATCGGCCCCTTGGCCGCCCAGTCGCGTGAGGAGCCCATCCCGTAGTCCTTGCCCGCCAGCACCACCAGCGGCACACTCTCCTTCTTGTAGTTCATCGCCGTGTCGAAGATCGGCACGATCGCCTTGCCGTCGCCCGCCTTCGAAAAATCGCGCGTCCACCAGCCTTCCCTGATCTTCCCGCCCTCCGCCGCGAGTTTGTTCTTCACGCGCACGTTCGCGAATGTGCCGCGCGTCATCACGCGGTCGTTGCCGCGCCGCGAGCCGTAAGAGTTGAACTGGCTCCGCGCCACGCCCAGCGAGAGCAGGTACTGCCCCGCCGGGCTCTTCTCCGCGATGTCGCCCGCCGGCGAGATGTGATCCGTCGTCACGCTGTCGCCCACGAACACGAGGCATCGTGCCCCCTTGATGTCCGTGATCCCCGGCGGCGTCTCCTTTATCCCCTCGAAGTACGGCGGGTTCTGGATGTACGTGCTCTTCTCATCCCACGGGTAGAGTTCGCTCTGGCTCACCGGCACCTCGTTCCACGTCGGGTTGCCGGTGAACACATGCGCGTACTGCGCCCGGAACTGCTCGGGCTTCACGCACGCCGCCTTCGTCTTCTGGACCTCCTGAAGGGTCGGCCAGATCTCCCGCAGAAAGACCGGCTTGCCCGCGCTGTCGTTGCCCAGCGGCTCGTTCACCAGATCGACGTTCATGTTGCCCGCCAGCGCATACGCCACCACCAGCGGCGGGCTGGCCAGATAATTCGCTCGCACGTACGGATGGATGCGCCCCTCGAAGTTGCGGTTGCCCGAGAGCACCGACGCGACCGCGAGGTCTCCTTTATTGATCGCCGCTTCGATCGGCTCCGGCAGCGGCCCGGAGTTCCCGATGCACGTCGTGCACCCGTAGCCCACCGTGTGGAACCCGATCGCTTCGAGGTCCTTCGTCAGCCCCGCTGCGTCGTAGTACTCCGTCACCACCTTCGAGCCCGGCGCCAGACTCGTCTTCACCCACGGCTTGGGCTTGAGGCCGCGCGCGGCCGCCTTGCGCGCCACGAGCCCCGCCGCGATCATCACATCCGGGTTGCTCGTGTTCGTGCACGAGGTGATTGCCGCGATCACGACATCGCCACTGCATAGATGAAACCGCTGCTCGCCGACGGCGACCTCCACGCCGTCGCACCCCGGCCCGCACGGTTTCGCGTGACCGTCCTGCCCACTGGAGTGGTTCGCTTGCGGCACGCGCCCCGTTGCGCTCTGCCCGCCCTCGGCGGCAAAGGCATTCACGCGCACTGCATCGGGCTGCGGCTTCTTGCCGAACGTGTCCGCCAGTTCCTTGAGCCACTCACCCTTCACGCGCCGCAGCGGCACGCGGTCCTGCGGCCGGCGCGGCCCGGCCAGGCTCGGCTCCACCGTGCTCAGATCGAGTTCGATCACATCGGAGAACTGCGGCTCCCGCGCCTGCGGCGTCCAGAACATCCCCTGCGCCTTGCAGTACGCCTCGACGAGTTTCACCGTCTGCTCATCGCGCCCGGTGAACCGCAGGTAATCGAGCGTCGCCTGATCGACGGGGAAGTAGCCGATCGTCGCGCCGTACTCCGGCGCCATGTTGCCGATCGTCGCGCGGTCCGCCACCGAGAGCGCCGCCACGCCCGGCCCGCAGAACTCGACGAACTTGTCCACCACGCCCTTCTTGCGCAGCATCTCCGTCACGGTCAGCACGAGGTCCGTCGCCGTCGAGCCTTCGGGCAGCGCGCCCTTGAGCCTGAATCCCACCACCTGCGGCGTGAGCATGTAGATCGGCTGCCCGAGCATCACCGCCTCGGCCTCGATGCCACCCACGCCCCAGCCGACCACGCCGAGACCGTTGATCATGGTCGTGTGGCTGTCGGTGCCGACGAGCGAATCCGGGTAGGCCACTTCCTCGCCGTCGATCTCGCGCGACCACACCACCTTCGCGAGGTACTCGAGGTTCACCTGGTGCACGATCCCCGTCGCCGGCGGCACGACTCGGAAGTTCGACAGGCTCTGCTGCCCCCACTTGAGGAACTCGTAGCGCTCGCGGTTGCGCTCGAACTCCTTCTGCGCGTTGATCGTCAGCGCCACGCCCGAGGCGTACGCATCGACCTGTACCGAGTGGTCGATCACAAGGTCGCACGGCACGAGCGGGTTGATCGTGGCCGGATCGCCGCCGAGCCGCTTCATCGCGTCGCGCATCGCGGCTAGGTCCACCACGCACGGCACGCCCGTGAAGTCCTGGAGCACGACGCGCCCCGGCATGAAGGGCAGTTCCACCGGGGCCGGGCTCTTGGCGTTCCACCCGGCCAGGCCGATCACGTCGTCGTTGGTCACCACGAAGCCGTCAACATTGCGCAGCATCGCCTCCAGCAGCACCTTGATGCTGTAGGGCAGCCGCTCGATGTGCCCCACCTTCTGTTTCGACAGGGCGTTGAGGTCATAAAAGAGGTATGACCGGCCATCGACCTTGAGAGTGTTCCGGGACGAAAACGGGTTCCGTGTCTGAGAAGGCATTGCTGGTTCCTGAAAACCGTGCCACTACCTGTCGGTCGTGCCACTGACCTGTCCGCAGGTCAGTGCCACCGCCGCCGCGCCGGATTCCGCGCGAATGTGCAAGGATACGCGCCGGGTCGCCGCAGGCGATCCGCCGAAGCACGCTTGAAAAAAACGCCCAACAAACCGGGAGGCGACATACGAGACGAGCCGTGCGCGAATCGGCCGGCCGACCAACCGCTCGGCCGGATGCTCAAGCGTGGATCGTGATCCGCCGCTCCCACTCTCGCGACGCCGACCCCTTGTCGCGCCTGCGTGAGCGATTTCCATGGTTACGTGGGAGAGCGTTTGCACGAGCACGCATACAAGGAGCCATGCCTTTCCGCAGTGCCGGTAGTTTTCCTGGTTCGTGACTTTGCTGGTAATTAGCGCATTTCTTAGGAACCCAGTGCAAACCGACTCTGTGATTGTGTGCATATGGCCTGTAGAACTTGACCTCTACTTCGGCTCAGCACAAACTGATCGCGTTTCTTAGGCACCGATACCCTTTCGACGCTCACCGGCGGGCGTCTGCGACCCGCACGTGAGAACTGAGGTGATTCGATGATCCGAGTCGTCCGCCCGGGAACAGCAGGTCTCTTTCACCAAGCGATGATCATTCTCGCCTGCGCGTGCGCGCCGTTGGTGTTGTCGCCGGGTGCCATCGCGGGCAACATCACGAACGCCCAAGAACCGCCAAACGATTGTGGTCAGGGCAAGGAGGCCAGCGATCCCGTTTACCTGTTCAGCGGCGAGTACTACCTCGACGCTGTGGACTTGTTCCTGCCGGGGCGCGGGTTCGATTTCCGGCTGACACGAACGTATCGCTCCAAGTCCGGCGATCACGACCAGGCGACGCTCGCGAATCCAGATTCGACCCGGGCCATGCCTGATGTGCCAGTTCTGATCGGTTGGAACTGGACTCACTCCTACGCACAAGCGATTCTCGGAGAAGCGCCGCCGGTTCTCCATTCCCAATCCGCCTCTTACCCGGTGCGTGACTCCAGAGGTCGCTACTTCTGGTTTCCGCAAGGCAGCGCAGGCAGTGCACTCTGCGCGGGCGCGCCGACGGGCGAACAGTACCCGTGCCCGAAGGGCGACCTCGGCAAAACGATTGACGCCGTCTCCACTCCCCGCCGACCCGGGCTGGCGAACGCTCAGCCCCAGATCGGCGGCCTCACGTACGTCGGGCTCCAAGCACCTGATGGGCTCACGCACAAGTTCTACCCGCTCTATGACATCACCTTCGACCCTGCCCTCAGGGGCAAGCTCGCCGAGATCGCCGATCGCAACGGAAACGTGATGACCTTCTACTACGGCCTGACAAACGGCCTAAATGATTACGGCATGCTCAACAAGGTCGTCGACACGCTCGGCCGCGAGATCCTGTTCTCGTACGACGCCCAGCAGCGACTCATCGAAGTCAGCGAGAATACGCCCGGGGGCCGCGTCGTCGAGTACGAGTACTGGAATGGGAATCCGAACGACGCGGGCAATCTCGGTGACCTGAAGTCGGTGACCCAATCTCCGGTCGCTGGTCATCCAAGCGGCCTGACCTGGCGTTTTGAGTACCACAAAGGCAATCCGATTTACGGCGACAACCTTCATCGGGTGATCGATCCGCGAGGCGTCACGGTCGTTGAAAACACCTACAGCGAAGTCTGGGACAACACCTATCCACTCAACGGCGACTGGCGCAGGTTCCGGTACTTCGACGTGATCGTACGCCAGTCGTATGGCGGCCCCGACGGCGGGCGCTACGACTACCTTTACTTCCCGCTTCTTGAAGCGCAGTCCAACGGTCAACTCCTTCACAACGGCACCATCACCTACTCGATCAACCGCACCGGCCAGGTCCGTCGGTATACCTTCGATACTGCGAATCACCTTCTCCAGACCGACGTCTTCGAAGGGATCCTCGATTCCAACTCTGACGTGGTTCGCAATGCCGGATTGCAGCCGATGGGCTTCGTGCTCGGAGGCGGGGCTTCCGCCGACAATTCCGATGAAGACCTGCTCGAATCCTTCCAGGACTCGTTGCTCACGCCGCCGCTTCACGATCCCGGCGCAGCGCCCGGAACGCGCTACTTCACGACGACCTACGAGTACAACCCCGATTCACTCGTGACCAGAACCACGCTCCCCAGTGGAGACACCATCGACTACGAGTATTTCCGCGAGCCTCTGCAGCCTGATGGAACCTCGACCACCGATTCCAGACTGCGCGGAAACATCGTCAAGGTGACCCGCACGCCGGGTTCCGGAAGAATCGGCTCTCCGATTGTGAGGGAATGGACCTATGACGACACGTTTGGCTCCTCGGGAGGGTGCGGCTGTGGCACTTCGTTCGCCGCATCATCCAAGGACGCGCTCGGAAGGGTCACTGACTTCGACCACGACGGGAGCGGCAACCTGACCGCCGCCACCGCGCCTCCGGTCTCGACTCTTCCCGGCGGCACGCCGGATCAGACGATCGTGCACGAGTTCGAGTACTTCGCAACCGGCACTTCGGACCAGGGCGAACTCAAGAAACGAATCGACCCCGATCATGACGCCGAGATCAACGGGCAGCCAGTCACGTCCAATCGCACCGTGCATTTCAGGTACTACCCGATTACTGACCCGTCGTCCGGTCTGCTCGAAAAGATCGCCATCGATGTCGACGGCGATGGGCCCGAATGGGAGCCCGGCGCGCAGGACCCCGACATCGTTGCCACGCTTCGGTACAACTGGCGCGGTGACGTGACTGAGGAGATCGCTCCGCGCGGCGCCAAAACAGTGCGCGCTTACGACGAGAGGGGTCTTGTTCTTTCCGAGAAGACCTCGCTGCCGTCATGCACGGGGTCCTGTGATTTCTCGTTCATCGAGTTCCGCTACGACGCCAACGGCAACCTCGTCCGCCAAGACACCCATAATCTCGACGGCGATCGTGCGGTAGTGACATCAAATCCTCTCTGGACGACAATTCACGACTACGACAGCCTCAACCGGCGTATCCGCACCTGCCAAGAAGTCCGGCCGTTCGCCGTCCACTCCAGCCAGGTCAGATGCATCGATGAGGCGCACGATGACCTGACCGAGCTGTCGGAATTCATCACGACAGAGTACGAGTACGACAAGAACGACAACCTCGCGCTCATCCGCAAGGGCGAAGCCACCAGCGGCCATCAGCCCGACAACATCGTCGCGCTCCAGTACGACGAGCGCAACATGCTCTTCAAGGACACTCGCGGCAGCGACGACCCCATCGTCTACGACTATGACGCCAACGGCGTCCTCTTCAAGATGATCGAGAGCGAAGGGACTTCCAACCAACACATCTACCAGTACGTCCACGACGGACACGACCGGCTGATCCGTGTCACCGACCCGATGGGCAACGTGACCGAGATCGAGTACGACGCGAACGGGAATCGCACGGCGGTGACCCACAAGGGTGAGCTGGTCGACGCCACCAGCGCTCTGGGAACCACCGTCTTGGCTCGCACCGAAATGAACTACGACGAGATCAACCGACCTCTTGAAGTGAAGCGCCGCCTGTTCAACGTCACCGCCGGCCCCCAGCCCACTGATCCTGTGTCCGTCTGGCGCCGCGAGTATTTCCCGAACTCGGCCGTCAAACGCATGATCGATCCGCGCACCCATCACACCGACACTGCCTACGACGCGATCGCGCGCCCCCTGCGCATGACGGACCACGTCGGCAACAGCGCCGTGTTCACCTACGACAAGGCCTCCAACATCATTGAGGTGCTCCGCACGGACAAGCGCGACGACGGGGGCCCGGATGAGCAGTTCAAGGCAATCCATACCCACGACTTGATTGATCGTCTCGTGGAATCACGGCAGGTCTACGGCGTCAACGACGCTTCCGACACCGTCAGCACATTCAAGTACGACTCCCGGAACAACCGCATCGTGGGCACGCGCCAGGTCGGAACGAGCGCGACCGATCCCGACAATCCGCTGCGCACCGTTTCGACCACGCTCGCCTACGACGGACTGAGCCGCCTGACGCAGATCATCTACCCGACGGGCATCACCAACACCCGGGTCTGGGACGCCTCATCGCGCCTGATTGCCCAGGTCGACGGCGCGAACGGCGGTGGTGAGTTCGGCAACTTCACCCGCTACGCCTATGACCCGACCGATCGCATGATCATCACGCGCATGGCCGATGGCAGCATGCTCCAGGTCGGCGACGGCGCTGTATGGCCGGCCGGACAGGACCGTCCCAACCTGACCTCCTTCACGCGCGGCTACGACCGGTTCGGAAACGCACTCTCTGTGCGCGACAACAACGGCTCCTTCGTATACGCCACCTACGACCTCAATAACCGCCTCAAGAGCCGCACCATCGCCCGGGCCGCAAGGTGGGTCACAGCGCCTTCCGGCGATCACTGGTACGAAGTGCTCGGCACGACCAGCGAGGTCTACGCCTACGACGGAATGAGCCGGATCATCGCGGCTCGCGACAACGACTCGTTGGTGCTGCGCGCGCACGACACACTCTCCCGGATCATCGAAGAGACGATCCACTTCGATCCGCCTTCGGGCGGCACACCGCCAAGCCCGCCGCTCGCCGGCGGCTACTCCACCACGTACGAGCACGACCTCTCGGGAAACGTGACCGGGATCGAGTATCCGGGTGGTCGTACCGTCACGCGCGTCTTCGACAACATCGATCGCCTGAAGGATGTCTTCTCCAACCTCGGCGGCCAGATCGGCGGCGGCCCCAATGCGGGGCTCATCGCGCGGTACCAATATGCTGGCCCGGGCCGAGTCACCAAGCGCACCTACGGCAACGGCACGTTCGTCGAGCACGCTTATGACGGCCTGCTGGGCGTGAATAACCCGACCGGAGACTTCGGCGTCGGCCGCACCACGCGAAGCACTGTCAGACGCGGCGAGCAGGTCATCGACGACTGGACGTATCTTTGGGACCGCGCCAATAGCAAAACCGCGCGCCGCAACGTCGGCCCGACGGCGAGCGCCAACCGGCTCTGGCACGCCTTCAAGTACGACGATGTCTCGCGGATGATCTCGACCAAGTACGGCACGCCGGGGGCAGGCGGCGCGCCGCCGCCTTCCTGGGGCACGACCAATTACGCCATCGACGCTGTACACAACCGCTCGCAGGTCGGCGGCCAGATGCTCTCCGGCTCTCAGATCGGCGAGTACGAGCCCTTCTTCGGCACGCCCGATGTCAACTTTTCGCTGAACCAGTACACGTCCACGCCGCGCGACCTGGCCGCCTACGACTGGAACGGCAGCCTCGCCGCGCTCGACCCGCGCGCCTCGGGTGAGATCATGATGGAACTGGGCGGTCCCGGCTGGAACGAGGGCGGCTCGGCCCTCCACGAGGGCGTCGCGCAGGACATCTCCTCCGGCGGCCAGGTGCTCGACCTCTCCGGCGACAGCGCCATCGATGCCGGCGATGCCGAACTCCTCATGCAGACCATGGAGGGCGGCGGCGAGGGCGGCATGAGTATGGGCCAGTCGCTCTACCTGCCGCGTATGGCCCGCATCTCCTACGACTACCGCAACCAGATGGTCAAGGCCGTGTGGACCGACTCATCGGAGATGACCTACGTCCACACCTGGTCCTACGACTGCTTCGGCCGCCGCATCCGCAAGGTCACCGGCATGGCCCCTGATGGCCCCGCCAACGAGTGGACCACCAACGGATACACCGGCTCGGGGCGCGAGACGCGGTACATCAACGGCGGCCCCGCCTCCGCCGCGCGCTGGCAGGTCCTCGAGGAGTACAGCGGGACCGACGGAGCAGGGGCGTTCGCCTTCAGCGCCTCCTACGTCTACGGCAACTACATCGACGAGACCCTGAACATCGTCCGCGACCTCGACCCGTACACGCCCGGCCTCCAGGGCGGTCCCACCGGCGGCGTCCCCGCCTCCCTCTACCTCCACCACGACGACCTCTTCAGCGCCACCGCGCTCTCGGCCGGGCCGGTGGGCGTCTCCGCGGGCGGCACGTTCTACGGCCCCGGCGATGTCATCGAGCGCTACGAGTACGGCGACTTCGGCCTGCCGCGGGTGCAGACCGCCGCCGGCGCGGGC
>Ga0187894_10001706_pt1 | contig 27604 bp, 11 predicted proteins | sample GBC1701081metaG_FD_136650 | JGI IMG/M metagenome (GOLD analysis project Ga0187894, IMG submission 136650) | White microbial mat communities from a lava cave in the Kipuka Kanohina Cave System on the Island of Hawaii, USA - GBC170108-1 metaG ... | reverse complement strand
GAGGGCGCAATAAGACCGACGTCCTGAGGCTGAACCGAAGGCTTGTTTGAGCGCCGCCACTTCGATCGGATCGCCCATCGCCGTTCCGGTGCCGTGGGCTTCTATGTAGCTGACACTATCCGGACTTATTTCAGCCAATGCATGCGCGGTTCGAATGGCTCTCGATTGGCCATCTATCCCAGGAGCGGTATAACCGATTTTTAACGCGCCATCGTTATTGACAGCAGAACCCTTGATTACGGCATAGATGGAGTCGCCGTCCTCGAGCGCGTCATTCAGTCTCTTCAAAACAACGATCCCAACGCCGCTGCTGGAAGGAAACCCTCGCGCTTCAGCGTCGAAGGCCCGACAATGCCCGTCAGGCGAATTGATTCCACCTTCCTGATATAGATAACCTGCTCTGTGTGGAAACGCGATCGTGACTCCTCCGGCCAAAGCCATCTCGCATGCCCCGCTTAACAACCCCTGACAGGCGAGGCTGACTGCGACTAAAGAAGTAGAACAAGCCGTTTGAACCGTTACGCCCGGACCTTTCAGATTCATTTTATAGGAGACCCGAGTGGCGAGGTGATCCTTGTCATTACTGATGCTTGCCAGCATTCCACCGGCCGACTTGAGAATTTCGCCGTTCGCAAATATATTCGGCCAGTAAGTATTAAGACCCGCTCCCCCATACACGCCGATCACCCCATTATCACTCTCTGCCGTATAGCCGGCGTTTTCCATCGCTTCCCACGCGCATTCTAAAAAGAGGCGGTGTTGGGGGTCCATAATCTCCGCTTCCCGAGGAGGGATGCCGAAAAATGACGCATCGAACATCTCCACATCGCTTAGTACGCCTCGTGCCTTTACGTAATTAGTGTCGCGAAGAAGAGCGGGATCGACATTAGACGCCAACAGGTCTTCATCAGTAAAGAATGTAATGGACTCTACTCCATCTCGCACATTCTGCCAGAATGTCTCTATGTTATCGGCCCCCGGGAATCGTCCGGACATCCCGATAATCGCTATTTCCAATCCATTTCTTTCGCCATTATGGTTCATTGTGCCCTCTTACAGTGTTTTCTACTTCCAGTTTACTGAGTCTCAAAAGCTGCTGCATTCTCTTCCTACCTTCAGCAACTCTATCACCGAGAATCAAGGAAAGCCTGTCGCCTTCCGGCGCTTTCAAGGAGTGATTCAGATAGCGGACTAAAGAGTCGATAGTGGGATACTGAAACATATCCGTGATCGAGATTTTTTTGTCGAACATCTCTGTTAATCTCGCATGCAATCGGACGACTAATAACGAATGGCCGCCGAGATCAAAAAAGTTATCGTCGATCCCTACGGCATCTAACCCGAGGACCTCTTTCCACAGAGCCGCGATCTGGCGCTCGATTTCTGTGTGAGGCGCGATAAACTCTTTTTTTGGAGTGGCGCGAACTCCATCGATCCGCAGTAAGGCTCGGCGATCCACTTTCCCATTGGGCATGCGGGGCAACTCTTCAATAAAGATGAAATCGGCAGGCACCATGTAATCCGGCAAAGATAACTTGAGGTGAGATTTCAAACTCTCGGTTGTAACTTGCCAGGATCGATCGAAAGGTGGCTCTTGATGATGCTGTGAGCCGTGGCCTTCGCCGTTAAAAACGCCCACCGATGCAAGGAAAGCAGGAGTAATATAGGCCACGAGCCGCTGACGCTCTGCGCCTTCGCCTTGTAATATGACGACGGCATCGCGGACCCCCGGGTGGCGGTTGAGGGCCGACTCTATCTCCCCCATTTCGATCCGAAAACCGCGGAGCTTGACTTGACCGTCCAAGCGCCGTAAATAAACTAGATTACCGTCAGGGTGATAGCGAGCCCAATCGCCCGTTTTGTAAAGCCGTCTTCCCACCTCGCCCTGATGTTGACTGAATGGGTTGGGGATGAATCTTTCGGCGGTTAAATCCGCGCAATCGACATACCCGCGCGCAAGGCCAATGCCATCGATGTATAATTCGCCCGGCACGCTAATCGGAACGCTCGCCCAGTTGTCATCCATGAGATAGGCTCGGGCATTGTCGATCGGGGACCCGATCGCAGGTATTTCATGATTCCCAAAGCATTCGGCTATCGTCGCGATGACAGTTGTTTCGGTTGGTCCGTAGGCGTTAAAGAATCGTCTGCCTCGAGACCAGGTTGAGACAACCTCCTTCGGACAGGCTTCTCCGCCTACAATCAGTTGGGAGAGCGCAGGGAGCTCCGAATCGAGCATGATTGACAGAACCGACGGAGGCAGGAGCACACTAGTGATTGCCTGGTCCCGCAGCGAAGTGAGCAAATTGGGTCCGGGCATCAAAGATTCTTTACTTCCGAGGTGGAGCGGCGCGCCGGATTGAACTGCCGTTACGATCTCATACACGGAAGCATCAAAACTGAAAGACGCAAACTGGAGAATCCGACTCTCCTCGGAAAGTCCGCAGGCTCGTTGCATCGACATTCCGAGGTTAGCTATTCCTTTGTGCTCGATCATCACGCCTTTCGGCGTTCCAGTCGATCCAGAAGTGAAAATGACATAAGCTAAATTCTCTGGCAGAAGTAACCAGTCAGGATTGGTATCATTCTCCCGTTCAATTGAATTCTGTTCCGTATCGAAGCAGACGGATGAATCCGCTCTGTGTGGAATTCGCTCGAGCAACTTCTCCTGAGTTAATAGCGCGCTGACCTGTGCTTTCGCTAACATGTAACCCATCCGCTCCGCCGGATATGACGGATCGAGAGGCACGAACGCGCCTCCGGCCTTGAGAACGCCGAAGAGGGCAGTCACTACTTCCAGCGAGCGGTCGAGACAAATTCCCACGCGAATCTCCGGCCCAACACCCATTCTCCGCAACCGGTGCGCGAGTTGATTTGCGCGACGATTCAATTCCCGATAAGTAAGATGTTGTTCGTCAAAAACGAGTGCGACCGCATCAGCCCCCTCTACCGCTCGCTCTTCCAATATATGATGCCAGTATCTATCGCGCCTTAATGGGGTATACGTGTTGTTCCATTGCGCGAGAATCTGGCGAGATTCATCTTCAGCCAGCATCGAAAGGTCGGAAAGGGGCCGATCGAGGTCGGAGACCAGGCTTTCAATCAATCTCTTATAATGGCCGATCATTCTCGTAATCGTGGCCCGATCGAAAAGATCCGTGTTGTATTCCATCGTGCCGCTCAATATTTCCCCACTCTCTGTTAGGGATAAATGTAGATCATACTTGGCGGCGCCGTTATCGATCTTCAGCAATGTAATAGCCAGGCCCGGCAAACTAAGCACTTCGCGCGGCTCATGCTGATAAGCGAATGCCGCTTGAAAGAGCGGTGTCAGACTCAAATCACGTTCTAACTGGAGGGTTTCAACCAACTTCTCGAAAGGCAGGTCCTGATTGGCATAGGCCTCTAAAGCGACTTTGCGAACCTGGGCCAATAACTCGCGAACGTTGAGACGTCCGCTAAACCTTGTGCGGATGACCAAGGTATTGGCGAAGAACCCGATTAGCCCCTCAATCTCCTGTCGCGTGCGATTCGCAATCGCGGTGCCAATCGCCAGGTCGTCTTGTCCCGAGTAACGGTAAAGCAACGTATAAAAGGCGGCTAGCAGAAACATAAACATAGTCACGCCTTCGCGGCTACTCGTTTCCCTTACAGCCCTCGATAACTCGCGCGGCAAGAGGAAGAACTCCGAAGCCCCTCGAAAGGTACTGATCGGAGGCCGAGGCTTGTCCGGCAGCAAAGCAAGCGCCGGAGGGCTATCTGCAAGCTGTCGTTTCCAATACTCCACCTGCGGATTGAGAAACTCCGTCCCAAACCACTGACGCTGCCAGTAAGTGAAGTCTGTATACTGAATAGTCAACTCAGGTAAGGATGGGCGGACTCCATGCAAATATTCTTCGTAAAGCCTGGCCATCTCTTCTACCAGGACGCCAAAAGACCAACCGTCGCTGATGATATGATGCATCGTAAAAAGGAGAACAACCTCATTCTCGTCAGTACGCAAGAGAATTCCGCGCCATAATGGGACGAGAGACAGATCGAACGGGCGCCTGGCTCCTACCGCCATCAAATGCTTCAATTCAATCTCAACTTGGGATTCGATCAACCGGCTCAAATCTATGAGCGGCAAGCTAAATCGCCGCAATGGCGAAATAAATTGCGTCGGTTTCCCCCCGGCTACGAGAAAAGCGGTTCGCAAAGATTCCTGACGCCGTGACACTTCGTTCAGAGCCTGTTCAAGCACGATGACATTGAGAGGTCCGTTCAATTTCAGAGCCACATTGATATTGTATGCCGCGTTACCTGGTTTCAACTGTTCCATAAACCAGAGTCGTTGTTGAGCAAACGATAGCGGCGAATCTGTGGAACCGGCGACCTGCCCTATTGGCTGAGCAAATAATACCTGCTCTCCTTTGAGAGCCTGTTCGACCTTTTTGGCTATTCCGGCGATTGTAGGCGCTTCAAACAGGCTTTGTAACGGCAGTTCAACTTGAAAGACGCTTCGTATCCTGGAAATTATCTGAGTCGCCATCAAAGAGTGCCCGCCCAGATGGAAAAAGTTATCGTTGATTCCGATCCGCGTCAGGCCACAGGCCATCGTCCAGATGCCTGCAAGCGTTTCTTCGACGGGTGTCCGCGGAGCTACATATCGGACGTTTTTATCGATCTGCTCTCTAGCCGGCCTTGGTAACGAGCGACGGTCTACTTTTCCACTTATGGTCTTCGGTAACTTATCCATTCGAACAAAAACGGAAGGAATCATGAAATCAGGTAAGTGTGTCGCCGAATGCTCTCTCAATTCTGTCGGATTTAACTCTTTGTTCGTTACAATATAGGCGCACAGGTAGCTATTGTGGCTGGGGTCTTTATAATCGACGACGGCCGCCTCCTCGACATCCTGATGGCTGATCAGATGACTTTCAATCTCGCTCAACTCAACGCGGCCCCCCCGCACCTTTACTTGTCGGTCTTTCCTACCCAGAAACTCGAAATTGCCATCCTCCAGAATTCGTCCGAGATCACCCGTTTTGTAAATGATATCTTGGGGGTCCGGACTCAGAGGGTTTTGAACAAATACTTCTTGAGTGAGGTCCGGTCGGTTGAAATAACCGAGGGAACGATATGGCGTTCGAATATATATTTCACCGATAACGCCGGGCGGACACACTCTACGCTTTTCGTCGAGGATAGCGCCACGCGCCCCGGGCATGGGCTTGCCGATCGGAATCGTTTGTCGCTCTGCATCTGCAGCTTTGACGAAGTAGACGAACTTCGCCATCGTCGTTTCGGACGTGCCATATAAATTGACCAGCTGGACCCTCTCGCCGAAGATCGATATCCACTTTTTCACGTCAGACGGCAGCAGTGGTTCGCCTGCCAGCAAGACATGTCGAAGATGCGGGAAATTCGACGGATCGGGCTGTTCATTGATGATCGATCGGAGTAGAGAGGGGACACAATGTATCAGATTAATTTGATTCAGGTTGAGCCATTCAATTAACTTTCGCGCGTCCAGCATGGTATCCAGACTGCCAGGGACGCATACCGTCCCTCCGACACAGAGCGGCGCAAAAATATCTCTTAACGAGCCGTCAAAAGTGAAGTTCAAAAAGCGGCTGACGCGAGTTTCAGAGCTCAAGCCCAAGGCCTCAATCTCCCAGCATATAAAATGACTGATCCCCTTATACCTTCCGGCGATGGCTTTCGGCCTGCCCGTCGAACCGGAAGTGAAGTAGACATAACATAAATCATCCGGTCCTAAACCCACACAAGACCTTGAGCCTGCAATACAAGCGCCAGAGCTTCCAATCAATTCTGAATTGCACCGGGCGTCAAAACGTGAGCCGACGCTCTCGGTCGTAATAACTTTTGCCTCGATTCCGAGGCGATCGGTCGTTTCACGGAGCTTTCCATAGAATTTCGGATCAGCCAGATAATATTGCGGCAAAGTCTCGGCCAACATCGCCTCAATCCTTTTACCGGGTATGTTCGGGTCAAAGGGGACGAAGGCATTACCGGATTTTAAAATACCGATAATTGAAGCAATGACTTCGACACTGTTCTCAGCCATTATCCCGACCGGAGAACCGGCGGCTCCGGCTGCGATCAGAGCGTTGGCGACGTTATCAGCTTTGCATTCGAGATCCGAGTAACTGATGGTCTGGTCCGAACAAGCAATGGCGATATTATTGCCGAATTGCTGCACCGCCACCGAGAACAAATCCAAAATGTTATTCGATATCATGAGTATTTTCGACAAACTGTTGTGCGATGATCATGAAAGGATCCACGCAATCGTATTTTTGCTTATCGCCTTCGAGCGAGAAAAAGCGTTTGGCAGGCAAGTGGATTTCGGAACACCCCACAATGAATGAACTGACCTCATATCGCGAGCAAAGCGTTTCGAGATAACGCGCGGTCTCCGGGATGAGACGATTCTTCTTGATCTCATAAATCAAGTCGTGGATCCGGCGCTGGTCGCGATCGTCGGGAAACACGACCAAGCCTTTGACTCGCCCCCATTGTTCATGCCGTTGAAAAAGGTTCAGTGCCCGGGATCCATGCGAGCAGATCATAAGGTTCTTGCTTCCGATCTGTTCGATCCGTGTGAAAATAACATCCAACAAAGAGATAATCCGTTTCCTTAGTTCGGCGGACAGAGCCGGGAGTAGATAGTGAATCGTCATGCAACAAATCACAATTTTCGAGACGCCGAAACCGCATAATCGATGCAGTGCGGTGGTCAATTGTTCGAGGATCATTCCCTCTTTGCCCTGTAGCAGCGCCTCTGTTCTGTCGGGAAATGTGGGGTCTGAATAAACGATCACAGCCGGCGCATCCTGTTCGCGCTCTCGCTTATCCATCCCTTGCTCGTAGATTGTTGTTAAAAATTCTGCTGAAGATAATGGCCCCATACCGCCAAGCACCCCTAATATGGCATTTTTGTTATTTTTCATGACGGCAAACAGCCCCTCTTGCATCGAGTCTTAGGAGTCGAAAAAGTCTCCAACCATCGGCGCCGCGTTTTAGGTGAGAAGCCACTGGAAACTTCAATTCGAAGTAAAATCTGGAAGACCAAAAACGTCCAGAAATAGATTGAACGAAAGTACGATGATCAAAAGATCATCTTCAAAAGGAAGATTGATTTTGTAACCCGGCTGCGAATATCGGCATTTCAGATTCTCGATTGTCTCGGCATCGAAATAGCCTTGCCTTCTGATTCGATCATAGGAGAGCATATCATTCACCCATTCGATATTCTGTCGTAGCAGATAAGGGCTACCAGGCGCATGAAACCCAAACTTCTCTCGATGGATGATGTCGAGGGGGACAAGGTCTTGAGCGACCTTCCGTAAAATGTATTTTTCAATGTGCCCTCTCAACTTCAATTCCGGGGGAATCAGTTTAGAAAACTCCACCAGATCGATATCGAGAAATGGATAACGGGCCTCTACTGAATTAGCCAGAGCCATCCGGTCGCCGTGATCGGATACCAAGTGATCAGATAACCTTAGTTTGAAGTCCAGGTAGGATCTTTGATGGATCGGATGCCTGGACTGCAATAGTTCTTTGTTTACCAGCGGATATTTAAGACAATCGAACTCGTCGAATAGCTCATTGAGCTGCTCCGAATAGAGCGCAAGCTTGACCTCATTAAATAAATAGTAGTTTCTCTCATAAAAGATGGACCGATCGCCCCAGATCCTCTCTCTTTCCTGATCTTCAAGGATTTCGCTCAAATCATAATTTCCGTTGTCTTGATTGCGAACCTGATCAAAGCGATAACCGACATAACCAGCAAATAACTCATCTGCCCCCTCCCCGGTCAGAATGACCGCAATTCCGGCCTTCTTTGCGGCTTCCGAAAGAGCCATCGAACAAGTGTTATAAGTTTCCTTGACCGGGCACTCGCAGTGATAAATCATCTTCCTCATGCGCTGAGAGATTTCTGCGGAATCGAAGAGGATTTCGTGATGAACCGACTTGACAAAACGCGCCATGCGGCGCTGGTATTGCGATTCGCAAATGTCTTTCTCCTGAAACCCGATGGAGAGCGAGTGCCGGGATGAACCTTCAGAGGCCTTATCGATCATGGCTGCGATTAACGATGAATCCAGCCCGCCGCTGAGGTAGAACCCGACGGGGACGTCAGCCTGCAACCTATATCGGACTGATTGTGACAGGAGGTCTCTTAACTCGCAGATATATTGATCTTCGGATCTTTCAAGCAAGACCTCGCCGAATTTGGGATAACAGAGGTCCCAGTATTCTTTGATCTCGACGTGGCCGTCCTTGATCAGAATATAATTGCCGCTCTTGAGACTTTCGATGTTCTTGAACATGGTGCGTGGGCTGACGAGGCCCGGAAACGTCAGGATCTGATCAAGCCCGGTCAGATCAACGTCTCCCCGAACTAGCGGGTGTGCCAGAATCGCCTTAATTTCTGAGGCAAAAATGAAGACGCCGTCTACGGTCGTGTAATAGAGCGGACTGATTCCAAAGTGATCTCTCGCTAAAAAGAGCTCGCGCTTCCTGCAATCGTAGATCGCGAAAGCAAATTGGCCATTCAACCGGCCGAGCAATTCAACCCCCTCTTCCTCATAGAGATGCGCCAACACCTCAACATCACAATTGGTACGAAAAAAATGACCTTTCTCAATGAGCGCACTTCTCAATTCGATGTAGTTGAAGATTTCGCCATTACAAAGCAAGATGATTGAGCCATCCTCATTCCGGATCGGTTGAGAGCCGCCTTCCAAATCGATGATGCTAAGACGTCGAAATCCAAATCCGGCGCTCGCTTCGACAAAATAACCGCAGGAATCGGGGCCACGGTGCGTAAGCGTCTCGGTCATCCGGGTCAGAACTTCCTTCTCAGGCGCCCTTCGATTGCGCGTATCAAAGTAACCAGCCAGTCCACACATGGAATAATCGAATAATATGCTCGATCAGCGGCGCGCCTTCTATAAATGAAGCGGCCAGGATTGATATTGGTTCCGGGCGAGGCTCAAAATGTCTTTCTCGATTAATAAGTAGCCATGCTTTTCTGCCAGCAGACCTTCCGCCCGGCAACGTTCCTGCACTTTTTCTCGATGAAATTGTCGCAGTTCGCTGCTGAATCGGAGTTGACCGAAAGAGAGAAAACGCACCGCGCCCTCGGCATCTCGCGCCGTAATCGCTTCTCCACGGTTGTAAACGCTAGGTGAGAACGGAATGTCGAGATAGCCCTTCATGAAACTTGAAACAACGCCCCGAGCGAGGTCACCATCCCCGCTGTAGACAGCGTGTTCGAGCAAGGCTTCGACCTCCTGGCGAATAATGGAGCATTCTTCGGCGATCCTCCGCTCATCGCTGATCGAGGCGACAGCCGCCGCGACGCCTCGCTGAACCAAACTGATGCCTTCAATGTTATCAACGAGGGTCGGAATCCGAACGGCTTCGACAGGAGTTTTAACTATGATCCGCGTCGCGCCAGACAGAGCCGCCGTGATTGCAGAGTTGTAAATCAGAGCGGCCGCGCGATGGTGATCGGAAGGAAAGGCGGCCATATACTGATGAAATACCGTGTTTACTTGAATGTCCTTGTACCCGAGGTTGTTGAGTAACTCACGCGCCATACAGCCGAGCATGCGAATAGCGGCAATATCCTGTATACGGTGTCCTTGTTCCGCATAGCCGAGGCTGAAGGACTTCACTCCCTGTCGGATGGCCAGCACCATTTCGATCAGATTGACCGCAATGGCCAGGCATGGCGGAATGAGAGTAGCCGTAAGAGTGCCGAAAAACTCACGATCCAGCCTTATACCATACTCGCTGTAATAGAGTCCGGTCAGGCGATCGACATACTGCCATGTCTTGATTGACTCGCTTAGAGGATAGTCCCGATAGTAAGGGATGTTATAGCAAATCGCGCCTCCCTCAAAGGATGTCACTCCTCCGGCATACGATATCTCGGCGAGCAGGCGCGGATCGCGAGTGCTGTGTCGCGTTTGCATCGGAAGATTGACTTCTCGAATGACTTTGCGCAGGCCCGGCACGCCATGGTTGATGACCGGGAAACCGTTGATCGTCGAGACCCCAGAAGATCGGCTCTCATGGATCGCTTCATCTGCGCCGCGATAATTGTTGTTTCGCGTCAGCGAATCGACTTGATAGGACAGAACACGAACGCCGATTCTTTTGAACTCGCTGAATAACTTGATTTGTTCATTGAGCAGGGCCACCCCTGAACGAGGTTGAATCAGAATCGGTTGTCCTTCAAGCTTAACTCCCATCTGCGTATGCGCAAATGAAGGCTGGTCCTTCAAAAATTTCGCGTTCTCCTGCAAATCTCTAGCCCTGTGCCCGGTCTTCCATTGTTCTAGCACCTCACGGCGAGCAATCAAGAAGGTTTGCTTATCGAGTATCACTTCAGAATCTGATCTGCATTGGAGCGGCGCATTGTGGTTCGATCGTCGCCACAGCGTCGGACAATCAGTTACGGGGTCAATGTTATCTAAGTCGCGGCGCAAAATTTCCAACACCAGCGCGATATCGACAAATTTCACGAAGACGCGGTCAAACCCCATCTCATAAAACTGTCTCTCACCGCCGATACCATCACCGATCAACAGATTGCCTCCCAAATACCACAGAGGGCCGCCTAACTGGAATTGCCGCCGGACGTCAGAAAATCGTCGTAAATAGTAGTGCGCATGGCCGTCCATGCATGAAATCATCACCACATTACAGAGCGGGGCATACTCTGAAAAGTCCTCTAATCGATTCTGAGTTCCCAGGTATTTAACACGGTAACCTTCCATTGTCAGCGCCTGGCGCATGATAGTTAAACCAACAGAATGAGAGTCTCCTCCGATACCGCCGAGTAAAATGGCATGCCTGCGAGTATTAGACATTGAGGATTATATCGACGTAAAAGTAGAGAACCACCGCATTCCAAATCGCCTATCGGTATAGCTGGGAGCTGATACTCCCGGCTTTCACGCTTGGAATAAAGCCGTTGAGCTTTTATTCTGTAAAGGCAAGCTTTTCAAACATCTGCAAATATTGCGCACACATTCTTCCGGCAGAAAAACGCTGATCGACTTCTTGGCGACATCGCTTGCGGCTCAGTAGATGAATCCGACTAACAGCGTCAACGGCCTCTTCTACTCCCCGGACGACAAACCCAGTCACACCATCATCAACGACCTCCGGGATCGACCCCAACCCATATCCGATTACAGGCGTACCGCAGGCCAAGGCCTCGATCATCACCAATCCAAAGGCTTCCCTATACTTAACAGGGCAGAGTAGCGCACAGGCGTCTTCGAAAAATGATTGTTTTTCGCTGTCATTTAACTCCCCCACATATTCAAACATCGGCCCTTTCAGAAACGGCAGGATTTTGCTCTCAAAATATTGTGAATCTTCTTTAGTGATTGGCTGTCCAGCGATTTTGAGTTTTCTCCCGGATCGCTTTGCGATTTCAATCGCATCGGACACCCCCTTCACCGGTGTAATACGCCCGATAAAGGCTAAGTATTCGCCTGCTTTCTCTTGTAATTTATAAAGATCCAAAGGAAGGCCATAATGGACCGTGGCTCGCCAATTCATCCAAGGCACAGGCTCGCGTTGGGCGTCGGAGATGGAAACTAGCGGAGCGTCAGAAAATTCCCTCACCGCCCTCTCGACTTCCACAGCATCGGCGCGAATTATGTTGTGCTGAGTAATCAGGTAGGGCGCATTCAGAAGACGGAGAAACGGGAGCCAGTGGATGCTTATCGGATGAACATGGATCACATCGAATTCGGACACGCGCCTGGATAATTGCGACATCATCACTGCCTGATCCAGGTTAAAATCGGTCGTATTTTCGCCACCATTCGTCGGCGGCGAAATCAGCCGAGCGCGCGTCTTCGAACCGCCTCTGGCAAAAAGAGTCACCTCATGCCCCTGCGACATGATCTCTTCAGTCAGATAAGAAATCATGCGTTCCATGCCGCCATATTTCTTCGGGGGCACTGGCAAAGGGAGCGGAGCGACTTGCGCGATTTTCACTGCGGCCTCCTTACAAATTGAATTTTCGTTTCGTGGATCGATCCTGCGTGATTTCTCTCAATACGCAAACCGAAAGCTACGGCTCGTCGCCGGCGCCAATATGGACGAAGAGTTCAAACAACAAGCGTTGGCCATGCTCCGTCATGGACAGCAGCTGCGCTCAGTCGCGCAAGCCCCGAGTATTAACGAGAATCCGCTCCACATATGGAAGCGAGCGTCCAGGAACAGCCAATCGACCGCTGATGATGGAGCAGTGCGCTATCATTTGTTGCAGCGTTTTCCACGTCGGGAGCCCTAGAATGCGTGACTCGGAGGTACCGGCAAGGAGACAATTTCCACCGGACCACCAATTAGACCGGTTTGCAATCGCGTGTGTGGGACAATTTGGCCAATCGTCCCACGATTTCACACTAGTCGCGGCGGGTTGTCCGTACACGCAATTGAAAACCGGTCTAGGCTGCGCGTCCGGGTTGGAGTGGTATTGCCAGAAGTTACCCGAAGGTAGGCCGTATCATCCAGAAAATGCCAAAATGTTTGTCAAGGTCCAGCATTATGTTTTAACTGTCCTTCTACCTCGCAAATTTGCACCATACAATAAAAGCCCAGGTCTGGATAATATTCATACTTGCCTAACCAGCCACTATTGACGCAATCGCATGTCGGAGGGATATCTCCAATTGGCCCGCTCGAGCCGGTAGAGGGAGTTGCGACGACACAAGCCGTCCCTAGTAATATCAAGGCCGTAATCAATCTAACTTTCTTCATATTTATAGATCCACCTTTCTTTCAAAATTACTACTCTCAAGGTACTTTGTTTTGCTACCAGCATCCATAACCGTAAGTCAATGCTGGGAACGTATTCACATGTTATCCTAAGAAACTATCTCAAAGATTGCGCTGTTGGCTACAATCCCCAGAACAAGAATCAGAACTACAGTAAGACTGAAGATTGGAGATCTGCTTATTGCACGGAGCTCATGGTGGGCATCCCTCAGGACATGTCCCATATTCTCTCCAGGCGATTATAGATCTTCGTCTGGAGGCGATGATTATCCATCCAGCCCAGCCTTGACTGGAGTTCAGCAACTTTGCCTTGGGTCATCGCTCCGTAATGGACCCATTCGACAATTCCATTTTCAGAGACGATCATAACTTGAGGAATGCTTACAACTCTGTACGCCCGTCGGGTAGGCATATCTGGCATGATTAATACTTCGAAAGAGATATCTTTGCCAACCACATATCCCTTGCTATTTTCGGGCGGGTCTATGGAAATTCCACGAACCGCGAATTTTTTTGAAGTCGCGGGTTTGACAAGAGCATTCCATAATGGAATCTCGTGGTTACAGGCGCCGCACATTGGGGAGAATATGAAAAAAAGAAATTTCTTTGTTCCGTCATAGGCGACCTCAGTCTGATGCCCCTGCAAATCAAAGGTCTTGAAGGCAGGAACAATGTCTCCGGTTTGAGCTGTCTGTGGTCCACATAGGGTCCCAGGATACTCACTCCTTCCCAATTGCAACATGGAATTTTTTCGTGAAACCTTGGCCGCATAGGTAACCGCTATTACGACTGCTATAACCAGCGTGACATAAGCGGGATCGAAAACCTTCCAATTGCGCCTCGGCCTCCCCATTCCAGCTACGCTAGATTCTTCCATCATATTTTTTTCCTTCGTAGCAAAGGGTGCCACGCGAAATATATTAATAATAAACACTTTATAGTACTACTGTGTTAAGGCTGCTGGCGTTTTCGCGCCAGATATGTTGATGTAAAGCGATGCAAATCAATAATCCATCACAACCTACCCTCGAGCAGCGTTTCGATCAATACGTGGCGCTGCTCTCAGAAGCTTTAGATGACTCTGATCGGGCCGAACCGTTGCGTGACTACTGCACGGGGCTGCTGTTGCCTCTCGAACGCAAAAGTATAGAACCAATCGCAGCGGCGGTAGCCCCAGACAATACCAAAAACAAGCATCAGTCGCTGCAACAGTTCATTACTGACTCGCCGTGGCGTGACGCCCCTGTACTGAGTGTCACGCGCCAGCATGCCCTGCCGGCGCTCGTCGCACACGGCGGTGTCGAAGCGACGATCGTGGATGACACCGGCCATCCCAAAAAGGGGAAACATTCGGTTGGCGTCGCCCGCCAGTATTGTGGGCAGTTGGGCAAAGTCGACAACTGTCAGGTCGCTGTCTCGCTCTCGCTGGTTAACCAGTGGGCCAGCTTGCCCATTGCCTATGACCTCTATCTGCCCGAAGAGTGGGCCAATGACCGGGAGCGGCGTCGAGCAGCCGGCGTGCCGAAAGAGGTCGAATTCCGCACCAAGCCGCAGATTGCGTTGAGGCAGATTCAAAGAGCGGCAAGCGCCGGCATAGATTTGGGTGTCATCGGCGCTGACGCGGCCTTCGGTGATGACACCGACTTGCGCGACGGCTTGACGGCGCTCGATCTGCGTTATTGCGTGGGCATCCGCGAGCAGACCACCGTGTGGCCTGAAGGCCAGGGGCCATTGCCGCCCAAGCCCTACAGCGGTCGTGGTCGCAAGCCAAAGCTGTTGCGGCGCGACCAAAAGCGCCAACCTGTCTCGGTCGAAAAACTGGCTCTGGGCTTGCCGGCCAAGAAGTTTCGCAAGGTCAGTTGGCGCGAAGGCGCACGCGGCAAAATGAGTTCGCGCTTCGCCGCGGTGCGCGTCCGCCCAGCGCATCTCGATTTTTTGCGCACCGAGCCGCGCGCCGAACAGTGGTTGCTGATCGAGTGGCCCGAAGGCGCGAGCGCGCCGACTAAATACTGGCTTTCGACGCTTCCGGCTCGGACCTCGCTCAAGCGACTGGTCTACTTTGCCAAACTGCGCTGGCGGATCGAACGCGACTACCAGGAACTCAAACAAGAGATCGGATTGGGACATTACGAAGGGCGCAAATGGCGCGGCTTTCATCACCACGCGACGATGTGCATCGCCGCCTATGGCTTCCTGGTCGCCGAACGCGGCCTTTTCCCCCCAGAAGAGCTTGGAAGAGAATCTCGATTCTCGCAACTTGGAGTTCCCGGAGGTCAGCGATCCCGAACAACCGCCCGTGCGTCCCGAGCGACACAATCCGACTTCAATTACAACGCTCCGCAAAAAACTGATCGTGGCGCTCGCGCGAGGTCTCTCTCGTTGCCCCTGCTGCCAACGAAACAACGGCGCCGAGGAGAGGGCATTTGATGAATATATTGAGTGATCACATAACACAGTAGTAATAGATTGTCGTGTCTTCGATTTCTCTTCATTTGCCCCTAAAGATCATCATTGAAATCGCAAACGAGCTGTTCTATTTCATCCGCTATCACGAGATCTGCAAGCTTCCGGGTCGGATTATCTGCAATTTCTTCCAGGAGCATCCGATAACTTCGGAGCATTCGGCCGATCGTAATTTCGCTAAAAATATCTGTGTTGTAGCGGAAGCCCACGATCAGGCCCTCTTTCGTGTCGAACAGATCAACCACCAGATCGAACGGAACGTGCTCAGTCTCAAATTTAAGCGCGGTGATGGTTACTCCGGAAAGCTCTGAGACGAAAATCTCATTGGTTTGTAGTACAAACAAAACCTGGAACAAGGGGTTGTAACTGAGATCACGCTCCACTAATAGTTCATTGACCATCACCTCGAAAGGCAATTCCTGGTGTGTATATGCATCCAGGCAGACTTTGCGTACGCGGTGAAGCAACTCGCGAATTGTGGGGTTCCCGGACAGATCTGTGCGAAGCACAATGTTATTGGCAAAACACCCGATCAATCCCTCAATTTCGCTTTTGTTTCGGTTGGCGGTATTCGTCCCTACGACTATATCCTCAACGTTCGTATAACGGCTCAGAAGAATTTTGAAGACTGCCAGTAAGCACATGAAGAGCGTTGCGCCTTCTCTGCGACTAAGCTCTTTTAACGCGTCTAACGTGGAAATATGTAGCAGGAACGATTGCACCGTTCCTCTGAAAGATTGCACTGGCGGGCGCGGCTTGCTGATCGGAAGTTCGATCAGGGGTGGCGCGCCGCTGAGTTGTTGTTTCCAGTAAGACAACTGTGATTCGAATCCTTCGCTTAATGACCACTGACGTTGATTGAAGGCAAAATCCGCATATTGAATGGAAAGTTCGGGTAACGATGGCGGCATGCCAGCGATGAAGCTTTGAGTTAGCGAGGCTAATTCTCGTACCAGGATACCTGCCGACCATCCGTCTGAAACGATATGATGTAAAGTCAGCAGCCCTGTATGTTCCAGATCATTCAACCGTATCAGGGCAGTGCGCAACAACGGGCCGGAGGTCAAGCTGAATGGACGCCCCCTCTCTTCGGCGACCAAACGCCTGTGTTCAGTAGCCTGTGCGCCAACGGGCAACCCGCTCAAATCGGCCAGTGAGATGCGCATCGACTGCGGTTCAGAAATAACCTGACTAGGCTTACCGTCGTCCGCCGGAAAGGTCGTGTGTAACACTTCATGACGGCGAATAATTTCATTGATCGACTGTTCGAGCGCGATGACCTTGAGCTCTCCCTTCAAATGCAATGGGTTGGAGATGTTGTAGGCGGGGCTGTTGGGGATCAATTGATCGATGAACCAGAGACGCTGTTGTGAGAATGAGAGGGGCAGTTCTCCGTCGCGCGATATCGGATTGATCGTTCGGACGCCGTTTTCTGAGCCCTTGATTTCCCTCAATCGGCTGCAGAGTCCGGCGACAGTTGGCGTCTCGAACAAACTTCGCAAAGGCATTTCGATACCGAAAGCATCTCGCAATCGTGAGATAATTTGCGTCGCCAGAAGCGAATGACCTCCGAGGTCAAAGAAATTGTCAGTGACCCCCACTTGCGGAAGGCCAAGAACCGTAGCGAATATGTTCGCCGCAACTTCCTCGTCAGGATTTCGAGGGGCCATCCAGGCGGTTTCGTTTACCGGGTTGTCCCAGTCAGGGACAGGCAGCGCCCGACGGTCAATCTTGCCATTTGGCGTCAATGGAAATTGATCGAGCGTCACGAACCTCGTGGGAACCATATAGTCAGGCAGTTCGTCGTGGACAAATGTCTTCAGGCCGCCCACATCGAGAGTGGAGCCTTCCCGGCATACGAGATACGCAAGCAATCGCCGCTCTCCCCTTGATTCATTTGTTGTGACAATCGCAGCTTCGACTGCGGGGTGTTTCTTCAGACGCGATTCGATCTCTTCGAGTTCAATTCTGGAGCCCCGTAGTTTTACTTGATGGTCGATGCGCCCGAGGCAATCAATCAAATTGTTGCTAAGATATTTTGCCAAATCCCCGGTTCGGTATAACCGATCGCCCGCCGCATGAAAATGGTTGGGAATGAATACCTCAGCAGTCCTTGCCGGATCCTGATAGTACCCGCGACCCACGCCATAACCTCCCACCAGCAACTCTCCGCTTACTCCCCTCGGGGCAACCAAAAACCCGCGATCCCCCACATACAATTGCGTATTATGGATCGCACACCCGATGGGAACGCGGATCAGGTCTCCGGCTGGGATACTTCCAATAAAATGGTGCGTGACGTCATCGGAACACTCCGTCGGCCCATAAGCATTTACCATCGGGATTTGAGGATGATCTTTCAGCCATCGACGGCACAACTCGGGGGGCAATGACTCGCCGGTCATGACTAGCCATCGCAATTGTTCGAGATCGCGCACGGGCGAATCATTTCGATCGCTCATCACAAACAAGCTATGTAACAACGATGGCACAACTTCCAGGATCGTTACACGTTTATCTTCAATGCATTCGAACAATCGTTCTGGATCTTGCGCTATCTCGTCTTTGATAATCTCGACGCTCGCTCCGACCAAAAGCGCAGCGAGGAATTGCCAGACCGAGATGTCAAAGCATGCCGACGCAGTTTGAGCGATTCTGTCGGCTTGCGCGAGTTGCAGATCGGTGATTTTGGCATACAGATGATTGGCCATCCCCCTTTGCTCAATCATTGCCCCCTTCGGAATCCCGGTCGAACCAGATGTATAGATGACATAAGCCAGATTGCCCGGATCGCTCGAGGCTGAGAGTGTCGGCGCCGCGATCTCAGGGCTGACGGGTAGCGGGGTTTTCTTCAGGGCAGGCCGCCTCGTCTCAACTATATCCTCCAACAATCGCAACACCGCAGGCTCGAACTCTTCGGCCACCAAGACCAGGGATGCTCCGCTCTGCTCTAGCAACAGTCTCACTCGTCTTGCAGGGTAATTCAGGTCGAGCGGCAAATAGGATCCTCCGGCCTTGAAGGTGGCAATAATGGCCGTCAATAAGGAGAGCCCTCTCGGAATCGCCAGGGCGACTAACACCTCAGGGCCGACTCCTTGTTCTCTCAGTAGGAACGCGAGATGGCCCGCCTGTCTATTCAGACATTCATAGGAGAGCTGTTCATCCGCGCAGGCCGCAGCGATCGCCTGCGGCGTACTTTCCACTTGCTCTTCAAACAAGCGGTGAAAGCACCTGTCGATCGGGAACCGCGTCTCTGTGTCATTACATTCAAACAGTAAAGAATGCCGTTCTTGTTCGGTTAATAACGGTATTCGATCGATTCTGAGCTGGGGGTCATTCAGCACGGACCGAAGTAGATAGAGATATTGATCCGCCAAGCGCACAATTGTTGAACGATCAAACAAGCTTGTGCTGTATTCAATGACACCTGTCAGTTGTTTCCCGGCCTCGATTACGGTGAGCTCGAGGTCGAACTTGGCGGTGGCGGTATCGCTCCCCCACCAATGCATGGTCAGCCCGGGGAGCGATGGCGCATCCGCAGTGGCATTTTGCAGAGTCAGCATTACCTGAAAGATGGGCGAATAGCTGAGGTTACGCTCGGGCTGCAATTGCTCAACCAACATCTCGAACGGCAGACCTTGATGCGCGTACGCATCCAACGTCGTTTCCCGCACGCGTCGCAACAATTCGCGGAACTGGTAGTCACCTTTTACCTCCACGCGTAGCGCAAGGGTGTTGATGAAGAGCCCGATAAGGGCTTCTGTAGACGCTGCCAGGCGCCCCGCGATCGGCGTTCCGATTATCAGATCCTCTTGCCCCGCCCATTTGTATAGCAACGATTGAAACGCGGCCAAGAGGGTCATAAAGAGGGTCACTCCCTCCCGCCGGTTGAAGGCTTTCAACTGAGCGCTCAATTCCGGCGGGAAGTCGATCGAATAACTGCTGCCGCGCATACTCAGGACTGGTGGGCGTTGTCTGTCGTATGGAAGTGTGAGTATGGGCGGCGACTTGGTGTTTAACTGTTCCAACCAGTAATTCAGCTGTTTTTGTACGCCGCCGGTATCCAGCCAGTTCCTTTGCCACTCCGCATAATCCCCGTACTGAATCGGTAGCTCGCGCAACGGAGAAATATCCCCCCCCCCGTATGCGGCGTACAAGACTGATAGCTCACGAATGAGAACGCCGGTCGACCATCCGTCGCTGACGATGTGATGCATCGTCAGTAACAGGATATACTCATCGCGTTTAAGCTGGAGCAGCGTGACGCGAAATAGAGGCCAGCGATCCAGTTGAAACGGCCTCCTGGCTTCTTCGGCCACCAAGCGGCGCGTCTCGCGGTCCTGCAATTCTCCAGACATTCCCTGCAGATCGCAGATCGCAATCACGACGTTGTGGCTGCAGGATTCCTCCATCACTATCGGCAACGGCGTTCCGTCAGCGGCCGTGAAGATCGTCCGTAACACTTCATGACGGCGAACGACTTCCTTCAAGCATTGGTCGAGTGTCTGAAAGCGTAACAATCCGACGAGCCGCACTCTGGCCGGAAGATTGTAGGTGGCGCGGCCCTTTTCAAATTGATCGAGGAACCAGAGCCTTTGTTGTCCGAAAGACAATCGCGCCGGTTGATTATTCGAGGAGGCGACGATCGGCGGAATGGTCAACCCATGCGCAGCGCGAAGTTCTTGTTCGATATGCGACGCTAAAGACGCGACGGTCGGCCTATCAAATAAACTGCGGAGCGCGAGGTCGACATCGAAGATGACGCTCGCGCGTAAGATAACCTGGGTGGCGGACAGTGAGTGCCCGCCCAGCTCAAAGAAATTGTCGTTGATGCCGACACACTCGACGCCAAGCACTTGCCGCCAGATTTCAATAAGCGCCTCTTCAATTGGCGACCGCATCTCGGCAATCGCACTTGCGGATTCAGGCCGTGAAGCTATCGGCTCAGGCAGCGATCGACGATCAATTTTGCCACTCGGGGTGCGTGGAAGCGCATCGAGGAAGACGAAGTCCGCAGGCGCCATGTAGTCGGGAAGTTTCTCTTTGAGGAATGTCGATAACTTACCGGCCGTCATCGTCGCCCCTTTGGCCGCGATTACATAGGCGACGAGCCTTTGCTGTCCTGCCGAGTCAGGGCGAGCGAGGACTACTGCATTATTGATCTCGGCATGCTTTCTGAGTACCGCTTCTACCTCGCCTAATTCAACTCGGAACCCGCGGATTTTCACCTGATCGTCGTTGCGGCCGAGAAACTCGATATTTCCACTCGATAGATAGCGCGCTTGATCACCCGTGCGATAAACCCGCGATCCGTATTCCGGGCTCATTGGGTCCGGTACGAATCTTTCGGCCGTCAGATCCGCGTGCTTCGGATATCCACGCCCGACACCGACTCCGCCGATATAAATCTCTCCGGTAACGCCAATCGGCGCCGGATCGAGATTATGATTCAATACGTAGATCCGAGTATTGGCGATCGGGCGGCCGATCGGGGGTAAGGAAGGCCATTCAACCGGCGCGCCCAATAGTGAATAGGAAGTGACGACATGGCTTTCAGAAGGACCATACTGGTTGTGTAGTCGACAATTCTTGAGCCTGAAGAAAAACTCGGCGACCTGTTTGCTGATCTGTAATTGTTCGCCTGCAGTAATGACCTCACATAAACTCTCTGGAAATAGAGAGTTGGCGGCGCAAGATTCCGCAAGGTATTGCAGAGCGATGAAAGGCAAAAACAGGCGGGCAACATTGTACTCCTCTAAGTAGCGCGATAATGCCGGCAAATCTCGGCGAAGCTCGTCGCTTATCAAAACGAGCGTACCGGCCATGCACCAGGTTGAAAAAATCTCCTGAAACGAGACGTCAAAACTGAGCGGTGTAAATTGAAGCGTTCGATCGGGAATCGGGGTCGGCGACTGGGATTTCTGCCACCAGAGCAGATTAACAAGTGTCTGATGAGGCATCGCCGCGCCTTTGGGTTGTCCAGTCGAACCCGAAGTATAGATGACATAAGCTAGGTTCTCCGGCGCCGCTCCGGCGCCGAACGGCTCACTCGATTCCTGGACGATGCTTTCCCAGTCCTCATCCAGAAGGACAACCTGACACTCGAGGATAGGAAATCGCTCAACCAGCGCTTTTTCGCTGATCAAAACTCTCACTGCGGCGTCTTCGAGTATAAAACCTAACCGTTCCTTCGGGTAACTTGCATCCAATGGAACATATGCCGCGCCCGTTTTGAGGACAGCGAGCAAACTTATGACCATCCTGAGTGAGCGTTTAGCGCATATGCCGACGAGCCATTCGGGGGCGACTCCCCGCGAGCGCAGGTAACGAGCCATCCGGTTGGCCAGCCGATCGAGCTCGGCATAAGTGAGCTGTTGCCCTTCAAAAACCACGGCCACATGGTCCGGCGTCTTCAGAGCCTGCGTTTCGATCATGTGGTGAACGCAAACCCGCGGAAAATCGTCCACTGAATCATTCCACTCGATCGTCAATTGGTGCTGCTCTTCCGAAACGAGCACGGCGGGAATGGAAATTCGCCGCTCAGGATCGGCGACAATAACTCCCAGCAATCTTTGAAAGTGAGCAAGGAACCGTCGAATATAATGAGGCTCAAACAGGTCAGTGCTATACTCCAATTCGCAGCTGAGATTTATTCCCCTTTCTGTAACTGTCAGTGTCAGATCAAAAAGCGATTTTCCGCTCTCTACTTCCATCTTACTATAGGAGAGTGTGGAAGATTCTCTACTCTGAAAAGGAGTATTCTGAAAAAGGAAGAGCGCTTGAAAGAGTAGATTTCGAGTCAGATCACGCTGTGGTTGCAGCGCCTCTACCAACTTATCGAAAGGTAGGTCTTGGTTAGCATATGCGCCGACGACGACTTCACGTACGCGTCTAAGCAGTTGTCTGAAGCTCGGATCTCCCGAGAGATCGGTTCTGAGGACCAGAATATTAATGAAGAGGCCAATCAGGCCTTCAAGTTCCAGCCGGCTCCGACCGGCAGTAGGGGAACCGACACTGATATCCTCCTGCCCTGTATAGAGGTAGAGTAGCGATTTAAAAGCAGTGAGCAGCGTTACAAAGAGCGTCACGCCCTCGCGACGGCTGAGCGCCTTGAGGTCTTCCAATAAGGATGGGGGTAGTATCAAGGTTTCATGCGCCCCGCGAAAACTTTGCGCCGGCGGCCGAGGCTTATCGGTTGGCAGCTCGAGTGCAGGCGAGGCTCCATCCAATTGCCGCTTCCAGTAGGCCAGCTGATCTCCCAATACAGGCCCATCCAAATACTCCCGCTCCCAGCAGGCGTAGTCTACGTACTGAATCTCGTGTTCGCGGAGAGCCGACGGACTACCACATGAGAAGGAGTTATACAGCGACGCCGTTTCGCCAAGAAGCACACCTGTCGACCAGCCGTCAGAAACGATGTGATGCAGGGTTAATAAAAGCAAGTGATTATCAGGAGCGATCCGCACAAGTGCGGCGCGGATGGGTGAATCACGTTCGAGGTTGAAAGGCCGTCGCGCTTCTGCCCTTGCAAGGCGGCGAATTGCGGCTTCTCGCTCTTGGCTCCCCAACTCCCCTAAATCAATGAGGTCCAGCGAGAGTGATTGGGCGGGCGCGATCACTTGTATAAGGTCGTCGGAGACGCTCAGAAAATTCGTCCGCAGGATTTCGTGTCGTCGCACAATTTCACTCAATGTTTGCTCCATCGCGCAAACACTTAGAGGGGTGTCGATCCGAATCGCCTCCGGAATATTGTAATAATGATTTTGCCTGTCTAATTGATAGAGAAACCACAAGCGCCGCTGAGAAAATGAGAGCGGGAATTCTCGATTCCGCGGAACGCGCTTGATCGCCTTATTCTTCCCCCCATTTTTCAGCAACGCCATCAGCTCTGCCTTGCGATCGGCGAGTTCCGCACGAAGGTCGGGGGTCAGCACTCCTTTGGGCGAACGACAGCGCAGACGCCCCCTCCTGGCTTCGATTTCAACACCTATCTCAGATAAGTGTTCGAGAAATGCCGTCGCTGTCATCACAGCTCGATCTCCTCTCGCTCTCCAATTTCGATTAGTTGATAGTCTTCCTGCAATGATTCCCAAGATTGGCCCGGGTTGATCTCAATCGCGCCGCCCAGTAAGGAGTGAATCAGTAGATGGCTCCCATCGAGTTCGAAAAGATCGCGTATTTCAGTGAAGTCGATGATCCCAATGGGGCAGAGGCCGATATTGGCAGCTGGGGAAGACGTCATCAGGAGCTGACTGATAGCGCCCGCTTCAAGGCTCACAAACGATGTGCTGTGTTTGCCATAAAGAGGGACGATGGCGCTCATTTGAGCAATAAGAAAAATCGAGAATGAAGCTTCCGCAAAGACTGGCCGATTGATAAACGGGTCATGGACAGTAGCAGGAATGGCCACATCGGCACGCAACAAGACCAGCCGATGCTCAACCGGATGATAATAATATGCGCCGGCCGTCAAGCCTTTTACGCCTGCCGGCTTAAGGTGAAGATAAATTTGCACTGGATAAAGGCCGCCAGCCGAAGGATACAGATACTTGGGTTGGCCGTTCAATGAATATTGACGTAAACAACCCAAGAGTTTGCTTAAATCAACTGGATCCACTGGCTTCTGCCGAAATGTACGGTGAGTGCGACGCTGCAACAGGGATTTTTTAAGAGCCTCGGGCGACTCAGTTTCGATCAATTCAACGCATGGCCTGTCAAGATCCACAATCCGCAATCCTGGGTGTCGCTTTTTAAAGGCCTCTCGGTCTACCGGGTCCTCAAGGATTTTGAATGAATTGATCAGAGGATCAATCGCAGAGAATCCATGCGCCTCGTCAGGTCGTTTGGGAGTGCTACCGCCTTGTAAATAGCGGCGATAGGACGCGGAGAGCCCAAGGAGTGTCGGATTCCGATAAAATTCATCGATCTCCGGTCGGAAGCCCAGTCTTTTTTGCAAAAGATTGGCGATTCTGATCATGTCCACAGAATTCATGCCGAGATCCAGCAGGTTCGTTCCCGGATCGATGCGCTCAACTTTTAAAAACTCCGCAACCAGTCGCGCAAGTTCAGGGAGCGGGCCAGCTTGATATGAAGTGAGATCAATGCCTTCTTCCGAAGCGGGGGGCGCTTCGTGGATAAGGGCCTGGCGATCTACTTTGCCGTTCGATGTTAGTGGGAGCTTGTCGATCGTCTTGAAGATCGAGGGAACCATGTACTCCGGCAATCTCGTTTTTAGGTAGCTCCGTAATTCGCCCACTGTTGGAACACTCCCATCAGATGGCGAGACGTAAGCGATCAGTCGTTTCTCACCGCGTGGATCGCCGTCGGCCAAGACGAGGGCAGCGCGGAGGGCCGGGTGTTCATTGAGCGCCGATTCGATCTCGCCAAGCTCGACGCGGTAACCTTGAATCTTGACCTGTAAATCTTCTCTTCCGAGAAACTCGATGTTCCCATCCGGCAAATAGCGACCCAGGTCACCGGTGCGGTAAAGACGTTCCCCCGTGTGCGGGTGAGTCAGAAAGGCGCTCCTAGTTTTCTCTTCATCTCGCCAGTAACCCAATGCGAGACCCACGCCCGCAATATATAGCTGGCCCGGAACCCAGGTCGGACGCGGTTCCAGTTTTTCATCCAGCACATAGAAGCGCTGGTTGTCCATTGGACGACCATAGGGAATACTTTTCCATTCCGGATCAACTTTGCCAATCGGGTAGAGAATTGACCAGATGGACGCCTCCGTTGCGCCTCCCAAGCTCACCACTTCCACCCCGCCGACCTGTGCGCGAATCTGATCCGGTAAATTCACAGGCAGCCAATCGCCGCTCAACATAACTAAACGTAAAGATGGAGAGAGGCGTTCTTTTTGACTCACGAGGTACTCCATCAGAATCTTCATCAAGGCGGGGACAGAGTTCCAAATTGTCACTCGTTCTCTTGTTATCAATTCCGCCCAGTGCGCCGGATCGCGTTGCCTCCAGGAATCCGGGAAAATAATGGCTCCGCCGGCCGACAGCGTCCCCAAAATATCAAATACAGAGAGATCAAAGCTCAGCGATGAGACAGCCGCTACTCGATCATCAGACGTTAGGTTAAAACGGCGGTTAATATCGACAATTGTGTTGACTGCTCCGCGATGATTGACCATCACGCCCTTGGGCAATCCGGTCGAACCGGAAGTGAAGATGACATACGCCAGATCATCCCGCGTCTGTACCTCCGGCAACGGCTCAGCGCTAACGTCCATCAACTCATCATTGTCGAGGCAAATTCTACGAATACCCTCAGGCCATTCGAGGATCTCGTTTATCCATGACTGAGTGAGTACAAGTTCGACTTCGCCGATTTGCAGCAAATGCCAGATCCGTTCTTTGGGCAGGGCTGGATCAATGGGCAAGTACGCGGCGCCTGACTGTAGAACCCCAAGCACCCCCACAACCTGCTCCCATCCTTTCTCCATAAGCACGGCCACGAGCGCATTTGGCCTCGCGCCCCACTCTCTCAACCTGCGACCTGTTTGATTCGAACGGCGATGTAATTCTTCATAGGTCAATGATCGGCCGAAAGAGATGACGGCCAATTCATGCTTTCTGGCAGAGACTTGTTTCATGAAACTCGCATGAAGCAATTCTTCGGATTCGGGGGTTTCGGTCGCATTGATCTCCGCCAGTTGCTCAAGTTGTCTGAGAGGCAGGCACGGCCACGATTTTTGATACCGGCGCTCATCATCGTTCGCCAGATGATGCAGCAACTGGCAATAAGCATTGAACATGTCCTCAATCATTCCATTCGGAAAGAGGGCCTCGACGTAATCCCAATTGAAGATCAAGGTTTTGTTGTACTCGTGAACTTGATGGTCAATCCAGACCTGCGGTGTCTGGCTAATGTTATAAATGATTTCTCCGACCGAATTCCGTGAAGGTCTGACCGGATCCTTCGCTGAACCAAGCCCGATTGTGCTGGTGAAGACGACCGGCATCGTCACTCGGCCACTTCGTCCTTGCCGCTGATTGAGTTCACGCAGGACCTGGATTCCATTGAGATAGCGGTGATCCAGATCGTTCCAGAGTCGCTCCTGCAACCGACGAGCGCGAATTTCGAAGCTGTCTGAGGTTGAATTATCAACCTCCAGTAGATTTAACGAAGTGAAATCTCCGACCAAGTTCTCCACTTGTGGATGGAATGCAAAACGATTAAATAGCGTCAGGTTGAGGGTGAAGCGCGGATTTCCACTCCAAACTGTCAGGACCTCGGCATAAGCAGCCAGTAAAATGCCCGATGGGGTTAGCCCCATCTTGGCTGCTACCGATTTGAGCCGCTGCCATAGATTTTCATCCAGGCTCGACCTGACACGCGCAAACCGGGGATTTGAGATGGAGCCGGGGTGAACTGCTAGTGGCAATGCTGGCCCTGGCGGTAAGCTTGCCAGGCGCCCTCGCCAATATTCACAAGATCGCCGATAGAAGTCGGTGTTTTCCAAAGAGCGCTCTGCCCACACATAATCGCAGAACGAGATTTCTAGCGGTTCAAATTGTTTTTCTGGCTCGGCATAAAGCGCCGAAAACTCGCGACTCAAGATTTGCCAGCTCCAGGCGTCGGAGAACATCAGGTCGAAACTGATGTGGAGTCGCGTGCGGCCATTGTTCAAGCGCGTAGCGCGAATCTCAAACGGCGGTTGTTGTATACTCAGTGTTAGCTGATGCGACATGCGTTGACGGATTGCTTCCAACTCCTTACCGACCAATTGCTCGTTCTGCCCGTTTAGGTCCAAAACCTCTATTTCGCAATCCGGTACTCGATCGACTATTTGTTGTTGCCCGTCTGGCAACACAATGGCGCGCAACATATCGTGTCGCGCGATCATGCGCCGTAAGGCATTCGATACCCGCTTTAGATCCAAATCGGCATATTCGAGTTCGATATAGCTATGCGCTGCAATGTTCCCCAATTCGAATGCGCCATTCCGTCCGACCCAATATGCCTGTTGGATACCTGTCATTGGGAACGGCTGGGTTCGTCGAAGGGGGTCCGATTTGATTTGTGGGAATTGAGCGCCGGGTTTGCATTCTTCTATCTGCGCATTCTTGCGTTGCGCAACAATCAGGGCGAGCCCCGCGACCGTCGGCGCTTCAAAAAGAGCCGACAGGGGCAGGTCCAGTCGAAAAGTCTCGCGCGCAATTGAGATCAGACGCGTCGCGGATAGCGAATGCCCGCCCAGGTCGAAGAAATTGTCATCTATCCCAACCCGCTCCACCCCCAGCACCTCCTGCCAGATTTCCGCGATCGCTCGCTCGACCTCGGTTCGCGGCCCCTCTCGACTCGCTTC
>Ga0187894_10001705_pt1 | contig 27624 bp, 20 predicted proteins | sample GBC1701081metaG_FD_136650 | JGI IMG/M metagenome (GOLD analysis project Ga0187894, IMG submission 136650) | White microbial mat communities from a lava cave in the Kipuka Kanohina Cave System on the Island of Hawaii, USA - GBC170108-1 metaG ... | reverse complement strand
TCGCGCAACTGGATCAACCTCGCCCCTCCGGCCAACATCATTCGTACTATCTCTTCGTGTGTGCAGTTCGATAACTGACCATCGGTTATTGCGTAAAGTCTTGGTAATTGCCCCATGGCTCAAATTATCACCGATCCGGAGACTGTGGCAAAGTCGGAGGGAAATCAGTATCGCCAGTGGCAGCGAACCTGTCTCCATCAATGACCAACCGATGGAGATAGGTTCGCCGCCGCTGGCGATACTGATTGGGCTGTTGTGCGCTGGCCGCGAAAGACAGGCGGAACAGCAGTAGAACGGCAAGTAAGCTGAGGCTCTGAGATTGACGGTTGAGGACGCGCCACCCTATTTGTTCTCGGCCTTCTGCGGTTCAGGCCGGATGCTCAACTCCGGTACGTAGCGAAGGACGCTGTTTGCCGTGTGCAGCACAATCCCGGCGGTCTTCGGCTGAATCTTGGCAAAGCCTTCGCGCGTGGCGACCTGCGCACTTTTTTCCAGTTCCTCAAACGAGTCCACAAACACCACCACGAAATACTCATTGCCGTTACCGCCAAACACGACCTTGTTCACGATGACGCCTTTAGGATACGCCTTTTGCAAGATCGGCAGGACATCGGTTTTGACGTAGCTCTCGTATTCCTGCACACGCCCCGGCGCGACGGTGATACGAACGCTCAGCGCCAGCTTGGCGTGCGGCGTCCCAGCTTTCGGCATGTTGACGCTCAGGTCAGGCCGCAACTGCACCAGATAGTTGTGCGACCCTGAGATCATACGCAACCACTTTGCGCTCCACGCGCGCTGCCCTTCTTCGCCAAGGGCCTTACGGAGTGGGCCGTTTGGGTCGTCGAATTGCTTTAAGCTCTCCACCGGCTCAACGGAATAGTATTCCAACGCTTCGCCAAAGTTAGCTGTGACCAACGTATTCCGCAGCTTAACGCCGCCTTTCTTGTAAGCCGGAATCGTTTCGTTCTGCATGAACGGGCGGTATTCTTGCGCCATTTCAGGTTTGACGCGCGTCACCCGCACTGAAAGAAACTGCGGCGCGGCGGGCGGCTGCGTTTGCGCGAAGCTGAACGGCGCGCACAGAATCGCGAGCAACAGCGCGCTGAGCGCCGCGTAAAATTTGGTGGTTGCGAATTGTCTTTGCATGATTTGATCTCCTTCGGGGAATGCCCTGTTTCGGTTGTCTTCAGTCACAATCCCGCCCCGGCAATCAAACCGCCGGGGAATCGGTGTTCAGGTGAAAGCAGCGCCACGGCACTTGTTGCACCGTGTCTTACTTCGCGGCCTGCGCCGTCGCCGGTCGGGGCAGGCTCAGTTCCGGCAGGTAGCGGTAGACCGCTAGTTCGCGGCGCAGCACGATGCCGGCGCGTTTGGCCGCGACGTTGGCATAACCTTCTTTTTGAAGCGCGTCCGTCCATCGCTCATAATCCGCGAAGGAATCCACCAGCGTCACCGTGTGATATTCCTCGGTGTCACCGCCCGCTCCGACTTTGGTGACGATGAAGCCTCTGGGAGCGGCCTTTTTGATGATCGGCAGCGTGTCGTTTTTGATGTAGTTCTCGAAATCCGTTGAGCGACCTGGCGTAACGCTTTGCCGCATGACGAAGGCCAGCTTGGGCGTTTGGCCCTGCGGCAGTGGGATGCTCAACTCAGGCCGCGATTGCATGGTGAAGATATGGTTGCTGGCAATCAGTTGCGCCCGCTTGGCGAAAAAGGCTTTTGCGCCCGCCTCGCCAAGCGTCTTGACCACGAAGTTGGGTTCGTCGAATTGCTTGAAGCTTTCCATGGGCCGGATCGTGACGTACTCGCCGGCTTCGCCGAAGGTCGCCGTCGTGAACACGCTGACCTGTTTGTAGCCGGCTTTTTCGTAAGCGGGCAGCGTCTCCTTCTTGTAAAACTCCTGAAAGGCGTCGCCCTGACCGGATTTAACATGCACCACCGACACCCAGTACCGCTGTCGGGGAGCGGATGATTGATCGGCGGCAGGCGCGGCCTGATTCGCCGTCGCGGTCGGCGACGAAGCACACGACGCCGAGAGCAGAGTGATAATCACAAGCGGCAACACGCTGAGCGCCGCATGGAATTTGGTGGTTGCGATTTGTCTTTGCATGATGTGATCTCCTTGGGTGAATTACTGCACTTGGTCCACTAGCGTCAGCACTTCGATCCGCACCTGCTTCTTCACAGCATTGGTTTGCGCCACGACGTCCGCCGGTTTCACGTTCGGCAGCGCCTTGGCGAGGACATCGGGCGGATATTGCACGTCCATCTGCTCGAACTTGTCGAAGAAGTTGATCGTGATGTGACCGTATTCCCGGTTCGCGCCGCCGGGGTAACGGACGGCGTACAGATTCCAGGCGTTGAGAATGCCGCGATTGACGCGCTCCTGATGAAGAGGCTTCCAGTATTTGCGTTCAAGCTCCACGACCTCGCCCCCTTTGCCAAATTCAGCTTTGTGAAAGCCGATCTCCGCAAATTTCGGCGCTTGCGCCTCACCGGTCGAGGTCGTGCTGTCGAGCAGCGTGACCAACTCCGAGCGCACCTGCTTGCTGAGCGCCTGTGTACGCGCCACGAGTTCGGCGGCCGTCGTGTTCGGAAAGACTTTGGTGAAGACTATCGGCGGATAAGGCGTTTCGACAGCGGCAAACTTATCGAAGGTGGTAATGAAGACTCGATCGTATTCGCGCGCGGAACCGCCGGGAAACCGCACGCCCCACGCCGTCCAAGATTTGATGATCCCCTGCTTGACGCGTTCGCGATGGATGGGCATCCAGACTTCCTGTTCCAGCTTGCGGTAATCTGCCGCCTGACCTGGCTCGAGCTTGAAATATTCGATCAGCGCGTACCCGGGCGGCGCGGCGGCGGTTGGTGTTTGGCTTTGCGGAAAGCCTTTTTTCATCAGCGCGGGCGTGCAGAGCGCCAATAACAGCGCGGCTGCGATGAACATGATTCTTATCAAGTGATTCGATTTCATGACAGTTCCTCCTGGGTTAGGGTTCTGGCGCGGCAAGGCTTCAGCGGTTGATGGCTTGCCGCGCATTTGGGGTTCTTACTTCAGGTTTTTGACGACGCAGATGAACGGGCTGGCGGCGCGCGGTTTGATCAAGCCTTTCGCCGTCAGGCGCACTTTCGTCGCGCGGACGGAATCGCCTTCGTTGCCGCCGATGACCAGCACGAAGCGGCCTAGTTCGTCGGCCAACGCCGGGTTGTCGTCAACGACGATGGCCGAATGCGAAATGTAGCTGCGGTGCGTCCGCGCAAACTCGAAGTCGAAGGTCCTGCCGCCGCGATTGTGGTGAATGATGTCGCCCAGTTGCGGCGCGGCCTGGTTGATCGGAACGCCGCGGAAGACGCCGGTTCCGCTGTCGGCGTTTTTGATCGCCTGATTGACGAACTGAGAATGGGCCAGCGCGAACTTGAATTCGCCGGTGGTTGCTCCGGCGGCGAAGACGCACCACGAAACGAAGAGCGCCGACCAGGGCTGGCCGACCGGATCGAAATCAGGGGCAAGTCTCAGTTCCTGGTTCCACTTCTTGATCGCCTTGAACAACGGCGGGTCGCCCTCGTGCAAACGGTGGAAGCGGTCGAACTGAGCCTGCGTAATGTCGGCAAGCTGTTTGGCAAACGGTGTTGGCATAACGTTACGGTCTCCTTTTGGATATTGAAATTTGGCTGAGGACACTGCTGCGTTGGGGTTGCTCTATCGCAGGCGGTGTAACGCTTCCACTTCAAAACGGTCGGTGGAAAATGCCCTCATTAGTTAAAGCCGAATTCGCGTGCAAAACCCGCCAATCGCTGCCATTTTTTTTCAGCGACTGTTAGACTGCCGTCACCGCAGTAACAATTCGAGTCGCGCAGCCTGGAAGCACTTCGCTTCCAGGCTGCGCGGATACTTTTGTTTTTTGCAGTAGATGCCAGTGATGCCGATGGAAGACAACGCAACACAACTGCTCATCGCCTGGGACAACGGAAACGAAGAAGCGCTGGCACAATTGGCGCCACTGGTCGAGAAAGAACTGCACCGGCTGGCCCGCCTTTATCTCAGCCGGGAACGTCCCAATCACACGCTGCAACCGACGGCGCTGGTCAACGAGGTCTACATAAAATTGATCAATTGGAGAGAAGTCGGATGGAAGAATCGCGCCCATTTCATCGGCGTTGCGGCGCGCTTGATGCGCAACGTGCTGGTTGATTACGGCGTGGAATATCGCAAGCAGGGGATTCGCGTTTCGCTGACCGAAGCGGACAGCGAGGCGCAGGAAACCTGGGCGGACATCGTCGCGCTCGACGATGCGCTGAAAAGTTTGGCCGGCCTCGATCCACTCAAACATCGGTTGGTGGAACTGCGCTTTTTCGGCGGATTGACGATGAAAGAGACGGCGGAGACGCTCGACACGCCGCTGCGCACGTTGGAGCGCGAATGGGAGTTCACCAAAGCCTGGCTCAAATGCGAGTTGGACAGGAGGCAAAACGATGACCCCTGAACGATGGCGCCGAGCCAACCAACTCTTCCACGACGCGCGGGAACTGGCGCCGGAAGAACGCGCCGCGTTTCTCGATGCGACCTGTGCGGACGACGAAGCGTTGCGCCGCGAACTGCTGGCCATGCTGGCGGCGGCGCAAGCAGACGATCATCAATTTTCCGCGCCCGTCTGGGAAAAGGCGGCCAAAGCGATGCCAGTCGCAGAAGATGCGGAAGTCGCAAAAATGCAATTGGCCCCCGGGCAACGACTCGGCCATTACGAAGTCCTGAATCATCTGGAAAGCGGCGGGATGGGCGAAGTCTGGCTGGCGCATGACACGCGGCTCGGACGCCGGGTGGCGCTCAAGCTGCTGCCCGCCAGATTCACGACCGATGCCGAACGTGTGCGGCGCTTCGAGCTAGAGGCGCGCGCGACCTCGGCGCTTAATCATCCGAACATCCTCACGGTTCACGACATCGGCAATCACGAGGGCGCGCCCTACATCGTGGCGGAATGGCTGGAAGGCGCGGAGTTGCGTGCGCTGCTGCCCCCGCAAGCTGAAGCCGACGCCCTGCCGATCGGCGCCGCGCTGGACTATGCCCGGCAGATCGCCGCCGGACTCGCCGCCGCGCACGAGAAGGGCATCGTCCATCGTGATCTGAAACCGGAGAATCTGTTCGTCACCAACGACGGACGGGTCAAGATTCTCGACTTCGGGCTGGCGAAACTGAAACCGCAGAGGTTCGCCGGCGATGTTGATTCGCGGAATCCCCAAGAGCGCCAAAATCGCTTGACCGATGCGGGTGTGATTATGGGGACGGTCGGCTATATGTCGCCGGAGCAGGTGCGCGGCGAAGACATAGATCAGCGCTCCGACCTCTTTTCGTTCGGCTTGATTCTCTATGAAATGCTCGCTGGGCAGCAGCCCTTTCAGCGCGGGTCCATGGCCGAGACGATGGCGGCGATTCTGAAGGAAGAACCACCGGGGCTGGCGGAACTGAGCGAGACGAAAAAACAGATCGGCCCGCAGCTTGAAAAGATCGTGCGGCATTGTCTGGAGAAGAAGCCGGAACTGCGCTTTCAGTCGGCGCGCGATTTGGGCTTTGCGCTTGAGGCATTGTCTAGCCCGTCGGGCGCCCGCCCGGAGACACAGTTGGAAACGGCGGCGTCAGCGGCGCCGGAGAGTGTGGGCAAGACACGGCTGTTCGGCGATGCACGGATGGCGTGGATGGTGGCGGCAGCGCTCTTGATTGGGATGCTGGGTTTCGCGTTAGCGTACTTTCGCCGTGCGCCCGCCGAGAGCCGTCTCAATTACACCTACCTGCGGCTGCCGGAGAATACAATCTCCACTGATGTTAGTGGGGCAGTCCTTTCCCCTGACGGGCTGCACATGGTTACAACGGCCGTTACGAACGGAATCAATCGGCTGTGGCTTTATTCCTTCGATGCGCCGGCGCCCAAGTTGTTACCGGGCACGGAAGGGGGGCATTTACCGTTCTGGGCGCCGAATAGCCAGAGCATCGGTTTTTTCGACTATCGCAAGCTGAAAAGAATTGATCTCTCCGGCGGGATGCCCACCACACTCTGCGACGCGCCGATTGGTACTGGCGGCGCGTGGAATGGCCGAGGCGATATTCTTTTCGCCACGCAAATTAATGGGTCCGGGCTTTATCGGGTATCCGAAGCAGGTGGGACGGGGACACCCATCACCAGCCTTGATGCGACGCGCTTTGAGACAGGACATAACAACCCCAGTTTCCTGCCTGATGGCCGCCATTTCATCTTCTTTACTCAGGCTGGACAGCCTGATTATCGCGGCATCCGGCTCGGCTCGCTCGATGATCCCCTCCTGCCTCTGAAGACCAGTTTTCTCCTGCGCGCCGACGCGAAGGCGGAATACTCTACTGCCGGATACCTGCTCTTCGTGCGGGAGCGGAAGATTCTGGCGCAACAGTTCGACCCCGCTAAGCTCAGCCTCAGCGGTGAGCCGATACTCGTCACACCGGAACAGGTTTATTACGAGCCGCCTTTTCGCTACGCCGATTTATCGGTCGTGAGCGATCAGTTATTGCTTTACCGCAGCGGGGGGAATCCGAACACCCAACTCACCTGGTTCGACCGCAGCGGCAGGCAACTGCGAGAGGTTTGCGATCCTGGTCAATATCGTTCTATGCGCCTGGCGCCGGACGGCAGGCAGGTACTCCTGGATCGTAACGATCCGCAGGTGGAGACTTCCGACATCTGGAAATTCGACCTGGAGCGCGAGACGGGCATTCCCCTGACTTCCAACCCTGGGGTTGACACCTATCCAATCTGGGCGCCGGACGGGCGCCGGATGGTCTTTGTCTCAAATCGGGATGGCGTCTGGGGCATCTATCAAAAGGGCGTGAGCGGTGACGACAACGAAGAACTGTTGCTCAAGGGAGACCAACAACTCTTGTTCACGAGCGACTGGTCGCCCGATGGGAGATTCATTGTCTATCGCAAGCATAATGGAAAAACCAGAGTAGATATTGAATTGTTGCCGCTGGCCGGCGACCGCCAGCCGCGCAGTTACCTGGCAACGCCATCCACCGAGACCTATGGGAGTCTCTCGCCGGACGGACGCTGGCTGGCTTATCAGTCAGATGAGTCTGACCACCGCTTGGAAATCTACGTGCAGTCTTTCCCTGAGCCGGGGCGGAAGACAAGGATCTCGAAGAGCGGCGGCCAGTTGGCGCGTTGGCGGCGGGATGGGAAGGAACTGTATTTCGTGGCGGCGGACGACAAACTGATGGCCGTGCCGGTCGAGACGGGCGCAAGCTTTACGGCAGGCACGCCTGTTCCGCTTTTTTATGTCGGGAGCTATGGCCGCCGCCTTGACCGTTATGTGTATGACGTGAGCGCCGACGGGCAGAAGTTTCTGTTGATCCGCCAGTTGGAAGACGCTTCGATGCGACCGCTGACGGTGGTCCGGAACTGGACGGCGTTGCTGAAGAAGTAATGCAAACCAATTTTCTGCCCTCTACCGCAGCTTCGCTGATTGACTGGCTGTCTGTCCGGCCACTGGCCGGAGCGAGGACAGCCAGACGCCGCCCAGGCACAAGGCCAGTGCCGCCAGGAATAAAGTAAAGCGAGTGACTTGCTGCAATTTCATGATTTCTCCTTCTCAGTTAGGTCATTGCGCTTCAGGGTCTCTTCCGACTCTTCGAAGCCCAGCTCAAGCCCGTTGTAGGCGAATATGACGGTGCGGCTGGATGTAATTTGGGGAGCAATTACTCCCACTGGCTCTTCGGCTGCCAACTCGACCTCGTCACTGAAGAGCGCCTCGTGGCGATTCAATGATCGTTTTGGAGCGATCACCCCTTCCAATTCTTCGATCTCAAGGGTGGTTTCACCTGGCGTCATCACCTTGTCATCGGCATAAAATGTCATTGCTCTTAAATTCTCCTACCAGGATTGGTGGGGCAGGTTCCCAACCTGCCTCACCAATCCTGATTGTTTCATGGCGTCGTCAAAGAAGATGTGAAAGACTCCTTTCGCACACAACGCCCCCGGACGCAGGTGGTCTTTCAACCTCTCGCATGGGAAGCTAGCGAATGCTGACGCGCACCTTGTTGGCGGCCTCGCCGTCAACAAACAACTCAACGTCAACCTCGCCCCGCCGCGCGAGCGAGCGCGGCAAACGAACATTGACCTGGTCGAGGCCGGCGAAACCCGGCGCCGGACCGGCGAAGAGCGCTTCACTATTCACGCCGCCGATGACGCAGCTCACGGCTGAGAGCGAGCTGCGATACCTCAGCCCTGTGCCGTAGAACACCAGGAAGACCTGGTCGGTAGCGGCGCTGAGTTCAATCGGCGTGGGGACGAAGCGGTTCTGCTCCGGATCGAATTGCGCGACGGGTTCGTAACTCTGCGATCCGTCTGCCTTGATCCGCAGGGCGAGGGCGGCGGCGACGCCGGCGCCGCTCGAATTGGCCGAGAACAATCCCGGCGCAGCGCTGGCAATTTGGGACTCGCCCGAGGCGACGGGTTCGCCGGCGTTCATCACCGTCAGCGTGGCCGGGCCATTGGCCGTGCCCGCCGGGATCACGTAGTTGATCTGCCCCGGCGAGACGAAGAAGAGCGGCGCCAACCGCTCCACGCCCGCGCTGTCGGTGACTTTCAGGCTGACGCCAGCCAGGGTCGCCGGCAGAGGAAGCGAGGCGGCGGCCTGTGTCTTGTCCGCCAGATTCACTCCGAAGAGGGCGGTGATGGATTCCGGCGCCAGCCCGCCGGCGACGGTGAAGCTCGCCGCTGAAACGCTCGTGAGGCGCGCCATCGTCGTCCCGCAACTCTGTTTCAGGACATAGACCGTGCCCTGCCTGCGGCTGCCGGCATAGAGCGAGCCAATCAGGACCGTGTCGCCGGTAAGAGCCACCGCAGCGCCGAACTGGTCTTCAGCTTTAATGTCGCTGGCGACGATTTGTTGCCGGGGCGTCCAGACCGTGCCGGTGCGCGTGAAGACATGGACTATGCCCTGATTGGTACGACCTTCGATGTGATCCGTCCGCGATCCGACAACGGCGGTATTGCCGCTGAGCGCGAACGAAAATACGTTGGCAGAGAGATGGCCTTCGCCAAGAATCAGCCTGGCCTGTTGTGACCAGGCGCCCCCCGGAGCGCTGGCGGCGACAAAGACGTAGGCTGCCTGACGACGGACTGGGGTCTGGATCACCTTACTCGTGCTGACCAGCGCCGTATTCCCGGAGAGGGCGACTGTGCGGCCTAAGTGATCGTTGATCTGGCTGTCGTCGGGGAGCAGTTTCGCGCGTTGTTCCCAGAGTGGAGATTGAGTGGCTGAACGCTCGAAGATGTAGGCGCCGCCCCTGCTTCGCTCGCCGCTGTTGGGGCCTATCATGCCGACGAGCAACCTGTCGCCGGAGAGCGCCACCGACCGGCCAAAATGATCAAAAGCCCCGCCGTCGTTGGCGGTCACCACTCCTTCCAGCAACCCGCTCGGGTGGGCGGGGGAAAGATTGAAGAGAGAGACTGAACCCTGAGACAGATTTCCACCGACGACGGCTTCGGGCGCGCCGACGGCGATCAGGTTGCCGCTGACGGCGACCGACGAGCCAAAATACTCCCCCGGTGTGTCACCGAAATGGCGTCCCATCAGTGTCCACGCCCCGCCGAGGCGGACAAAAAAGTAGGCCGCTCCCTGATTCGGTTTGCCGTTGACGGTCGTGCCAGACGCGCCGATGACGATGGTGTCGCCGCTGATGGCGACCGATGCGCCGAACTGGTCTCCGGCTTTTCCGTCAAAGGCGAAGAGTTGCGCCGCTTGCGTCCACTTCAATCCGGTGCGCACGAAAACGTAGGCCGAGCCTTGATTGGCGTTCGCCCCCACGTCATCCCACGGGACTCCGACCACCGCGGTGTCGCCGTCCACCGCTATCTCGGCGCCGAAAAGGTCGTTGGCCTCGCCGCCGAGGCTGGTGAACTGCTGCAGCTCGAAGTATCCGCAGCCGAAGAGGTAAAGAGCGCCTTGCCCCACGTTCGCGCCGACCCTGGCGTGAGGAGCGCCGGCGAGGGCCGCGTCGCCGCTCAGGGCGACCGTCTGGCCGAAGAGCTCGCGGGCGGTCACCTGCTGAGCCGTGAGCTTCTGTCGCGTCGTCCAGAGCGCGCCCGAGCGCGTGAATAGATAGGCCGAGCCTTGATCCAGGATCGCGCCGATGTCGTCAAAAGGCGCGCCGATCAAAGCCGTCTCGCCGTTGAGCGCCACGGCGCCGCCGAACCGGTCGTTCGCCGCGCCATCGTAGGCTGCGAGGTCGCCCTGATATGACCAGACGCCGCCCGACCGCACGAAGACAACGGCCAGCCCTTGATCCACTACGCCGCGAGTGTCGTAGAGCGGCGCGCCGATAATGGCTGTGTCGCCGCTGAGGGCGACGGCAGCGCCGAACTGGTCGTTGGTTCTGCTGCCGACTGAATTCAGTCCTGACAACTTTTGCTGCTGCGCCCAGACCGTCCCCGACCGCACGAAAACATAGGCCGAGCCTGCGTCCCCGGATATTCCCAGATCGTCGGACACCGCGCCTACGATGACCGTGCCGCCGCTGAGCGCCACGGCCGCGCCGAACCGGTCAGTCGCCTCGCCGTCGCTGGCCGTCAGCTTCTGCTGAAATGACCAGACGCCATTCGACCGGACAAACACAGAGGCCGAGCCTTGATCGGCTTTGGCGTCAATGTCGTCAAACTGCGCGCCCACGACGACCGTGCCGCCGCTGAGCGCCACGGCGCCGCCGAATTCGTCACCCGCCGCGCGGTCGGGCGCCAGAAGCTTCTGCTGGAGCGACCAGTCGCCGCCTGACCGCGTGAAGACGTAGGCCGCGCCCTGCGGCATGTTCGTCCCCGCTTTGTGATAAGGCGCGCCGACGACGATGGTGTCGCCGCTGAGCGCCACCGCGCTGCCGAACCAGTCTTCGGCAGCGCCATCGCTGGCCGTGAGCTTTTGCTGGAAGGTCCAGTCACTGCCCGTTCGGACAAACACGTAAGCCGAGCCTTGACGCGCATTGGCGCCGACCTTGTCCAGGCGGGCGCCGACGACGACCAGATCATTGCTGGCGGCGACCGACCGGCCATAGTCGTCATCGGCCGCGCCGTCGGGGGCGGTCTGCTTGAGAAGCTGCGTGAACGGTAAGTTAAGCGCCGACAAGGACTCCGGCGCCGAGGCGGACGCGCTGCGCGCCGCCTGCACTGCCGTGGTTAATGAAGAGTAAAGCCCTTGTTCCTTGAGGCGCGTGACCGCTGCCTCGCCCGTAAGCGGGGGCAGCGCGGAGGCCGTCGCCGTGTGCAATAGGCCGGGTTTGGCTTGCTGTGCGGCGACCTGTGGTGTGAACAACAATCCTGCGCCGAAAACGCTCAGGATGACGAGCGCCGTAGACACGACGACCTGCTTGATTGATGGTAAGTTCATAATGTCCTCTTTCTCCTGTTGTGCCCGCCTCTTGCGAGCCGGGATTTTTTATCAGGTTGCCGACCGGGTTTGTCACCTGGCCCAGTGGCAGCCTCGATTTCTGATGTGTCAAGTGCGGCGGGCGCGTTACGGTCTAAGCTCTGCCGCACTCCCCTCCCCCCATTTCTTCAGCGTCAGCTTCTTGCCGCTGATCTCTGACACTGGGTGGACGCCCGGTTTGAGGTAGATGAAAGCTCCGTCCTGCGCGGCGGAAATTGCTTTCGCCACCGTGCGGCAGGGGGCGCTGGCTGTGCATTTGGTGTTGGAATTACTGGCCTGCGGATCCACATAGAACTTCCCACTGTCAATCAGGTTCTTTCGGTTGCTGGCGCTGTACAGGGTGTTCCAGGCCCTGTCCACCTGTTCGGGGGTGAACTCATTGAGGCAGGCTCCTCTCGAATAGGACATCAGGTTCCTGGTCGAGGGGTTATAAGGAGTGCCGTCGCAACTCGCCGGTGGCGCGACCGAGTTGTCGTAGGTGCAATTGCCATCTACCAGGAAATGGGGCCGATCCAGTTTGGGGTCAGCCGGAGTGTCACAGAGCTGGTCGCCAGCGGAGGAACAGTTATTCCCGTTCGGACACTCGATGCCGAAACCGGTTTCGTGCGTGTGATAGAGATCGAAGTAATGCCCAATCTCGTGGGCAAAGATCTCAGGTCCATAGCCACCGAGTCCGAAGCCACGCATGGTCATGTAATCCACCAGGATTCCCTGCGTGTCATCCGTCGTAAAGCTTGCTATGCCGGTGATGTCCGAGAGATTGGTGAAGTAAACGTTGATCGTGTTTGGGACGACATTTACCTTCCGTAGTTCATCCTGTCTGGCTCGCACGTTCGGCATAAAGAAGAAATCGCGGTTGTGAATGCTGAAATCAACCTCTCCGTAGATAAAAAACTGAATGTTCATCGGCCTCCACATCCGGTTCAGGGTCTGCATCACGGCCTCCAGTTGTGCGGACGAGAGACCGCCAGTGCCCTGGTTGTCACGCACCATGTGGATCGTCAGCGGCAGATAGAGCGCGCCTTCCTGATCGGGAATTAGCGCGGCCCTGGCCTTGGCGTTGGACTTGGCGTTGCTACGGCGGGCCAGTTCAGCCCGGATTTGCTCCGGCGAGACAACTGTTCCGCACTCGGTTTTCTTGGCCTGCGGCGGCGGCTTTTTCTGAGTTTGGGGCGCTGGCACGAAGGCCAGCGCCAGGATGGTCGCGAGTAAAAAGGTTGTTAGTGAATGAATCATGATGATCTCCTTTGTCTCTGATTTCGGGTTGCTTACTGAAGCGTGACGAGCACGAGCACCAGCCCTTTGCCCGCTTTCAGGCCGGTCATCGCCTTGCCGATGATCGCGCCTTGCGCCCGCGCCGCGTCCGCCGCCTTCATCGCGTGGCCGGGCGTGCTCGAAGTGGTCAGCAGATCGCCGGGCGCAATCGCGCCTTGCGCAGCGTCCACCCAAACATAGACGCGACCGCTCAACGCCACCGGGTGCTGGCCGTCGGCCAGCGTGCCTTCCTGGCTCATCACCATCCCTGGCTTGACGCCGCCTGCGCCGCTGATAATGCCTGCGACACGCCGGTCATAAGCCTGTGCGCTGAGTTGAAGCTTGCCGGGGCTGGCCGGATCAATCGAAACGACCAGGCCGGCTTCGACTTGCGCCGTCATTGCGTCGTCGTCCGTCTGCTCAGAACTGACTTCAAAGTTCTCGGCGAAGTCCGCGCCGCCAGTAATTTGAAGCACGCTCGTTCTGGTCGTTCCGGTGACATCAAGTTTGACTACCGGAAATGCTGTGCCGATGCCGACGTTCCCGGTAGTGGCGACGGTGACGCCCCGCACGCCTCCACCCCAAATCGAGGCTGGCGTGCCGAAGGCGCCGTATAAGATCAACTCCCCTGGCGCTAGAGCGGTTCCTGTCCCTGGCGCTCCGACATAACCTTTCCCTGTCGTGCCGTGATAGAAATCCCATCCGGCGGCGTAACTTGCTCCCCCGGGAGATTCCAACCGAGGCGGCACATTTGCGCTTGAGACAACATGCAGTTTCGAGATCGGGTTCGTCGTTCCGATCCCGATGTTGCTGCTCACTTCGCTCATCACCGAATTGCCCAGGTCACTTCCCGAAGTAAATTTGGCGATCCGCCCTGCCGTTCCAGAGACAAGCGCTGTTACCGCCGCGCGGCTTTCGCTCTTCGACTCACCTTCGCCATCGCGCGTAGCTCCATCGTCTGTCCGCCCGCTCTTCCGCTCGCCCGGCATGTTTGTTCCAGCAATCGTGCCGCCCTCGTTTCTGGCAACCGTCAGTTCCGTGCCCACGCCGCTGTCACTCTGGCTGGTGATCCAGAGCCGATCCGTCTGGCCATCGCGTTCCTTCGCCCGATCCACGATGAAATGGCCCCGGCGCACCCGCGCCATTTCCGCGCCCGCCTCTTTGACCAAGAGTGTGTAAGCGTAAAGACCGCTCTTGACCGCCTCGCCGTCGGCCTGCCGCAAGACCCAGGTCAGTTCCGGTCCAGTCACGGCGCCGCTGTCATAAACGAGTTGCCCAGCCTGATCGTGGATTTGCAGTTGCATCTCGGCGATAGGCTTCTGGGCCGTGAAGCGCACCTGTTCCTGCTGAATGATGATCAGCACGTCCTGTGTGATGGGTTTAGTTGTTTGAGCTTCCTGCTGCTTGTCCGGCGCAGGCTGCGCCTGTGTCAGGGACACGCAAAGCGAGATGCAAAGCAAGATTGCGATCAAATGTTTTATGGTTTTCATTTGTTCTTCTTCTCCTCCAAATTGGTTAGATCGTTTCAGTTCTTCGCGCAGTAGAAGTAATATTCCGCCGTGTAAGGCCCTCTGCCACCGCGCCGATGGATGAGCCTTTCGCGGCTCGCCAACCCATGCGAAAAAAAGAAAAGGAATTGCTAGTCGTGGAAATATTTTTTTGGCGCGGAGGATAGCGGATGAAAAGGCCGGTATGGCTGAAGGGTTAGGCTTGAGCGGCGGCTTACTTGCGGAATGGCGCGCCACTCAGTTTCGCCAACGCGGCATCGCAGGCGGCGAGGGCGCGCGCGGCTTGTTCGCGGCGCGTGAGGTTGAAGCTGCTCGAAACGGCGCGCTGGCTCCAATCGTCCCACACTCCGAGCGCCTTCCGATGCCAATCGCGCGCTTGACGCCAATTGGCAATGCGTTCGGCGGCGCGCGACTTCTGCTTGGATGCCAGCGAGGCGTAATGCCGCCCGAAGCTGGAGTAAGAACTGGCCAGCCGCCATTGCGCATACAAATCGGCTCGGTTGGCGGCCACCATCTTTTCGGCCAGCGCCAGCGCTTGAGCGTCGCGCTCCAAAGCTTCGGCGCGCTCGCCGGTTTCGATCAATGCATCGGCCAGGCTGATGAGAGTCGCGTGAAGATCGGATTGGAGTTCGGCGTTCGAGGGCTTTTCGGCCAATAGCTTTTGCAGTTCTTCCAATGCCTGGCGCAGATGAGCGAACGCGGCTTTGTAGTCGCCCAAACCACGCAGAGCCGCGCCCAGCTTGCTCTGAAAAACAGCGTGGCGGCGCAGGAACCGGTATTGGTTCGGAGAAGCCGCCAGCAGATGCTCGCTCAATGACAGAGCTTGGCGATAAAAGTCCGCGCCGCGTTTCGGCTCCGTCTCGGAAAGGATGTCGCCCATCCTTTCGTAAGCGACGACCAGATCGAATTGGGCGGCTGAATTTTTGGCGTCCGCCTGCGCCAGTTCTTCGGCAATCTTCACGGCCCGGAGGTAGTACTGCAAGGCCTCGCCGCCCTCGCCAAGATTGAGGAAATACGGGTTGCCCAGATAATTGGCCAGCCAGGAATAGAAGACCCTCAATTCGCGGCGATAGACGGCGTTGTCCGGCTGTTTGCGATTGAGCGTCTCGCGGATCGGCAGCGCGCGGCGATAACTCTCGACCGCCGCCGTCAGGTCGCCTTGCTCAACCAGCGCATCGCCCAGACGCGACAAAGTCAGCGCCAGACTGTGCTGCGCGGAATCGCTGGGGAATTCAGCCGCCCGGCGTTCAGACAATTGCAAAGACCGGCGAAAGCTGTCGAGCGCGGCCGCCACATCTCTGGTCCGAAGCTGGGCGTCGCCCAATGCCTCGTAGCTTCTGTCCAGCATAACCAGATGTTCCAGCTTGTGGGGGTTGCGCGCGTTGATTCTTTCAGCCGCGCCGAGCGCCTGGCGCAGTTCCGCAATACCGCCAGCCGCATCGCCGTTGAGTGACTGCTGAACCCCCAGGTTGATGTGCAGATCGGTCAGCGTCTTGAACAGCGCCGTGTTGTCAGGGTTGCCCGCTTCCAACTTCTCGGCCAGCGCCAGCCCCTTTCGATAGCTCGCGGTCGAGGCTTTGATTTGTCCCAAATTGGCCGCCCGCAGGTCGCCCTGCACATCGCCCACTCGCAAATAAGCCTGCGCCAATTCCAACTGCAGCGCCGGATCGCCTCCGGCTTCCTGCGCCAGCGAGTCCAGATATTCCAGCGCCGTTTTGACTGCCATTTCGCGCGCTTTGGTAGAGCCGGGAAGCGCCATAATCTCGTCGTAAAAATCGAACAGGAAGGTGTTGGACAGTTTGCGCACCTGGGCAAAGCGGCGTTCGGCGCGGGCGCGTTCGGCGCGCGCCGAACGCGCGGCGAGCGTCGTGGCCAGGATGCCGCCAAGCAAACTGAGCAACACCAGCGCGGCGGCTACCACGGCGACACGATGGCGCCGCGCGAATTTGCTCGCGCGGTAACCAAAAGTGTCAGGTCGCGCCGTGACGGGCAAACCTGTCAAATGACGGCGAAGGTCTTCGGAAAACTGTTCGACCGATTGGTAACGCCGCGCCGGTTCTTTGCGCAACGCCATCAGCACGATGTTGTCCAGGTCGCCGCGCAAGAGGGATGAAGGATGAGGGATGAGGGATGAAAAGAGACTCCTGGCTTTGGCCTTCATCCCTCCGCCCTCATCCCTCATCCCTTTCACCACGTCGCTGGGACGCGGGGCCTCGGTCTCACAAATTGTGCGTTCGACTTCCAATGGCGCGTAAGTCTCGAACTGATAGGGCCGCCGTCCGGTCAGTAGTTCGTAAAGCACCACGCCGAGCGAGTAAACATCCGTCGCCGTGGTGATCGCGCCGCCGCGCACCTGTTCCGGGCTGGCGTAATCGGGTGTCATCAGACGAATGGCCGTTTCGGTGCGCGTGACGGCTTCGCTCGGGTCGGGCGCAAGCAGTTTGGCGATGCCGAAGTCGAGCAGCTTCGGCGCGCCATCCGTCGTGACCAGGATGTTGCTCGGCTTGAGGTCGCGGTGAACGGCCAGTTTCTGGTGAGCGTGTTGCAGGGCGGAGCAAACGTCGCGGAAAAGCTTCAACTTCGCCGCCAGCGAAAGCTCGCGCTGGCGGCAATACTCGGTGATCGGCTCGCCCGCGACAAACTCCATCACGAAATAAGGCAGCCCGTCCGCCGTCGCGCCTCCATCCGGCAAACGCGCGATGTACGGATGATCGAGCGATGCCAGAATCTGCCGCTCCCGCACGAAACGTTCGCGCACGAAATCCGAATCCATCCCGCGCTTGATGAGTTTGAGCGCGACCTGTTGCTGGAATTGCTCGTCGTCGCGCACGGCTTCGTAAACCGCGCCCATCCCGCCGCGCCCGATCAAACGGGTCAGCCGGTACGGGCCGATGCGTTGGCCTAACAGTTCATCCGCCGGTTCGTTGGTGACGGCGAGCGCCGCATGTTTGATCGGATCGCGCAGAAAAGAATCGGGCGGCTCGTGGGCGAGCAGTTCGAGCACTTCGCGGCGCAACTCTTCATCGTCGCCGCAAATGCGCGTCAACTGGGCTTCGCGTTCGGCCGGTGGACGATCCGCGACGGTACGGAAAAGCTCATCAATGCGGCGCCAGCGTTCGGGATTCATAATTCGTGTCGGTAGCCCGACCGTGAGGGAGGGAGGGCTTCAAGTCCGGCTCATCTCTCGGTGCAGCCAAGCCCGCGCCAGCCGCGTTTCGTGGGTGATGGTGGCGATCGAAAGATTGAGCGCTGCGGCAGTCTCTTCCAAACTCATGCCGCCAAAGTAACGCAACTCGATGATGCGCGCCTTGCGCTCGTCGAATTTCGCCAGCGCGCTCAAGGCATCGTCGAGCGCCACCAATTCCGCCGCCTTTTCATTGGAATACAACCAAGCCTCATCGAGTGATAACTCCGTCACGCCGCCACCGCGTTTGTCCGCCGCGTGGGTGCGCGCGTGTTCGACCAGAATCTGGCGCATCAACCGGGCGGCGACGCCGAAAAAATGGCTGCGGCTCTGCCATTCGGGAAAATCCTGTTTGACCAGCCGCAGGTAAGCTTCGTTGATGAGCGCGGTCGGTTGCAGCGTGTGATCGGGGCGTTCGCGGCGCAGGTAGCTTTGCGCCAGCTTGCGTAGCTCCTCGTAGACGACGGGCAGCAATAGGGTGAGCGCGGACTGGTCGCCCTGGCTCCAGCGCAACAGCAATGGGGTGATTTCGTTGGGCGGCGGCGTTTGCATAATGTTCAGATTCGGAAAGCTGCGGGCGTAATTTTACAATAGACGCGCATTCTAAATCGCTCTCTGCCCGAATAAAAAAGGGCAGAAACAATTTTCCGCCCTCTGCCGCCGCTTCTCTGATGGAAGAGTTGGATCATCGCCACTCGCTCTGGTCTTACTCTGTGATGAGTTCGGCTCGCGCGTCAACGCATATCGTGGCGGCTGTGACGTTCGGAGCCTAAGCCTGGCGACGCGATGTTCGGGTAGCGGTATTGAACTTATTGCTGTGTACTACCGCGCTGTTCACGTTCACAGACTCCTTGAGCTGACGGATCCTGATGCCGTCGGCGAACTGGCTCAGGGCATTCCCGGTGATTAACCACCCCTTGACCCGCGTTCTTTCATTCTCGAAGTAACCGTAATCGCCGAGAAAAACCCCGAAGGAAAGGTTAATGCTGGTGGGCTGGCGGGCGGCAGCGTTGTCAGGGTTGAACGGACCGGCGGGCGCGATGCCGTGCGTATGCAAAATTATGTTGTTGGCGAGCGTGAGTTCGTCAACATTGCTCAGATTGATCCCCGGCGAATTTTGAACGCGCTGGGTGATTCTATTTCCCGCAATCGTGATCTGCTCCGGATAGTGGATGATATATGGGCAGGGATCTTTGGGCGGGCGCCCACAGTCCTGATCGGGAGCTTTTCGATTCGCGATGTCTTCTGAAACGTCAATCACCGGCTTGGGGCGAAACTCGCCCGTATCCTCGTCTGCCACGTTGGCGTAACCTTCAAGGCGGTTATTTATCACCTGCAAGCCGGTGACTCTCTGAGCCGCCAGGGTGGCGCAACGCCCGCCGCCGATGACCGTATTGTTCGCAATTACAATATTATTCGCCTTATAAACAAGGATACAGCCGCCTTCCGCTATTGCCGGCGAGGCCGAGCGAATGGTGTTATAGGTGAAGCGCAGCCCCTCCGACGGCTGCGTCTTACTGGCCCCCAGAGTGACCGTGAGGCCCGGTCGGACGCGCTCGAACAGGTTGTTATCTATGTCAATCTCGTACGGGCCGCGATTTTCTGTCCCCCCCGTTGGTTCCATGTCCAGATCCTGATCGCTTCCGCTGTTACGAAAGTAGTTCCCTCTGATCTGGACGTGTCCGACGTTGCGCTGAAAGGCTATGCCGGAGCGGTCGTTGGCCAGGAAGTGAGTGTTCGTCACCGAGACGCGTTCCGTGAACAAGATATTTGTGTTCGCCGGTGTCCGATCCGCGATCAGGTTCAAGCCGTCGCCGTGCGCCTTGATGATCTTCATCCGGTCGATACTGACGTCCGTCGAATTCTCCACCTGAACGCCGTGCATGTGCTCGTCGATCCTGCCACCGAGGCCGTTGCTAGGCGGGCACTGGTTCGTATCCTCGGGCAGTTCGCCGTCCGAACCGTCAATGGTGAAGTCGCGCAGCGTGATGTGCGACGATTTCCGGATCGAGAGCACGTGTGTGTCGCCGCAGTACCTGTGGTGGCCGTCGCTGCGGCGCGGTGGATTGGGGTCGAGCTTGAGGACGCTCTTACCGTCGGCGGCGCCTGCAATCGTCAGGTTCGTCTTTTTGCCGATGTCCACCGCTGACCCTTTGTGTTGAAAAACGGTTGGCTACGTTGGACGGCTTTCGCTTCAGCGCGGGCCGATGGCGATGAAATGGAAAGTGCCATTGCGCGGCGAGCACACAGCGCTATTACTTTCACCACACAAGACGATGTCGGCAAAATTGCCGAGCACTCCTCTGGTCATAGCCACAGTGCCACCTCCGGCAGTGTCATGGGCCGTTGCGGTTACAGCGGGAGCGGCTGAGAAGGGTGTGTTAAACACGATCCTGTACGCGCCGTTGAATCTGAAGACCCGAAAGCCAGAGCCGACGATGATATCCCCGTCTTGGTCAATCACGCCGCGCACGATGCGCAGATTCTCTTCGCCACCAGTCGCGAATAGTTCACCACTGTTGCCCAGCTTGACATTGCCCCTGACATCCAGGCTGGCTTGCGGAGCGGTTGTGCTGATGCCGACGTGACCATTAGTGGCGACGGTGATGCCCATCACGCCTCCGCCCCAAATGGAGGTTGGCGTGCCGCTGGCGCCGAATAAGATCAACTCCCCGGGCGCGAGGCCGACTGATGGCCCTGGAACACCAACGTACCCCTTGCCGGTTGTTCCGTGATAGAAGTCCCAACCAGCCGCGAAACTGTTGGCGCCCGCGGCCTGGACGCGCGATTGCCCCTGCGTTAGTCCATCGTACAGATCGTCATCGGCTTGACGGGTGACGTAACTCACCCTGCATCGTGAAGGCCGCCCAGAAGTAAGGCGCAGCCCAGCGTTTCTGCTTCATCATCTCAAGCTGCGCCGCGCGTAACGCTGCCGCCGGACGCATCCCGTCTTTCAATATCCCGCGATAGAACCCCTGGTATGCGGTGCGCGCCGGCATCAGTCGAAAAGACTGTCTAACCGCCTTCACGTCCAACGCCGCCCATTGCAGTTTTTCAGCCTGCTCATTAAGCTTACACCCGTCGTATCACTACTCTCTTTCGTTCAAACATCAAACCAATCGAAACAGGAACGCTGCGAAAATCGGGCGCGTGTGTTTTTCCGAGTCCGCCAGCTTCAACCAACCCAGGGAGCGTCTTATGAAGATCAACCTCAACACCTTTTATCGCTACGCGGTCGTCGTGATGCTCATCGCCATCGGCCTCGCCGCTGACGCAAACTTGATGTCAACTCAGGCGCAACAAACAACCAGCGCGGCCTCCGGCAATCCGCTCGGCGGATTGCGCTGGCGCAACATCGGCCCGCATCGCGGCGGGCGTTCAGTGGCTGTCGCGGGCGTCGCCAGCCAGCCGATGGTCTATTACTTCGGCGGCACTGGAGGCGGCGTTTGGAAGACGACTGACGGCGGCGTGAATTGGGAGCCGATCAGCGACGGCCAGCCTTTCGGCACGGGCACGGTCGGCGCGATTGCAGTCAGCCAGTCCGATCCGAACGTCGTTTATGTCGGGATGGGCGAATCGTGCATTCGCGGCAATTTCTCGCACGGCGACGGCGTGTACAAATCAACCGATGCGGGCAAGACGTGGAAGCGAGCGGGACTGGAAGACTCGCGCATCGTCGGGCGCATTCACGTTCATCCGAAAAACCCGGACCTGGTATACGTCGCGGCGCTCGGCCACGCGGCGGGCGCGAACGATCAACGCGGCGTCTTCCGCTCGAAAGACGGCGGCAGGAACTGGGAGCGCGTGCTGTTCAAATCGAACAAAGCGGGCGCGGTTGATCTGAGCATGGATCCGTCAAATCCCAGCGTGCTTTACGCCAGCGTCTGGGAAGTCAAACGCACGCCATACAGTTTGGAGAGCGGCGGGCCGGACAGCGGTCTGTGGAAGACGACCGATGGCGCCGACACGTGGACTGACATTTCGCGCAATCCGGGCTTGCCCAAAGGGGCGCTGGGCAGAATCGGTGTGGCTGTTTCGCCAGCGAACCCTGATCGTGTCTACGCGATTGTCGAAGCCGAAGATGGCGGAGTCTTCCGTTCCGACAACGGCGGCAGAACGTGGTCGAAGGTCAACGAAAACCGCAACCTGCGCCAGCGCGCCTGGTATTACACGCACATCTACGCCGACCCGAAAGCCGCCGACACGATGTACGTCTTGAACACCGGCTTCTACAAATCGGTTGACGGCGGGCGGACGTACACAACACTCCAACCGCCGCACGGCGACAACCACGATCTCTGGATCGCGCCGGACGACCCGAACCGGATGATCAACGCGAACGACGGCGGCGCGAACGTCACGTTCAACGGCGGGCGCAACTGGTCGGAGCAGGATCAAGCGACAGCGCAGTTTTATCGCGTCGCGCTCGACAACGATTTTCCCTATCGCGTTTACGGCGCGCAGCAGGACAATTCGACTGTGCGCATCGCTTCGCGCACGACTGGCTCCGGCATCACCGTCCGCGATTGGGAAGAGACCGCCGGCAGCGAATCCGGCTGGGTGCAACCTTCGCCGAAAGATTCCAACATCGTCTTCGGCGGCAATTACGGCGGTTTGCTCGAACGCCAGGATCATCGCACCGGCCAATCGCGCGACATCAACGTCTGGCCCGACAACCCGATGGGCTGGGGCGCGGAAGGCATGAAGTACCGCTTCCAATGGAACTTCCCGATCCTCTTCTCGCCGCATGATTCGAACACGCTCTACACCGCCGGCAACCACGTTTTCAAAACCGCGAACGAAGGCCAGGGCTGGCAGATCATCAGCCCCGACCTGACGCGCAACGACAAATCGAAACTCGGCTCATCCGGCGGCCCGATCACCAAAGACAACACGAGCGTCGAGTATTACTGCACGATCTTCGCGCTGGCTGAATCGCCGGCGCGCTCAGGCGTGATCTGGGCAGGTTCCGACGACGGCCTAGTTCACGTCACGCGCAATGGCGGCGCGGCGAGCGGCGGTTGGGAGAACGTCACCAAGAACATTCCAGGGCTGCCCGAATGGGTTCAGATCAATTCCATCGAAGCTTCACCGCACGACGCCGCGACGGCCTACTTCGCCGCTACGTTGTACAAAGCGGATGATTTCCGCCCCTATCTGTACAAAACGAGCGATTACGGCAAGACGTGGAAGAAGATCACCACGGGCATTCCCGACAACGCCTTCACGCGCGTGATCCGCGAAGACCCGAACCGGCGCGGATTGTTGTACGCCGGAACCGAAACCGGGATATACGTTTCGTTCGACGACGGCGAGAGCTGGCGGTCGTTGCAGTTGAACCTCCCGGTCGTGCCGATCACCGATATCGCCCTGCATAAACGCGACAAGGACCTGGTCGTCGCGACGCAAGGCCGTTCGTTCTGGATCATTGACGACCTGCCGGTGCTACATCAGTGGAAAGACACGATCGCGCAGGCCGACGCGCATCTCTTCAAACCTGAAGAATCGTATCGGATGCCGGGCGGCGGCGGTCGCATTCCGCTTGGCGCGGCGCTAGGCGAAAACCCGCCGGCAGGCGTCTCGATCTGGTACCACTTGAAAGATAAGCCGAAAGGCGAGGTGACAATCGAAATCCTTGAAGCGGCTGGTAAATCGGTGAAGAAGTTTTCGAGCAAGACTCCTGAGACGCCCGCGCCCGCGCCCGGCGACGAAGAAGGCTTCGGACGCTTTCGTGGAGGCCCATCTCGCGCCCCCGCTGAAAAAGGCTTGAACCGCTTCGCGTGGGATTTGCGTTACCCCGACGCCACGCGCTTTCCCGGAATGATCCTCTGGGCCGGCAACACGTCGGGGCCGCGAGCCGTGCCGGGTAATTATCAAGTCAAGCTCACGGTTGACGGCAAGACGCTGACCGAGACGTTTGAAGTCAAAAAAGACCCGCGCGTCCCGACCACGCAGGAAGAATTCCAGAAACAGTTCGATCTGCTGACGAAGATCCGCGACAAGTTCTCGGAAACCAGCGAAGCGATCACCAACATCCGCGACGTTCGCAAACAGGCGCAAGATTACGCCGCGCGCGTCAAAGACCAACCCAACTCGCAGCCGATCGCTGACGCGGCGAAAGCATTGAGCGCCAAATTGACCGCGATTGAAGAAGAGCTTTACCAGACGAAGAATCAAAGTAACCAGGACCCGCTCAATTTCCCGATCCGGTTGAACAACAAACTGGCCGCGCTAGCCGGTTCGATTGCCGGCGCCGACGCGCAGCCAACCGACCAGCACCAGGCCGTCTACGAAGACCTCACCAGCCGCATCAACGCGCAACTCGAGAAATTGAGACAGGCGATGGCTACGGATGTGCCCGCGTTCAATAAGCTGGTGCGTGATCAGAACGTGCCGGCGGTGTGGGTGAAAACTGTGGGTGACGGCAAGCCCTGACCATTCGCCCGGCTGAATTGGCTGAACTGATTGCATTAGCAATAATGGCCACCGTGATTACAAGCGAAAGCCTCTCATCACGGTGGCCGCCGCTGGAAGAATTCCATTGATGCCTGAAATGGCGAGGGCTACAAAATCACAAAGAATGGGACGCAAGCGAAAAGCACAACCGGCGACTTGGGAAACCGTTCGGGAGATTGCGCTCGCGCTACCCGGAGCGGTGGAAGGCGCGTCGTATGGCACGCCGGCCTTTCACGTCAATAAGAAACTGTTCGTCAGATTCCACCAGAGCGGAGAGTCGGTCGTGATCATGATCCACATCAATGAACGCGAGGCGTTGATGAAGATTGATCCCGAAACTTTTTATATCACGAATCATTATTTGAACTACCCGGCAATGCTGGTGCGGCTCTCGACCGTCCAACCGGACGATCTTCGTAAATTGATTGTAGAGTCGTGGCGACGAAGCGCTCCCGCTAAACTCGTCGCGGCTTACGATGGCCAACCCTAATCACAACACCCAAGCTTATGCGCATTCAACAAATCCCACTCCTTCTTCCGGCTCTTTTGCTGGGCGTTCTTGCGTTCGCCCAACAGCCTGCAACCAATTTCGCGTGGCCTGAGGGGAAACGCGCCGCGCTGAGCCTGAGTTTCGATGACGCGCGGCAAAGCCAGGTAGACACAGGCGTGGCGTTGCTCGACAAGCACAACGTCAAGGCGACTTTTTACGTCGTGCCTTCAGCGATGGAGCGGCGGCTGGAAGGATGGAAGAAAGCTGTGGCGAGCGGACACGAGATCGGGAATCATTCGCTGAACCATCCGTGCACGGGCAACTTCGCCTGGTCGAGGCAGAAGGCGCTGGAAGATTACACGATCGAAAAGATGCGCGATGAGCTTCAGCAAGCCAACCGAAGAATCAAAGAACTGCTGGGCGTGACGGCGGAATCCTTCGCCTATCCTTGCGGGCAGACTTTCGTCGGGCGTGGGATTGATACCAAAAGCTACGTCCCGGTGGTGGCGGCGTTGTTCGCCTCGGGCCGCACTTGGCAGGACGAAACGCCGAACGATCCGGGCTTTTGCGATCTGGCGCAGGCGACGGGTGTCGAGATGGATGGCCGCGATTTTGAACAGATTCTGCCCATCCTCGAAAAAGCCAGCGAGGCCGGGCAGTGGGTGGCGCTGGCCGGACACGAGATCGGCCGGGACGGCCAACAAACGACGCGTGTGGCGATGCTGGAAAAACTGATGCGTTACGCCAATGATCCAGCCAATAAGATTTGGATCGCGCCCGTCGGAGCAATCTCGAAATACATACGCGAACGGCGCGGCGGAAAGCGATAGGCGTGTGAAATAACCTCTCGCTGTATTGTCTGTGGCCATCGCCGCGAGCAGAACTCGACCCGGATTTGACCGCCAACCGGCCCGCGCATAGAATCTGCCCTCATTTGTAACGTGAACCAAAATCCCAATAATATTTAGACGAGGTCATAGAATGAAAAAGACTGACAGGCCCCATCCGCGCTCATCCGCATTGCTGCGCCGCGACTTCCTGATCGGCGCGGGCCAGACGAGCGCCGGTTTGATACTAAGCCAGGCGCTTCCGGAATTCGCATTCGCGCAAAATGTTATTAAGGGCAAAGAGAAACTGATCGTCCGCTCGATCCGCCCCGAAGATCTGGAGACGCCGGTTTCATTGCTCAACACGTGGATCACGCCTAATGATCTTTTTTACGTGCGCCATCATTCCTACGCGGCGAAGGTCAACGTGGGCGAATGGAAGCTGACGGTTGACGGCGAAGTCCGGAATCCGATCACGCTGACGCTCGATGAATTGAAGAAGCTGCCTAAACACACGGTGACGGTGACGCTGGAATGCGCGGGCAACGGCCGGGCGTTTTTCGACCCTCCGGTCGCCGGCATTCAGTGGGAGAAAGGCGCGGTCGGCACAGCCCGCTTCACCGGAGCGCGCCTGGCCGATGTTTTGAAAAAAGCTGGCGTGAAAGCCACGGGCCAATATGTCGCGATGAACGGCGCGGACAAACCCATAGGTACGATGCCCGACTTCATCCGCAACGTGCCGATGAAGAAAGCTCTGGACGCCGATACCATTCTGGCTTACGAGATGAACGGCGAGCCGCTGCCGATTCTGCACGGCTTCCCGCTGCGCGCCGTCGTGCCCGGATGGGAAGGCGCTTACGCCGTCAAATGGCTCACCAACATTCAGGTGATTGACAAAGAACATGAAGGTTTCTTCGTGAAGACGGCTTACCGCTATCCGAACCGCCGCGTGGCGCCGGGCGAGGCTGTTCCCCCGCAAGATATGGTTCCGCTCACTGGCCTGGTTGTTAAATCGTTCATCAATTCGCCACTCGACGGCGCGACTGTGGCCCCTGGCAAGGTCCGCGTGAACGGGTTCGCCTGGGCCGGCGAATCGAACATCACCAAGGTTGACGTTTCGATGGATAACGGCAGCGAGTGGTTCCCGGCAAAACTCGGCAAGGAGCGCGAGCGTTACGCGTGGCAATCGTTCGAGTACGAATTCAACATCACCCAGCCTGGGTCGTACTTGTTAATGGCGCGCGCCACTGACGACAAGGGCAATGTTCAGCCCGTCGCCCCTCAGTGGAACCCGTCGGGCTATCTATGGAACGTGATCGACAAGGTGAGGATCAATGTCAAAGCGTAAATCGAATTCGATCAAGCTGGCTTTTGTGTTGATGACGATGATCCTCGCCATCGGCGCTTCGACCGGAGCAAAGACCCGCGCGGCCCGGCAGGATTTGCCCGAAGGCAAAGGCGTGGAGCTTGCGCGCGACAGATGCGTCAGTTGCCACGAAGCCGACCTGATTGTCTCGCAGCGATTGTCGCGCCAGGGCTGGACGCGCGAAGTCGAGAAAATGATCCGGTGGGGCGCGGTCGCCAGCGATTCGGAGAAAGAGATTCTGATTGATTACTTCGCGGCCAACTTCAAACCGCGTTCGGCGGCGGCGGGCGCGACGGCGGCGGGCGCAGATCAAGGCAAACAGATTTTTGAAGAGAAATGCCTGCTTTGTCACGAAGCCGATCTGACCGTTCAGCAACGCCTCTCGCGCCAGGGCTGGACGCGCGAAGTCGAGAAGATGGTTCGCTGGGGCGCAGTCGTGACCGACGCGGAGAAGGAGCCGCTGGTTGATTATCTGTTCAAGAATTTTGGGCCGCGACCGCTCAACAGCAGCAAGTAAAGAGTGGACAAGATTCAGAGGATTTCTCAGGATGGATCAAATCCTGAGAAATCCTCTCTGGCTTCACTGCTTCCCCAGCGTCTCCATTCTTTTACGCGCGGCTTGAGCTTCATCGCTTCGCGGATAACGCCTCGCCAATTCACGATAAGCCGCGCCGTCATAAACAATCCGATCCGAAGCCGCGTCGTAATCGAACGTCACGCCTATGCGGTTGTAGCGATCCAACCCCGCGTAATTGAGCATGAAGTCCCGCTTGGTCAATCCCGCATTCGGGCTTGCGTCGGGCTCATCATCTCCGACGCGACGCTTTGCGTCTCGCGAAAGCCGCTCCGCCGCGCCTTCCGCCGCTTCGCCCAAAATCATCAGAGCCTTCGGCCCGAACTTCGTTGCCCGGAACTCATTGGCGCAGATCTTCGCCAGACGCGCCTTCGTGAATTCATCTCTCGTCTCTTCGATCAATCGCATCAGCCTTTCGGCGTCGGCGGCGTTGCCCGGTCTGATCACGGCGTCGGCCAGAACCCAACCGCGTGTGTTGCGCGAAACGGCCACGCGAAAAAACTTCGCGCCGTCTTTGGCGATGGCC
>Ga0187894_10001704_pt1 | contig 27625 bp, 15 predicted proteins | sample GBC1701081metaG_FD_136650 | JGI IMG/M metagenome (GOLD analysis project Ga0187894, IMG submission 136650) | White microbial mat communities from a lava cave in the Kipuka Kanohina Cave System on the Island of Hawaii, USA - GBC170108-1 metaG ... | reverse complement strand
CTCCCGCCGAACGCGGCAGCGGGCGCCGCCTTCGCGGCAGGCATCCAGGTACAGAACGCGATTCCCCCGTCAGAGACGACGCCGCTGACGACGGAGGCGGTGGAGTACTACGGTTACGACGCGATCGGCTCCGTCCGCGTCGTCTTCGACGCCGCCGGCACCGTCGTCGGCCGCTCCGAGTTCCTGCCCTTCGGCGACGAGTGGCTGACGTCCTCGAACATGCCCGTCAACCGGTTTACCGGCCAGGAACGCGACCCGGAAGCCGGCTTCGACTATTTCAACGCCCGGATGTACCAGCCAAGGGCCGGCCGGTTCGGCCGCGTCGACCCTGTCCTCGGCGGACTCGGCAATCCGCAGCGTTGGAATCGGTACGCCTACGCTCTGAACAATCCGTTCGGGTACACAGACCCGACTGGGCTTGACCCCATTCGGTTCAAGGATTCGGCTGACGTCACGGGCAAGATGCCGCCTCCGCTTTCCCTCGATCTGTTTGGGCTGCTGATAGAGAATCCCGGGGGAGGAGGAGGAAGTTCCGATCTTGGCGGCTGTAGTGTGCCGATTATGCTGCCGGGTGGCTGCGACGGCGGTGGCAAGCTACGAGCCGGCGGCGACGCAGGCGTTCCGTTTCAGCAGGACGAGACCCCTGGGGATCACATCCACACCGACCTTGATGGTGACGGAGTGACGGATATCCCGGATGATGATCCGGACCACGGGAAGAATCCCAAGGGGAACGCCACGGATGTTACGCCAGAGACGATCGATACCATCCTGCTGTGGAAGGGCGTCGCCAAATTCGGCGCTAAGACGATGCTTTCAGCGATGATGGGGCGTCCTCCACTGAGGATGATGCATTCTCCATCGATCTTATCTAAATCTACCTTGGAATACTGGGGGAAGCGTAGTACGGATGAGATTGTAGAATCACTCGCTCCTGGCTTACCGGAATCATTAAAAGTTTACTCGAATGGAATTATTGCAAATGGCAATGCTAGAATATATCTTCTGATCGGAAGAGGATTTGATGTCAATTCTCTACGTCGCGACCTGCCACGTTGATTTGTTGTTGCTTCTTACGAACTTGATTTTACCAACATGAAAATATAGTGCAAAAAATGCGAGGTGGAGAATGCCGACTGACGAAGCGATTCAGAAAATTCTAAACAGTGACGATAGATTGATATTTGTATCAACGCTAGCATTCTATTTGACGATTGTAGCCAGAGGGAAATATGTTGAGGCGGGCCAAGCACCAGATTCTGCACTATCTGGTCTCCGCGCAAACAACGAGATGTTTCATTCGGTTACGGCGCAGCTCATGCGCTATTCGGGCGACATAAGAGCAGGGTTTCCGGAGGCAGCTTTTTGGGTGGTCTTAAAGGAGAAGGCACAAATTGGTCTATTAGGTGATGGACTGTTGTGGGCTGCTGATGAGGCGCTCAAGCAGATCGGTGAGATATCAAAGCAGAAACTTCGTGATCCGAATGATTGATGGCGAGCGTTGACGTTCGTCGCGTATATCGAAGGCAAAAACTACCGTGATTCCGACTCGATCTGTGGGCGTCACGAATATGAAGCGTGCAAAGAAAAATACTTTTACGGCGAATAAAATTTCGAGACATAGGCCAAGTAATTTGATCTCATATGATCACGAAACCCTTGATCCAAATATTAGATTCGGGTCTGAGGCGACAGTAGAATTCTCTCGGCGTCCGTGAGGAGGCAGGTTCGTGGGTGCAGTAGGCCAGACGGCGGCACTTCTGCGGTCGGCGTCCGGGCTGGGGTCGCGAGTTCAACGGTGCGTCGGACCGTCGGACGCATGCTGCCGTGCATCGCGCAATCCATCTTTCGTTGCACCGTCCTTCTGCGACGACGCGCGCAACGAGATTAGCATTCCTGATATCCTCCGGTCGAACGGGCAGTCACGGGCTACGCGCACCGTTCTTGCGACGTCTCGTAGGAAGCACGATGACAAGATTTGCCCGGCACGGTGATCCTGGTTTTGGCGTTGACGGCATGCAATCCCGCCAGCTTGATGACGGCGCTGGATCAAGAAGGCGACAGGGCCGCTGATATGCTGCAAGCGGACGTTGGCGTGCGTCCCCAGATCGGCTGCAACGTGGTGAACGGTCGATTGGCGAACGTCAATGTTCTGTTCGATAGCGCATCCGTCGGACGGCTCTCCGTCAGCGATCTCGCGGCGAGGGGCCATAAGGCGCTCGCGGTCAGCCTGAAGGAACAACCTGCCCAGGTGACGGTGGCCGTTCGGTCTCAGCCGACGGGCAGACGTTAGATGGATTCCGGTGTCGGAGCAGCCTGGAGTGCCGCGTTCCACGGTCGCCCGGCGTGTGGCCGACGGACAGGACGGGTGATCGTGGAGCGTCGCGAAGACTTCGCTCATGACTACGCGTTTGTGACCGCCCTTGATCGACCGGTGCCGAGACGTTGACGTACCTCCCGGGCGACCGACAGACCGGCCAGGAACGGTGGATGGACTTCACGCTGAACCTGGATACAGGCACAGGCACGGTCGAGGGCGTCCACAAGGGCTGTAGAGCCGCACGCAGGACGTGGGCGTCCGCGGGGGCCGTATGCGGACGGAGGATTGCCGACATGAGCGGGATGATTGGTGCTGCGTTCTTCATGCGGGAGCTGGGGCGCGCGCTGCGCAATCTCGCGGCCGACGCGGATGAGCAGAGGCGGTATCTGGAATCGTTGGGCACGGCCCCGATGGCCGATGAACTGGCGCTCGAGTTCGACGACTTCGCCAGCCGCGTGGTCGAAGCCGTACGCAAAGGGCTGCTGTCGCGCGACACGGGCGATGCCATCAACGCGATCGACGCGTTCCTGAGCAGCATCAGCGGTGAGGCCAACGGCTCCCTCTGGACCGTGGACGCGCTCTACACGGCGCCGCAATGGGTGCAGGTTCGCCTGCTTGCCGCGGAAGCGCTCCGGCACTATGAGCGCGACACGTCGGGTTCATAGCGACTGTCCGACCCTGTCCATGCTCTCTGCGTCCTGCCGCCAGCATCCTGCGCCGCGCCGGATCCGCGTTTGCGAGCCCAACGCTGCCTGTCGCCTACCCGCCGCTCCGGGCTGACCCCGCCCCCCGCGATCCGATATGATGGACGGCGTCCGAGCAGTCCGAGGCTCCCCGCGACGTGGGCCGCACAAACTCAGCTATTCAGGCCTGGCCTGGCGTCGCGTCGACGCTGACCACCACCCGATGCGCCGTGCCATGATGCTCGCCAATGTTCTTCACAGAATCCGTGCCTGGCTGACGCCCGTCGCGCAACGCCTGCGTGCCGCCGCGCACCGCCGGCCGCGCACGTTCCTCGCCTCGATCGGCGCACTCGCCGTCGTTGCCTGGCTCGGGTTCGCGTACCTCGCCTGGTTCACCTGGGACGTCACCCGTACGCTGCCCAGCATGTCCGACCTGCGCAGCCTCGGCTCGATGGCGCAGGCCACCGTCATCTACGACGCGACCGACAAGCCGGTCTTCACGATCTTCAAGGAACAACGCATCGAAGTCCCCCTGGACCGCATCTCGCCGCAACTGATCAACGCGGTGCTGTCCACCGAGGACCTGCGCTTCTACAAACACACCGGCGTCGACATCTTCCGCATCGCCGGCGCCGCGCTCACCAACCTCCGCCACGGCGAGGTGACCGAAGGCGGCAGCACGATCACCCAGCAACTCGGCCGCATCAGCTTCCCGCAGAAGATCTCGCGCACGCAGATCAGCCTCCGCCGCAAGCTGAAAGAAGCCATCCTCGCCGCCCTCATCGAACGCACCTACACCAAAGCCGAAATCCTCAGCTTCTACTTGAACAAGGTGTACTTCGGCGACGGCCTCCACGGCGTCGAGGCCGCGACGCAAGGGTTCTTCGGCAAGCACGCGTCGGACGTCAGCGTGGCCGAGGCCGCGCTCGTCGCCGGCGTGATCAACTCGCCGTCGAACTACGCGCCGACGATCAACATGGAGAAGGCCGTCGCGCGCCGGAACACGGTGCTGCGGCGCATGCTGAACTCCGGCGCCATCGATCGCGCGACGTACGAGACCGCGCGCGGCGCGAAGGTGGAGCTGACGAACGGCCTGGAGCGGGACGAGGACTTCGGGCAGTACTTCAAAGAACAGGTCCGGCGGGAACTGGTGACGCGCTTCGGCTGGCAGCGCGTGTCCGAAGGCGGCCTGCGCGTCTACACGACCATCGACTCGGCGATGCAGAAGGCGGCCGAGGATATGATGGAAACGCAGTTGACGAAGATCGAAAGCCGCAAGGGCTACAAGCATCCGACGCGCGCGGACGTCCGGCGCCGCGGCAGCGACGGGCCGACGCCGTACCTGCAGGGCGCGCTCGTGGCGATGGATCCCGCGACCGGCTACGTCCGCGTGATGGTCGGCGGCCGCAACTTCCGCGAGAGCCGCTTCAACCGCGCGACGCAGGCCCGCCGACAGCCGGGGTCCGCGTTCAAGCCGTTCGTCTTCGCCGCGGCGATCGAGTCCGGCATGACGCCGGCGACATTGATCACGAACCTGGACGAGCCGATCGCGACGCCGCAAGGCGGCTGGATGCCGGAGGACGAGCACTCCGGCGCCGCGTCGCTGACGCTGCGCACCGCGCTGCGGACGTCGAGCAACCGCGCCGCCGTCCGCCTGCTGAACACCGTCGGCATGCGCCAGACGGTCGGCTACATCGACAGATTGAACATGGGCCAGATGCCGCAGGTGCCGTCGCTGGCCCTCGGCGCCGCCGAGGTGACGGTGCAGTCGCTGACGAGCGCGTACGCCGCGTTCGCGAACGGCGGCTACGGCGTGAAGCCGATCCTGATCCGCCGCGTCGAAGACGAGGACGGTGTCGTCCTGGCCACCATCAATCCCGAACAGAGCCGCGCTTTCAGTGAGCAGACCGCGTTCCTCGTCGCCAACATGCTGACGGACGTGATCAACGCCGGCACCGCCTACCGCGCCCGCGCAAACGGCTTCACCCTGCCCGCCGCGGGGAAGACCGGCACGACGAACGATTACGTCGATGCGTGGTTCGTCGGCTTCACGCCGCACCTGCTGGCCGGCGTCTGGATTGGCTTCGATCAGCCGCAGACGATCGTGTCGAACGGCTACGGCGGCGAGCTGGCCGTGCCGCTCTGGGCCGATTTCATGAAAGCCGCGACGAAGGGCGACAAGGCCGAGTGGCTCGATCGCCCCGAGGGGATCGTCGGCGTCGAGATCTGCCGCATGTCCGGCAAGCGGCCGATCGACGGCTGCACGCACGTCGAGGTCGTCACGAAGGACGGCAACGTCGACGTCCGCTCGATGGTCTACACGGAATACTTCCCGCGCAACGCCGTGCCGCAGGATCTGTGCGATCTGCACGACGCGGGGAATTTCTTCAATCGCCTGGCGGGCATCTTCAAGCCCGGCGTCAATGGTCCGCCTCCGGTCGCCATCGACAACACCGGGCTGCCGACCGCCGAGGCAGCCGCCACGGCCGGCACCCAGCCGGTGGCCGAGGCCAAAGAGGACAAAGACGAGGACAAGAAGAAGGACGAGGAAGAGGCCAAGGCCGACGAGCCGGAAAAGAAGAAGAAGGGATTCTGGTCCCGCATCTTCGGCTCGCGGAAGAAGGATCCGCCGCCCTCGCAGTCCCAGGAACAGCAGAAGCCCTCCGTCCCTGAGCGGCCCTAGTCCTGGCCCCCTCGAAGGGGCCGGACGTCGCGACGTCAGCATCCACGGCAGTTACAGACTCCGCGTGGTGAACATGCGCGGGGAGGTGCTGGCGCGTGCGGTTTCCCCACTGGCCACGCGGCCGCGCATCGACCGCGTCAACAGAAACATGCACGATATTCGCTGAGAATCGGTGAATTGCGCCTGTTTCCCAGTGGTTTCCCGGCTGCGGACGGGTCGCCGGGCGGCGCGCCGGCGGCGCTGGGCGGGCTGACGAGGGTACCGCGCATGACGCACCGGGCGGGCCGCGATCGACAACGGAGATCGACAAGCACGGCCCGGAATGTCTAAGATCACCGGTGGGACTCTCGCGCAGCGCTCGCGCGCGGGCGGTCGCACCGGTCGACGCCAGCCGGGCGGGCCGCGCGGACGAGGACGGCACGAGCGCGGCGGCCCTGACACCATGCCCTTTCGCGACATCACCGGACACCAGGCCCTGCTCGCCCTCCTGGCGCGCGCCGCGAGCCGGGACACGCTGCCGCAAAGCCTGATCTTCAGCGGGCCCGACGGCGTGGGCAAGAAGCTCACGGCGATCGCGCTCGCCCAGGCGCTGAACTGCACGCAGACCCAGGCCCGGGACAGCAGCGCCCCGGACGCTGGCGGCGGCGATGACGGCATCGACGCCTGCGGCGTCTGTTCGATCTGCCGGCGCGTCGCGCTGGGCACGCACCCGGACGTGCGCGTCATCCCGTCGGCCATCAAGGTGGACGACATCCGCGACGTCATCGACAGCTCCGGCTATCGGCCGTTCGAAGGCAAGCGGCGCGTGTTCATCCTGGACGAAGCGGACGGCCTGTCGAACGAGATCCAGAACGCGCTGCTGAAAACGCTCGAAGAGCCGCCGCGCTCATCGTCGTTCATCCTCGTCACCTCGCGGCCGGATCTGCTCCTGCCGACCGTGCGATCGCGCTGCCCGATCCTCCGCTTCGGACGGTTGCCGACCGCACAGGTGGAACGCTGGCTGCAGGACCACAAGGACGTCGACGCTGCCACCGCGCACGCCGCCGCGTTTGCCGCGGAAGGCAGCCTCGGCCGCGCGCTCGTCGAGATGTCGGACGAAGGCGCCGCCGCGCGACAGGTGGTCGAGGCCGTGTGGCAGCACGTGCAGGGATCGCGCTCGCCGATGGACAAGCTGCGCGCCGCGCAACTCCTGCTCGAACCAGGCGAACGTCCGAGAGGACGCGCGAAGCCCGGGACCACGCGCGCCGCGTCCGACCGCGAGCTGCTCGGCACGCGATTGCAGGCCCTCGGCGCGCTGCTGCGCGACGCCGGCGCCATCGCGACCGGCACGCCGCCGGCGATGCTGTCGCACGCCGTACCGGCCGACGTCGAACAGCTCGCCAGCCGCAGCGGCCTGCCGCGCGTGCTCGACGCGTTCGCCGCCGTCGGCCGCGCGCAGGAAGCGCTCGATCGCAACGTCAGCCCGAAGACGATCGCCGATTGGCTGGCCTTCCAGCTCTGACACGCGGACAGCGAAGGCGTCTGGCATCGGGCCGGTGCATGTCACGGCCGCGGGGCCAGCAGGTCGGCTGACAGGTCGGCCGGATAGTCAGGTTTATGAGCGAGCACATTCCCACTCCAGGCGTCAGCGTGAAGTTCACGCCGGTGGGACGCGTCCGCCGCTTCCTCCTGCCCGAGTTCGCCCTGGACCCGCCCCTCGCCACCGGCGACCGCGTCATCGTCCGGACGCCGGAAGGCTCGTCGATGGCGACTGTCAGCCGGCCGATGTCCGCGGACGTGATCGCACGGCGGCCATCCGCCGAGACCGGGCACCAGGTCGTGCGGCGCGCGACCGAAGAGGACGTCATCCAGCGGCTCAAGCAGGAACAGCGCGAGCGCGAGGCGTACCGCGTCGGCACGATGAAGATCCGCGAGCGCGGCTTGCCGATGAAGCTGTCGCGCGTCGAGCATCTGTTCGACGGATCGAAGCTGATTTTCTACTTCACCGCGGACACGCGGATCGACTTCCGCGAGCTGGTGCGCGACCTCGCGGCCGAGTTCCGCATGCGGATCGAGATGCGGCAGATTGGGGTTCGCGACGAGGCGCGGATGCTGGGCGGATATGGATCCTGCGGCCGTCCGTTGTGCTGCACGACCTGGCTGCAATCGTTCGAGCCGGTGTCGATCAAGATGGCCAAGCAGCAGAAGCTCAGTCTCAATCCTTCCAAGCTGTCGGGCCTCTGCGGCCGGTTGAAGTGCTGTCTGCGCTACGAACTGCCGAACGGCAAGGGTGAATCGTACGCCGGGTGCGCGCACGGCGGCTGCAGCGGGGAAGGCTGCAGCGGCGACGGCGCGTGCGGCACCGACGGCGGTGGCTGCGGCGCCTGTAAGAAGTAGTCAGTCGTCAGTCGTCAGTGATCGGTCGTGCGATGCTTCGTCCGCGATGGATCACTGCCGGCTATCAACCATGTCCTCTTCCATCCGCCCGCGTGTGGGCATCACGGTCGGCGATCCGGCCGGCATCGGTCCGGAGATCGCGGAGAAGGCCGCGCACGACGCGCGCGTGCTGGACGTGTGCGAGCCGATCCTCTACGGACCGGACGCCGCCACCGCGCGGACGCGGTTCACGCCCGGGCAGCTCTCAGGCGACGCCGGCCGCGCCGCCTACGACGCCATCGTCTCTGCCGTGGCCGACGCGCAGGCGGGACGCATCGACGCGGTCGCGACCGCGCCCGTGAACAAGGAAGCGTTCGCGCTGGCGGGGCTGCCGTGGAAGGGACACACGGACCTGCTCGGCGCGCTGACGGAATCGCGGCAGGCCGTCATGATGTTCTATTCGGAGCCGCTGCGCGTCGTGCTCGCGACGGTCCACGTCGCGCTCGCGGAGGTGCCGCGGCTGCTGACCGGCGCGCTGCTGACGGACATCATCGAGCTGACGGCGCGCGAGCTGCCGCGGTTCGGGTATCCGCAGCCGCGGGTCGCCGTCGCCGCGCTGAATCCCCATGCCGGCGAGCATGGCTTGATGGGAGACGAGGACGATCGCGTGCTGGCGCCGGCCATCGCGCAGTGCCGCGCGCGCGGCATCGACGTCACCGGCCCCATTCCCGGGGACACCGTCTTCGTCCGCGCGTCTCGCGGCGAGTTCGATGTCGTCATTGCCGGCTATCACGATCAAGGGCTGATTCCGGTCAAGCTCCTGGCCTTCGGTTCGGCGGTCAACGTCACGCTGGGCCTGCCGATCGTGCGGACGTCGGTGGACCACGGCACGGCGTTCGACATCGCCGGCCGCGGCACGGCGGATCCGTCCAGCCTCGTCCACGCGGTGCTGCTCGCGGCCCGCCTCGCGCGCGCACGCGCCGGGGCCGGTGCAGGGGCCGGCGCGGGGACGTAGATCATTCGTGCGATCGGCGTCAGCAGATCCAGATCCGATCGTGCCTCCAGGTGAGTGAGGGAAGGAGCGGCCGTCCGTGTACGGCCGAGGCGTATGGCGCAGCAGCAGAAGACCGACCGACAGAAAGCCGAGCGCGTCCTGGCGGACAACCGCAAGGCGAGCCACGACTACGAGTTCCTCGAAACCTTCGAGACGGGCATGGTGCTGCTCGGGACGGAGGTGAAGGCGATCCGCGAGGGGCGCGTGAACCTCCGCGACAGCTACGCGCGCGTCGAGGGCGGCGAGGTCTTCGCGTTCAACATCCACATCAGCCCGTACTCGAACCGCGGCTATGCGGACCACGAGCCGATGCGCAAGCGGAAGCTGCTGCTGCACCGCGCGGAGATCCGCAAGCTGATTGGACGCACGGTGGAGAAGGGGCTGACGCTCGTCCCCGTGCGGATGTACTTCAAGGGCGGCAACGTGAAGATGGCCATCGCCCTCGCGCGCGGCAAGAAGGCCCACGACAAGCGCGAGACCATCAAACGGCGCGAGGCGGACCGCGAGACGCGCGCGGCCGTCAAGGAGCGCGTCCGCAATCGCTGAGCAGCGCTGACCCGGAGATCGTCGCCGTCGCGAGATCAGGATGCGTGCGAGCGCGATGCGTGCGTCGTGGCGTGTGGTGGGTTACCGGGCGCCGCGGCCCTTGACGACGGCGGGGATGGTCTTGAGGGCGATCTTCAGATCGAGCCAGAGCGACCAGTTGTCGATGTATTCCAGGTCGAGGCGCATCCACTCGTCGAACGTCAGCTCGTTGCGTCCGCTCACCTGCCACAGGCACGTCAGGCCCGGCTTCATCGACAGGCGGCGGCGCTGCCACGGCGCGTATTGACGGACTTCTTCGAGCACCGCCGGACGCGGGCCGACGAAGCTCATGTCGCCCTTCAGGATGTTCCAGAGCTGCGGCAGCTCGTCCAGGCTCGTGCGGCGCAGGAAGCGGCCGACCGGCGTCACGCGCGGGTCGTTCGTCATCTTGAACGCCGGACCGTCCATCTCGTTGTACGCCGCCAGCGCCGGCTTCAGCGCCTCCGCGCCCGTCCGCATCGACCGGAACTTCAGGAACGTGAACGGACGGCCGTGCAATCCACACCGCGACTGACGGAAGAGCACCGGGCCGTGCGACGTCAGCTTGATGATCGCCGCCACCGCCAGGAACACCGGGCTCAGCAGGATCAGCAGGACGGCCGCCAGCGCGACGTCGGCGCAGCGGCGGACGAACAGCAGCAGCTCGTCGCGCGGCGCCGTGCTGAACGTCAGCATCGGGATGCCGCCGAACTCATCGAAGGACACGTCCGATAGCGATCGCGGCAGGAAATTCACGACGAGCCGCGTGACGACACCCTGCTCTTCCAGATCGATGAACAGCCCTTCCAGCGCGCGCAGCTCGTCGATGCGTCCGGTCGCGGGCGCGACCAGCACCTCGTCGATGACGTGCTCGCCCTGCACGAGACGCGGGATGTCGTGATACTCGCCGAGATACGCGTAGCCGTTCTGCGGACCCGACCAGCTCCCGTCCGACACGAGGCCGACCACTTCGAGGCCCCAGTCGCGGTGCGCGTCGACATTGGCGGCGGCCTGCAGCACTTCACGCTGGCCGCCGGCCACGAGCACGCGGCGGCGGACGGCGTTCTCCAGCACGACGGCGCGCACCAGGCCGCGGCCGAGCTCGACGAACAGCGCGTTGAGCAGCAGGAAGATGATGAGGAACGGCCGGCTGACGAACGTGAGCTTCGCGGCGACGAGCGCGACGGCGAGCAGCAGCGCGCAGATCGCGATGGCGCGGACGAGCCGGGAGACCTCGGTGTGCAGCGTGCGGGCGGAGCGGCGTCCGTACAGGCCGCACGAATAAAACACGAACGACCAGACCGGCAGGATGACGGCGAGCAGGCCGAGGTAATACGCGAGCGGATACAGCTCGCCGAGATGATCGGACGCGGCGGCGAGGACGTTGCGGACGCCGTACGCCGCGAAGAACGCCGCGGCGGTCGCGATCAAATCGGAGACGACGTAGGAGCCGGTGACGAGGCGGGCGCGTTCGGAGATCATCGCTCAGTCCCCCGATTGGCGGGACTGTTCCCTTCAGCGGGACCGGTGCGGCGGGCGATGCGCCGCAGGAGTGTTTCGTACTGATCGGTGACGCGGTCCCACGAGAAATGATCGCGGGCCTGCGTCGTGGCGCGCGCGCGGCCGTGCTGCACGCGTGCGGCATCGGCGTCGAGCTGTTCGAGCGCGGACGCGAGGGACGCCGGCCGGCGCGCCTCGAAATAGATGCCCGCGTCGCCCACCACTTCCCGATTCTCAGGCGTGTCGTTGACTATCACGCAGTTACCGAACCCCATTGCTTCCACCAGGGCCGGATGCGTGCCACCCACTTCCGTCGCGTGAACGTACGCCCAGGCGTGACACTGCAACTCACGATACCCTTGCCCGTAGACACCGCCCGTGAACACGACACGAGGGCCGGCCATCTGGTGTAGCGAGCCTATGTATTCTTTCGCATATGGGGCATCGCCCACAACCACCAGTTTGCGGCTGAGCTTGGCATGTTCGAAGGCTTCGATGACGGCGTGCGCGTTGTTTTCCGGCTCGAGCCGGCTGACATACAAGTAATAGCTGTCGGGCTCCAAGCCGAAGCGATCCAACGTCTCGCGGCCGGCCTCCCGGCCGACGGTGCAGCCGTACGGAATGAACGTCGACCCCGCGCCGTAGCGCTCCGCGTAATACGTTTCGATAACGCGCGCGTCGGTGACGATCGCGTCCGGGAACCAGGTCGCCATCCGTTCGGACGCGAGATACCACGCGCGGCCGAAGGCGTTCCACTTCTTGCGCTTCCGCTCGATGCCGTCCACGTTCAGCACGACCGGCGTGCCGGCCAGGCGCGGCCAGCCGGCGAAGATCGCGTTCGCGGCGTTGCACATCAGCACCGCGTCGTAGTGCGCCCGCAGGGTGTGCAGGGCCGAGACGCCGGTGTGGATGACCGTGTCGAGATACTTGTGGCGGATCGTGGGCAGGTTGACCAGGCGGACGCCTCGGTGCTCGATCAAGGTTTTCGGCACGTAGTGCGGCCGGCAATAGACGGTCACGTCGTGGCCGCGGGCCGCGAGCCGGGCGCCGAGCTCTTCGGCGAAGGTTTCGAATCCTCCGTAATTGGCGGGAATCCCCCGGATTCCCAGGATGGCGAGCCGCATCAGGTCCTTGGATGGTGTTGTAGCACGAGACGCCGGCCCGGCGCATCGGGCAGACACGGTACGCGCGTCGTTCGCCGGCTGGACGGCCAGGACGTCAATCCGCCGGCAGCGACGCGCGCCGGAACCACTGTACGATGTCCCGCGTCGGCCGGCGCCGGCGCGCCATGATGGCCCGCCGCTTCGTCCACATGCGCGGCAGGAGGCGGACGACGTCGATCAGGCCGCCGATGGAGGAGTGCTCTTTCGCCAGGACGAAGCCGACGACCTGCAGATCGCGCAGCAGCGCCGGACCGGCAAACGCCAGCGCGTGGCCGGCCGTCTGGTTCTTCAGGCGCAGCAGGAAGCGGTTCCGCACCGAATAGCGGTTGATCTCGGGCGGCAGCGCTTCGCGCCGCTCCGGCGTGACGCGGCGTCCGTGCCGCGCGACCGCGTGCGGGACGTAGAGACAGTCCCACCCGAGCAACTGCGCGCGCCACGCGAGGTCCGCGTCTTCCCGATACGCGAAGAAATCCTCGTCGAACCACTCCCCATCCACCGCGATATCGTCCAGCATCCGCCGCCGATACAGCGCCGCCGCGCCCGACGCGCCGAAGACATACACCAGCCGCTCGAACTGCCCGCGATCGACTTCGTCACTGCCGCGATCGAGATGCCGCTGCGACGGCTGCATCACGATCCCCGTCGAATCGACAATCGTCCGCGCCTCACCCGCACCGCCGCCGAGGCCGCCGCTGACGCTGTCGCCGGCGGCTGACGGAAACCGCAGCAGCTTGCCCGTCGCCGCGCCCGCGCGCGGATGCGCGTCGAGCGCCGCGACCAGCGTCGCGACGAAGGACGGCGTCAGCTCGATGTCGGGATTCAGCGCGAGATAGTAGTCGCTGAGGCCCGGCGGACCGTCCGCGCCGCGGCGGATCAGCGCGTTGTGCGCCGCGGAGAAGCCGAGGTTGCGATTGAAGTAGATCCGCTCGTCGGGTCGCGTCAGACGTTCGAGCCGCGCCCGCGTGTCGTCCGCCGAGGCGTTGTCGGCCACCAGCAGCGACGTCCGTGGATGCGTCTGCGCGCGGATGGAGGCGAGGCAGGGTTCGATCACGGTCGCGGAGTTCCAGCAGACGACGCCGATGGTCACGGAAGGATCGGTGGTGGCGGATGACGCGATCGTGGCTGAAGACGTGGCGGAGGGTCCGTGGGTGGCGGATGACATGGGGTGCGGTGAGCCGTCCCGCACTGCCGCGGAACGGCCCTCAGCTTACACCCGCCCTCCGCTGACGGCCAACGGACGTGCGCACGCGGCGCGCGGCAGGCGCAGGACGCGCGGACGGCCGCTAGCGCAGGCGGACGCCGGTCTCGTTCGTGCCGCCGCCCCAGAACTGTCCGCCGCCGTCCCAGTACATCGCGCGTTCGATCACGATGGGGACGCCGTTGAACGACTGCACCAGGACGCCGAACTGCTCGCCCGACTGCAGGCCGTTCGGGCCGACGAACTCGCCCGCGGCGCGTGTGACGCGCGAGTTCGCGGGGATCGTGAACCGCGCCGAGATCGGCGCCGCGCCGTTCTTCCGGAGGAACGTCATCTGGACGTCGGCCGCGACGCTGGATGGGTTCGCGAACAGGATGTAGCTCTCGAAATGCCGCGAGCCGCCCACTTCGCCTTCCGCCAGCGCCCACACGATGCCGGTGGACGTCACGCCGCTGCTCGCGTGCGCTTCGATCCAGCGGCCGCCCGGCCAGTACATCGCGCGCTCGACGACGATGGGGTGATCGCCGATGACCTCGGCCGAGATGTCGGAGTTGTTCAGCGCGGGATCGGCGTTGACGGGAATCGTGAACCGCTGCTGCGCGTTCAGGTTGTAGTTGCGAGTGACGACCACGCCGCCCGGCTTGAGATAGCGGACGCGCGCGACGGTCGGATGCGGATTCGGGTTCGCGATCAGCAGGAACATCGAGAACAGGCCGCTCGCCTGGCCTTCGGCGACATACCAGCTCGTCTTCGGCTCGGCGACGGCGGCGGCTTCGTGGCCGCCTTCCCACACGTTCGCGCCCTGGAAATACATCGCGCGCTCGACGGTGATGGGCTGGTTCGCGGTCTGCACGCGCGTCGCGAACGAGAAGCCGGCGAGCTCGGGGACGGCCTGCGCGTCCACGGTCGTGCGCGAGTTCGGTCCGAGCCGGTAGGTCTTCGTCACCGGGCTGGCGTCCTGCCGGAGGAACGTGACGGTCGCGTCGACGGGCGACGGGTTGGCGTTCGCGAGCAGGATGAACGTCGCGAAGAGGCTGTTGGACGCGCCTTCCGCGAGATACCAGGACGTGCCCGGCTTGTCGACGGCCTTGCCCGTGTGGCCGCCGTAGTAGCCGTTGCCCCAGAACATCGTGCGTTCTGCGACTACGCCGCCGCTCTTCGTCGTGATGACGGCGGAAACGTCCGCGGCGCCGAGGCCCTGCACTTTGTCGACGTCGATCGTGACGCGTCCGAACGGCAGCAGCGAGTAGTCGCGCGTGATGAGCGGCTCGCCGCCCGGCCGCAGGTACGTCACGGTGACTTCGGCCGGCGACGAGTCCGGGTTGGACAGCGCGATGCGCTCGTCGAAGAAGCCGGTCGATCCTTCGGACAGCGTCCAGGTGTTCGAGAGGTTCGGGTGTGTGCCGAGCAGGTATTCGTTGAAGTTCGACACGCCGTCGCCGTCCGCGTCGGCCGTCGGGGTGGCCGCGCCGTATTTCGCTTCCCACCAGTTGGGCAGGCCGTTGCCGTTGCTGTCCGTGCGGAAGTCCGCGGGATAGCCGCCCGCGACACGCACCGGGCCGCTGGAGTAGCGGCCATAGAGGTTGCCGGCGCCGTCCGAGACGACCATGTAGATGTAGTACTGCCCCGGCGCGAGCGAGGTCACATCGCAGCCGAACATCGTGGCGTTCGCCGGAATGCCCTGCGCGATGAGCGTCTTCGTCGCGGGGTTCTTGTCCGTGTCCCAGTAGAGCGCAATCGTCGCGTCGTTGCCGTTCGGCACGCCGGCGATCTGACGCGAGAACGTCGCGTCGTAGGTCGACCACCGCGCGAGGAAGAAGCCGTTGCCGTTCGGCTCGTCGTCCGCCGCGAGCTTGACGTTGGACAGGCGGAAGCTGCGCGGCTCTTCGGATTCGGTGACGCGCAGCCGCAGCGTGTGCATCAGGCCGTTCCACAGCGTCCACTGCGACGGATCGCCTTCGAGGCCGGACGCGTCGCGCAGCGTGTGCAGGTCGACAGAGAACGTCTGCGGGATGCCGTCGATCGGCACGATGTCCTGCACCGTGGTCTCCGGCAGGCCGCGCCGCCGGCCCCAGATGATGCGCATGACGCCGCCCCAGCGCTCGGTCAACGCCTGCGAGACCACCAGCTCCGGATGGTCGTATTGCAGCGTGAAGGTCAGGCGATGGAAGACGTCCGCGTTGATCGGGAACTCCGTGCCCTCCGGCTCGTTCCAGTCGTCCATGAACTGGACGAGCGGATCGGGCGGGTTCCCACTCTGATAGTCCCCTCCGCGCGTCGTCGCTTCGAGGCCGCGATCGGTGAAGGCGCCCGCCGGAATCTGCAGCAGCCGCCCGTACCGGCCGATGTCGTCGATGTTCGTCATGTCCCACGAGTCCGCGAACATCGTCGTCGCGAAGTCACGGCCGCCGCTCGCGTCCGGATCGAGCAGCGTGACGACGGGCGCGGGATCGATCGTCAGCGTCGCGGTGCGCGTCTGCGCCGCGCCGCGCGCGGTGATCGTCCAGGTGCCGCCCGGCAGGTAGCCGAAGTCCCAATCGAAATTGGAGTTGTCGGGAAAGGTGTAGGGCGCGCCGATCGGGCTGTTCGGATAGATCTGGATCACGTCGCCCGTCTGCGCGTTCGACGCCGTCAATGTCACGCCGCCGCCGAGTCCGCTCCAGGCAAGGCGCTTCACCGTGCTGCCTCGCTTCGTCAGGCGCACCCAGTCGACGTCGATCGCCGTGCCCACCATCGTGTTCGATCCGACGACGGAGAAGCGCAGGCCGCCCAGGACGTCGCCCCACGATCGGCCGTACGTCTGTCCGCCGCGATCGAGCTCGACTTTGTAGATGTGGAATTGATTCGCCGTCGCCTGCTGCGCGTCCGGCGTCTGGTTGGCGGGCTGCGCGGCCGTGCCCGGCGCGACGCCGCGGAACGTGAGGATGCGTCCGCCCGCGGTGCCGGCGAGATCGCTCCACTGCACCGAGAGCACTTCACCGGCCGGCGTCGCGCGGTTCCGCCGCATGCGGAAGGACAGCGTGATGAACTGGCCCGCGTCGATCGGGAAGACCGTGCCCGTCTTGCCGACGTTGTTGAGCGCCGCCGAGCCGAAGCCCGGATAGATCATGCTGAGAAAGGGCGCGTGGAATTGCCCGGGGTTGCCGGGATTGCGGACCGTGCCCGTGAGCAGACCGTTCGCGAGCGTCGGCACGGACTGGAACGTGGACAGCAGACTGCCCGGCGTGTTGTCGTCCGACCAGACGTACGCGTAGTCCGACTGTTGTTCGAAATCCCACGGATCGCCCATCACGGCGGTCGCGTAATCCAGCCCGGACGGCGCCGTCGTGGAGGCGCGGCCGTCGATCGTAAGGCTCTGCGCCGCCGCGGATCCAGACCCGATCGAGACGAGGCAGACGGTCAGTGCCGCCAACAAAAATGTACGAGTGAACACAACCATGTAAGACCTGCCCGGTGACGCCGCGCGGCGACCAGTTCAGTGACGATGACGCCTGCGCGGGCGACACCTCAATCCTTGCGATCTGCCGGACAAATCGGGCCCGAACCACAGCCACACCAGCGTCGTGCACGCGGTCCGCCAATCTCGTCCGTCAAAGTCGCGTTCTTCGCAGACAAGTGGCAGCAATGCCCGTACCAGAAGCGCATCGGTAGCGAAGCGGCGACGAACATGTACGGGATGGTCGGGGCGGGGCGAGACGAGCGGGGGCGGACGAGGGATCGCGCGTCAGCGATCGAGTGTTTCGCGGACGCGGATCGCGAGGCGTTCGGCGGTGAAGGGTTTTTCGATCAAGGTCACTTCGGAACCCACGACGCCGTGCTGATCGATCGCGTCGTCGGGATAGCCGGACATGTAGAGGATCTGGACTTCGGGGCGGAGCAGGCGGATGCGTTCGGCGAGCGCGCGGCCGCCCATGCCGGGCATGACGACGTCGGTCAGCACGAGATCGATGCGGCGTGACGCGCGCGCGACGAGGTCCAGCGCTTCCAGCCAGCCGGCGGCGGTCAGCACCGTGTAGCCGCGGCGTTCGAGCGCTTCGCGCGCGAGGCGCAGCACGCTCGCGTCGTCTTCGACGACGAGGATCGTCTCGTTGCCGCCGGTCACCGGTGGGAACTGGATCGTCGCGGGCGTCGTGGTTTTCGGCCGCTGCGTCGACGGCAGGAAGATGCGGAACGTCGTCCCGCGTCCCAGCTCGCTCGTGACGGTGATGTGTCCGCCGCACTGCTTGACGATGCCGTAGACGGTGGACAGGCCGAGCCCGGTGCCGCGTCCGCGTTCCTTCGTCGTGAAGAACGGCTCGAACAGGCGCAGGCGCGTCTGGTTGTCCATGCCCATGCCCGTGTCGCTGACGGCGAGGAAGACGTACGGCCCGGGCGCGACGTCGGTGTGCTGGCCGAGGTCCGTGCCGCGCAGGACGACGTTGTTCGTTTCGAGGCGCAGATGGCCGCCCCGCGGCATCGCGTCGCGCGCGTTGACGGCGAGGTTCACGATCACCTGCTCGATCTGCCCCGCGTCGGCGTGCGCGAGCTGCAGGTCGGACGCGAGCAGTGTCGTCAGCGAGATGTCCTCGCCGATCAGGCGCTGCAGCATGCGCTCCATGTTCGTGACGACGGCGTTGAGATCGATCGGCGAGATCTTCAGCACCTGCTTGCGGCTGAACGCGAGCAACTGGCGCGTCAGCGCGGCCGCGCGCTCCGTCGCCTTGCGGATCTCGTCGAGATCGCGCATGCGCGGATCGTTGTCCGCGAACTGGTCCGCGAGGAACTCGGTGTAGCCGGTGATCGCGGTCAGCAGGTTGTTGAAGTCGTGCGCGATGCCGCCGGCCAGACGTCCGAGCGGCTCCATCTTCTGCGCTTGTAGGAACTGGCCTTCGAGATTGCGCTGCTCGGTGAGATCGTGGAAGACGATGAGGTGGCGGCCCGTCGTGATCTGGGCGCGCGCGCGATAGCGCACGAGCCGCGTCGTGCCGTCAGGGCGGATGGCTTCGATCTCGCCTTCGATCGTGCCCTGCCGCTGCAACTGCGTCCACAGTGACTCACCTTCGGAACGGCCCCGCTCCGGCAGCAGGTCGTACAGCTTCATCGTCACGAGCTCGGTCTCGGTGCGCGCGAGCAGCGAGCACGCGGCGCTGTTCGCGTCGAGCAGGCGGCGATCGCCGTCGCAGATCAGCATCGCCTCCATCGCGTTGTCGAACAACGCGCGGAAGTGCGCCTCGCTCTCGCGCAGCGCCTGATCCGCGGCGTGCTGCTCCTTCGCAATCTGATGGCTCTCGATGATCGCGGCGCCGGTCGAGAGCAGCGGTTCGAGATACGTGACGAGCGACTCGTCGTAGCCGCCCGGCCGGTTCGCGAGGCCGACCATGCCGATGAGGCGGCCGCCCGTCTGACACGGCAGGCCGGCGAACGCTTCGAGCGCGGGGCTGTCGGCGGGGAAGCCGACCTGGCTCGGCGCGATCGGCGGCGCGTTGGCGAAGGCGGCGGAGCCGGTCGTGATGACGTGTCCGTACAGCGTGTCGAGTCGGGTGAACTCGAGCGACACGATTCCGCTGGACGTGCGGCTGCTGCCGTTCGCGGGCGACTTGGTGAGCGACAGCAGCCGCAGGTACGGGCGGTCGTCGCGGTCGCTGAGCACTTCGCCGATGAAGCCCTGCTCGCTCTGCGTCAGCTTGAGGAGGTCCTGCAGCAGGTTCTCGAACGCGCGGTGCGGGCTGTCGCCGCGCGCGATGAACGCGGACTGCGCGCGCGAGATGGCGTGCAGCAGATCGCGCGCGGCGCGCTCGCGGACGGCGGCGCGGCGGCGCTTGGAGATGTCGCGGAGGACGAGGACGATGCCGTCGATGCCGGCGCCGGCGGGACGGTGGACGGCGGTGCCTTCGACGTCGAGCCAGCCGCCGCGTCCGAGCTTGACGCGGAACTCGGCGGACGCGATGCGTCCCGCTTCCGACAGGCTCTCGGCCATCATCTGCGTCGACGCGGGCACGTCTTCGGGATGGATGAAGGCAGACGAAAGCTGTCCGATGAGCTGTTCCGCCGGCTCACCGATCAAATCCTCGACGACCGCGTTTGCCAGCGCGACGCGACCGTCCGCGTCGACGACCAGGACCGCCACTGGCAACTGCTCGACGAGCGCGTCGAACCGCGTGGATGTCCGCGAGTTCATCTCGATCCGATCGATACGTGAGATTCCATACCCCGGATTGCCGAACAGTGTGGCACAGATCCGGGCACTTTCGGCGGCCGACTTACATCAATTCGACTGACATCAACCCGGCCGCCGGGCGCGGCGCAGCGCGAGCCGGTTCCGTACCTGCAGCACGAGGCGTGCCGGGGCGGACTGTTTGAACTGTTCGAAGCGCTGTTCCGGTACACCGAGGCGCAGCGCCGTGCGGCGCATCCACTTGGAGAGGCGGTACTGATCTTCGAGGCGCGCGCGGAAGGCGCGCATCGCCGGCGCGCGGTCGGCGGCGAAGGTTGGACGCTCACAGAAGCGCGCGAGCGGTCGCGCGACGCGGCTCCAGCGCAGCTCGTCGGCGAGGACGGCCAGCGCGCGGCGCGCGCGGGTGCGCTCGTCCTCATCGTCCAGCAGCGCGGCGATGGCGAGGCGAAGCGCGTCGACATCGCCCGCCGGGACCACGCGGCCGAGCCCGCGTGTGCGGACGAGGTCCGCGAACACGTCCCCGTGGGTACAGACGATCGGCACACCGGCCCAAATGTAATCGAGCATGCGCGTCCGGAAGGAGAAGTGTGTCTCCAGATGCTCCAGATGCGTACTGACGCCGAGATCGGCCTCGGCGAGATACAAGGCGCGCTCGTCGTACGGCACCCAGTCGTTGAAGATGACGTGGCGATCGAGCACGCCGAGCGACTGCGCGAGCGCGCGGCTGTCTTCGACGATGCGCATCGGCGAGACGAGCGGGTTGGGGTGCTTCGTCCCCATGAACACGAGCTTGACGTCGGATCGCGTCTCGGCGAGCGCGGCGATCGCGCGGATCAGCGTCAGCGGGTCCTGCCAGTCGAGCAGCGATCCGGCCCACAGCAGGACGCGGTCGCGCGGACCGATCTGTGGCCACACGCCTTTCATCACCGCGCGCGATCCGCCGCGCGCCGCGGCCGCGCGGCCGACGGCGGCCGTCACCGGTTCCTCCGGCAGGCCGAACGGGACGACATCGATGAGCCGCCGCACGCTCGCGTCCTCGCCGTACGTCAGCGGGTTCAGGCGTCCCGCGCCGTGCAGCGCGCCCATCCAGAAATCGCGCTGCGTCTCGCTCGCGCAGATGAAGAAGTCGCCTTCGTGCAACTGCTCGTTCTGCACGCCGAGGATGGCCGTCGCTTCGTGCGCGACGTGCGCCAGGTCCGCCGCGCCCGACAGGAGGCGCGGGCGCGTCATTTCGAGGTGCTCGAGCGTGAACGGACAGTAGAGGTCGACGATGATCGGGATGAGCAGGTGCTTGAGGAACGGATACTGCGCGAGCGCGAAGCCCTGGACCAGCAGCACGTCCGCGTCCTCGGCGAGCCGGCGCAGGCCTTCGGAATTCGCGGGATCGAAGCTCGCGAACGTGCAGCGCGTGTCCTCGATCGTCACGGCGGCGGGTGTCGCGACGGTGACGCGCGCAACGGAGGACAGCGCGCGGCCCAGCTCCAGCACGCGTACCGCGGGGCCCGACATGTTCCTGGCCACCGCTTCGTGGCTGATGATCAGCAGCCGCGTGCGCGTGCGGAACAGGGCGGGGACGTCGAGCGCTTCCATCAGTTGTGCCTCGATCTTCTTGTACGACGAAAAGCTCGAGAGCGATTCGAACGTGCGGCCGAACAGCGGCAGGACGTCGCGATCCGGCACGCGGCGACGCGCCTGCACGCGCCGTCGCTCGGCCGCGACCGTGGGGAGGGCGTCGAGGCCGCAGCCAATCGCGGCGAGTTCCGCGATGCGCAGGTGCGGCAGGCCGGCGTCCGCGTCGGCGTGGTCCGTCCGATCGGACGCGCGTCCTGCGCGATCGACGCTATCACGATCGACGTACACGCGGTCCGCGGACCACTCGTGGACGCCCGGCGGCCGGCAGCGGCCCGCGAGCGGCGCGAACGTCCGCGCGAAGCGGCCGCGCCGCGGGATGCGGCTGTTGTCCAGCACGCGCCGCGCCGCGAGCAGCAGGATCGGTCCCAGCGTCCGCCGCAGCGCGCCGTCACCGTAGTTCTTGAGAACGCTCCACAGCGCGTTGCGGTCCATCAGGAACCGCTTCTGTCCGCTCGGGTGCTTGCCGGACGTCGCGCCGTGCCGGTGGTAGACGATCGCCTTCGCCGCGACGCGGATCGGCGTCCCCGTCAGCCGCAGCCGCCACCCGAGATCCACATCGTCGTAATACGCGAAGAACGAGCGATCGAAGCCGCCGGCGCGATCGTACGCGGCGCGCGTCACCGCGAACGCGCCGCCGTTGGGGAAGAAGGTCTCGGCCGGCCACGGCAGGTCGGGCCCGTTCCGCACGCCGAAGAATTCCTGGTAGCCGCGCGCTTCGAAGTTGAGCGTGCCGCGGAGGAAGTCGATGCGGCGACCGTCCCAACTGAGCACGCGCGCGCCGACGCAGGCGCACGTCTCGTCCAGCGGCGCGACGATCTCGCGCAGGCAGTCGGGCTCGACGCGCATGTCATTGTTGAGGAAGAGCAGCACGTCGCCGCGCGCGGACGCGACGCCTTCTTCATTGCCCGCGGTGAAGCCGGTGTTGCGGTCGAGCGCGACGACGCGGACATGCGGGAACTCGCGGGCGAGCAGCGCGCGCGAGCCGTCGGTGGATCCGTTGTCGACGCAGATCAGCTCGACGCGATCGGCCGGATAGTCGCTGCGCGACAACGACTCGAAGCAGGGCCGCAGGTGCTCTTCGCCGTTCCAGTTGACGACGATGACGCTGATGGACGGGAGCGCCGATCCGCGCACGACCGCCGCGGCGTCTGTCACCAGCGCATCACTCGACCCTCTGTCGATTAACGCCGCGTCGAACGTGTTTGGTGTGTCGAGCGGATCGTCCGGTGGCGCGGCCGGCGGTCGCGCGATCGCGGGCGATCGTTCGGCCATCAGCGACGGCAGCTCGTCCAGGAATGCGTCGAGCGCGAGCAGCGGCGCCAGCACGATCAGCGGATCGCCCGATTGCGCCCAGCGCAGGTCGGGCGGCGTCCGTCCGAGCAGGCGGCCGGCGAGCGAGCCCGGCGCGCCCCAGCGGCCGCCGAAGGCGAAGTCTTCCGCCTGCAGGCCCGTGGCGCGCCACATCGCCAGCCACGCGCGCGCGCAGGCGACGGCGAGGCGAGGCGCGAGCTCGTCGAGCGGCGCGGTCTTGAACGCGGTGATCAGCTCGCCGCGTACGGCGAGCAGGCGGCGTAGCGGTTCGTGGACGCGGTACGCCGGCTCGCGGCGGACGAAGGGCAGGGGCCGCGCGATGACGTCGATGCCGCGCAGCCGCGCGCGCGCCGCGAGATCGGCGACGGCGCCGACGTGCCAGAGACGCGCGTCGAGGCCGCCGGCGGCCTCGAAGGCGGACTTGCGCATCGCCCAGATGGGCGGATCGTCCTGCGAGCCATCCGCGGTGGCTTCGGGGCGCGCGTGCGTGCGCTCGATCACCCAGTCGAGGAACGGCGCGTCCGCCTCCGCGTCGACGGCCTCCGCGGCCGCTGGCGGCGCGTCGGCGGCGTGGCCCAGCGCGAGGCCGCGCATCGCGTGCGCGAGCAGATCCGCGAGCGGCGCCGGGTCCGCGTCCGCGTCACCCGTCACGCCGGCTTCCGCGACGAGCAGCACGTCGCCCGTGGCGGTGGCCGCGGCGCGTTGGATCAGCGCGGCTGCGCCGACGACGCGGCGCGGATCCTCGAACGCCTCGATCAGCTCGATCTCCGCGCCCGCCGCGCGCACCCGCGTCGGCCAGAACTGCGCGTGCGCGCGCGGCGCCGCGTGGACGCCGTGAACGATGCACGAGACGCGGCCCGGGATGGAGACCGGGACCTCGACCGTCGCGTCCAGCGCCAGCTCGTGTCTGCTGGGGGCGTCGGAGCGGAGGGGAGCAGTGGACATGAGGTCAGCGCTGTGAGGGCAGCCAGCGACGGAACCACGCCGAGAGGCGATACGTCGGTGACTGTTCCACGTCCCGCAGCAATTGTTCGAGGCGCTTGTTCTCCGCGGTGAGCGCGTTGAGGTTCTTGTACAGCTCCGCGCGCAGCGTTTCCAGCTCGCTGACCTGATCGTCGCGCCGCTGCGGCTCCAGCCGGGCCTGCAGGTGCTGGTTCGCGGCGTGGACGTCGAGCAGGCCGAAGACGCGGTCGCTGTCTTCCGACGCGCGCGTAGTGGCGAACGCGTCCGCCGACGCGCGCGCGCCGAAATGTGCGTCCACGAACGCGATCAGCGGATCATCGGCCCGCCGCGTCGCGACGAGGAAGTGCCGGTAGCAGGGTTCCTCCGCGTCGAGCGCGAAGTGCGTGTCGTTGTAGGCGCGATCGAGCTGGCTTTGCAGGCGACGGCTGCCGGCGAGCGCGGACACCGCGTGCTTGTCGATCATCATCAGCGCCCAGTGCCACAGATTGCCGTAGGCGAAGGCGCGCACCGTCCAGCCGTCCGCCGCGAGCGCGGTCCAGGTCGACGGGAGATCGGGCAGGCCGTATGCGCGATGTTCCAGCAATTGCCCCTGTTCGTAGCCGCAGGTCTCGCGGATGAACCGGCTGACGAGCGCTTCGGCGCGTTCGACGTCCGGATGGCGGAACGGCGCGGCGAGGACGATCGCGCGCGCGGCGGTCCGCTGCAGCTCGCGCACGAGCTGCGTACGCGCCTCCTGCGGGACATGTTCCAGCACGTCGACGGAGCAGACGAGATCGACGCTCGCGTCCTTGAACGGCAGCGCGTCCCCGCGTCCGCGCACGTAGCCGGGCAGCGGGTTCGGGCCGATGTCGAGCGTCCAGGTCGTCGCGCCCGGCAGGAACTCGGCGATCGGCCGCCGCGGACGTCCCCAGAAGTCGGAATGATGACCGCCGACGTCGAGGACGCGCGGCGCGCGCGCCTCACGTCCCATCGCGCGTGCGATCTCGGCGGTGATGCGATACCGCTGGTATTGATCGAACGGGACGTCCTGCGGTGTCTGCTGCGGAATCACGGACATGCGCTATACCGGCGGCGCCGACCAGCGGGCGTTCAGCTCCACGACGCCGAACCGTTCGAGCGTGCCGCCTTCGACGACGACGAACGGAAGGAAGCGGTCGCGGTGATCGTACGGCGTGATCAGGTCGTGATCGTACACCGCGGCCGACAGATAGTATCGTCCGGGCAGCAGCGGCAGGCGATCGATGCAATAGTCGATCGTCCCGTCACCACTGATCGTCCCGACGTCGAAGCCGCCCATCCGCGTATTCGGACCGGTGACGTGGACGCCGTCATCCCGGTGGATGGCCACGCCGAACACCGGCCGATCGACGGGCGCGGGGCAGTGGTAGTGCAGGCGCACGGTCAGCGGGGCGCGCGTGGGCAGCGCCGCGACCGCCGCGCCGTCGCTCAACAGCTCGACGCTCGTAATCTTCACCTCGCCCGTGCCCCAGCGGCGTCCCGCGTCGCTGCCCTGTTCCAGGTTCAGCGCGTGATAGCGTCCGATGACGTCGGCCGGCGGGCCCGCCGCCACCAGCGTGCCCTGATTGAGCAGCGCGGCCTGCGTGCAGAGATGTTCGATCAGCAGCACGTCGTGCGACACGATCATCAGCGTGACGCCCTGCTCCTGAAAGTCCTTGATGCGCCGCAGGCACTTGCGCTGGAAGCGCTCGTCGCCCACCGCGAAGGCTTCGTCCACGAGCACCACTTCCGGATCGAGATGGACCGCGACGGAGAAGCCGAGCCGCATGTACATGCCGGACGAGTACGTGCGCACGGGCATGTCGATGAACCGGTCCAGGTCCGCGAACTCGACGATGGACTCGAAGCGGCGGGCGACGAAGTCGCGCGAGACGCCGTGCAGCGACGCGTTCAGGAAGATGTTCTCGCGGCCGGTCAGCTCCGGGCTGAAGCCCGCGCCCAACTCCAGCAGCGACGTGACGCGGCCCGCGACGTACGCGCTGCCCTCGTCCGGCGTCAGGATGCTGGCGACGATCTGCAGCAGCGTGCTCTTGCCGCAGCCGTTCGGGCCGATGACGCCGAACGTCTCGCCGCGCGCGACGGTCAGCGACACGTCCCGCAGCGCCCACAGGACCTCGCGTTCCTGCCGCGGATGGCGCGCGGCGGTCAGGGCCCGTTCCTTCCAGCCGGTTGCGCGCCGTGACAACGTAAATCGTTTGGATACACGGTCAACGGCGACCGCTGGAGAGCCCGGCACCGCGCGAGTGTAATCAATCGCGCGACGGGGTGTCAATGCGCGGGCGAGCGCTAACTCTTGTCATATCAGCGATTAGCCACTGTTTGCCGGACGCTGGCGCCTGAGACGCGCCGCGCGGGGCGGCACGATCGCGGCAGCAGCGTGATATGTGTGACGAGTGTCACGGGTTTCCTTCCGATGACGATCGTGTACTACAGAAAACGATGGATTGCTTCGCTCGCATAGACAGTCTATGCTCGCTGCCACCCAGCGCCAGCCCGGAAGGAGACCCGAATGATCAGCATTTCTCGATCGCGTGTCCGCTCCCGCTCTCTCATTCCCGCTGCCTTCTTGTCCGCTCTCATGCTCTCGGTCCTATCGCAGGTCGTCATCCACGCAGCCGAGGGCGATCTCGATCCCACGTTCGGCACCGGCGGCCGTCTGACGGTCGATCGCGCCGGTGATTTCGAGCAAGGCAAGGCCGTCGCGCTGCAAGCGGACGGCAAGATCGTCGTCGCGGCCGACACGCAGGTGGCCGGCATCGCCGTGTTCGCCCTCACGCGCCTTCATCCCAACGGATCCGTCGATACGACCTTCGGCACGAGTGGCTGGGTGACGACACCGTTCCCCGGTGGCGCGACCGCACGGCCCAACGCCATCGTCATCCAGGCCGACGGCAAGATCGTTGTCGCCGGATCGGTGACCTCGCCCGGCTTCAGCGAGGACTTCGGCGTCGCCCGCTACAACAGCGACGGATCGCTCGATGCGACGTTCGGCTCCGGCGGTTTCGTGACCACCGACTTCGGCAGCACCTTCTTCGAGAACGCCACGGCCGTGGCGGTGCAGAGTGACGGGAAGATCGTCGCCGCCGGCCAGACGTTCGCCTCCGGCACGCAGAACGACTTCGCGCTCGCGCGCTACAACGCGGACGGATCGCTGGACACGTCGTTCGACGGCGATGGCCGCGTCGTGACCGGCTTCGGCGCGACCAGCGGCGACCTGGCGAACGCGGTGGCCCTCCAGGCCGACGGGCGCATCGTCGCCGTTGGCGTGTCGGCGGGCGACTTCGCCGCCGTGCGCTACAACACGGATGGATCGCTCGATGCGGCCTTCGGCACGGGCGGCAAGGTCACGACCGACTTCGGCGGCGACCTGGGCGGCTTCGCGAACGCAATGGCCATCCAGCCGGACGGCAGGATCGTCGCGGGCGGCACCGTCCAGGCGCCGTTCGTCACGGACTTCGCGCTCGTGCGCTACGAGACGGATGGCACACTCGACGCGACCTTCGGCACGGGCGGGATCGTGATCACCGACATCGCCAGCTCCACGGACGAGATCCGCGGCGTGGGGCTGCAGGCGGACGGCAAGATCGTCGTCGCGGGCCGGTTCTTCGTCAGCGGACCGACGAGCAGCGATTTCATCGTCGCGCGATACGACGCCGACGGCGTGCTCGACGCGACGTACGGCACGGGCGGGACCGTGATCACCGACTTCGGCACGTCGAGCGACACGGCGTTCGGGATGGTGATTCAGCCCGACGGCAAGACGCTGGTCGTCGGCGCCCTCGTGGACTTCACCCCTCCGAGCGGCGGCGGCGTGATCTTCGACGTCGCGCTGGCGCGCTACGAAGGACCGCCCGCGCACGATCTGGTGTTCTTCCCGCACGGCACCGACATCGGGCCGACCGCCGGCGCGTTCACGATGAATCAGACGGCGCCGTCCTCTCAGGTGGTGCTTGCGGGCGCGAGCGGCAAGAGCTGGCTGAGCGATCCGGTGGTGAACGGCGCGTTCATTGCGGGGTCGACGTTCACG